>ERZ773054.155-NODE-155-length-54402-cov-5.728725_pt1 | contig 54402 bp, 41 predicted proteins | sample MGYA00580630_ERZ773054 | MGnify/ENA primary metagenome ERZ773054 (study PRJEB29015, sample SAMEA2737994) | human oral metagenome | biome: human oral; feature: human-associated habitat; material: dental | place: China | collected 2115 ... | reverse complement strand
CCGCCCGGTTAAGCTGAAGATGCGGTAGGGTAAAAAGGAACACGCACCATCACTTTAAGGAGCAGAACGCCAATGCCAGAAGAACGCAAAACTATAGAGGCTAGATTATCTGCTAGCCCAGAGGTATATCATATGGCGCGGTTTGAGAAGGCTTTTCCGTGGCTCCTGGTTGGTGGGGCGGCGCTTGTCCTACTTGAAACCTACCGCAAGAATACTAATGACCGCGCTAAAGCGAATGCAGACATTAAAGCCGCCCTTAAAAACCAAGAGCACCAAGCGGAAGTTCTCAAAGAACAAATCCGGCAATTCGACGAAAATGCTTTCAAAGAACGTAAAGCAGAACGCCGAGAACGGTACACCAAAGCGGTAGAACAGCTTGGTAATGTGAGTGCCCCCGTTCGTATGGGTGGTGTGTATACGCTCATTGGGCTCGCGGACGAATGGCTTGAAGAAGAAAATCTGTCTGAGCCTGAAAAAGTCAGAGAAGGGCAGGTTATTGTTAATAATCTCTGCGCCTATATTCGCTCCCCGTTTATTCTTGCTTCTCATTATGATGAGTTATCTCAGGCCAGCCCCACACCTGAGGGGTTTTATAAAGATAATCAGCAGAAATTCTACACTGATAAAGCAGAGTTCACATCTGAGGCAGATATTCGCCTGAGCATTATTCAAGAAATTCACGATCGCCTACAAAGCCCTGACAAAAACACACCGGGAACATGGTCAGGCTTTGAATACGATTTCTCGGGAAGCACCTTCTTCTACCCTATAGACCTCACAAACTCCTATTACAAAAAACCCGTTAATTTCAGTGGCTCCACTTACCAAGACGAGGTTCGCTTCGACGGCTCTGTCTACAAGGACGAGGCTGACTTCGGTAGCTCCATCTACAAGAGTTGGGCTACCTTCGACGGCTCCACCTACACAGGTTGGGTTGGCTTCAATTGCTCCACCTACCAAAGCTGGGCTGACTTCAGCGCCTCCACCTACCAGGACGGAACTACCTTCATGAGCTCCACCTATCAAAGCTGGGCTGACTTCAGTAATTCTACCTGCCAAAGTGAGGTTTACTTCAGCGACTCTACCTACAAGGGTAAGGCTGACTTCTGCGGCTCGACCTACCAGAATGAGGTTTACTTCAGCTACTCCACCTACCAGAGTGAGGCTGACTTCAGCGACTCTATCTACCAAGGCAAGGCTGACTTCAGTGACTCCACCTACCAAGGCTGGGCTGACTTCCGCAACTCCGCTTACCAGGGTCGGGCTGGTTTCACCGGCTCCACCTACCAGAGTGAGGTTTACTTCAACGACTCTACCTACCAGTGGGCTCATTTCAATTGCTCCATCTACCGGGGTCGAGCTGATTTCAGTAGCTCCACCTACCGGGAGGGGGCTTACTTCACCGATTCCACCTACCAGCATGAGGTTTATTTCAGCGGCTCCACCTACGAAGATAAGGCCGACTTCAGTGGGTCTATTTTCTGCGGTGACGTTTATTATGGCAAAGATAGATACAACAGTAACTTTTCTCGGTTCACAGACTGCACCCCTCAGTTTTATAATGAGAATAGCCATCAAAATACACTTTTTGGTTCGCCTAACAATAATTTTATAGTAGATACCGATAAAGGTTATCCTATTAATCTAAATTCCGAAGGCTTACCTCTTGGCTGTGATTTTCTCACCGCAGAGCAGAAAGAATACCTTGAAGATAAGTTCCAAGAAATAGACGAAACGAAGAATAAATTTCGTGAGGTAAAAGATACCGAGGGGAACGCCATATTTGTCAACACTCCGCTATCTCTTAACGGTGAGATCCGTGTTTGGCGTGAGAAAGTTACCACGGTAAAAGCGGAGGGCACAACATCCGGAGAGCAAGATAACTAGCCGCCCGGTTAAGCTGAAGATGCGGTAGGGTAAAAAGGAACACGCACCATCACTTCAAGGAGCAGAACGCCAATGCCAGAAGAACGCAAAACTATAGAAGCTAGATTATCTGCTAGCCCGGAGGTATATCAACACACCAAGTTTATGGCGCGGTTTGAGAAGGCTTTTCCGTGGCTCCTGGTTGGTGGGACAGCGCTTGTCCTACTTGAAACCTACCGCAAGAATACTAACGACCGCGCTAAATCAAACGCAGACTTTAAAGCCGCCCTTAAAAACCAAGAGCACCAAGCGGAAGTTCTCAAAGAACGTAAAGCAGAACGCCGAGAACGGTACACCAAAGCGGTAGAGCAACTGGGTAATGAGAAAGCCCCCGTTCGTATGGGTGGTGTGTACACGCTCATTGGACTCGTGGATGAGTGGCTTCTAGACGAAAACCTGGATTACACAGAAAAAGTCAGAGAAGGACAGGTTATTGTCAATAATCTCTGCGCCTATATCCGCTCCCCATTTACTCTTGCTTCTTATCATGATGAATTATCTGAAGATAAACCTTCGTCTGAGGGGATTTATAAAGATAATCAGCAGAAATTCTATACAGATAAAGCAGAGTTCACATCTGAAGCAGACATTCGCCTTAGTATCATTAAAGAAATTCACAACCGCCTACAAAGCCCTGACAAAAACACACCAGGGGCATGGTCAGATTTTGAATACGATTTCTCGGGAAGTACTTTCTTCTACCCTATTGACCTCACAAACTCCTATTACAAAAAACCCGTTAATTTCAGTGGCTCCACGTACCAGGGCAACGCCGACTTCGAGAGCTCCACGTACCAGAGCAGGGCCGATTTCAGCTACTCCATCTACCGGTGCTGGGCTGATTTCAACTACTCCACCTACCAGAGTGAGACTGACTTCAGCGGCTCCACGTACCAGGACGGAGCTACTTTCAACGGCTCTACCTACACAGGTTGGGCTAATTTCAATTGCTCCACCTACCGGGAGGGGGCTTACTTCAGTAGCTCCACCTACCAGAGTGAGGTTTACTTCAACAGCTCTATCTACCGGGAAGGGGCTGACTTCAGCTACTCTACCTACCAAGGCTGGGCTTGCTTCAACTACTCTACCTACCAGAGTGAGGCTGACTTCAGCGACTCTACCTACCAGGGCAAGGCTGACTTTAGCGACTCCACCTACCGGGAAGGGGCTTACTTCAGTAGCTCCACCTACCAAAATGAGGTTTACTTCAACGACTCCACCTACGAAGGTAAGGCTGAGTTCATTGGCTCCACCTACCAAGATAAGGTTCGCTTCAGCCACTCCACCTACCGGAGCAGGGCTGACTTCGGTAACTCTATCTACCTGGAAGAGGCTGATTTACGCCGATCCACCTACCAGGATGAGGCTGACTTTAGTGGGTCTGTTTTTTATCGTGAAATATATTTTAGCTACAGCACATACAGCCCCAGTTTTTCTCGCTTCACAGGCTGCGCCCCTCAGTTCTATGACGAGACAAACCGCAAAAACACGCTGTTTGGTTCACCCGATAATGACTTCTCCGTCGAAAACGGCAGGGGATACCCCGTTTACCGCAACCTTGAAAGCTTACCTCTTGGCTGTGCTTTTCTCACCACAGAGCAGAAAGAATACCTTGCAGATAAGTTCCAAGAAATAGAAAAAATACAGAATAAACTTCTTGAGGTGAAAGACCCCAAAGAGAAGGCAGAACTCTCGAAAAATCTACAAGCTTTTAACGAAGAGCTCCATGAATGGCGGAAGGAAGCCACCATGGTAAAAGTGGAGGGTACAGCGCCCGAAGAGGAAGATAACTAATAACTAGCCGCCCCAAAGGATTCGCGGTCTCCACCTCCTGCCGTATAAGAGCACTAAGATTCTACGGTGCTTGTTTGCCCTACCCCAGGGGTTTGACTCTGCTCTGGTACGGCTGATTTGTTTCGGCTACAGGGTTCCAACCCGCAACAACCTCTAAACACCCGCAGGATTGGGCCGTTACCTGCCTGCTCAACAAAGGTTTGCAGGTAAACCTTGGGCCAAAATTCAGGAAAATCTGAAAGGCGAGCTGAAGATGCGGTAGGGTGAAAAAGGAACACACACCATCCACCTTGAGGAACAGATCGCCAATGCCAGAAAAACGCGAAGATGTAGAGGCTACGCCACAACAGGACACAGCGCCAGATACTTCACAGCAGAAGAGAAAATGGCGTGCCATTGACTGGATCGCTGGTACCACTTTTGCGACGGAAGTCTTGATGAGCTTTATCTGGGCTATTTTATGGGTACACGAATGTCGTTTCGAGCACCAGCTACAAGTGTATTTAGCATTGGTTTTGATTATCCTAACTGGTGGTTATTTTGCTCTAATATTTTGCCCAATCTTCAAGGAAGATGACGATCCTCGCTGGTTCCATGCGCGTATTCTTTCTAGTAGCATAGTGGGTGGCTCATATGCGTTCTTGCTGCCTGTTGTTATGAGCCTACCTGAAGGCAGCGTTACTTCTGGCGGAGCGGCGGCGCTCCGGCAAGCAATCCTAGTGGCGACAGGCGGGCTTATTGGTCTTGTTGCGCTTGGGGAGACTCGTCGTAAGAACGATAATGATCGCGAAGCAGCTGAGAAACTTTGGGTTCATCAACAAAATACTCTTGACCAACAGAAAAAACATTTTGAAAAGCAGTTAGAAAAACAACAAGAACAGTTTGAGACGAATGCTTTTAAAGAACGTAAAGCAGAACGTCGGGAGCGGTATACCAATGCAGTAGAACAATTAGGCGATGAGAAAGCACCTATTCGTATGGGCGGTGTGTACACGCTCGTTGGGCTCGTGGACGAATGGCTTGAAGAGGAATCTATAGAAAAATATGAAGATAGACTCAAAGAAGGACAGGTTATTATCAATAACCTGTGCGCCTACATACGTTCCCCATTCACTCTTGCTTCTCACTATGATGAGTTATCTAATCCCACCCCCACGCCTAAGGGAATATATAAAGGTAAAAAAGAAAAATTCTACGCAGATAAGGCGACGTTAAAATCTGAAGCAGACGTTCGTCTAGGAATTATTAAAGAAATTCACGACTGCATACAGGGCCCAGACAAAAACACGCCGGGGGCGTGGTCAGACTTTGAATATGATTTCTCGGGAAGTACATTTTTCTACCCTGTAGACCTCACAAAATCCTATTACAAAAAACCTGTTAATTTCAGTGGCTCCACCTATAAGGAAGGGGCTGACTTCACCGGCTCCACCTATAAGGAAGGGGCTGACTTCACCGGCTCCACCTACGAGGGCGGGGCTAACTTCACCGGCTCCACCTACGAGGGCGGGGCTGAATTCGCCGACTCCACCTACGAAGGCGGGGCTAACTTCACCGGCTCCACCTACGAAGGCGGGGCTGACTTCACCGGCTCCACCTACGAAGGCGGGGCTTACTTCACCGGCTCCACCTACAAGGGCTGGGCTTACTTCGCCGGCTCCACCTACAAGGGCGGGGCTAACTTCAGCCGCTCCACCTACAAGGGCTGGGCTGACTTCACCGGCTCCACCTACAAGGGCGGGGCTGACTTCACCGGCTCCACCTACAAGGGCGGGGCTGACTTCGCCGACTCCACCTACAAGGGCGGGGCTGACTTCGCCGACTCCACCTACAAGGGCTGGGCTAACTTCAGCCGCTCCACCTACAATGATGTAGCTGACTTTAGCGGATCTATCTTCTATCAGAAAGTTTATTTTGGAGCAGACGGAGACAACAGCAGCTTTTCTCGCTTCACAGACTGTGCCCCTCAGTTCTATGATGAGACAAACCATAAAAACACGCTTTTTGGCTCACCTAATAATGATTTCACAGTCGAAAACGGCAGGGGCTACCCCATTTACCGTAACCTTGAAGGCTTACCCCTTGGCTGTAAATTCCTTACTTCAGAGCAGAAAGAATACCTTGAAGGTAAACTCCAAGAAATAGAAAAAATAAATAATAAACTTCGTGAGGTGAAAGATCCCAAAGAAAAGGAAGAACTCTTGAAAAAGCTGCGTTCCCTTAACAAAGAACTCCATGATTGGCGTGAGAAAGCCACCACAGTACAAGTGGAAGACGTAGCAGCAGAAGATACGGAGAGCTAATCAACTTGTAGAGTTTTGGGCACAGCTATCAAAGAATAACTGTCCCCAAAACTCTACGACTCTTCCCCAGTACACGAAAATACTGGCGGCTTATGTAGCTGCTCGCCCTTACTCCCCTGCCAAAACATACGGGTTCAGCGGCGTACTAGCGCCTCTACCAGGTGCTCCAACCGCGTCAAAACCAGGCCCTTACGCAAGGCCCGATAAACCCCTGCGGCATATACTATTCGTCTTCTTCGTAGACATAATCCTTGAAATAGTCAGGGTCACCGTCGCTGTCTAGCCAGAGCTCAAACCAGCCCAGAAAGTCCTGGCGCTCACAGCAGGGGCTAACACCCACATCCGAGAAGCTCCACACCTCACCGGCGCACGGCCCGGCGGTAATCAGCTCATAGGTGATGCCGCACCCTTCATCCATGAGCTCAACGCCCTGGTTCCCCAGCTTACGCTCAAAGGACTCGTCGCTAAGCTGCTCTTCGTCCTCCTCATCCTCCCAAACCCAGCCGTCCGTGAGCGTCATGGGGAGGGAAAGGTCTTTATGCTCAATCTCTGCGAGCCGGTGAATGGGACTGGCGATGCCCTCCGTCTCCGGGTCGTTCCAGCCGTCACCAACCTCCAGCAGAAACAGCCGGTACGCCTGCGGCAGGCGGGTGTTGCAGGCACTCTCAAAAGCAGCAATTTCTGTCTCCGAAATGGTAGGCCCCATGCTGATATTCTTCTGAGCGATTTTAGTCTTAATACGCTCGATCACGGCCGGGTATTCTTCAGGTGTATAGATGGGCACAGAAACTCCTCAATATAGATATAGTCCAGTTCACAAGTCAGCACAGGGCCTTTTACATGCTACTGCACAGCCATAACTGTTTCTATCCCGGCGGTCATCGAGGTACGGGCAGATTATGCGCATTCAATTCCGGCTGAATTCATGCAATAATTAAATATAAATCCATTTTAACTATAATTAGTGTCACATGAACGAATTTAATAACTCCATTATTATCTACCAGCCACATACTGATCAGCCCGCTATTGATGTTCGAATAGAGGGCGAGACTGTGTGGCTCAACCAACGGCAGATGTCGGTATTGTTCGATACCAGTTCAGACAATGTTGGGCTCCACCTGAAGAACATCTATGCTGAGGGTGAGCTGCTAGAAGAGGCAACTACCGAGGATTTCTCGGTAGTTCGTCAAGAGGGGACCAGGCAGGTTCGGCGATCAGTGCGCCACTACAACCTTGATGCCATTATCTCCGTGGGATACCGGGTCAAATCAGCCACAGCCACGCAGTTCCGTATCTGGGCCACCAAACGCCTGCGCGAATACCTGATGCAGGGGTACAGCATTAACCAGCAGCGGCTTGAGCAGCTCGGGCAGATCGTAGAAGTCATGGCGCGGGCAGATAACCATCTTGTGGCCGGTACCGGTGAAGTACTCGCAGCCTATCTACCGAGCCTGCAAGCCCTGCGCGACTACGACGAAGGCACGCTCTCTGCCAGCGAATCCACCGGGAATGCGCCGGTGTGGCAGCTCACTCATGCCGAAGCGCAGGCGATCATTGCCCGTGCCCGCAGCGAATTCCCGCAGGATAGGCTTTTCGGGATCGAAAACGGGGATAAGCTCAAGTCGGTCGTCGCTACCATCTACCAGAGCTTCGCGGGCCAGGATCTCTACCCAACCACCGAACAAAAGGCAGCGAACTTACTGTACCTCATGGTTAAAGACCACCCACTGGTTGATGGGAATAAACGCAGCGCCGCGGCCCTGTTCATTGAGTTTCTGGCCCAGAATAACCTGCTGTTTTCGGCCGATGGCACACCGCTCGTCTCAAACAACGCCCTAGCGGCAATGACCCTAATGGTCGCCATGAGCAGCCCGAAAGAAAAGGACCTTATGGTAGCCCTCGTGGAGCGGCTCATTAGCCCGGTCGCGCACTAGCCTTCGCTTCGTAGCCTGCGGTGCGCCGCTACTCCCCCACCAGGGTCTTCGGATCCAGCGGGGTGCTGGTGCCCTCCGCCAGGTGCTCCAGGCGCCTCAAGATAAGGCCCTCACGCAGCGCCCAGGGGCAAACGCGCATCGTTTCCACGCCGAACATCTCCATCGCGGCCTCAGCCGCCATCGCACCCGCAAGAACCTGGTCGGCGCGCATCCGGGAAACACCGGGCAAATCAGCGCGTTCGACGGGAGCCATAGCCTCCATGCGGCGAGTCCACAGGCGCAAATCCGTCACATGCATCTCACGCTTCACATGCGGCCCCGCAGAATACGGTGCCGCCCCGCAAATACGCGCCAGCGAACGGAACGTCTTCGAGGTGCCCACCACCATGTTCGGCTCGCCAAATGCCAGCAGCTGCTGCGCCACCGCCTCAATCTGCTCACGCACATACCCGCGCAGCCGCTTCGTCTGCTTCGGTGCGGGCGGCTGCTCCTCAAAAAACTCGCGGGTCAGGCGGCCCGCACCCAGCGGCACCGACATTGCCGCATCCGGTAAGGCATCCGTGCCCGTGGAGAACTCGAACGAGCCGCCCCCAATATCAAAATTCAGGATGCGCCCCGCACCCCACCCCTGCCAGCGGCGCACCGCGAAATAGGTGATAGCCGCCTCCTGGTCGCCTGAAATCCCGCTCAGGCTCACCCCGGTTTTTCGCCGCACATGCTGCAGAACCTCGGCACCATTACCGGCCTCGCGAATAGCGGAGGTCGCAAAGGCGAGCAGGTCCTCGGCGTTGTTCTCAATGGCGAAATCGCGGGCAGACTTCACGAACTCGGTCAGCGCGGCGCGGCCCTCATCAGAAATATCACCCGACGGCGTCAAATACTGCACCAGCTGCAGCGGAATCTTATGCGAAGCATACGGTTCGGGGCGGGCGCCCGGGTGCCCGTCAATAAGCAACAAGTGAACGGTGTTCGACCCCACGTCAAGAACTCCAAGGCGCACGGTGCGCTCCTATCCCCCGGCCGGTGCCGAGATAATATACAACTCCGTTAAGTCTGGCACAATGCGCACTCATCCAGCGTCAGACAGACTAGGCCTTCTTAGCCGCAGTCTTCTTTGCGGTAGTGGACTTTTTAGCGGTTGTCTTTTTCGCGGTGCTCTTCTTGGCGGTCGTCTTCTTCGCCGCAGTCTTACGCTTCGCAGGCCCCTTAGCACGCTTCTCGGCGAGCAGTTCGACGGCACGCTCATGGGTGAGCGATTCGATGGTTTCCGAGCGCGGCACCGTAATGTTGGTAACGCCGTCGGTAATGTACGGCCCGAACCGCCCGTCTTTGACCACGATATTCTTTTCACTGTTCGGGTCTACACCAAGCTCAGCGAGCGGGGGCTTAGCGGCGGCTCGTCCGCGCTGTTTAGGCTGCGCATAAATATCGAGCGCCTGTTCGAGGGTGATCGTGAAGATCTCTTCCTCAGACCCAATCGACCGCGAGTCGGTGCCCTTCTTCAGGTACGGGCCGAACCGCCCGTTCTGCACGGTGATTTCGTTGCCTTCAGCATCGGTACCGAGCACGCGCGGCAGGCTCATGAGTTTGAGCGCATCCTCTAGGGTTACAGTCGCCAAATCCATAGATTTGAAAAGCGATGCGGTGCGCGGCTTAGCGGGCTTGGGCTTCTTCTTCGGCTTGGGTTTGCCGTTCTTGTAGTATTCGGTGGGCTGCGCGTCCAGGTACGCCTGAATCTGCTCCTCCGTCATCTCTTCGATAACTTCGGTAACGTAGGGGCCGTAGCGCCCGTCGCGGGCAATAATCTGGTTCCCGGAGGCCGGATCGGTACCGAGCACGCGCCCATCGGATTTGCCCTGCTCAAGCAGCTCTTTCGCCTTCTCAGCGGTCAGCTCATCAGGTGCCAAATCGGTGGGAACGTTGGCGCGCACGGGGTCAGAGACCTCACCGGTTTCGGTATTGACGGTGCCCTCAGCCTCAAGGTAGGGGCCGAATTTACCCACGCGCAGCACAATGCCGTCAGCAATGCGGATCGAGTTAATATCGCGGGCATCAATATCGCCCAGATTATCCACAATCGGCTTGAGCCCGCGTTTCTTCTGCACCCCGCCACCAAAGTAGAAGGCACCCAGCCACTCCACACGCGACTCCTCGCCGCGGGCAATACGGTCAAGGTCTTCTTCCATCTGCGCGGTGAACTCATAGTTCACGTAAGGGCCGAAACTGTTTTCAAGCAGCCGCACCACCGAGAACGCGGTCCACGAAGGCACAAGCGAGCCGGAACGCACCTGCACATAGCCGCGATCCATAATCGTTGAAATCACGGCGGCGTAGGTGGAGGGGCGCCCAATGCCCAGCTCGTCAAGAGTTTTCACGAGCGAAGCCTCAGTATAGCGGGGCGGGGGCAGGGTCTCATGCCCGGCGGCTTCAAGTTTCTCGGCGGTGAGCGGGTCACCCTGGGCGAGTGCGGGCAGGCGTTTCTCGGCGTTCTTGGCGTCGCGTTCTGCCAGGCGGGTTGCGTCCACCCCTTCCTCATAGGCGGCAAGAAAGCCGCGGAAGGTGATGACGGTGCCGGATGCTGCGAACTCGGCGTCGCGCCCGTTGGATGCGGTTGCCCCCAGCCGCACGGATGCGGTCGAACCGGTGGCGTCTGCCATCTGCGAGGCGACGGTACGTTTCCAGATCAGCTCGTACAGTCGGTATTCGTCGTTGGAGAGCGCGCCGCGCACGGCGTCGGGGGTGCGGAAGGCGTCGCCTGCGGGGCGGATTGCTTCGTGCGCTTCCTGCGCGTTTTTGCTCTTGGAGGCGTAGGTGCGCGGCGCGGAGGGCACGTATTCGGTGCCGTAGAGTTCGGATGCTTGGCGGCGTGCCGCCTTCACGGCCTGGTCTGAGAGGGCCACCGAGTCGGTACGCATGTAGGTGATGTAGCCGCTCTCGTAGAGGCGCTGGGCAACCTGCATGGTTACGTGCGATGAGAAGCGCAGCTTGCGTGCCGCCTCCTGCTGCAGGGTTGAGGTGGTGAACGGCGCGGCGGGGCGGCGTTTGTAGGGTTTGGTTTCGACCGAGCGCACCGCGAAGGGGACGGCGGTGAGGGCTTCGGCGAGGGTGCGTGCATCCGCCTCTGAGAGGTGGGTGACTTTGGTGGATGTGAGGGTGCCGTCGTCGGCGAAGTCTTTGCCGGTGGCAACTCGGGTGCCGTCGACCGCCACGAGTTTGGCGTCAAAACCTTCGCTGCTGGTGGTGATGAAATGCCCGGTCAGGTCCCAGTAGTTGGCGGCGACGAAGGCCATGCGTTCGCGTTCACGCTCAACAACGAGGCGGGTTGCCACGGACTGCACACGACCCGCGGATAGCCCACGACCAACCTTGCGCCACAGCACGGGTGAGATTTCGTAACCGTAGATACGGTCAAGAATTCGGCGGGTTTCTTGAGCATCGACTAGGTGCAGGTCAATATCGCGCAGTTCCCCGAAGGCGCGTTCAATGGCTTCGCGGGTGATTTCGGGGAAGGTCATGCGGTAGACGGGAACCTTGGGTTTCAGAACCTCTTTGAGGTGCCAGGCGATCGCTTCACCTTCGCGGTCACCATCGGTTGCGAGGTAGAGGGCGTCAACGTCTTTGAGTTTGCGTTTGAGTTCGGCGACTTTTTTCTTCTTGTCGGGGTTGACCACATAGTAGGGGTCAAAATCGTCGTCGATATTGACCGCGAACTTGCCGACCGGGCCTTTTTTCAGGTTTTCGGGCAGTTCGGAAGGCTGCGGCAGGTCGCGGATGTGTCCCATGGACGAATCCACCAGAAATTCGCCGCCTAAGTAACCGCTGATGGTCTTCACCTTCGATGGGGACTCAACGATCAGTAGGGCTTTTCCGTTCTTTGCCTTGGTGGGCACGGCTCTCCTCGTGTGGGGTGGTTTTCAGTCTAGATGCGATTCAACAATAGCGCATAGTGCGCCCGAAACTCCCATTGGCGGCGCAACGCGCCGGGTGTTCCCTCTATGTAAAGCCATTAATGTGGCGGGCGCAAGTTAGGGTGCGGTGGGGCAACGCGCCGGGTTCGCCCTGCAGGCTGGTGCCCGTGGTGTGGGCTGTGTCTACTGCCCGCTGTCGGTTTCAACCAGCCGGTATTCGCGGCCGTATACTTTGCGCGGCTCAATGCGCACCCACTGCATCTTATTGCCGTCGCTAAAATGACGCAACCCTAGAGTGTGCACCACGTCCGGGGTCATTTCGTTGGGCAGCCAGTGCGCCACCCCTTGGACGATGACGGTGCGTATGCCTTCCGGCAGGGGCTCGTCGATTTCGAATGCTACGCGGCGGCTGACCACCACGGAGGAGAGTTTGTCGCCGCGGGTGGTGCGCAGGTAGATTTCGTCGCCGGTGACCCCGTAGAAGGCCGGTAGTACGTCCACGAACTGGCCGTCGGTGATAACGAGACGCCCGAGCGTGTTTTCCCGTATTGTTTCCCAGCAGGATTCGGTGCTCATCATCTGGTTGTGCTCTTGTATGCTCATTCTTTTAGTGTAGGGGGTGCGCCGGGCGGGGCATAAAAAGGCTCTTTATTCGAATAAAGCGTTAGAAACGCCGCTTTATTGGAATAAAGAGCCTTTTTAGCATGGGGCGGGTGGGGTTAGCTGTTTTCGTCTGCGAAGCGCAGGAAGCTTTTTTCGATGAGTTCCCGGACAGCGACCAGTAGGGTGTCGCGCGGATGCTCGTTCTCGGTGCCGAAGGCGGCGCGCGCATCCGGCGTGTAGTCTTCCCAGCCCAGGAGCATGGCGAGCGCGCCCAGAATCTGCCCGATGCTCAGCTCACCGTCACATGCGGAGACGAATCCGGCGGTTTCGGTTGAGAGCAGGATTGTGCGGCACAGCCCGGATCCGGCGCGCAGCAGGATCACGTTCGGATGCTCGGCGCCGGGGCGGCTGTGGCGTTCTTCGGTCACGTCTTCGGCGACCACCAGGTGGGTTTCGGTGAGCGCCTGATCGGTCAGGGCGGTGAGGCGGTCGAAGCGTGCCACGGCCTCGGTGATGCTTTGCGCGATGGGCTGGGCTATGGGGTAGGTGATGTCTTCAAACCGGTTCAGGGGTGCGGTTTCGGTGGTGTGCGCCGGGCGGCGGAGCCAGAGCATCCCGAACCCAATAGAATGAACGTTCCGGTTTTTAAAGTCGTCGAGATAGGCACGGTAAGTGTTCTCGTAGTGGTCACGGTCGCGGTTTTCACTCGCGTCTTTGAGCCAGGTTTCCGCATAGGATTCGGGGGTGAGCACTTCGCGCTGAATTACCCACACCTCGCTCGGGGTGCCGGTGGCTGATTCGGCGAACCAGGTGCGCAGGCGCGCGTCCCAGGGCTGCGCCTCGCCGGTATTGTCGCGGTGAATTTCCCAGTTGCCGAGCATCTGGGCGCGCCCGCCGGGCACCAGCACCTCGGGGATGCGCCGAATGAGCGTGCTGACAATATCATCACCGGGCAGCCCGCCGTCACGGTATGTAAACTGGTCGTCGCTGCTTTCGTTTGCGCGGCGCGGGGTAATGACGAACGGCGGGTTTGAGACCACAAGGTCGAACTGCTCCCCCGCCACGGGATCCAGCAAAGAGCCTTGTCGAAGGCTGACGCGTGCTTCAAGGTTCTGCGGGTCAAGTTTCAGAGCGGGGGCATTCAGCAACAGGTTAAAACGGGCGAAAGCGAGGGCGCGCGGCGAAATATCGGTGGCCGTCACGTGGTCTGCGTGGGCGAGCAGGTGGAAGGTCTGAATACCGCACCCTGTCCCCACGTCGAGGGCACGCGCCACGGGGGTGCGCTCGGTAATCTGCGCCAGGGTTAGGGATGCCTGCCCAATACCCAGCACGTGGTCCTTGCGCAGCACCCCGGGTCGCTGATGCGCCCCCAAATCGGAGGTCACCCACAGCTCGGTGCCGTCATCAGCCGAATGCGGTCGCAGGTCAAACACGGCGCGGTAATGCGGTTCTTCGCCGGGGTTCTCGGGGGTGCGTGTATTTTCTGACTCCGCCGGTTCCACGAGGTGTGCCGCGATAAAGTCATTCAGCGCGGGTTCGCCGCCGAGCGCATCGGCAAGTTCCGTGCGGGTTAGGGTGCGTGCGAACAGGAAAAACCCGATCATGCGCCCCAGGCGGCGGTCGGGGTCGGTGGTGTGCGCATCATCGAGGATGTTCTGTACCCGCCAGGTGCCGGGCACAACCTGGTCGCGCGCCATTGCCTCAAAGGCACGTTCCCCCAGCAGTTCACGCACCCCGTCGTAGCTGTAGTTGAGCTTCTCAAGGGCGCCCCGGATTCGCTCAAGCCGGGCAGTATTGTCGCTTATGGGGGTATCGGGGATGCGGGAGTACAGTTCATCAGCCATGCTCCCCATTCTATAAAATGCTGCGGGCGCAGATGGGGCGCTCTTCTCTTAGGGTTCTAGTTGCTGCCCCCAAAGCTGGTGTGTCTTGTGTGGGCGGATTATGTGACGCGCCGTGACGGGGTTTTTGTGCTCAGCTTGTGGATATTTCCGTTTAAACCGCTATTATCCACAGTCTAGGGTACGCCGGGAAGCGAACCTTAGGCCATAATGCTTTTATAAACAGTATGGAAAAGCATGAAATACTATCTAATAAAATAAAAAATATAAAAACTGGCCTTAGTGAAGGGCCTGACCCCCAGTTTTCTCACGGTGGGCAGCGCGGCGGCGATACGGTTCGGCTCGCCCAGGGGCAGTACATGAGCGCCCCCGAGTGGGCTGAGCTGAACCCTGCTGATAAGCATTTGGCGCGTATTATTGCGCACGCCCGCGTGCTGCGTGACCCCGTCTTTAGTCACCGCAGCGCGGCCATTATTCACGGTATACAGACGCTGAGCATCCCCGATAAACTCCAGGTGCTAGGAAGCGGCGGGGCAACCAATAGCAGCCTGCAGTACCGGCAGGATGAGCCCAGCCACCGCGCCACCATACTGACCGGACCCGGCGGTTTGCGGGTGGTTGACCCCGTGACAGCGACCATTGGGAGTGTGCGCGATACGGATTTCGCGGAGGCCATGGTGATTGCCGAAAGCGCCCTGCGTTCCTTCCCCGAGCTCACGCATAGTGAGCTGCACGATAGCCTCATGGCGGTGCGCAGAAGCCGGGGGTCTAAGAATGCGCACCGTGTGGCGGCCGCCATGAGCCCCTTATCCGCTTCACCTGCCGAGACGCTGGCACGGGTGGCGCTTCTGAACCTCGGGCTGGAGCCGGTGCAGCAGTACCAGATTTCTACCCCGTTGCAGACGTTCCGGGTGGGTGCGGCACTCGTTGAGCACGGTGTGGTGGTTGAGGTTGTTGGCGCACCGGGGCACGCCCCACCGAAGGATGTTTCACCGCAAGATACCCCGGCCCAGAAAGCCCGCGAAGAGGCGATTCGTGGCGAAGGCTGGGATTTTGTGTGTCTCACGTGGGCGGATGTGCGTTATCGCCCCGATGCGGTGGAGCGTAAGCTCCGCCACAAAGGCGTTATCTAGCCATCCTTTACTATCCAGCCGTGCCCTGCCGGGGCAGTCCGGGGGCTCACACAGGCAGGGTGTTCAACCGTTCAGCCGCGTTACGCCTTCACCGTCAGCGCGGGTTTAATGTCCTTCACAATGGATTCGAGCATCCGCAGGTTGAAGTCCACGCCCAGCTGGTTCGGCACGGTCAGCAGCACGGTATCTGCCGCCTGAACAGCCGCGTCACGTGCTAGTTCTTCGGCGATTAGGTTGGGGTCGCCAATGTAGCTGCGCCCAAACCGGGAGAAGGTATTGTCGATAATACCGGTGTAATCCTGCGAATCTTCCTCCGCGCGGCGGCCAAAATAACGCGCCGACTCGGCATCAATAATGGGGATCACCGAACGCGAGACCGACACACGCGGCACGCGGGTATGCCCCGCTTTGACCCATGCCTCGCGGTAGAGGCGAATCTGTTCGGCCTGCTGCTGGTCGAAGGGCATGCCTTTATCTTCGAGCATCAGCGTTGAAGACATGAGGTTCAGGCCCTGCTGCGCTGTCCATACGGCGGTGTTGTCGGTCCCCGCGCCCCACCAGATGCGTTCACTCAGGCCGGGCGACTGCGGCTGCACGGGGGCGTACTTGCCCTGTACTCGCGCAGAGGGTGCCATGCCTTCACCTTGAATTGCTTTCATGAAGAGGTCGAGGTGACGGCGTGCCATCGCGCTCTCATCTTCACCCTCAGCGGGGTAATATCCGAAGCTTTCGAAACCGCGGATAACGGATTCGGGCGAGCCGCGTGAGACACCCAGCTGCAGGCGCCCGGCGGAAATCAGGTCGGACATCGCGGCGAGTTCGGCCATATACAGCGGGTTTTCGTAGCGCATATCGATCACGCCGGTGCCAAGCTCAATGCGGCTGGTTTTAGCGGCGATTGCCGACAGAAGCGGGTACGGGGTGGCCTGCTGCTGGTCAAAATGGTGCACGCGGAAGAACGCGCCGTCCAAACCGATCTCTTCGGCACCTACCGCCAAATCGATAGCCTGGTGCAGCGAGTCGGAGGCGCTGTTCACACGCGAGCCGGGAATTTCGGCCCAGTGCCCAAAGGAGAGGAAGCCGAGCTTCTTGCTGGTGCCGGGCGCCGGTTGGAGGTGTTCGAGGGTGGGAGTTGTTTTGTGAGCGTTCATTGTTCGCTGCCTTCCGTGTGTTCCGTGTGCTGTTATCACAGGATGTCTAATTCTCGGTTATGCCCACCTACCCTAAACCCAATTACTTTACAAGTCAAGTATTTATGAAGGTTTGTGTCCACATTAAAAATATTCCGCGAAATATTCATCACACTACTTATTTTTATACAACTTTGCGCGGTTGATTTTCAAGGGTTTGCGCATAAATATTGAAATAAAAATAAATGTCTAGTTGAATGTCACCAAATAGTAGTTCTGCACCTTCGTATGGCAGAATGACGGGTGAATACTCAGACGCCCGCCGAAGAGCACGCGCCTATTAACACTATCGACGTTGCGTATAGATATGCGCCAGCAATAATGTGTTGAGTTTTCACACCTTTCATATCACTCACGCTCATATTCAAGGACACATGCCATGACCCGGGGATTTTCTCGCAGAAATCTTGTTAAAGGGGCCGCTTGGGCTGCCCCCGCGGTGGTAGCTTCCACCGCGATCCCGGCGTACTCCGCCTCCATCATGGACCTCGCTCCCTGTCTGCATTTTGACCTCGAACCCGGTGAAGATTCCGCCTACGGTCTGCGCCAGTACATGCACGAAGTCGCCCCAGAACGCGCCCCGCGCGAGCGCGCGGTTGAAGACATCACTATCCCCGACGGCGTCTCGTACATGCGGTTCTACATTGAAGGCGGCCAAGGCGGCGGGGTTGATATGGACGACTACTCCGGCGGCTCAGGCGGCTACGGCGCGGAGGTAAGCGGAGTTATCGCAGTCACCCCCGGGCAGAAGTACCGTTTCTACTTGGCGGCTGGCGGTATCGGCCACTACTATGAGCCCGCCGACGGCGGTGACGGCTACACCCGCGGCGGCTCATCGGCGCTCATGCCGGAGTACGTGTATGAAGACTCCGATAAGGAACGCATGACCAGTGCAGACTACAACCGCCTGATCATCTACTCGGGCTCGGGCGGCGGCTCATCGGCGCTAGTGCTGCTTGACGGTGACGCAGAAACCCTCATTGCCGTTGCTGGCGGAGGCGGCGGAGGCGGGGCACGCGGCATTATCGCCACTTCCCGCACGAACCTGCCCGATGGGGCGAAAATGCCCACCTGGCGGCAGTTCGACCCCGATGTTCCCAAGTGGGCTCCGCGCTACAGCCCGCCCTACCTGGGTAACGGCGGCGACGGCGGTGAATCAAAGGCCAGCAAACCCAGCAAAAACGCTGAAGAGGTATACGCCCAGTACGGCGCCGGCCGAATTATTGCCCCTTCAGGAGCTACCGCAGGCAGGAACACCGGCCGAGGCGCACGCGGCGGCAACAACCCCACGTTCAGAAGCGCCCGCGGGCTCTCGTTCACAAGCACACCGCAGTCGCAGATCCGCTCACGTGGTGTTGCCGGGGCTGCTGGTGGCACTGGCGACTTCGGGCATGGTGGTGACGGTGTGGCCGCCTACGGGTATGTCACGAATATTGCCGCTACCCTGCCGGAAAACGCACAAACCTACGACTATAACGTGGCGGCGTACATTGTCTCTGGTGGCGGTGGCGGCGGCTATGGCGGCGGCGGTTCGGGTGCGGCCGTGGTGGTTGGTGCACAAACCACCGACCAGCTTGCGAATAACTCCAAACCGCAAACGTACACGGTGAGCGCCGGTGCCGTCTCTGGTGCTGGCGGTGCGGGCGGCAACTATGTGAACAGCAATGTGCTTGACGCACATGTTGAGATGGTTGGGTACAGCCGAGGCAAGAACCGTGAAGAGTTCACGGACGGCACGGCACAGTACTCGTTCTGCCCGTCACGCAACAACCAGATCGACCATGACGGGAAAATGTATCCCTGGCCTTAACCAAGGTTCACGAGCGATCAGCACACAGACTTATCTGGGCCCCATACGCTAATTGTGGGTATAGCGTGTGGGGCCCAGATAATTTTTATCCCTATATAGGTTTAGTGGCGGTTTTCTCTTTGGCATGAATGGGTTCAAGGGGCAGGTTCGAGCGCCAGCGAATAGGGGCATCTTTTACTATTCACTTGAGTTTTAGAAACTATTCAATACCGCTTCTGCTGTGGAATAATAAACTGGTCTCTTCAAGGTATTTCTTACGTGACCGACTTATCATACGGGCACGAATATTTTTGCATTCCGCTGCGTGGCGGGCCTTATGACCTGCTGCATATGCTGCGCCCAGCGTGATGTGCACCTTGGGTGGGACGCTCACTCACATTCACTCAAACACAAGGAAAATTTCATACGATGACCCAAGAGATTTCACGCCGAAAACTCGTGACTGGTACCGCCTGGGCGGCCCCTGCAGTGTTGGCTTCCACAGTAGTACCCGTCTATGCTGCCTCAGGCGGTTCTGAATGCCAGTCATTTGAGCACCGAATCACAGCAGCAACCCCCTACCAGGAGATAGAGGTACCGGCAGGGGCAACCCACATTAACTTCCGCATCAGCGGCGGAAACGGTGGTGGTCTCAGTGATTATGACATAGAGAAGATGTTCGGTCGCGTCGGGCATATAATCAGCCATGGCGGCAGAGGTGCTGTGATGTACGGGTTCGCACCGGTATCCCCGGGTCAGATCGTTAAAGTTCACATTGGTTTGGCAGGCCAAGCCTTCTACAACAAACCGGCTGAAGGTGGTACAGGGTACGGTAAAGGGGGCTCGTCAAACATCCCACCCAGCAGTGTTATTCCCGCTGACGTTCAAGCAAAGATTGATGCGTTGAGCTCTGATCATAAGGTAGTGTACTCAGGCTCAGGTGGCGGTTCTTCCGCGGTTCTGTTAGGGGAACCAGGAGATTCTTCGCACGATACTCTACTGGTTGTCGCTGGTGGCGGCTCCGGCAGTGGGGCCCGTGCAGTTATTACTGACAGCAGAAACCCCGCAAACTATGACGGCTATGACTTTTCCAACCAATGGGATTCCAGCGGGCATGCTAACGAAGGAATGGACGCTACCGAAGGGTCTGCATGGGCTGAGCAACATCATGAGAGTTTCTTCGAAGCGGAGATCCCCGACTACCGTTTCTCATCCTTCTACTCTCCATATCCCACTGGTAACTCAGGTTCATCATACGGTCCTGGAGCTGCTGTAGTACCCAGCCCGATTCCTGACAAATTCGCAAATATCACTTTTAAATCCACAAGTGCTACCACAATACGTACAGATATTGTGTCTGGTACTGCAGGCAGCGAAGGAGCACAAGGTAACGGGGCTGACGGGGTAGCCGCATACGGTTACGCCACTGCCGCACGCCTTAAAAACGACCCAGACGACGGCGTTGAACACCCCCATTTTGTCTCCGGTTATATAGTCTCCGGTGGAGGCGGCGCAGGATACAATAGTGGAGGTTCAGGCGCCTCACTCGCACTAGGATACGAAGTGCACAAAATTGGTTCCCCTGGCGAAGATGCATCCCATGTGAGCATGCGGCTTACTTCGGGGGCGGGAGGTTCTGGAGCGTCTTTTTCTTCACCTCTTATGGGAGAAAGTTCATGGCATTATAATCACTACGTTTATGGGGACCTATACACCGTAAAAGACGGGTGGTTTGAGTACGATTTTTGTACATCCGAACCCGCCGAAGGGCCTATCATTCCGGCTTAGAAAGGCATAATACACGTTACCCGTGAGTAGGCCTAGCAGTGAAGGACGCCAGGAACTCAGATTTCCAGATACTGTTGGGCATTGTCTCTAAGCTGTGCAGAAATTACGTCAAGTGCCGAAGCACTACAGCTCACCAAATACTGTTCCACATTGCACTCTGCTCGTTTCAACATTCAAGAACGGATAATTGTTATGGTAGAAAATTCGAAGATTTCACGCCGGAGAGTCGTGGTTGGTACCGCTTGGGCGGCACCCGCGGTGTTGGCTTCCACAGCAGTACCCGCCTATGCGGCATCATCGACACGTCTCATCTGCCCTAAAAGCAGTAGGATTACCGCCGCAGAAACAAACTATCACGAGATTGTTGTACCTGATGGGGCAGCCAGTCTGTACTTCGAGCTTGTTGGAGGCGCAGGCGGGTACCTGAACCCAAAGCCGCCTCAATCGTATGCTACCGCTGGGCATGGAGCACAGATTTCGGGGTATTTGAATGTGACCCCCGGTCAGATCCTTAAAATTTATTTGGGTTCCTCCGGCCAGGCTTTCGGCACCCAACCAGCAGAAGGGGGTGCCGGATACGGTAAAGGCGGTTCTTCTAAGCTTTCTCCCGCATCGGTTATACCTGCCGAAGAACAGAAGATCCTGACAGACCTTAAAGCAGACAACGTAGTGATATACGGCGGATCAGGCGGCGGGTCATCAGCAATTGTGAGGGTTGATCCTGCTGATCCTGCACAAGAAACAGTTCTTGTTGTTGCTGGCGGCGGCGGAGGCGCCGGTCTCCGAGGTACCGCAGATGATTCCAGAAATACATCTGATCATAAGAGGGATGCCTCATGGGAGAATTACGGTTTCCCCTACATGGGGATGGGAGGAGACTCAATTCATCCACTACACTACGGTGGAGATGGTTGGTCCGTTGATGGAAACTTTTACGGCTACTATAACCGCTACGGCTTCTATGAGGGGAAACAACTATTCGTACATGGAGGCAAAAGAGGATACGGTGGAATAGGGGGTAAAGGCTCAGAACCCGCCGAACTCCCCACTATTGACCCGTTTGTTTTCAAGAGCGTCGAACAGACACCTGTCACCATCCGCACCATGAGCACCACCGGGGGCATTGGAGGCGACGGTCTGCGTGCTCACGGAGCGGACGGCGTGGCAGCGTATGGGTATGCCTACAGCACCCATAAGTTTTATGGTGATGACGCTAATGCTTCAGAATATGTGCATGCCGTCTCTGGGTATGCGGTTTCACCCGGTGGTGGAGCTGGCTGGGGCGGTGGCAGTTCAGGTGGTGTTCTCGCACTTGGAATGCAAAAGTATGATGAGCACAGCGGCGAAGTGTACGCCATTGGCATGGGGGTCACGATGGGTGGCGGCGGTGGCGGCGATTCTTATATTTCTCCAGACATAGGTGGAACCTATTTTACAGCATCTACTGATCTTGAGCCGGGGTACCTGGAATATGGTTTCTGTTTCCCCGCCTAGGTCTAATGATGAACTTATGTCATAAAATCAGGTTATAGGCCTCTCTGCGTATCCCTAGCTGCGGCTTCCAGCCGCACACAGGTGAAGCTCTCAATCCTACCCGTATTTCATGCCCTACCAATGGCATGAAATACGGGTATACACCAATGACGTGTTTTACGCCGTCAGTACCGGTGTTCACACTGCCGGTGGACGGTGTTCGCTGGTGCTTTTGCAGCTGATTGCATGATTGGGATGGCCTATATTTATGCATTTAGCGGTGGCGCGGTCAATAGTGGAGCGGTGCATATTCTCCACCCCACCCCACAGCAGGAGCATCACACCTAGCAACAGATGCACAGCAGCAATAATGCAGCTGCGTACCTGGGGTTCACCCACCCCTTGATTCCCCTGAAATACAGCGGACTATAGAGCTTCTGGTAAAGCTTTATATAAACCTATAGTTGGAGCAACGGACTTTCTCGTTTGAATGTTTAACTTTCAAACGAGAGGGTTCGTTTTTTGTCTTTTCATGGCTCCCAGGACACTATTTTTAAGGTGTTTTCCATCACGAAAAACCTGTTTTTTATGCGATGCGCATCATAAAATAGCCACCTGTCACCGGTTTACTACACCGGTAAAACATTAAAACGTATCAAGGGGTGGAATAAGTACAACCAAAAAGTAGAGTATATGCAACCTGGATAGGTTGTTTATCATATTTTCAAGAAAAAATCTACCCAATCGTCAATATTTACTTGAGTTTTATGAGCCCTGCGGGCACACTGAGGGGAGGTGCCTTCTCAGGTGCCGTAGTACTCGCTCAGCTTTCAACTGTCATCAGTAGGTATTGATTTCCCGCACGCAGTATTCACCCTCTTGTGGCTACCACGCGCCCAATACCCACGCAGTGACACGTTCACACTCGAACTACTACACTCAAGGACATGCAGACCATGACCAGGAATATTTCCCGCAGGTCGCTCGTGGCGGGCGCCGCTTGGGCCGCCCCCGCAGTGCTGACATCTACAGCTATACCCGCGTATGCATCTTCAGTTAACCCCTGCCAAAACCTCAATGACTTCGAAGCACGCCAGACAATTGCTGCAGATCGTGCAAATAATAAAAAGGGCTACGAAGAAATAACTGTCCCCGAAGGTGCCACCTACATGTGGTTTAAGATCCAGGGCGGCTACGGCGGCGGCGTCGACCATGCTAACCGCAACGTCGGTGATGGCGGCGCAGGCGCAGATATTGAGGGAACCATTAAGGTCACCCCCGGACAGACCGTGAAGTTCCATGTGGGCGCTGGCGGCCTTGGCCTCTACGACAAGCCTGCCGCAGGTGGTGAAGGCTACGGGAACGGCGGTAGCTCCAACACTCTTCTTGAATCCGGCGTAGAAGTATCTGACCTGGATGAAATGCAGAGCCCCACCTACAACCACATTGTGGTGTACTCGGGCTCAGGCGGTGGCGCAAGCGCCGTGCTTATTAGCGATAAGGGATCTTCGGAAGAAAAACTGCTCGCCGTTGCTGGTGGCGGTGGCGGCGGTGGCACCCGCGCCATGACCCAGGCAGCACGTGAGACTCTAAACGGCACCAAGCTGGCCGGGTGGAAGACTGACGGTGGTTTCCCGGTACTCAGTAATGGTGGCGATGCGAGCGACTTCCCGCAGGCTGGCAGTAACGGCACCGAGGTGTACAGCGAATACCCCTCCGCAAAAGTAACTGTACGCGGCGGTAACCCCGGCAGCGGCGCAAACGGCGGCGCAGGCGGCAGCAAAGCCACCTACAGCACCGCTAAGGACCTTTCCTTCTCCAGCACCACCGAGTCAAATATCCGCACCAGCACCGTAGCAGGTGTTGCGGGCGGTTCAGGCGCGAAAGCTAATGGTGCCGACGGTGTAGTGGCATACTCCTACTCGATCAGTACCAAAGAAACCGACCAGCCCGACGGCGGAAGCCCTTACAAGTTCAACGTGACCGCATACGCTGTTTCTGGCGGTGGCGGTGGCGGCTACGGCGGCGGCGGTTCAGGCGCAGCAGCAGCTATTGGCGCACAGACTATTAACGTGCTGGGAGATGGGAAGACCGTAAGCGATGCCTACTCAGTGAGTGCAGGTGTGGTCGCCGGTGGCGGTGGCGGTGGCGGCAGCTTTGTCGCGGCGGATGTCATCAACCCCACCTTCCAGCGCTCAAGCGGGCAGGGCACGGTTCGCGGCGAGTCCCGTGACGGTATTGGCCAGTACGCATTCTGCGTCTCCAAGTAGCGGCTGATCCGGCCCCAGTATCGGCCGGTTAGCCTAAAAATATATAAGCGTGTCGCACGGCGGCGCGGACACCCGGGATTATTTTAGGGTTTATCTCTTGGGTGTTCGCGGTGCCGTGCGGCTTATTTATTACTCCTTCCCACCACCTTGGGTGGATAAAAATGCATTCTAAGACCAGTGGCTTAATTTTCTCTTAAACACCCAGAAGGTCTTTATAAAGCTAGACTTTACAGTTTAGTAAGTCAATATCACACTGCACTATAAATGCATATATATTCTTAAATATCGGGCTTATGTGGCATACTTATGAAGGAGCGCCGGTCGCATTGCTGCGGCAGTACGGCAGACTCAAGTATTCACTCAGCTACAGTAGTCTAGCCCCATTGCGCCTCTCCCTCATTACGTGGGAGAGGCGCATAAGCGCCGGGTGCTCTCAGCTCAAACACAAGACCAACCCAAGGACTACATCACACATGACACGGGGTATCTCACGCAGAAAACTCGTCGCCGGTGCGGCGTGGGCGGCACCAGCCGTCCTCACCTCCACCGTCGTATCTGCCTCTGTCACGATAGCCCCGCTGGCTATGACATCGCGCCCGCATTGTGGAGCCTCATCAGCCCTAACCTGGCGGTGCAGCGCATTGTTCCTTGGGGATCATTGTGCACGGTAAACACTCACAACAATTTCAAACACAAGGATATTTTCTATGAGACGAGGCATTTCTCGCCGAGATCTGGTGACCGGAACCGCATGGGCTGCGCCGCTTGTGCTGAGCACCGCCGTTATTCCGGCGTATGCATCATCATCCGCCGACGACGGCCCCTGCCTAGACCCCGATAAAAGCTACGATATTTTTGCCAAGGACGTGCGCGTCGCGGCGGAAAATCGTGCAACCGGTGAAAAAGGCTACGAAGAAATTGTGGTTCCCGACTATGCCTCATATATGCGTTTCGATTTACGCGGCGGCGCGGGCGGTAACCTAGAGGCGCGGTACTCGAAGGCCACAGGGTACAACCGAACCGGCGGTACTGGAGGCGGCGGCGGCTACATTAAGGGAACCGTCAAGGTAACACCCGGGCAGCGCATCAAATTCTATGTTGGGGCTAGCGGCGTCGGATATTATGACCGCCCCGCCAAAGGCGGCGAAGGGTACGGTAACGGCGGTTCATCTGCGGCACTGCCCACCGAACTGGGGTCAGACGTACAGGGTAAACTGAACAGCCACAGCAATAAGGTTACGGTCTATTCGGGCTCCGGCGGCGGTTCTTCAGCAATCGTTATGGTCGATGCGAAAACTTCCCAAGAAACCGTACTCGTCATCGCTGGAGGCGGTGGAGGCGCGGGCGCACGCGGATTCACACACGCTACCCAGGAGGGAGGAACGTGGATAACGGACGACCCAACCTCCTATGAAAACCCTAATCTGCATATTGGTCGGGGCGGTTCCGCAGGTGATGACTATGTGCCAGAAGGCTTGGGATTCTCAGGGCAGGAACGTTACCACCAGCACTACGACGCCGAGGTTCTAATTCCTTCCGGGTCGAACGGCAGCAGTGCGATCGGTGGTTCTGGCGGTGCCCTCGCCACCGTCACGGGAGATAAAGAGCTGACCTTTGACTCTACTGCGCGAACAGAGATTCGTACCGGAAACTCTGCGGGCAAATCTGGTGGCTCTGGCCCCAACGGCAACGGGGCTGACGGCGTTGTCGCCTATGGGTACGCACTCAGTACCGTAGGCAACACGAGTGATGGCCGCAATGCTACCGGGTACATTGTTTCCGGCGGCGGTGGCGCGGGCTACGGTGGAGGCGGGTCAGGTTCGGCGGTGGCTGTCGCATCCGAAAGCCTCAAGTCTGATACCGCGTTTGTGGGTGTTGCCTCCGGTGGTGGCGGTGGCGGCGGAAACTTTGTATCTCCCGACGTAATCAATCCCTATATTACCGCTGAAGGCGGGTTAATCTTGCGGGGAGAAATCAGGGACGGCACAATTACGTATTCTTTCTGCCCTTCAGATCCGAATAAGCAGCCCGATCCGGAGCCTACCTCGCCCGAAGATCCAGACTGGATGGCACGGAACTCGTAGCATAGAGGGTACCTACACTAATGTGGGGCGCTCGCATCCTGTTCAGATGCGAGCGCCCCACAGGTGCATTCTGTCTCAATATTTTGGGCGGACCGCTGCTGTTTTACCTAAGATTGCAGGTCTGCGGCTGTATAGTGGGTGGATGCGTATTTGGTCCGCCCACCCGTCCCTTCTTGACCGTCGCGCCCTGATCGCGTGCTGGCGTGAGAGCCTGCTTGCGCAGAAAGTGCTGCGCGGGCTCACCCGAGGGTACACGAATCATCCTCAGCTCATTCGGTTTCGTGCGCATTCTCAGCCGGTAGAGGCTATTGGGTCTTATCTGCATGGGCTCGCCGATGAGGCGCAGCTGCGCGGGTACTCCTTCAACCGTTCGCTAATCGCCGCTGAGCGGGGTAAGAGCCTGGAGCCTATTGCCGTGACCGAGGGCCAGCTTGCCTACGAGCTGAGCTTTCTGGCGCACAAAGTTGCCGGGCGAGATGCCGATTGGGAGCCTATTCTTACCGAGCGTCTCGCGAAATTCACCCAGGCCGGTAAGCCCGCGGTGCACCCCGTATTCGAGGTGGTCCCCGGCGATATAGAAGACTGGGAGAAGACCAAGGAGTTCTAGTCGGAGCGCTTTATGCCGAGGCAGGAACCTCTAGCAGCGGCACCCACAGTTCCATCGTGTAGTCTGCCGCCTGCATATCGCCGCGACCGTACACCTCCAGGCCGCCTAACGGGCGGTACTGCGGATGCGACGGGAAAAACTCACGCTCAAAGCTCTCAAAACCTGCCGGGATAGACCGCGAAATCGGCCCGGTAACCTCAACCACCGCGTAGGTGCTCGCGGGAAGTTCCAGCAGACCCAGCCCAAGTTTATGTGCCGAGGCACGGTCATCAACCAAAATACCGGCCGTGTAGCGCACGAAACCATCGGTACTGGGTTGGGTGCACACGCCAATGTACTGAGTGACCGCCAGAATATCGAGCATCGCCGGGGATGCCTTCTGATTCAGCTCATCCCACAGCGGCGTGAAATCATCCCCCAGCTTATACACCTGGGATACTCCCGCCACCAGCAAAGAACCGTGTTTCTCGATGCGCGCGGGTGAAACCGTCACAGGCGCCTGCACGGAATCGCTCATGAGATACCGGCCCCTACGCTCTGGCGGTCAGCCGCGCATTCGGGCACGCAGCGGCGTTTCGCATCATCGGTGGCGCACTCTGGGCATAGGAGCACGAGTTCGCGGCAGCTCTCATTCGAGCAGTTCTCGAACTTATTGGACGGTGCCGAGCAGCGCTCGCACTGGCCGATCGTGACGGTATCCGGGGTGAACTCCATGTGCATGCGCTTATCGAACACGTAGAGCGAGCCCTCCCACAGGGACTTATCGCCGTACTTTTCGCCGTAGCGCACAATACCGCCGTCTATCTGGTAGATTTCTTTGAATCCGCGGTTTTTCATGAGGGCAGAGAGGATTTCGCATCGAATGCCGCCGGTGCAGTAGGTGACGACGGGCTTATCTTTCAGATCGTCATACTTACCGGATTCGATCTCGCGGATAAAGTCGTGGGTGGTGCGCACATCGGGCACCACAGCGTTCTTGAACTTACCGATTTTAGCCTCGAATGCGTTACGTCCGTCGAAGAAGACGACTTCATCGCCGCGTTCTTCTACAAGCTTGTTCACCTCTTCGGGTTTGAGGTGCACGCCGCCGCCGACCACGCCGTTTTCGTCTACTTTGAGCTCGTCGGGAGCGCCGAACGCCACGATTTCATCGCGCGCTTTGACCGACAGACGGGGGAAGTCTTCGGCACCGCCCTCAGACCATTTGAATTCCATGTTCTTGAAGCCGGGGTACTGGCGGGTCTCTTTGGTGTACGCCTTAACCGCGCTGATTTCGCCGCCGAGCGTGCCGTTAATGCCGTGTTTGGAAATGAGGATGCGCCCGCGCAAACCGAGCTTCTCGCACAGGGCACGCTGCCAGAGCATGACCGCCACGGGGTCGGTTATGGGGGCAAACTGGTAATACAAGATAATTCGATTCTGAGCCACCCTCCTATTTTACGCTTTCTAGGTACATCGTGTGTGCCGTGGCGGCGGTGCTCGTCCCGTAATGTGGCCGATAAACTCTGTTCTCCTGCGAGATGTGCTCGCGATGATGGGGTGCATGTGGTTTCTTCACCATGAGGTATGTCTCGTCGTTTTTCTGCCCCATCGCACCGGCTGGTTTCGCCGTTTTCTCACGGCGAAGACCTGCCTGCCGGGGCGAGCGGAACATGCCGGGCGCCCCTACGATTGCCCACGCCGGTTTACCGTACCCGAGGTTTTACAATGGTGTGATGCGCCCCGAACCTTCCCCCGATTCCCCGGCTGATGAGCGCCCCGGATTCTCCCCTTCGCTGCGCCCTGATGAGAACCTTCGCGAACAGCTGAGCAGGCTTATGCCCAAACTCCCCGGCGACGGTTCGCTACCCCCGCAAATCACCCATGTGCACCGCATCCCCGCACGTGAAGGGCAGTATTCGCCGTGGCCGCACTGGCTGCACCCGCGCGTGATTGAGGCCTTCGAGTCGCTGGGCGTGCACGAACCATACACCCACCAGGTGCAGGCGGCACAGGCAGCGCATTGCGCCTTCGATGCTGCACTCGCCGAAGACGCACACCGGCTCTCCTTCGGGCGAGCATCCGGGCAGGGGCACGATGAGTCGGACACAACGGCGCGGCACGTGATCGTGGCGACCGGGACCGCATCCGGAAAATCGCTGAGTTACCTCATGCCCACATTCGACGCCCTCTACCGCGGGACGCACCGTGAACCGCTCAGCGCCACGGCCACTAATGCAGGTTCCACAGGTTTTCATCAGAGAGCGAACGTTCTATATATTTCACCGGCGCGGGCACTCTCAGCCGACCAGCTCAACGCCATCACCGCCTACCACCTGCCCGGGCTCAACGCCGCCACCTATGACGGCGACACCCCGGCGCAGGAGCGGCGGTGGGTGCGCGAACACGCTAATTTTGTGCTCACCACCCCGGATATGCTCAACTACGGAATTCTGGGCAACCACCGGCAATGGGCGAACTTCCTGCGCGGGCTGCGCTATGTGGTGCTTGACGAAGTGCACAGCTACCGCGGCGTGTTCGGCGCGCATATCGCCAATCTGCTGCGCCGCCTACGCCGAGTCTGCGCGCTCTACCGCGTAAATCCGGTGTTTTACGGAGCATCCGCCACGAGCGCGAACCCTGCCGAGTCTTTCGCCAAGCTCATTGGAGTGCCCGAGGGGAACGTTGACGCGATTACCGCATCGACCGCACCGCGTGGAGAATCCACCGTCATCCTATGGGAACCGGAGTTCCTGCCCGATACGCAGGTGAGGGATAAACTCGCCGCCGGCGCGAGCACCTTCGACACCCGTTCCGAGGCAGAAAAGCAGGCGCCGCAGCGTATCTCCGCTATCGAACAGGGCGCCCAGATGCTCACCGACCTGGTACTCTCGCGCACCCGTACGCTTGCCTTCACCCGGTCGCGGCGCGGTGCTGAGCTGATCTCTCAGCGAGCGCAGCGCTACCTTGATGAGACCGAGGCGGGGCTGGCTCATCAGGTGGCGGCATACCGTTCGGGGTATATGCCCGAGGAACGCCGTGAGCTTGAGCATCGGCTGCGCACCGGCGAACTGCTCGGGCTGGCAAGTACCTCTGCACTTGAGCTGGGTATCGATATTTCCGGGCTGGATGCGGTGCTCGTGGCGGGCTGGCCCGGAACCCGCGCATCCTTTATTCAGCGGATTGGGCGTGCCGGTCGCGGGGGTCAGGATGCGCTCGCCGTGCTTATCGCTGGGGACGATCCGTTGGATACGTACCTGGTGCATCATCCGCAGGCGATTTTTGGGCAGAGCGTGGAGGCTACCGTTTTCGACCCAACGAACCCGTATGTGCTTTCGCCGCATTTGTGCGCTGCTGCGGCGGAGTCGCCGTTGCGGGCCGAGGAGCTTTCGCTGTTCGGTGAGCATACTGAGGCTCTGCTTAACCGGTTGGTGCAGCAGAATTATCTGCGCCGCCGGGCGGACGGCTGGTATTGGACGCACGCGGAGTCGGCGACGAATCTGGTGGATCTGCGTGCCACCGGCGGTGGTCCCTATCAGCTGATTGATGCCGAGGATGGTTCGCTGATTGGCACGATGGATTCGGCGCAGGCAATGACTCAGGGTCACCCGGGGGCTATCTATATTCACCAGAACGCCCAGTATTTGGTGGAGTCCCTGGATGAAGCGGCGCGCGTTATTCTGCTCTCGCGGGTGTACCCCGACTATTACACACGGGCGATTGAGGCGACCGAGGTGAAGATTCTGCAGGAAAAGGCGGGTGTGCGGTACGAGTTCGACGGCGCCCAGCCCGGTACTGCTGGTCTGACGCTGCATCGCGGGCGGGTTCAGGTGACCGATCAGGTTATGGGCTTTCAACGGTTTTCGGTGTACGGCAGTGAGTACCTGGGCGATGAGCCGATGGAGATGCCGCCGAGCATCCTGATGACCGAGGCTATCTGGTTTACCTTTGAGCCGAGCTACCTGTTTGCCGCCGGCGTGGCTGAGCCGGATGCACCCGGCACCCTGCACGCCGCAGAACACGCCGCCATCGGCTTATTACCACTGATTGCAACCTGCGACCGCTGGGACTTAGGCGGACTCTCCACCCTGTACCACGCCGATACGGAACGCCCCACCATCTTCGTGTACGATGCAGCACCCGGCGGAGCAGGCTTTACCCAGCGCGGGTTTGAGGTGGTTCGCACCTGGTTGGGCGCAACTCTGGATGCTATTGATTCCTGCGGATGCGAGAACGGCTGCCCCTCCTGCGTGCAGTCCCCCAAATGCGGCAACCGTAACGAACCGCTGTCGAAGTCGGGCGCACAAAACCTGCTGCGGGCGATGCTGTGCTCGCTCGATGAGGCCGGGTAGCGGCACCGGCGCGGTGAGGGCAGACGTGCCCTTTACTAGGTGCCGTGCTGGGATGATGGCTCGTCTAGCGGCACCATTATTGATACAGCACCGAGGTGCCGTGACCATCGCTTGGTGGGGTCCGCTATGGCCCGCACATGGCTACTCGCCACCGGTGTCATCGGGTGCCCCCGCTCGCGCCTGGCCTTTTGCGTCGCCTAGGAACGCGAAGGGGCCGGTAATGGGAACACTGACGCGCACATCCATCGTGTCGGGGCGGGAAGGTTCGGTGCAGGCGGCTAAGTTCGCCCCGTTTTCCTGGGCGATGCGCGCAGCATTCGCGCACGGTTCTCCTTCGCTTAGGCCCCTGAGCGTGTCGGCGGCGGCGAGAGCGCTCAGGTCAGCCGCGGTGGCGGCGCGCCGGTGGGCGGTGTAGGCGCCCGCCGCTCCGAGCGTGAGTACCGTGAGGATAAGCACCCCGGCGATAATGGTGAGGGCAAGCACGGTGCCGCTGCCTTCTTCTGTGGCACGCCCAGCCGAGGCGGTGCGGGGTGTGGGAGTATTAGCACGTATTACAGAATGTTTATTCTTCATGGTGTGCGGCTTCCCCAGTATCTTGCAGCCCCTCGGATCCTTCGACGCTGGCGGTTGCCTGCGCGCGGAGCGTCCAGCCGGTGGTTGCGCCGATAACCCCGGGTGCTTTCCGTTCGGCACTCACACGCACCGTGTTCCCTTCGCGGGCAATGCTCACGGCGGCATCCCGGTCCGTTTGGGAGACGGCCGTGTGGATGCTGGCTTCGGTATCTCCCCGTGCGGCGGCGCGGGCGGCAACCCGCGCAGCGTCCTCTAGCCGAACCTGTGCCGCCCCTGTTGCGACGGCACCTAAGCAGAGGGCCAGTACGAGGGTTACCCCCGGCAGCACCACCGCGAATTCGGCGGTTACCGCTCCGTGCTCAACATCAGAGGGGTCTGCGGAACGTATTTTTGAGGGGCCGGGTGCTGAGGAGGGTTCACGCACCCGCCACGGCGAATATATACGCATGATTATTCACTCTTTACTGATGTATTACGGCTGTCAAGGCGTGCAATTCCCACCGGGTAGAGCAGAGAATCACACACCGCCCCGGGTGTACCAGCTAAAGGAGGAACACCCGGGCGGCGGCGCATAGTTCTACCCAATGGAGAGGGCATTACGGATTACCCCCAGCAGCATTTCACGTACCTCATCTGATTTGAGGATGGCCACCAGCAGCCCCGCGAAACCGACGGCGGCGAGCATCACAATACCGTATTCCGCAGTGCTGGCGCCTTCTTCAGGGTCGCCCACCGGGGCGTGGGCGGCGGTGTTAGCCCCGGTGGCGGTGTACGCGGCGGTAATACGGTCGGTGTCAATCATCCCGGTTGGCAGCTGGGCGAACTGGGAGGCTTGGCGGCACAGGGGTGTGCACATTTCGGTGGTGCACCCGGTGTCGTGGGTCGCCAAAAATTCCTGGTTTGCCAGTGCGGTGAGGGAGGGGTATACGGCGGTCATGGTTATTTCCTTTCATGGATTTTTATTAGGTTGCGGTGTCTTACCCTGCCAAGGTAGGCAGCAGCGACACCAAAATCGGTATGATGCTCAGGCAGATAAATGCCGGTAGCGAGCACAACCCCAGCGGCAGCACGAGAGCTACGGAGAGTTTCCCCGCGGCGCGTTCGGCGGCACGGCGGTTACCGGTGCGGTGCGCATCGGCTTGGTGCCTGAGCAGGGTGGCACTGGGTGCCCCGGAGGCGTAACCCGGTGCGAGGATGCGCCCCAACTCACCTAAGAGCGGGTCGGTAGTGTGCGGCGCCCACGCGGTATCCCAGTCTGCCCCCAGGGTGAGGGCAGCGCATATAGTGCGCAGCCGCCCGGGCGTTCCCTGAGGCTGCGATGGTGCGGCATTCTCAGAGCGTTGTTTACGTTTTCGCTGAGTCGGCGGAGGGGTGTCAGGTAGCGCATCAGCTAAGGCGGTGAGCGCTTGGTGCAGTCCCAGCCCGGAGTCGAGCTGAGCGGCGAGTATTTCGAGAGTAAGAGCCGTGTCGATACGGGGCCCTGTGCTTTTCGCGGAGGTCTGCCCGGTGCGTTTAGTGAGTAACGGCAGACGGGTTTTTACACTCTGCGAGTCCAGATGCGCCGTGTTGTGAGAGCGGGAAACCCTATCAAAAAATAAAGAATGCTTATTCTTTTTTGTTTCACGTTGAACATTTCTGCGGTTGATAATACGGTGTGCAATCGACAGGGCGCAGGCCGCACACAGGGCGAATAGGCTGGCGGTTATCAGCAGATCACCCACGTTTTACTCCTTTCACGGTTTCCGACAGTTCTTCGGTGTTTTAGAAGGTCTCGGTTTCTGCGGCGTGCACTAGGGCTGCCGTCCAGCGTCTTCCGGCAAGCGCAAGCCCAACCCCCACTAATCCGGCGCACGCCCCGGCAATAGAACCGGTCAGCACACTCACCGGTGAAGTGCCCATTAACTCCCCCAGCCCCAACCCAATAAAGGGCAGCAGCGAGAGGATCCGGCCCGTGGCCCGAGGTGCGGCGAGCGCGCTTTCTCGCCCCAGTAACGCATCAATGCTTTCTTCAGCGTGCTCGGCGGCACGGCGCAGGGTGGCAGATAATGCGGACCCGGTTGCCTCACTCAAATGCAGACATACCAGCAGCTCATTAACACGCTGCACGCTGTGCTGGCGGGCGGTGCCGGTGTGGGTGTGAACCCACTGTTGACAGGCTTGAGAAAGAGGCAGCCCCAACTCGGCATTGGCCCCCAGGGCGGTGAATAGAGTGGCAATATCCTGTGTCGCCTGCCGGTATCCGCGACGCGCAAACCAGGACAGCTGAGCGGGGGCGGCCGGTGAGTGCTCTGCGCGGTCGGAGGCGATGCGGGTGAGGGCACCGGCGATAGCTTGGGCCTGGCTCAGCCCGGCATCAAGCTGAACGGCAATGGCACGCAGGGCATCAGGCCAGAGGCGAAGTTCTTCTGGGGTGGGCTGTTTAGGCAACATAGAGGCGCCTTTCCATAACAGGCTCGGATGGAGCGAGGTCTTCGGCGGTGGCAAGTTTCAGGTGAGGGGTAGTGTCTGCGCCGGCAGGTGAAGGAACACCGACTGGGGTGTATTGCGGAAGTTCAAACTCTGAAAGTTGTATTTTGGGTACCGTGTGGGAGGGCACGGGTCGGACGGTAAGCTCTTCACGCTCAAGCGCGAGCTCGTAGATCCCCTCCACCCGGCGGGTGGGCCCGTCTTTCTGCAAGTGGATAATACGGTCGAATGCGGTGGCCGCGTGAAGAGCAACAGTGCGGGCGTCCAGCCCGGCAAGCGCCCCAAGGGCGGCTAGTCGCATAGGGACGGCACGCGCCGAGTTGGCGTGCAGGCTGGTACCTGCACCGGTGTGACCGGTGTTCATGGCGGTGAGCAGGTGCGTGATTTCTGCCCCGCGGCACTCCCCCACAATAAGACGGTCTGGGGCCATGCGCAGCGCCTGAACAATCAGCTCCCCCAGGTTGATTTCTCCGGTTCCTTCGGTGTTTGCGGCGCGGGTCATCATAGCCACCACGTGCGGGTGGGAGGGTGCTAATTCGGGGGTGTCTTCGAGGGTGAGAAGCCGCTCATTAGCCGGGCAGAGGGCAAGCATCGCGTTGAGCAGGGTGGTTTTTCCGGTTCCAGTGCCGCCGCTAATGATGAAGCTTTTCTTCTCGGCAATAATGCTCCGCAGTTCTGCGGCTGTGCCAGTGTCGAACATACCCGTTTTCTCCAGGTCTTCAAGGGTTTGCCTGCGAGAAGCCGCCACACGCACCGACAGATGGGTGCGGGGCACCAGCGGAGGTATAACGGCGTGGATGCGCCGCCCGTGGGTATCCTGCACATCGGCGGCGGGGTGGGCCGCATCGAGCCTGCCGCCGGATGCGCGGATAAGCCGCTGGGCGAGGGAACGCACCCGCGCCTCGTTGCCGAGAGTGAGCGCCGTTGGCTGGGTTTGCCCGGCGGCCTGCACCCAAATGTCGGCGGGGCCGTTAACGTATATATCGCTCAGGTGGGGTATGCCGGTCAGGTGTTCGAGTGCCCCCATGCCGTGCAGCTCGTGGTGCAGATAGCGCAGGGCAGTGTCGTGCAGGGCGCTGCCGGGGGTATCGTCCGGGTTTTCGGGGTGGGCTGACGGCGCCGGTTCCTGCGCCGTCTCGGAAGAGGCGGGGTGTTCCGTTGCGAGCATCACGGTGGCGCTAATGCTTTCTTCCCGCTCGTCAATGGCGGTCTGCAGCGCGTTTTTGCAGGCTTCGCGTCCGTATTCTGAGGATTCGCCCAGCAGGATATGCATTGCCCGCAGGGCTATCTCTCGGGCGGTGGGGTTTTCGGCGGTGCCTATAACGGCGTGTATGCTGCGGGATTCTGCCGCCGGCTCTTCGGGGTTTTGGGTAGTGGGCTGGGCGGCTGTAATGGTTCCGGTGGGTGCGGCCGCACTGGGGTCGCTGGTGGCTGAGCTTACCAGAAGCGGGGCGAGGGGCGATAGGTCATTACTTGTGTGGATACCTGCCGCACCTGGTGCGGCAGGGGCGGCGAAGCTGTGAGGGCGGGGTGTGGGTGCCGCCGTGGGGTGACCGGCGTGGGTAGCGGCCCGGGCCGGTGCCGGGGTGTTACTCGGTGCTGTCGTGGGGTGCGCGGTGTTCATGGCACTATTTCACCGGGTTTTGCGCGTACGCGGGGCGGGGCTCTGCGATATTGTGGATAACTTTTCATTTTGGGCCGTGCCCCTGGCTTTCCACACGTTTTTTCACAGTGTTTCATACGTATTATTCACATATGAAGCTTTTCTATGACGTTTTATGAAGCAGTTTATTGTGAGTTTAAGTACTCATAAATTCTTTTATCATACTTTTAGTATTCTTTACTGTTTATAGGTACTGCCGCGAAAGAACCAAAGGTACAGTGCCCTTACCACCGGAAAGGGTTCTTATCGCCTTACTCTGTTACCCTGTCTTTACGTAACGGTTCATGTACCGGGTTGCATGCAGAAACACCAATGATTCCCGCCCAGCACAGGATAAGTCCGCCAATCGCGGCGGCAGACATGAACGAGAAGGTCAGCAGCAGAGAGACGGAAAGAACCACGGGCAGCATCAACCCGATTCCGTAGAGGGGCACCCCCAAAGCACCACCGGCGTTCCTGGCGAATTGGACAAACCCGCTTGTCACGGCCTCGCTCCCGCCGCCGATCGCATCCTGGAGCCTCACGAAGATCGCGGGCATACCAATACCGACACCAATTCCCACGAGTGCGCCTCCCACAGTCAGCGACCAGAGATGAGGCACCAGGCACGTCAGGACGCCGATAGTCGCCGTCAGCCACCCGATTACCTCTGTGCGTGCATGATGCGCGCGCAGTCCGCCGATTGCGGAGCCGATGCCGCTTCCCGCCACCAGAGGCAGTACCAGCCATCCTAAAGTTGCGGCATCCATCTGCAGCGTATGGGCCATTGACATGGGCAGATAGACGGCGGCACCGAAGGCAAGGCTCGACAAACCCGCCGTGCTGATCAGTCCTCGCACGAGTACCGGCTCAGCCAGTACAGACAGGAGGCTTCGCGCTTCAGCGGGTTCACTCGGCAGCCGGCTTCCGGGGAGGCTCAACGAGAGGGCAAGAGCCGTGATAGATAGAAGAGCGGGGCTTGCGAACGCTACACGCCAGCCGAGAACTGAGGTCAGCCAGCCCCCAAGGGGTGCCCCGATCAGTGTCGCAACAACCTGCATTGAGCCCAGCAGACCAATGATCCTCCCCAAACGTTTATCACGCCAGTACCGGGTCACAGCCGCCATACTCGCGGGCACAATAATGCCAGCGCCAAGCCCCTGAATAACCCTGAACATAATGAGCTGCACCATCGACTGAGACTGCGAAGTCAACACTGTAGCCGCTGCATACAGCAGGGTACCCACAACATAAACCTTTCGCGGTCCTTGGCGGTCGGCCCAGCGACCACTGTTCAGAAGCACAGCGGTGGACGCTAACATGTAGGCACCCACAACCCACCCCACGGTGCTGTGACCAGCGAGCTCGGAGGCAATCGTCGGCAAACTGACCGTGATAAAGTTCTGCATCAGCGTAGCCGAAGCAGAACCAATGAGCACGGCTGCCAGACACCAGTGACGACGATTCATCTGCCCTCACTCACTTTCGACCGGTGTAACCAGCCCCGTGTTCCCATCGACCCGAATCGTCTGACCCGACACAATATCCTGCGTACCGGACTGAGTGCCAAGCACAGCAGGAATCCCAACCTCGCGCGCGACGATGGCCGCGTGAGAAAGCGGACCTCCGGTATCAGCCACCACGGCGGCAGCCACAGTGAACAGTGGGGTCCAGGTGGGATCGGTGTACCGGCACACGAGTATTTCGCCCGGTTCCAGCAGCCCGAACTCTTCCGGCCCGTGGATAACCCGTGCCGTGCCCATCGTCACCCCTGGGCTCGCGCCAACTCCTTTGATGCCGTCCGTCTCAGACCGGTGATTCCCCCGGTCCCACCACAGAGTCTCAGCGGTTGTGCGCTTCTGCTTTCGGCGCGAAATCCTCTGCTGCAGATCGGAGGATGGTTCTTCTGCAAGCAGTGCAGATTCTACCTCGTCAAACAGCGCATAGGTTACATCTGAGGGATTCGCCAAGACGCCGCGTTCAACGAGTCGATGTGCGATCTCGCCCATGACCCTACGAGCCTCAACAAACCATTCTTCGATGAGATACAGAGAACCTTCACGTGCGACATGCAGAGCCCGCAGCGCGGTGACCGTCTTATCCCAACGTTTATGCAGGAACCGTGGCAGTCGGCTGCGCACAAGCTGACGTTTATCGGCCCGTTCCGCATCCATGGTATGCCTGCCACGAATACCGGCGGCAATCAGTGTGAAAAATGATTCGGGGTTCTCGCCCCAAGACCTGCTTGAATAGGGCAGGTACATGCGCGGTGTGCGCGCCCCAATCCGCGACAGCGTCTGCTGAACCTCTTCGAGAAACGTCGACCCATTGGGACGCTTCGAGAGAGATTCAACCGCGTTATCTGTTTCCACAAGGACGTCGTCGAGACCGAGTTCGCGGGCGCGCTCGCAGAGACGCGAAATCTCACGGTCGATATGTGCCGTCACAAAATCGAGGTTCGCGAATAAATCCTCGGTGGTGACGCTCGAACCGAGCCGCGCAATTTTCATCATCATATCCGCCTCGGCGCGTTTGAACATTAGCGGTATGAGGTACCGCGAGAAGCGAGCGCGCGTAAGCTCAGCCGCCGCATCAACCGCACGGTGACTGCGCGCAATCAGGTCACGGTCGGTGATACTCTCAAGCGCCCGACTATCCGCCTGGAATGCTTCAAGTTCATGTTTCCAATCCAGCGAGTCTGTATTCCAGTCGGGGTTAGCCGCCGAAAAAGCCTGTCGGATCGTGCGCGGCAGGTGCGTTACGATGCGCGACGAAACACGCGGCCACGTTGCATGAACGCTCGCAATCCCGTCATCGCTGATACGGATCACACGATCAACGGGCGGCGTATCCACGCCGAAAGAACCGAGAACTTGCTGAACTTCCTGCTGTACCTTGCGCACGGGCATAATGTCTAGGGGATACGGTGCGGGATAATGCTCGATCAGGTCATCACGCATCATCTGCAGAATCTTTGACTGTGCAGGTCCGTGTCCCGAGTCGGTGTTCGACAGATTCGATAAAGATGTAATCGGTCGAGTCTGCAAGAGGTAGAGCTCATCGCCGCATATACCCCACTCGATATCTTGGGGTGCGTTGTAATATGCGGATACCTGCCGCCCGAGAGCGTGGAGCCGTCGAAGATCGGAGTCTGACAGGCACGAAGCCGCGCGATCATTCGGTGGAACCGGGCTGGTACTAGTCCCACCGGTGTGGTCGAGGTCGATGCGCGTTTCTTTATCCCCGATGATCGTCTCGACGGTGTGCCCCTGTGAGTCCAGCGTAAATGTATCCGGGTTGACATGGGCGGCGACGACGGACTCGCCAAGACCGTAGGAGGCACTGACGAGCATCCGGTCCGTCATGCCAGAGATAGGATCTGCCGTAAATAAGACGCCCGCCACGTCTGCGGCAACCATTTCCTGCACCACCACGGCAAGTTCCGCCGATTCGTGGGAGAACCCGGCTTCTGTGCGATACGCCACTGCCCGATCCGTCCAGAGTGAAGCCCAGCATCGCCTTAGAGCATCGACAACAGACTCTTCTCCCTGCACACCGAGATAGGTATCCTGCTGCCCCGCGAAACTCGCGCTGTCCAGGTCTTCCGTTGTCGCTGATGAACGTACCGCCACAACCGGCGATCCCAGCGCCCGGTAAGCCTCGACAACAGCATCTCGCACGGCACGCGGGACTTCCTGCTTCAGGATCAGCTCTCGTGCAGCGTGAGAGTTCGTACCGGTTGCCTCGTGAATAATATCTTCAGCAATCGGTGCGACGGCTGCCCTGTAGGCGTCGGTTGTCACGCAAAATCCTGGCGGCACATTCAGACCGGCGCGATGCATCGTTATAAGGTTGGCTCCCTTGCCGCCGACGTTGGCTACCTGGGCGTCCCCTAAGGGATGACCTCGCCGGAACCAGGATATGAACGCGGTCGTCTCTTGTTCGTGTGGGGTAGTCATCGCCCAATCACCGCCTTAATCGTGCTTCGTGTCGCTCTTTGTCCTATCTCAACGGCAAAGCGCTTCTCTATTCTTTTAGAATATCTGTCGCGGCGAGGTTTGGACATAGATTGCTGCCATCGAATTCGCCCTGACATGCAGGTTCGTTCGCCGCTGGCTTCGCATATTCGGGGTTCTCTCACCGATAATAGGAGTGTGTACATTCTCGTTGTTCCCGCAGATAACGCCGACGCCCAGAACCCCGGCGCCGTCTCTGCGCGCAACGCAGTGAACGATGCCGCAAACAGCGGGGAACCTGCGCATTTTCAGAACCCTGCGGGAGGCTCATCCACCGCATACTGGGGTGTTTTCCATGTGGAGGCTGCCGCCGAGGCCCACGCCAATGACTCTGCTGATGCGCCAGCCAGTGCGGGGGAAGAAACGGTCACCTCCAGCGCCCCCGGCACGGCCCCACGTATTGTGCGTGCGCACAGGGTGAGCGCCGAGAACCTGCCCGCCTATGTGCGTGAGGTTGAGTCCCGCGCTGATGCGCGCAAGAGTGCGCGGGTGCGGTGGGTGTGGGCCGATACGCGTGTGCTTGGCCCTCTCCTGTTAAAGGCGCAGGTACGGGTGCATCTATGCCATGATTTGCGGCTGGTGCAGCGTATTCTCAGTGCTGCCGCGACCCACCCCGGCGGGCATGTTCGTTATTCGCCGGTGCTTGAGCTGATGCACGAACCGCACCACGAACCACCGCGCGGGCACCTGCCGCCCGCCCGGCAGGTGAGCGGTCAGCAGGCGCTCTTTGATGATCTGAGTTTTTCTGCTGCCCAGCAGTCTTCAGCGGATTCTACTGGGCCAGCCGCGCGTTCCAATGATGCGAGTTCCCCAGCATCACGTACCCCGCTTATTGCCGCGACGTTCGGCGAGTTCGCGGCGCAGCTGCACACTATTGCCGCTGCCGCGCACCCTGACCGGCTTTCTCTGTTGGCTCATGCGGAGTCAGCCGGTGCTCTTGTTGCCGCGGAGATCGGGCACTGGGGCATCCCGTTCGATGCGCAGGAGCACCATAAAAACCTGGAGCAGCTGTTGGGGCCGCGCCCTGGTGAGGGCGAGCATCCGGCGAAAATGGTTGAGCTTGCTGAGCATATTCGGCGTGTGCTGTTCGCTCCGCAGCTGAACCCGGATTCCCCGCAGGATCTGCTGCGGGCGCTTCAGCGTGCGGGCGCGCAGGTTGAGAGCACCCGTTCATGGAAATTGAAGGCGTGGGCGCAGCAGAACCCGGCGCGGGCCCAGGAAAGGCACGCCATGATCGACCCGGTGCTGCGGTATAAGAAGCTGTACCGGATATGGACTGCTAACGGCTGGAATTGGGCTGATACGTGGGTGCACCAGGGGCGTTTCCGCCCGCACCTTGAGGTGGGCGGTGCAGCAACCGGACGGTGGGGTGCTTCCGGCGGGGGTGCTTTGCAGCTGCCTGCGGAGATCCGTTCGGCAATAATAGCCCCGCAGCATCAAGTGTTTACGGTGGCCGATGGGTCACAGATTGAGCCGCGTATTCTGGCGGCGCTCAGCCGGGATGAGGCGTTGGCTGCGGCGGGACGTGGCGTTGCGGGGCACAGCACCGACTTGTACGAGGGCATTGCCGAGCTGAGCCGTTCTCACGGGCTGGCGCTGACTGAGCGGGCGCAGGCGAAGGTGGGGCTGCTGGCCATTATGTATGGGGGCCGCAGCGGCGAGGTTGGGGCGCTGCTGCCGCATATTGCGCAGCTTTTTCCGCGCGCCATGGAGTTTACGGAGCGGGCGGCGCGTATTGGCGAGCAGGGCGGGCAGGTCACCACGTTTTTAGGTCGCACCTCCCCTGCCCCTTCCGATGCGTGGCGGCGCACGGTGGCGGATCGTTCAACGGGTGCTGCGGAGGCTCGGGCGGTTTCTGCGTCTCGTGCGTGGGGGCGTATGACCCGTAATTTTGTGGTGCAGGGTACGGCGGCGGAGTGGGCTTTGTGCTGGATGGGCAGGGTGCGTTCACGCCTGCTGAGTGAAACAGTTTTCGGCAGCCCGATGCGCACAAAGATTGTGTATTTTCTGCACGATGAGCTGGTATTGTGCGGCCCTTCTGTTGAGGCGAAACGTGTTGAGGCGATCGTGCGGGAGTCTGCTCAGCAGGCTGCGCAGCTGCTCTTTGGTGGGGTCCCGGTGGATTTTCCGGTGTCTGTGACGGTTACGAGGAACTATGCGGAGGCAAAGTAGTGTCTTCTTAAAGAGAAGAGATACTGAGTCTTAGATGAGTATTTTATAAGGTTAAACTTAGTTTCTGTGTCGTTTTATGATTTGGGCCTCTTAAAAATATTTTGGCATTTTTAACGCTTCAATTAAGTTTCAGAAGGTGCCTTAGAGTTCTTTCCAGGGTGCTTGAGTGCCTGAATACCGGGTGAGCGTATATTTCTGCGCCGCATTGCATGGCCCAATTATTACGAAATGATTAAAATGCATCAAAATACATAATTTATAGAATAATTATTCACTTACTGACGTGGGGTCCACGCGGTAAATTTTGAGCTATAGCTTGAGATTCAGGGTTACAGCAAGGCATTCAGTACATGCATGAATATATGGAAGATGAAAGACTTTACGAGTAGAATATTCACCGTATACGCGGTTCTACCGCGCATCACAACACTCAATATACGCTCGTTGTGTTCACGTACCCCGCCCTTTTTCCGCTAGGGGCGGGCACGGTACTGGGCACCGGCGTGTGTATATCAGTACTTCGCAAGGATATAAACATGCAGAATAAACTCTCACGCCGCACGCTTGTTACCGGCGCGGCTTGGGCGGCACCCGTGGTCATGGCTTCTAGCTCCATCCCGGCGTTCGCCACATCGCCGGTCGAGCCCTGTGTAGCAGATAAAACGTTTAACTCACAGCACTACGCTAAGCCCCCGCGCGGCAACACCCGCGAAAAGGTCTACGACCACTGGACAGTCCCCGCCGACGTGCACCAGATCAAGTTCTATGTGCGCGGTGCCGCTGGTGGCTCCACTCACGAAGACCAGTACGGTGGCGGCTTCGGCGGCGCTGGCGCCGAGGTAGCCGGCTACCTTGATGTGACCCCCGGCGAAACCCTTACCTTCGTGACCGGCGCAGCTGGTACCGCAAACTTCGACGGCACCCCCGCTGAAGGCGGTAAAGGATTTGGTGACGGCGGTTCCTCAGCTGCTCTTCCCACCGACTCTCAGGTAGGTATTCGCAATAACCAGGCGCAGTTCATCCTTGATAAGTTGAAGCCCGCAAAGATCCAGTACGGTGGCTCCGGTGGTGGCGCATCCGCTATTGTTCGTATGGAAAGCGATGGGTTCACCATTAAGGAAGTTATCGCTATTGCTGGCGGCGGCGGCGGCGCGGGTGTTACCGTGCAGCACAACACCAACGACTACCCCCGCACCAAAGAAGGCAGCTACAAGACTGCCACCCTCACCATCGGTGAGCAGGGCAGCGGCGGTATGCAGGTGCAGCAGAGCCCCCAGAGCGTTGAGGGCCAGACCGTCACAGTAGTGCAGCATGTGGACAGCATGGACGGCGGCGGTGCGAGCACCTCCCTGGAGAACTACCCCGACTACGAGCAGACCGTCTACGGCGGTAAGGGCAGCGGCACCGCAGAAGGCGGCAGCGACGGAACCGGTGGCGCTGGCGGTGAAGCACCCACCATAGATCAGGACCGGGTCACCCAGGAATACCTGAGCTACGCCAAATTCGATCACCCGACGGGTGCGTACATTAACTACTCAGACGATGGCAATATCTTCTCCTCAGCTTTTGAAGGCGCAGAGGGCAACAGCACCTCCAACCCCACTGAGCCCGTTAACGGTGCTGACGGTGTGAGTGCCTGGGGTGCAGTTGAGACCTACGGCGGTCACTACGCCGACGGGTACGACAACGCCAGCTACTACGTGTACGCGGTCTCCGGCGGCGGTGGCGGCGGCTATGGCGGCGGCGGCTCCGGCAGCGTCATTGGTCAGGGTGTGCGTGTTACTACCCCGGATCAGGAACAGGACATTGAGGGCAGCTCGAACAAGTTCCGGTACTCGGGTGCTTTCGCATCCGCTGGTGCTGGCGGTGCCGGCGGCAGCTACCTGGCACCGGGGATCGAAATGTGGGATTCCAACGGTAAGAAGTTCTGGGCACACAATAACCGTACTTTTGGTACCAATGACACCAACGGTCACGGCCGTATTAAGGTGATCTGGTGCGACCCGAGCGGTTCACATAAGGACTACCCGGATGACCCGGGGGTTCCCGCTCCGGTGGTTCCCAGCCACTAATTCCGGCTGCGAATACTCCTAAGCTAGGGCCTGCTCCCCGCATTGTGCGGTTCTGGGGAGCAGGCCCTTCTGCATACCCGGCCCGCTTATTTTAAGGCGGGCGCAGGTTTAAGCACCGAGGCATCCCACGGGACCGTCCAGCTGAGCGCATCAAAAATCTTATCGAGCACGATCGCGGTGAATCCCCACACGGTGAACTCGACCCGCGCATCGCCGCTAGAGTGCGCAACCTCAAACGCCGGGGTTTTATGGGTTATGCGCCCGCGCTTCACATATGCCGTATGCCGGTTGGCGGGGTTGAGCAGATCCCGCACGGGCACCCGCGCAATCAGGGCAGACTCGTTCGTATCGACCACGCCAACCCGCGTGGGTGAAGCCCACCACCCCAGCACCGGGGTCACCCTGAAATCGCTCACGGCAAGCGGCAGGGTCGGCAGTTCCCCCAGAATTTCAACGCCCGCAGGGTCAAGCCCGGTCTCTTCCACGGCCTCGCGCAGGGCGGCGATGCGCCCCACCGGAACTCCCTGCTGGCGCGACAGCGCATAATCCTCGGGGTCGATTTTGCCGCCCGGGAACGCAGGCTGACCGGCGTGTGAGCGCAGAGTATCCGCCCGCACCAAAAGCAGAACGTCCAGGTTCTCGCCCACGCACTCTGGGCATCCGTCAAAGTCTGCGGAGGCGCTCGGTTCATCATCGAGTACCCCGAAGAGAACGAGCACTGCCGCCTCTTTGGAGAGGGTACTGTTGGGCGCGTACCGCATGAAGGAGTCTATCTTGACATCGAGTTTTCCTGCGGCAAGGTTCGCGAGCACATCGCGGGCTTGTTCGGCGGCAGTGTTCAAGATGTTAGGCACTCAGCGGGTATCCTTCGGCGTGCAGTTGGCGGCGTGTGGCACCGGTGAGGAAGCGCAGGTGCAGGCGTTCACGACCGGGGGCCATTTCATATTTCATGAGTTTACGTGCTTTGACTTCGTCCGTCTCACCTTCGCCCCAGGATGGGCACAGGTCGGCGATGGGGCAGACTCCGCAGGCGGGTTTGCGGGCGTGGCAGATGCGCCGCCCGTGGTAGACCATGCGGTGTGAGAAGTCGGTCCATTCGCGCGGTTCGATAAGCTCGGCAACGTCGTGTTCGACTTTGACGGGGTCGTCTTCGGTGGTGAGTCCCATGCGGCGCGCGAGCCTGCCGAAATGGGTATCGACGGTCAGCCCGGGTACCCCGAAAGCGTTACCGAGTACCACGTTTGCGGTTTTGCGCCCGACTCCTGCCAGTTTCACCAGTTTATCGAGTGTTCCGGGCACTTCTCCGTCGTAGTCGTCGGTGAGCTGGCGGGCGAGTTTGACGATAGATTTCGCTTTGGCGCGGTAGAACCCGAGGGATTGAATATAGGGTTCGACCTCTTCTTCGGTGGCGGCGGCGAGGGCGGGCGCATCCGGGTAGCGGGCGAAGAGCGCCGGGGTTACCTGATTGACGCGCACATCGGTGGTTTGCGCCGAGAGCACCGTGGCGATCAGCAGTTCAAAGGCGTTCGTGAAGTCGAGTTCAGCCACGGCGTAGGGGTAGGTTTCACCCAGGATACGGTTGATTTTGCGGGCGCGGCGCACGGTGGCAAGGTGGCTTTCGGGGGCTTTGGCGAGTGCTTTCGCGCGGCGGCGTGCCGCCTGCGCTGCCTCAAACTCGGGCACGGTGCGAATGCTTAGCAGCTCACGTTCTTCCTCGGTGAGCTGTAGATCTGGGTCTGTGTCGGTGGTGCTTTTCGGTGCGGATGCGCTCATAGCGCGAGCCTACCGTTTTTTGTCTGCTTTTCCCAGCTAGGGGTTCCGAAGTTCGCTGTTACCGCACGGTTTCTACCATTTTTGAGCGGGTAAATATGCCATACACAGGATATGCCTGCACAGATTTTTGTTCTGAACAATTCTTAGAATTCCTGGCGCGGCATCTAGAGCCGGAACAGGTATCTGCGTTATTTTGATAATACTAATGCGCCCCAGATGAGTCATGCTCGACTCTGGGAGGGTAACTACGATTAATCGATCTACATTAACAATTTCATAGTGGGAGTTGTACCCACCTCTGAAAGATTTCCTCAGAAGGATACATGAAGATCGCTCTTGTAGGTGCCACCGGAACAGCTGGTCGCGCCACCGCTCACGCCGCCCAGCAAGCAGGTCACGAGGTCATTGCTCTCTCTCGTGCCACAGGCATCAATCTGCATACCGGAGAAGGACTAGCTGAGGCTCTGAACGGCGCCCAGGTGGTCATCGACACGTCCAACGCTTTTCCTGCAGACCCCGCAGCCAGCCTGGTTGATACTTTCTCAGACGTTACCAAAACCCTGGAGAAAGCCTGCCAGCATGCTGGGGTACAGCATCTGGTTCACCTTTCCATCTGCAATATTGACCACCCCGCATTTGACGATTTTGACTACTATCTCGCCAAGCGAGCGCAGGAGAAGGTTTTAGAGGACAGTTCCCTTCCGCACTCCATCGTCCGTTCTGCGCAGTGGATGGAGTTCGCTCTTAACCCTGCAGCCGTCACACAGACCGAGAGCAACGTGAAGGTTCAAAACTGGCTGATTCAACCCATCGCTGTGAAGACTGTGGCAAAGGTACTTGTTCAAACTGCGACCGAAAGCCCGCGCAACCGGCAGATCGCTGGGCCCGAGCAAATTTGGCTTCCAGAACTGACCCAAACCTACCTGCACGCCATAGGTGATCGTCGAAAAGTAAGCGTTGTAGATCCTGTCTTAGATGCGCTCGCTGAGGGTGTTCTGCGTGCCCCCGAGAATGCAGAGTTACTTGGGCCCACGGTCGCTCAGTGGGCGGAGGAGCAGACACCCGCAAATGGGTGATGGCGGTAGACTTCTTGGCTCGGTGTCTGGGGTCAGATTAGTTTTTATGCTAAACCGCTTGGTGCTTCCGTTTCTCAGCACTTCATGCCTGAGGGTTTTCCACCCTAAACACGTGCGAGCAAACGCGGGAAAACCGGATTTTTCCGGTTTTCCAGCGTTTGCCGCTGCTAATGAGAATATACTGATGGTTTCTCAATACTAGTTACACGGTCACTGCCAGAAACAGTGTTGCTGCCGCCAGTCTCAAGCGGCTGGTTCACGAACCTAAATAGTGGTGGCGGGGTGGTTTGGTGGGCGTGCATCCTGCGCGGGGACGCTTCAATGTGCCACACTAAAAGCATGTCTGCAACTATTTTTGTGCTGAATGGCCCTAACCTGAACCTGCTGGGGCACCGCCGCCCCGAAATCTACGGGCACACCACCCTGGTTGATATTGAGTTGTCGGTGCGTGAGCGTGCCGCCCTGCACGGGTTTGATGTTGAGTTTATGCAAACAAACTATGAGGGGAAGCTGGTGGATGAGATTCAGCGGGCCCGCACCCGTGGGGCTGCGATTGTGATTAACCCGGCAGCGTACACGCACACGTCGGTGGCGCTTCACGATGCGCTGGAGGCCGCCGAGCTGCCCGTTGTCGAGGTGCACCTGTCGAATATTTACCGGCGTGAGGAGTTCAGGCATCACTCGTATGTGTCCCCGCAGGCAACCACCGTGATTAGTGGTGCGGGCGCTTATGGGTATGTGATGGCTATTGATTTTATTGCCGAGTACCTTAAAGACGATATTTAACACGGGGCTTTGCACCAGCGAACGGGGCGCCCGGTACCTTTTTCGGTACCGGGCGCCCCGTTTTAGTCCGCTGTACGCGGGTTATGAGGGTGTGCTGCTCACCCTAGCGTGCTTTACATTGGCCGGTTGAGACAGGCGTGGTGTTATTGCCGTTGGCAGCCAACGCCTGTTTCAGGGTGGATGCGGTTATCGCATAGCCGGTCTGGCCTTCGGTTGCTTTTGCGAAGACCACGCCCACTACGGTGCCGTCTTGGGTGAGCATCGGGCCGCCGGAGTTACCGTGCTGCACGTCTGCGGCGATCTGGTACACCTGGCGGGTGGGGTTGGCTTTACCGGTTTCAGAGTCGATGGTCTGAATGTTGCCCACGCCCTGTACGGTGGCGGGTTTTGCGGCGAACGGGCCGCCCTTCGGGTAGCCCATGAAGGTCACGGTTTCGCCGGATTCGGAGTTAGTGTTGGCCACCTGCAGCGGTTGGATAGGCAAACGCGGCACACGAATGAACGCTAGATCTTGCGCCGGGTTGTTGTAGACCACGGTGCCGGGGTAGGTGCGTCCTCGTGAGTCCTGCACGGTGGGTGAGGTAACTCCAGAAAGCACATGCGAGTTGGTGACTACGAGGTCCTGCCCAGCGACGAACCCGGAGCCGGTGGAGGTGTATCCGCACTGCTCAGCGGCACCCAGGATCTGCACTACCGAGGATGAGGCGTTCTCAAGTGCATCGGATTGAACCTGCTGGGTGGGTGCATTCGTCTCGGGGTAGAGCAGCTGTTTGACTTCGGGGATGCTGCCTGCGGTGAGTACATCGTTGCGGACGCTGTCGATGCGGTCTTTCACGGCGGATGGGGTTGCTTCAACCATCCAGGTGAGGGTTTTCGATTCGCCTAGCGCCGTGTTCACTGACGGGATGGGTACCGTGCGCATGGATAGGGTGATGACGACGAGTACGAGGGCGCAGGCGGCTACGTTCAGCACGCCGCCGAAGAACCTCTCCACACCCTTTATGGGTGTGACATCTGTTACTTTACGGATGCTCCTGCCAGCAATGACACCCAGCCACTGCCCAATCACCAGGCATAGCAAAAGAAGCCCGATAGCGGTGGGAAGCATCCACTGCGGGCTGACGGCGGCAACCGCCAGCGGCACCAGCCATGCGGCGGCGCACACACCCAGTGCCAACCCTAAGAACGTTCCGAGCGTGGTAAAGAACCCGCTTCGTAAGCCCATAAGGAAATACAGCACGAGGATGATGGGAATAATAATGTCGAGGGGGCTCAGGTTAGCAAACACAAGCGTTCCTCTCTTGGAATATAAAGAAATAATGAATGATGGCGTGGAAAACGCCGCACTCATGTACTGATGCTAAAGGGTTAAGCTGTGAAAATCTTTAGTTTTTTAAAAAATTCCCAGGGAAGTTTTGCTTTCGGCCAACCGTTTTCAGATGCATAAATAAGATTTTTGAGGTAATCTCAATAACAGTAAGTTGAATATATCACATCCGGTTCTTGGGCCCCTCAGCTCATAGGTTCGAGCAGGTGCACCAGCCGGAATGCTCACACAAGGGGGTGCTCGCACCCCACCCATATTCAAGGAGAACAAAACAATGGATCTAGATATCCTGCGCCGCTCGCCGCTGTTCGCGACCCTCGATGACGCCGCGTTCAAGCTGCTCACCGACGATATTACCGAAATCGACCTTTCCCGTAACGCCGTGCTCTTCTACGAAGGAGACCCCGGCGACCAGCTCTACGCCGTACTCTCCGGCAAGGTTAAGCTTGGCCGCACCGCCGCCGATGGGCGTGAAAACATGATCGCCATCATGGGCCCCGGCGATGTCTTCGGCGAAATGGCACTTTTTGATCCCTCCCCGCGTTCTACCAATGCCGTGGCTGTCTCTGAGACCCGCCTGGCTGCTATTAAGCACGAGTCGTTCAAACGCGCCCAGCAGCAGGACCCCAGCATCTCGGACCAGGTCATTAAGACCCTGGCACGCCGTCTGCGCCATTCAAATGAGGCCTTGGCAGACCTGGTGTTCTCGGATGTTCCCGGGCGTCTCGCTAAGGCCCTGCTGGATCTGGCGGATCGTTTCGGTCGCCCCGCAACCGACGGCATCCTCGTGGCCCACGAGCTCACTCAGGAAGAGCTTGCGCAGCTGGTGGGTGCGTCCCGTGAGACCGTGAACAAGGCTCTGGCCGAGTTCGTCTCCCGCGGCTGGATTCGCTTGGAGGCACGCGCGGTCGTCATTCTCGACCTGCCGCGTCTGCGTCAGCGTTCACGCTAAATTCTCTGAGGACATCTGAAGTCTTCACACACAAAACCGCATCCGATACGTCGTGTTATTCGACGGTTTCGGATGCGGTTTTCGTATACCCGCTCCCCTCACATTTACACAGGCGATAACAGGTGTCCTTTTCTCCGTGAGGTATCCCCTAGTTAGCGACGTAGACGTGCTGCCGGTTCAGATCCTCACGTTCGGCAATATCGAGCAACGCAGTCGCCATATCCGCCGGGGTAATCATCCAGCCGCGACGAAGCGGCTTGTGGGCATCTAACCGATAAGAACCTTTAGCTTTCATCGGCTGAATGCGAGGGGCACGCACCGCCGTCCACTGCGCGGTGCTTTCCCACAAAACCACGTCCATACGCCGCATATCATCGTAGGTCGCGCCCAAAAAGTGCTGCAGCAGCGGCAACACCACCCAGAGCTTGAAGAGCCCTTGATGAGCCCAATGTTCGGCGACCTCCGAAGAGATCACAACCAAACGTGATACCCCATGCTCCTGCATGGCGTCCAGAAGATTCTTTGTCCCAGCAGAATAAAGGGTTGTCGGCGTTTTCGAGGTGCCAATCCCCACGGTACTAATGACCGCATCTACGCCTTGAAGCCAGGGTTTGAGGGTCTGAGCATCAAGAATATCTACAGCGCCCGTGGTGAGGTTCGGGTGCTCAAGCTGAAAATTCTGCGGGTTTCGGGCAAGTGCAACTACCTCATGGCCACGCGCAAGCGCCTGTTCCACGACCAAACGGCCCACGTTTCCGGTAGCACCAGATACTAAAATTTTCATAGTTTTCGACTTTTGTTAGGGAATAGTGACCACAAGTTTACCGCGCACATGCCCCGTGCCCAGTTCCTTATAACCGTCACGGATGGAAGTAAGCTTGAACGAGTACACATGCGCTAAGGTCACGTCAATATCTCCCGATGCCACCAGATCGGCGACTTCTTTCAGGTCACCGGGCTGCGCATGCCGCGCCCCCGTAAACTGCGCGCCTTTTATCATCGCCTTCGGTGTAGGAATCAGCGTGCCCATCGCGTCCTTTTTCAGGCCGAGCTCTGCCCCTAACGGGATATAGTCCCCGCCGTAGCAGTCAAGCATTTTCGTAACCGGGGTCGGTGCTGCCTTGAGAATACGTTCCTTCAAACCGTCACCGTATGCAACCGGAATAGCCCCCAGAGAGCGCACAAACTCCGCGTTTTTCTCCGATGCGATACCGATAACTGTTGTTCCCCGATGCACCGCAAGCTGAACCGCCACGGCTCCCACACCGCCAGATGCGGCACTGATAACCAGCACATCCTCGGGTTTCAGATCGATTGCACGGAACGCCCCGCACGCGGTCTCCCCGGCGACGCCCAAGGCTGCGGCAACCTCAAAGTTCAGGTTCTCAGGTTTCGCAACGATATTCTGGGCAGAAGTCACCAGCTTCTCAGCCAGGGAGCCTTCCGTCACGCCGGAGCCGGGAGCGCTGCGCAGGGTTCCCAGTACCGTATCGCCCACAGCAACATTGTTCACACCGGGGCCGAGGGCATCTATCACACCAGAAAAGTCACGCCCCACACCCTTCGGAAAACGTGCGGGACCGCGGCCAAACCACCAGGACGGGTGACGCAAACGGTTAATCGTCTCTGCAACACGAAGCGGCTTATACCCCTCAAAAGTTTTCAGATCCACGGGGTTCAGGCTGACCGCTTTGACCCTCACACGGACTTCACCTTCGCCCGGTGTAGGCTCATCTGTCTCAACCATTTCTAGGACGCTGGGATCGCCATAAGCGTTATGCTGAATTTTGCGAATCATGAGGTTCCTCCTTTCACTGTGACTATCTGCCTACAACAAAGGCCGGATTCTCCGCGCTGTGCGGAAAATCCGGCCTTCCACGTTTTTATGAAGGGGTGACTGTAGGAATGACTGAGGTTGCTGGTGCAGCCACCGCGCCAAACTTTCCGGTGCGCGGGGCGGCCTTCACCACCTCAGTGAATGAGAGCATACACTGTCCGTCGTTCTTAACAAGGATGGGTTTTTTCACCTCAACCGTTCGTTTCTTAGCCAACCAGGCCACGCTCGTACCGACCTTCGCCAGGGATTCAAGGGTACACATGACCCCGGGGGTGACCAGCTCATCAAGGGTTTTACCGGCGGTATCGGGCTGGTTAATACGGTCACCGAGGTCGCTGGTGGCCCGGCCTGCAAGCAGCTCCCGCACGTTCACCCAGTCACCCCAAATACCTTTATCCTTCAGCAGGCTTGCCTGCTGGCCGACAGGCACGGCGGTGGTGAAATACGCGACGTCGTACCGTTTGTGGCAGAAGTCCGGCGACTGCCAGCGCACCACAGGGCGCAGCAGATCAGCCCGGATTTTTAGTCCGCTCATCGCCAGGTATTTGCTGAGGGTTTCGTCGCGGTCCGAGATCGCTTCCCGGTGGTTCATCTGGTCGCTGCCAGCGGTGTATTCGGCTACGCTCCCCTCGTCCTCACCAGCCAATAACAGCCCGGTTTCTTCAAAGGTTTCACGCACCGCAGCGACCACCACCTTGTGAGCTATCGTTGCGTCGCCGAACGCGAAGGTGCGCTGCCAATGCTCCGCATCCGCGCCACACCAGGGGATATTCTGTGCATCTTCCGCGGTGACCATACCGCCGGGAAAAGCAACAATCCCTAAAGGAGAGCAGCCGGGCCGGTAGGTAAGGATAGTTTCCAGCCCGTCGTCGCCATCACGCACAAAAATAACGGAGGCCGCGTGCTTGAGGGCGCACCCGGTGGTTTCGGCGGCCTCCTCGGAATGCTCGTTCGCCCACGTCTCTGCGGCGGTGCGCATAAAGTCTGGGATAGTGTACAGCCGCTGCACCTGTTCGGTACGCGGGGCGGGGGCGCTCTTCCTGCCGGAATAAACGCGAGAGGAACCCGCCACGGGGATAGCGCCGGTGTACAGTTCGCTACGCATATTCGACGATAATCTCAACTTCTACGGGGGAATCGAGCGGGAGCACGGGCACGCCGACCGCCGAACGGGCGTGCTGCCCAGCCTCACCGAAAATCTCGCCCAGCAGCTCGGATGCACCGTTAATAACGCCGGGCTGACCGGTGAAGTTCGGTTCAGAAGAGACAAAACCAACAACCTTCACAATGCGGCGCACCCGGTCAAGATCGCCGATCACAGATTTTACGGCGGCCAAGGCGTTAAGCACACAAATGGCGGCATATTTTTTAGCGTCCTCAGGTGCTACAAAGCCTGCTTGCCCGCTGGCAGATACCTTACCAATAGCCGGCAGTTCCCCCTTCGTAAAAGGCAGCTGCCCGGAAGTATACACGTAACTGCCGGAGACAACAGCCGGAACATAAGCGGCCACAGGCGCAGCAACCTCAGGCAGCTCGTAGCCAAGGTCTCGGATACGTTGTTCTATACGGGGTTCGGTCATGATGCTCTCTCCGTGGGTAAGGGATCGGCGATTGGTTTAAGGATGCCCTTAAGCGTTATATTTTCGCGGGGTTGTCCGCGGCCGCACAAGCAAAAGACGCTAAACCCGGTGCCACACCCCTTAGACGGGGCGGTCACCGGGCGGTGCGTATACTACTGCGCCTTTTCGCGCTTAAAGTAGGCGATGGGGTTGCCCTGCGTGGGGGCGACCATATTACCTGCAGGGTTCGGGCCGGAAGGTGCGGAGGCACCGGGGAGCACCGTCACAAGCTCCCAGCCATCTTCGCCCCAGCTGTCGAGGATCTGCTTAGTAGCATGGATCATCAGAGGCACAGTTGCGTATTCCCATTTCTTCATACACCTAGGGTAGTCCTTCGGGGGCGCACTGTACAATATCACCGGTCATTTCACGGGTACGTGACAGAACACAGCGGGCACCTTCATGTTTAACACCAAATATTAAGACACCCTAAGGAGGTTGTTCGGCGGCATGCCGGGCATGAAAAGCGGGCTGACGTGGGCGGCTACAGTTCCCAGTTATATCCGCTAAACTGGGGGAATGGCTTCTCCTAAGAAACGTCGCGGCCGCGACCTTTTGCAGTTTATTGCTTACAGCGTCATTGCAGGTTTTCTGGTGGCGGTCATTGTTGTGCCGCCCGTCGTAGGCGCTGGCTCAGTGGTGAACGCATCCATGAGCTGGTTCCAAGACTTACCGGATGAGATTTCAGAGGGGCCCCTGGCACGTCCCTCAACGATCTACGCCGCAGATGGTAAGACCGAGCTGGCCACCTTCTACGAAGAGAACCGTACACAGGTGAAGCTCGACCAGATCTCCCCGCATATGCGGAACGCCATCATTTCGGTTGAGGACCGTGATTTCTATAGCCACGGCGCGGTCTCTGCCGTCGGTATTGGGCGTGCGTTCTTCAATAACGCGATGAACCCCGGCAAACGTCAGGGTGCTTCCACCCTCACCCAGCAGTACGTGAACAACCTGATCGTTAACGCTGCTGAGCAGAACGGTGAGGACGCGAACGCCACCCTGGGCGGGAACAAGAACTACTTCGCCAAGATCAAAGAAATGAAGCTGGCCGTCTCGATGGAGCAGAACAAGTCCAAGGACGAGATCCTTGAAGGCTACCTGAACATCGTGA
>ERZ773054.153-NODE-153-length-54469-cov-8.945088_pt1 | contig 54469 bp, 26 predicted proteins | sample MGYA00580630_ERZ773054 | MGnify/ENA primary metagenome ERZ773054 (study PRJEB29015, sample SAMEA2737994) | human oral metagenome | biome: human oral; feature: human-associated habitat; material: dental | place: China | collected 2115 ... | reverse complement strand
GTTCTATGGGCTATGCCTCCCAAGAAAAAACCATTGGCAAGGGGGGGGGTAATAGTTTGATTATCAATGTAAAACTAAAAGAAGACACCCAAGAATTGGGTGAAGTAGTAGTCGTAGGTTATGGTTCTCAAAAGAAAGAAAACCTTACGGGAGCTGTAGCAGCGGTAGACGCTAAGAAATTAGCCAGCCGTCCAGCAACAAGCATTACCAAAGCCTTGCAAGGAAGTGTAGCTGGGGTTACCGTTATCTCTCGTCCTGGAGGTACGACTCTTAACATTCGCGGGCGCGGTAACTTAGGTAATTCCGACCCTCTCTATATCGTAGATGGTATAGAGGTAAGTAGCAATTTCTTCAATGCTATGAATCCTAATAGTATTGAGAACATCTCTTTCTTAAAAGACGCTTCTTCGGCAGCTATCTATGGCGCAAAAGCTGCTTATGGCGTGGTATTAGTAACTACCAAATCCGCTAAAACAGGCGTGATGCAAATTAGTTACGAAGGTGCTACAGGGGTACAAATGCCTACCTACTTACCTAAGATGGTAAATTCAGCTGAATATGCCGAAATGTATCGCTTAGCCGAACGCAACACAGGTGTCCCTGAAGCCAACCTTACTTTTACCGATGAGATGATACAAAAGTATCGTGATGGCTCTGACCCCGACCGCTATCCCAATACCAATTGGTTCGACCTCATTGTGCGTAAACAAAGCTTTATTACCAAACACAACGTACAATTCTCAGGAGGCGTAGAAAAGTTCAAATATCTATTAGACGGAGGTTTCTTTAGAGAAGAAGGAGCTTCAATAGGTGATGTAACCGACCGCTACAACTTGAACTCCAAAACTTCTTCCGATATTAAAAAATGGCTTACCCTTACCTCTAATATTAATTTCATCTATACCAAACATAACAATACTCGCGGTGGTATTAACTTTGTAGAGGCTTTGCGCGTACCTCCCACCCAAGTAGCCAAACATTCTAATGGTGAATGGGGTACCGTTCGTAACGGGCGACAAACAACTTCTGAAGAAACCAACGCAAACCCTTACCGTTCTTGGGCTGAAAATGGTAGAAGTAGTTCTACAGCGCGTCGCCTTTTAGGTTCTATCGCTGCCGAAGTACGTCCGTTTGAAAAAGTAAAAGTTACCAATCAGTTCGCTTATAGTTATTATGATTATCGAGGGTTCTCTTTTGCTAACAGAAAGAAAGGTGTACCAAGTTTCCTAAATCCTGCTTCTGGAATTATTGCAGGTACAGCCTCCACTAATAACCAAATGGACTTAGATTGGTTCTATTCCGATAAGTTTATCTATGACGGCTGGCTTAACTACGACCAGACCTTTAACGACCTACACGCCGTAACCTTAATGATAGGGGCGCACACCGATATCTATTCATTTAGGCGTCTTACCGTAGGACGTAAAAACTTCGCCAGCAATGATATGAACGACTTTTCAGGTGGTTCTTTAAAAGAAGTAGACCAAATACTAACAGACACAAAAAATAATATAAATTATTACGAAGAAGAAAGTATTAATTCTTATTTTGGTAGGATAGGTTACACTTACGACCAAAAATACCTATTCGAAGCCAATTTCCGTGCCGATGCTTCTTCTCGTTTCGCTAAAAAAGGTCGTTGGGGCTACTTCCCCTCTTTTTCAGTGGGCTGGCGTGTAGACCAAGAGAAGTTTATGGAAAATGCCACTTGGCTCGACGGACTCAAATTGCGCGCCTCTTGGGGTGAGAATGGTAATATTAAAAACATAGGATTATACGATACTTATTCTACTTACGATAGTGGAGGTACTACAGTATTAGGTGGAGTAAGCGTTCCTACCCTTACCGAAGGACGTATAGGAAACCCAGACCTTACTTGGGAAACTACTGCTTCCACTAACATAGGTCTTGATTTGAGTATTGGTAAAGGGCTCATCAATATCACTGCCGATTTATACAACCGCCTAACAAAAGGTATTCTTATTCGTGCTAATGATATAATGGCTGAAACAGGCCTCTCTTCTAGTCAAATACCTGCACGTAATGTAGGTAAAGTACGTAATAAAGGTATTGAGTTAGTACTCTCTCATCATAAATCTTTTGGTGACTTCAGTTATAACGTTTCTTTAAATGGCACTTTTAACCACAACGAAATCGTCGACTTAGGTGATAAAGTAGACCAATTACCTCCTGAGGATCTTTGGATATACAAAAAAGGAGGTTCTATTGGCGATTTCTATATGTATGACTCCAATGGTCTCTATACCCCACAAGAGATTACTGACGGAAAATTTGTGCCTCTGGGAGAACAAGTTCCTGAAGCTGGTATGATTCGTTATGTAGACATTAACGGCGATGGAAAAATTGATGCCAAAGACCGTACTGTAGTAGGTAATGATGTCCCTAAATACACCTATGGAGTAAACATTGAACTTAACTACAAAAACTTCTCTTTCTCCATAATGGGGCAAGGTATTCAAGGCGTAAAAGTATATCTAAGGAATGAAGCCTCACAATCATTCTTTGATAACTCTGTACCTCGTGAGTGGCAAAGGGATAACTGGACAACCGAAAATCAAGGAGCTTCTTATCCTAAACTTTTTGTCCCTTCTGATGCTCGTTATAAATATAACACGCAAACTTCATCTTTTTGGTTATTTAATGCCGATTATTTCAGAATTAAAAACATAACCCTTGGGTATACACTACCCGATGAAGTACAAAAGATATTAGGAGTAACCAATGCGCGTGTATATCTTTCAGGTGAAAACCTCTTTACTTTTAGAGGCGATAAACGTATGAAAGATTTCGACCCCGAAGTAGCCAGTGGTCGTGGTTATTCATTGGTGTTAAAAAGCTATATTGCTGGCTTGTCTTTCTCTTTCTAACCTATCATAACTATTAAATTTAAAGACAATGAAAAATATCATACAAAAATCATTTATTGCGCTTGCCTTAATGGGTACAATGAGTTGTGGCGATGACTTTTTCGATAAAACCCCACAAGATTCATTAGATCCTTCAAAGATAGATGAACGTCTTTTTATAGGGCTCCGAAATGGTATCTATCGCCATTTAAATGATGGCTATGGCGGAATTTTCGAAGACGGATATGCCGATAATGGCTATTCACGAAATCTGTGGGATAGTAATGGTAGTTCTGTACAAGGAAATACACTTACATCATCTCAAGACTATGGTTATAATGGCTTTTACTCAGGCATACGTGCTTGTAACCAAGTTATTGAACAAGTCGATAACTTTCAACAGATTTCAGCCAATTTACGTGAGAAGTATAAAACCGAAGCTCGCGTAATGCGCGCGTGGATTTACGGAAACCTTACGCTTTATTTTAATAATGTACCTTTCGTAACCACCGTTGCCAATGATTACCCCGATGGGTTAGCCCAAACACCAGCCTCTGAAATCAGAACGTGGGTGCTTAAAGAGTTAGACGAAGCCATTGCTATATTGCCTCAAACTAATGACAAAGGTTGTTTTAATAAAGCAATGACCTATGCCATTAAAGCGCGTTTAGCTTATTATTTTGGTAAATACGATCAAGCCGAAACAGCAGCCCGCTATGTAATTGATAACGGTGGTTATCGCTTGCATCAAGTAGCATCTCTTACCCCCGATATGATAAAAGATGCTGAATACTTCAAAAAGTTTGTTGACTTTTCTGCTTATGGTATTAATGAAGATACTTTTATCAAAGGCATATTCAATTATCAAAACATTTGGAAAGCTGATAATAGTCCAGAAACGATTATTGCTAAAGAATTTATTGCAAATGAACGTGAAGGTAATTGGTTAAGAGTAACAGCCTTACTAACTCCTAATTTAGTGTCTAAACACGCTTGGGCTACTATTGTCCCTATTCAAGAATTGGTAGATGCTTACTGGACAACTGATGGTAAAACCAAACCTACCCTTTCTACTATGGAGCAACGTATTCTAGATTATAAAGCACTTTCCGATGAAGTAAAAGCAATTCAAGAAGCCAATAAATCTACTTACAGTCAGGCCGTACATAGCATTGTGAACACCTTGCCTAATAAAGCCTATATGACACAGTTCAAAAATAGAGATAGTCGTTTGTATGCTTCTATCATCTTTCCATTCTCCTCCGTAAGTAAATACCGAATGAACGAATATCAGCAATACATTCCTGATATTGTAAACTACGGTAAAAGTGGTTATGCCTTCAGGAAGATGAGCGGTGCAGATGACGTAGTGCCTGTATGGGGTGACGCTTATTACACTACAGGAGTAGATTTCCCGCTCATTCGTTTGGCTGAAATGATGCTTATCTATGCCGAAGCCCATACCCAAAATACAGGTTATGACGGTACAGTAGTAACTGAGCTCAACAAGTTGCGCACTCGTGCGGGTATGCCCGAAGTACCTACCGGTCTTTCTAAAAACGATGCTCTCGATTTTATCCGCAAAGAACGCCGTATAGAGTTGGCAGGTGAAGGGTTACGCTTTTTCGACATTCGTTTGTATGAAGACGATACTCGTAACGGAGGATTTAAAGGCACTGAAGCGGCAAGTATAGTAATGAGAGGACAAATAAAAGACGTAGTAGGTAACCCTGGTACTACCAAAACCTGGTCTGCACGCCTTATGTATATGCCTATTCCACAAACAGCTTTAGACAAAAACAAAAACGCTGGTATGAAACAAAATCCAGGATATTAATCAGATTTCAATAACACAAAAAGGCTATCTTGAAAAATTATTTTCTTAGGATAGCCTTTTATTATTGAATTGTTAAACTTTTAACAAAATATTTTAATAAAAAGTTGCAAAAATATTTGCTTTATATAACTTTTTATTAATATATTTGCGCCATTAAATAACCAATAAAAAGTTTTGGAAGTATGAAACGAAAAATCTTCTTATTGCTAATAGCTCTATGGAGTACTACCTCTCTGCTATGGGCACAAAACAAACAAATTTCCGGTACTGTTACCGATGAGAAAGGCACTCCTCTTCCCGGAGTGAGTGTGCAAATCAAATCAACTACCCGTGGGGTAGCTACCGATTTTGATGGTAAATATAGCATTGAAGCCTCTCAAGGCAACGTGCTATTGTTCAGTTCTATGGGCTATGCCTCCCAAGAAAAAACCATTGGCAAGGGGGGGGGTAATAGCTTGATTATCAATGTAAAACTAAAAGAAGACGCCCAAGAATTAGGTGAAGTAGTAGTTGTAGGCTATGGTTCTCAAAAGAAAGAAAACCTTACGGGAGCTATCGCTACTGTCGATGCTAAGGTGTTAGAAAGTCGCCCCCTTACTACTATCGGACAAGGCTTGCAAGGTGTTATCCCTAACCTCAACATCACTACTAGCAACGGTCGTCCTGGTTCTGGTTCTTCTTTTAACATCCGCGGGTATACTTCTCTCAACGGTGGTTCTCCATTAGTACTTGTCGATGGCGTTCAAATGGACCCTAACCAAATCAATCCTAACGATGTAGAGAACGTTACTGTGTTAAAAGATGCTGCTTCAGCAGCTATTTATGGAGGTCGTGCTGCATTTGGGGTAGTTTTGATTACCACCAAAAAAGGTAAGAAAGAAACCCCTATGCAAATAAATATCTCCTCCGACTACTCCATTACACGTCCTACTCGTTTGCCTGACTTGGTAAATTCAGTAGAATACTTGCAAATGTATATGGAAGCTGACCGTACTGGTCGTGCTACCGGCAGTGGGGTTGGTTCACAAAACTTCACTGATACTGACCTTCAAAAAGCGAAAGAGTACTTAGCCAATCCTACGCCTGCCAATTCAGTATATATAGACCCTAACGATGCTCGAAAATACCGATATGTAGGTAATACCAACTGGATAAAAGAAATGTATCCTGGTTGGGCTTCTCAAACTCAGAATAATATATCACTTTCAGGAGGTACAAATAAAACTACTTATTTGGCTTCAGTGGGTATGTTTTCTGAAGATGGCTTGTTCAAAAAAGCCAAACAAAAATTTGAACGCTATAACATTACGCTAAACATCAATACCGATATTACAAAGTGGTTATCTCTCCATTTGAAATCAACAGTCAATCACAAAGATAACGACCAGCCTGCTAATGTAGGTCGTGGATTTTCAGCTGAGCGTTTCGCTACCGATGTGAAACCGTTAATGCCTGTATATCACCCTGACGGACACTTCTCTGGACAAGGTAACTTTACGAATCCTTTTGCTGTAATTGCTACTGGCGCACGTGATACTTATAAATCAGATGATATATGGATAACCTCTGGTTTCACTCTCACCCCTATAAAAAACATTAAAATAGTTGGTGATTACACTTGGAATCCTTATCATATGAATAGCAAAAATAACGTAAAGATGTTCAAAGAATACGGTGCTCCCACTGATGGTACTAGTATTTATGACCCCGATAAGGCTACTGATTTGGGTTATTACCCTCATAACAACCCTGCTACTGTGTATGAAGCTAATAGCCACGACCTCTATAAGGCTGCTAATATTTATGCACAATACGAAAATACTTTTGCTGAAAAACACTACTTTAAAGCAATGGTAGGTTATAACCAAGAGTCTAAACATAATGAATCTTTCAGTGTGCAAGTGAAAAACTTAGTGAATCAAGACTATCCTTTCCTCAAACTTAATAATGATGATAAACCAAGTGTAGGTAGTGGTATTTCCGATTGGGCACTGATAGGATCTTTCTTCCGCTTAAACTATGTATACAATCAAAAATACTTGGTAGAAGTAAATGGTAGATATGATGGTTCTTCACGTTTCAGTCGTGAAAACCGCTATGTATTTAGTCCATCAGCTTCTTTAGGTTGGCGTATCTCCAAAGAGAAGTTCTTTGAGCCTATCAACAGTGTAGTGAGTGATTTGAAATTCCGTGCCTCATACGGTAAATTGCCTAACCAACAAGTGAATGCCCTTTATCCTTATTTACCTACTATGCCTTATGGTAATCAAACAGGCTATATCTTCGGTACCCAACAGTTGCCTTATGTATCAGCTCCTGGTTTAGTAAGCAATAATTTTACTTGGGAAGAAGTAGCTACTCGTAACTTTGGTGTCGACTTTGGTTTCTTGAACAATCGCTTAACTGGTTCTTTTGATTACTACATCCGCAACACTACGGGTATGCTTGTAAATGGATTAGCACTACCTGCTGTTTTAGGCGTAGGGGCTCCACAACGCAATGCTGCAGACCTTGAAACCAAAGGCTTTGAACTCACTCTCGGATGGCACGATGCTATAGGTGAAGATTTTAAATATGGCGTATCGTTTAACTTAGCGGATAGTCGCTCTTTCATTACTAAATACGATTTGAACCCTACAGGTAGCTTAGGAGATTACTATGTAGGTAGGGAAATAGGTGAAATTTGGGGATATACTACAGAAGGTCTCTATCAAACTGATGAAGATGCTGCTAAACTTGACAAAACCAAATTAGCAGGCTATAAGTGGTTGGCAGGAGATGTGAAGTATAAAGACCTAAACGGCGATGGAAAAATCGACTACGGTAAAAACACTTTAGATGACCACGGCGACTTATCAGTTATTGGTAATAACCAAGCGCGCTATACCTTTGGTTTGAACTTAAATGCCGAATATAAAGGCTTTGATTTTACTGTTTTCTTCCAGGGAGTTGGCAAACGCGATTATATGTTAAACGATGTGTATTTCTGGGGATTTAGTAATGCCGACGAATGGTCTGTACCTGCAACTAACCAATTAGACCACTGGACACCCGAAAATCCTAACGCTTACTATCCACGTTTGCGATTCGGTGGTTGGGGAAATACACGAACTCAAACTCGCTATATGCAAGATGCTTCTTACATACGTCTAAAACAAATAACCTTAGGTTACACTTTACCTAAAGAAGTTTTAAGTAATATAGGTTTGCAAAACTTGCGTTTGTTCATCACAGGGCAAAACCTCTGCGAATGGACAAAACTCATCAAATCATACGACCCCGAGCTACTTAGCCAGAATTATCCTATCAACCGTGTGATTACGATTGGAGTTCAAGCTCGTTTCTAATTGATAATTTAAATAGTAATACAATGAAAAGAATATATAAACATATCACATTTATAGGCCTTTTAGGTGCTTTGCTAAGTCAAATAAGCTGTAAAAATGATGACTTCTTAGATAAATATCCTCCTGATGCTTTTAATGAAAAAGGATATTTTAATAGCGATGAAGACTTAAAGATCTTTGCTAACCGTTTTTATGGTGGTTTGCCTGTACAGTTCTTCTATAATGATAACGACTCTGACAATATGGCTCCTAAGAATATGAACAGTTTCTTGGCAGGTACTTACACCATACCTGCTACAGGAGGTGGTTGGAGTATTAGCGATTGGAACGGCATTTACAATTGCAATTTCTTCTTGGATAATTACAACCGCTCTACTGGTTCAAAAAAAGAACAATATGCTGCCGAGGTACGCTTTTTCCGCGCTTTGTACTATTGGAATAAGGTAAAAACTTTTGGCGATGTTCCTTTGATTCTTACCAAAGTAAACGATGCCTCTCCTATTATTTTCGGACCTCGTGTAGCTCACAAACAAGTGATGGACAAAGTTATGGAAGATATGAATTTTGCTATCCAAAACTTACCTGAGAAAGCCCAAGCCGAAGCAGGACGCTTACACAAAGATGCTGCTTTAGCTTTAAAATCACGTGTTGCCTTATGGGAAGGTACTTATCGCAAATACCATACATTGGGTGATGAAAGTTCTTGGTTGCAAGCAGCTGTCGAAGCCTCAGAAAGCCTTATTAATTCAGGTAGATATAGTGTTTATACTACAGGTAACCCTGATAAAGATTACCGTAATTTGTTTATTCAGCAAGATTTATCTCGCAACTCCGAAGCTATCTTCTACCGTACCTATATCAAAGGAACAGGTACTCACGGTTATACCCGTACAGCAGGTGAAAATAGCACTGGTTGTAGTAAGGATTTTATGGAATCTTACCTCTTTACTGATGGATTGCCTATTGGCACTACTACCTTCACTTATGACGATAGTACCCCAGCAGGCGAAGCTGCCAACCGAGATCCTCGCTATGCTCAAACAGTCGCTACTCCAGGTTTTGTATGGACTGAAAACTCTGACCCTGCTAAACGCCAAGTAGTAACATTACCGGCTGTAGGTACAGGGCAAACAAGCACTGGTTATTGGCTTATAAAAGGACGTTCTAGTGACCCTGAACAGTGGATTGCTAATCAAAGTGATTTAGACCTTTTTATATTCCGCTATGCCGAAATATTACTTAATTTTGCCGAAGCTAAATATGAATTAGGTTCTCTCTCTCAAGCTGACTTAGATAAAACTATCAACAAACTGCGCGATCGTGTAGCAATGCCACATCTTACCACTGCTGTAACCGCTGATACTCACGCTATAAACTACGGTTATACCGTCACCCCTTTGTTGTACGAAATACGCCGTGAACGCCGTGTTGAACTCATTGGTGAAGGTTTTCGTATCGATGATATCAAACGCTGGAAAGCTGGAAAGCTGATTGAAAATCCTAAAATCATACGTGGAATGAAGCTCAATACTGCCTTAAAAGCACAATATCCTGCGAACTCAGGTGTTAGTAATTTACCTGTAGACAGTGATAATTACCTCATTATCTACCCTTCCATTACGGCAGGACACCACACTTGGAACGATAAACTGTATCTATACCCATTGCCTATCGACCAGATACAATTAGTAAAATACACACAAAACCCTGGTTGGTAATTTGTACATTTTTTATAATACAAGAGGGCATTTAAAAACTCTCTTTTACATCAAAAACTTTGTCAAAGTCTTAGGGCTTTGACAAAGTTTGTTATAAATTTACTTACCAAAAATAATGAAAAATTTTAACTTTATATTATTCTTTACGATACTATTTTTAGCCGCTTGCAAAACAGCCGTTACTACTCCTGTTACACCCGCTCAAATGGAAGTAGGTAGCCATAAACATATCGTCCTTAACAAGGATACCTATCATTTTTATCTCAACCAAACTACCGATAAAGAACTCTACATCTCCAACCACGACCAAACCAATCCCAAAAAAGTAGGACTTTATCTCGAAAACTTAAACGATGTAGTGATTGACGGCAGTAACAGCGAATGGCTCTTTCACGGCACTATCTTGCCTATCGTAGTGAAAAACTGTACCAATATCACTCTTAAAAACTTTTCGATAGACTTTGCAACCCCTCATTTGCGTCAGTTGCACATTACCGAAGTAGATGCAAAAAATAACACCGTAAAAGCCCAACTCTACCCCGAAGGAAACTACAAAATCAAGGGCGGGAAACTCTTCTTCATTGGCGAAGATTATGAAGAAACTCCCTTTGGAGGTATGATATTCAGAGCTGACAAACGTTTGGCTTATAAGCGAGCTGACGTAAATTTTAACCCTACTAAAATTACCGAAATAGCCCCTAATGAGTTCCGCATCGAAGGCATAGGTGCTAAACCTTATTTGGAAAAAGGAGAGCGTTTTGTATTGCGCACCTACACACGTCCTACACCTGCCATTTTCGTTACTGAAAGCAAAAACGTGAAGTTAGAAAATATAACTGTGCATAACACCCAAGGTATGGGACTCTTAGCCCAACTCACCGAAAATATAACCCTCAACCGCTTTCGCGTAGCTTTAAAAGAAGGCACCGAACGCTATTTCACTACCCAAGCCGATGCAACTCACTTTTCAGCTTGCAAAGGACTCATACGCTCTGAAAACGGAGTCTATGAAGGTATGGCTGATGATGCTATTAACGTACACGGCACTTACTTAAAAGTAATAGCTCGTGAAGATAATCACACTATCAAAGCGCAGTATATGCACCCCCAATCGTGGGGATTCCTTTGGGGCAATATAGGTGATAAAGTACAGTTTATTGTCTCCAAGACAATGGACGTTATCGGTGATAAAACCTATCGCATTCAAGCCATTAAAGCCGTTGATAAACCTACCGAAGTAGGCGCTAAAATATTTAAAATCACTTTTGATGAAATACTACCTGCCGAAGTAAACCCCGATACACCTTGTGGGGTAGAAAACCTTACTTGGACACCTGAGGTAATTTTCAAAAACAATATAGTGCGTAACAATCGGGCTCGTGGGGCACTGTTTAGCACTCCTAAAAAGGTAGTCTGTGCCAATAACACCTTCGACCATACTCACGGCACTGCTATCTTACTCTGTGGCGATTGTAATGGCTGGTATGAAACAGGTGCTTGCCACAATGTTATCATCAAAAACAACCACTTCATCAATGCACTTACTGCTAATTATCAATTTACGAACGCTATCATTTCCATCTATCCCGAAATCCCCAACTTAGAAGCACAACAAAAGTATTTCCATTCTAATATTACTATTGAAAACAATGTGTTTGAAACTTTTGATGAGCCTATTCTCTATGCCAAATCAGTAGAGAATCTCATTTACCGCAATAATAAAATTATCAAAAATCAAGAGTTCAAACCTTTTCATTGGAATAAAGAACGTTTTAAGTTAGAACGCACTAAGAATGTAAAGATTGATTAATGCACCCTAATAGAATATTACCCAAGCCTCTTTTGCGTCGCTACAGTTCCCCTCTTTAAGGGGAGAGAGGGAGGCTTTTATACTTTTATAATCATTCATTTTCTTATATTATGCCTAAACTATTTTACATCTTACTATTTTTAGCCTTACCACTTTCCGCACAAATCAATGTGGTACCACAGCCTAATGGGATAACTTATCATAAGGGTACTTGTCCGATAAGTACCAAAATTAGCTATATACAGGATAAATCCATCAATAATCCCGAAGGCTATCAGCTTATCATCAAACCTAACCAAATTATCATCAAGTTTGCCACCGAAGCAGGAAAGTTCTATGCCCAGCAAACCTTCAACCAACTCGTTTTTGAGGCAGAGGTAACACACAAAAAATCTTTGCCTTGTCTTACCATTACCGATGCGCCTCGTTTTGCTTATCGCGCCCTAATGATTGACCCCGCTCGGCATTACTGGAAGATAGACGATATTAAAAAATACATTGATGTAATGGCTCATTACAAGTTCAATTACTTACATTTGCATCTCACCGACGACCAAGGGTGGCGTATAGAAATCAAGAAATATCCTAAACTCACCGAAATAGGGAGCAAACGTTCCGATTTCGAAGGTTCTAAACGCAATAACGAAGGCTTTTATACCCAAGAGCAAATAAAAGATCTCGTACTATACGCTCTTCAGCGCAATGTACAGTTGGTACCTGAGTTCGATGTACCAGGTCATAGCGATGCTGCCATAGCTGCTTATCCTTTCCTCAGTTGCAACGATACCCTCATTGGGGTACGCACTTCCGCAGGTGTTTCTAAGAATTTGTTGTGTGTAGGCAAAGAAGAAGTCTTTACTTTCATCGATGATGTCATTACCGAATTATCAGCTATTTTCCCCTGCCCTTATTTTCATATTGGGGGTGATGAAGCACCTATGGACAAGTGGCTTGAACACTCCCCTACTCTCAAACTCAAACAAAGCCTTCACACTACCAATAACCAACAACTGATGAGTGAGTTTTTCAAAAGGGTAAATCAATCATTACAGAAAAACCACAAGCGTCCTCTTATTTGGTTAGAGTTAGAAGTCCCCTCCTATCCCAAAAATAGTGTGATGTATCTATGGCGAATGCGTACTACTCCGCAAGTATTGGAGCGCGCTAAAAAAGATAATTTCAAACTGATTTGTTCCCCCGGTGAATACGCCTACTTCGATTATCCACAAGCCAAAAACGATTTGCCTAATGTAGATTGGATGCCTACCCTCACCCTACAACGCGTATATGAATTTAATCCCGCCTTTTCGCTCACAGCCGAAGAAGAAAAGCAATATATTTTAGGAGTTGAAGCTACTTTGTGGGGCGAAAGTGTGAAAGATGTATTCCGCGCTTTTTATATGACCTATCCTCGCGCTTTAGCTTTATCCGAAGCAGGATGGACAGAAATGTCTAAGCGTGATTGGCAACAATTCACCCAAAAGTTAGACCTCCAATTGCAATATTTGCTACACAAAGGCATTAATTATCGTCCCCCAGTAGAATTACATCAGTAACCATCTATTAGCAAATGTCAGTTCGATATATATAATACTGATTTACAGCTGTGTTTACATTGTAATCTGTGAAATCCAGCAACGCAGTTGCCAATCCGTGCCCATCACATTTGTCAATTATCAATTGTCAATTGGGCTATCCGTGCAATCCGTGTAATCTGTGCGAGACTTTCAGGCAACTTGTTGCCTTTTTCTTTGATTTGTAAAGATTTGTGTTTTTTTGTGGCGTAAGCTACACTTTTCTTACCTCGAATTCAGGTTAATTATTAATACGAATTAAGAGTTAAAGAGAATTGCCTTCTCTTTCTTTTACTTTCGTCTCGAAACCCTGTTTTTAACATTTTTAGCACTGTTGTATTATATTATAAATCAACTATTTATATACCTTTTCTATACCAATCGTCCAAGATTCGTATAAGCTTCCTATAAGCTCTCTATAAGCTACCCCCACCCTCATTACACCCTTTTTTCACCAAAAACCCTCCCTCCCCTCTTCCGAACTTCTCCGTTTCCTTCCGAAAACTCAGCTGTGTCACTTTTAGGGGTATACACTTTGCCAAAATTTTTGCCCGTGTGGCTCACACTGCCTGTGCGGCTCGCACCTTTGGCAAAGTTAATTATTAGTATTTCTGGCATTATTGGCATTCTCTCATTCTCTCATTTCCTCATTTCCTCATTTCCTCATTTCCTCATTTCCTCATTTTTCCTCGCTCCGTATGGCTCACACACCTATCTTATTTTAATTTCTGTACCGTCAGGTACACTTCTTTTTTTAAGAAAAATTTGTGCGTTTGGTCTATTCTGTCCCATAAAAAGTAAGTAAATAGAAAATAGTTTTATATCTTTGCATATTCAAAAATAAATTATCATTAAAAAATATATTATGGAAGATAAAACAATTTTCACCGAAACTTATAAAGTGCGTAGCACACAAGTAAACCTTAACAATCAACTCGGGTTATATGGCGTATTAGGTATGTTGCAAGATATCGCTGCTGAACACGCTTCACTTTTAGGGTTCGGTTATAAAGAGTTAGTAAAAAAAGGATTCTTTTGGGCTCTCATACAGCAAAAACTAAAAATGCACTATTGGCCTCAATGGAATGAACGTATCACCGTCAAAACGTGGTCTCTCCCTGTAAAAGGAGTATATGCTTTTCGCGAATTCGAACTTTTTTGCAACGACCAAAAAATAGGTGAATGTGCTAGTACTTGGATTACCTTAGATATTCAAACACGTCGCCCCATTGAGCTTACTGACCGCCAAGAAATCTTCTCTCCTCGTACCGAAGGCGGACTCTCTTTCCATACCGACCGTATCAATCTCCCCGAAGGTATGTATCAAGTAAACGATTTTAAAGTGCGTGTAAGCGATTTAGATGTCAATTCACACGTAAATAATGTAAAATACACTCAGTGGGCACTCGATATGATGACAGAGCGCAACCATCGCGAGTTTGTTATTAAAGAATATGATATCAATTTCTTATCCGAAACTTTTATGGGAGACGAAATGCAAGGATTTAAAAGCAAAGGTAAATACATCGACGATGCCCATAACTTGGTAGAAACTTATCTGTATGCACAAAAAATAGGTGCTCCTAAACCTGCGTTCATATCTCGCTGGATTGCTGAACGAATTTAAACTATTTATTACTTTTAATAAAAAACCCCTGCGAAGTTTCCTTCGCAGGGGTTTTATTTATTATAGATATTACTTACTATCTATACAATGTGAAGTGACCCATATATTCTCGTGCATCTTCACCGTCTTCGTGAGTCTTCAAGATGTACCAGTAGTCACCCGCTGGTAATTCTTTACCGTCATAACGTCCGTCCCATTTTTGTCCTGAACGCAACGTTGTGATATAACGTCCGTAGCGGTCGTAGATATCTACAGTCAAGTTTGGATAACTGCGGAATCTATCAGGATCCCAACCATCGTTGCTACCATCATCATTCGGTGTAAAGAAGTTAGGTGGTACTGACTTCATAAACTCTTTCTCGATGCGCAAGTCGGCTTCACAACCATTTGCATCTTGTACAGTAGCGGTTACCACTTTGTATACTCTTCCGTTTACTATACGGCTGGTTGGGTCAGTAGGTTTAAGAGTATACTCATTGCTTCCATTTTCGTAACTTCCGTTAAAGTAGTAAGTGTATGGAGGATTACCTCCTCTTGCTTCTACTTTTATAAGGTTCAATTCACGTGGGTCGCTCTTGTCTTTCAATTCCAATCCTGGGTAACGTTCTATATCAAAACGTTGTGCAATAGTTTCCTGACAAGTAGATGCCACACCTGCTCCGCGATAGAATACAGTTATATATTGGTTCGTTCCTGGTTCAATAGGAGCTGTCTTAGCTCTATTACCGTCAAACGATTCAAATGGTCTCGCATCACGTGCATCAGTACTATTGATAGCATAGCTTGTATTGCTTCGTGTGAGTGCACCGTCCAAATTGTTGAACGTTAGCATCAAGTAGCCTGTCGTCCAAGTAGTAGAAACAGTAGAACAGTTAAAGCCTTTTTCAAAAGTAGCATTGATGCTTGGTGCAGCGGCTACTGTTATTTCTAAGGTTTGTGAACAGATACCAGAGTCACCATATTCTAATTGGTATCTACCTGGTGCTATTCCTGTTCTAGATACTACTGTACCTGTTGCTACACTGCTTGAAGTTCCTATCACATTACCTGATGGGTCTTTCAACGTATAGTTGTATGGTGCACGTCCACCTGTGAATCGGAAGCTTAGAGCTCCGTCATTAGTGCCGTAGCAAGTTTCTGTTACGGTGCTTGCGTGTGCTATCAACTGTTCAGGTTCTACAATGGTAAAGGTGCGTTCTACTTCACAGCCTATCACATTGTCTTTCACCTTCACAATATACTGTCCTTTTGGCAAGTTAGTAAACTTATTAGTTCCATCAAAAGTTCCTGCCTCTGGTGAGATAGTAAATGTATAGCTTCCTGTACCTCCTGTGGTCGCATAAGTAATCGTACCATCATTCACACCATAACAACTCATATCAGTTTTAGTAGACGATACTGTAAGGTTTGTATAAGCTTCTACATCTATCGTTATAGTACGTGTACAACCGTTATTATGTGCTATGGTAACAGTGTGAGTACCTGGTGTTACTATAAAGCGTCCTGAAGCTTGTGGTGCTCCTCCATCTATGCTATATGATACATATCCTGCATATTTTGAATTAGAAGAAGCTACAATAGTATTCACTACGGTATTATTACCACAACTGTACTCTACAGTAGCAGTAGCTTGTAAGTCTACCCCTTCCTTGATTGTTACCGATACTTCGGTAGTACAGCTTCGAGCGTCTTTCACGTAGATAGTGTAAGTACCAGAAGCTAATCCCGTATAGAGGGTCTTGCCTACTGTCCAAGTTACATTATCTATTGAAGTACTGTAAGAAGCAGTTCCTCCTTTGATAGTGATAGATACTGTACCATCATTACCACCTTTACATACCTCATCAGTTATCTTGTTTATTGAAGCCTCTAATAAAGTAGGTTCTTTGATTTCAAAGGTAGTATCGGTATAGCAACCATTTTCATCTTGAGCTCTTACAATATAGTTACCTCTTGCTAATTTAGTGAAGTAACCACTATCTACAAATCGGTCTAATCGTGGACTAATAGCGTAAAGGATTCTTCCTGTACCTCCTGTCACGGTTACCGAAATAGTACCATCGGCTTCACCATTACAGCTAATATCAGTACTTGCAGTAGCTACTGAAAGTGGTCCTGCCTCTCCAATATTTATAACTGTACTGGTTTGTACACAGTCTACACTAATTACTTCCACTTGGTAAGTACCAGAAGTCAAACCTCCAAATGCCCAATCAGTAGCATTTTCTTGAGTAGCAGTAGCAGTTTGTGCTACACCTCCTTTATACAATTTGTATTGGTAGTTACCCAAAGCGCCAGTGGCTGAGAAAGTAATCTTAGCTGTACTATCTCCATTACATTTTACATATGCCTCAGAAGTATCTACGTGTAATTGTAATGGTTGTAATACTTCTATCGTTATCTTGTTAGACAACTTCGATTGACAACCGTGACTATCTATCACATAGAACTCGTACTCTCCTACTCCTGCTTGAGTGCTATTTCCTGTAAGTGTTGTAGTAGTTGTACCGTTGGTTACCATATAGTAAGTATAACCTGGAGTACCACCTGTTACAGTAATTGAAATAGTAGCTTGTTGCAAGCAAGTAAGCGGTTTAGCAATTGAGGCTGTTACCTTCATTTCACGAGGTTCATCGATAGTTACTGGAATAGTAACATCACAACCCCAACCATCTATAATCTTCACGTTATACGAACCTGCATATAGGTTAGTGAAAGTAGTGCTAGTTTGTGCACCTCCTATTTGTGCACCTCCCACATTCCACAATTCGTAAGCGTAATTACCACTTCCTCCTGTTGGGCTCACCACTGTTATTACCCCTGTTCTATCGTTGAAGCAATTCAAAACAGTAGTTGCTGATATGCTTGCCGAAATAGGTGCTGGTGGTGCCATTACTACATTAGTAGTAGTTGAACAACCTCCTCGGTCAGTTACTTCTACCGTATACGTATTGGCAGTCAATCCTTCAAATAAGGTAGTGGTGGTATAGGTACCATAAGTAGCGTGAGGAGCTCCTCCCACTAACAAGCGGTATTGATAATCACCCCAACCTCCTGTTACATCTATACTGAAGGCACCTTTATTATCATTAGGTTCACAAGTGATACGATTTGTAATAGTAGGACTCACTGTCAAAGCTTGTGTAGGAGCCGATACCATCACTGAGGTAGTGGTTACTGTACAGTATGGTGATTGTGTTTCCACTACTCTTATCACATATGTTCCTGCCGATAAACCTGCAATTACCTCTCTTCTCTCAGTAGCCGCATTTGCTTGTACAGTTCCTGTTATTCCTGTTGGAGCTAAGGTAGTCGCATCAAGCACTTGATAGTTATAAATACCTTGATAACCTTTTACAGTAAGGGTAATCTCACCATCATTGCCTCCTACGCACGATACTGGTTTGGTTTGTGCAGCAGTTACTTCTATATCGCTGAAATCTATAACCGTATGCGATGCAGTAGCATAACAACCTGTTTCAAGGTCTATTACTTTCATTTCATAGTAACCAGGTGTATTGAAGCCTATATTAGCTGTGTTCACTCCTGCGGTAAGCGTTTGTGTACTTGGAATAGCCACTCCAGCTCCTGTAGAGGTTACTTCTATACGATATCCTTTGTTATTACCTCCATTAATAGTTAAGGTAATACTTTCGGTAGCGTTACAGCTTATTTGGCTTGTACGGTTCACATCAATACTAGTAATGCGTTTTAATGGCGGTATTACTAATGGGTTCGCACTATTATCAGCTTGACAACCGTTAGCATCGCGTATATACACTATTACTGTTTGAGTGTGAGTACCATTGCTAGTTACACTGTATACTCCTGTATGGTTTACCCAACCTGAGGTAGTAGTAGAGGTACCGTCAAACACTTCAAAGTTGAAAGTATAAGTACCTGTTCCACCGCGACCTGTTGCTTGAATGATAGCTTGTTGTGCATTATTATTGGCGTCACATTTGAAGTGTGTTGTCACCGTAGTACTGCTTACTACCAATTCATCTGGTTTACCAATAGTGATTACCTGAGTCGCAGGACAGTTACGTGAAGAGGTAAGCGTTACTGTATATACACCTGCTGGCATTGCATCAAATTCAATATCTTTAGGTGTTACGTTCACCGTTTCACTACGGAGAGTTCCTCCTGCTCCTGCAATATTAATTTGGTAATCAGTTTGTATTTGTGTACCTGGTATGGTAATCACAAGTCGTCCGTTGCTTGCACCGTGACAAGTTACCGCCGTAGTGGTATAAGTAAAGTTCACAGGCATAGCATCAGTTACATCTATATCAGCACCTGTTACGGTAGCACAACCTGTAGTAAGGTCAGCAATTGATACTTTATAAACACCTGCACCTACATTTGTAAATATACCTGTATTATTTACTTGTGGAGTACCACCAGCATTATTAGTTAAAGTATAACGCAAGTTTGTTGAACCTCCTTGGTGAGTTACTGATAAAGTAGCTCCTGTTGCAGGATTACAAGTAATTTGCTTGATAAATACTACTCCTATACTTGCACTATCAATTGGGTCATACAAGGTCACCGATTGAGTAAGGGTAGCGGTACAACCCCAAGTATCACTGATAGCTACTTGGTAAGTACCTGCTCCTAAGCCTGTAAATACAGTACTTGTTTGGGTAGCTCCTTGTAATACACCATCTCTAATGAGTTGGAAAGTATAGTTGTGTCCTTCACCTCCTGTTACATTCTGTACAGTTATTTCTCCTGAGTTAGGTGTACAGTTTTGTGCTGTAATAGATAGAGTACCTGTAATGTTATTAGGATTAGCAAGTACCACTGTCGAGCTAAGCGTTACCATACAACCTCCTCTATCGCGTATAGCTACGTGGTAAGTGCCCGCTGTTAAGCCTGTAAACACATTAGTGTCTGACCATACAGCACTTGTTGGAGTAGGTGGTGTAGTACTTACATAGTACTGATATCCACCCCAACCGCCTGTAGCATTGGTAATCTCTATCTCACCATTATCATAATTTGGTGCACTTAAACAAGTGATAGACTGAACACTAATACTTGCTGTAAGAGCAACGTCAGCTTCTGATATATTAAAGGTATAAGTTTGTACGCAACCTGTACCACTACTTGTTACTGTCATTGTATAAGTAGCTGATTTCAAGCCTGTAATTGTAAAGGTAGGATTAGCTCCTGATACAGCTGGTACTGTAGGCGGTGTTACTCCTCCTGAAGCTACCAAGTTCACAGTATAGTTATGTGTGCTTACTGTATTACTCAATGTGAAGGTAGCTATACCATCGTTATTGCCTTTACAAGTAACATTCTTAATTTGTGGATTCACAATGCGGAACGTATTTGGATCTGGTGCTACATACAACGCTTTCACTACACAATCTGTACCTGCGTGACCTATCCAGAACGTATAAGTTTGCTTAGGATTTACAGAGAACACATTATTTGTTGTCCAAGGTGCTCCTGCACTTGGTGGTACAGTAGGCTGATTAACTCCCATATAGTAACGCAATTCACTTTGTGTAAGTGGAGGCATACCTGGTGCGGCTACGATATCCACTTTCACTTGTATTGGAGCGTTACAAGTTGGTGTACCTTGTACGGTTACACTCACTTGTTCTGGGTCTAATGCTTCAAAAGGTTTAATCACTTGGGTAGTAGTAGTAGCACAGCCATTCATATCGGTAGCCGTAATGGTTACTACTCCACCGCGAATGTCTCCCACCGTGAAAGTATTGCCTGTACTAGTGATAGTACCTGCAGGGCTTGTATATACAAATTCTACTGTATATGGTGGTGTACCTCCACTGATAGCTCCATTAGGTACACTAATAGTAGCTTGCTGTGCTGTACCACTCGCTGTACAAGCAAACTGTTGTGTCACAATTTGTGTACTGCTAATAGTTACTGGTTTAGGTTCTGCAACTGTTACTGTATAAACTGCTTGACAGCCATTAGCATCTACTGTAATTGTGTAAACGCCTGCTTTCAAATTACTGTAAGTTCTTGTAGCAGCTGTCCAAAGAGGTGTAGAACCAGCAGGACCTACAATAGGTACATTCGTATAGTTAAATGTTCCTATAGTAGCGTTCTTCTCAGTGATGTAAATCTCACCATCATTACCTCCACTACAAGTTACTGATTTCACTGCAGTTTCTATTTGTGGTAACTCTGCTGGCAACACGGTTATAGTCTTAGTAAAGGTGTTGCAACCTGCTGAGGCATTAATATCAGTTACTGTTACGGTATAAACACCTGCTGTAGTAATATTATTTACCTTAGCCTCATATTTACCACTCACTTGTGGGATAGCTGTAGAAGGTACTGTATAACCTGCAGGACCTGTAATAGCATAAGTGTAATTACCGGTTCCTCTGTCTACTTTTATAGTAATTTCAGCATTACCTGTCGCACCACAACCTAAGGCTTTAGTAAGTGATGCTTCAGCTTCTAAGTTGGCAGTAACGGTATAGGTAAGTGTTGCTATACAGCCTGTCGCCTTATCGCGGATTTGCAAGTCGTAAGTACCTGCTACCAAGTTGCCAAAAGTAGGACTTGCTTGGTAATCCAAACCACCATCTATTGAGTATTCATAACCGTTGAGTTCTGCTCCTGTAGCCGAAGTACCAGAGCCTGCTGGTGCTTTCGCTTGTGGTTCAATAGTCAAACTGATAGAACCATTCACACAACCCATTAGTGTAACTTTATTAATTTTAGGTGCTGGCTGTACTGTAAGGGTATGAGTACCGAGATCTGCACTACAACCAAATTGGTCTTCCATTGTTAACTTCACAGCGAACGAATATGGTAAAGCTGGATTAACAGGCATTGGTGGAGTTGCTATATTATCTTTAATAATCTGTACTCTTGAGTTTCCTGTTGCTATTGGCACTGTAAAGCTTACGCCTGGAGTTACAGGAGTTACTTTATATGTATAAGTACCTCCACCTCCTGATGGATTCAACACTTCTAATACACCATTGCTATCACAAGTAATTTGGGTACTTGCTGATACCGTAGCGGTAAGAGTACCTAACTCTCTAATATGAGCATCACGACTACCCCATACGCAAGTACCTTCTGTTACTACCACATAGTAAGTCTTGTTAGGTGCTAAGCTATGAGGTCCTGCTGGGGTAACGTTCGTAGCATCATTACCTGGTGCTGGCATTACAGCAGTACCACTCACAATTGGTATACCTAAACCTGCTCCTGGTGTTTTTTCATATAACACCCAAGTAAGTGGTGTACCCACTGCAGAACCTCCTGTGTATTGTGACTCACGGTGGATTCTAAAGGTAGCTTGTCCTTGACCTCCGTGACAAGCAGGTTGTGGCGAAACAATCACTGTCATTGCTGGCGTAGCTACATTAGCATAAATATCACCAGTAAATTCAGTTTCACAATTATTTGCATCCTTAACTGCAAAAGTATAGGTTCTACCTACTATCAAGTTAGTAAAGGCATAAGTACCTGAAGGAGTAGGTGGAAGTGGTTCCCAAGCTCCTCCATTTACACTGTATTGGAATGGAGGGTTACCAGTGCCCACGGTTACTGTAGCAGTAAAGTAAGTCTTACCTGCTGTAATACAACCTAAGCGGAAATCTCCTATATCAGTAGTTACACTCACTGTTCCTAACGGACGTGGTACTACATAATCTATTGCACTTGTACTACAGATATCAGTACCTCCTAATGCTGGACGAGTAGCAAAACGCACTTGTACTGTCTTACCAGGTTCAGTCACCCCTGATATAGGTGCTGAAGTATATGGGTTGGTTGGCATTGGATGCCAAGTACCTCCATTATAGTTATAATATATTTGGTTACCTCCTGCTCTATAAGCATTCCACGCCTCGTTAGACATTGTAAGAGTAAGTGATACTGCTTGACCTGCTGTAATACAATCTCCTGGGCTAGATGGTACCGTAATGCTAGCTGTAAGCGCTGGCATATCTTGCAAGGTAACATTTTTACTTGTACTACAACCGTAACGGTCGGTTACAGTAATAGAGTAAGCTCCTGCTACCAAGTTGTCAATTGTATAAGTATTAGTTGCAATACCTGTGAAAGTAGCAATTACTGGAGTACCTGTATTACCGTAACGTACGGTAAAGTTAGCATCTCCTGCGATATTCTTCACTACTATCTTACCGTTACCTGACCCCTGACAAGTAGGTGTTATCGTTTCGGTATCGAAGGTAAGAGCTGGTGCTTTGCGTACCCCTACTTCGTGACGTTTTACACAACGATCAGACTTCACAAACACAGTATAAGTTTGTACTGAACCTGTGATAGTAGGTACATTGTAAGTATTGGTAGTTCCAAAAGTTCCTGCTGTAACAGTAGTTACCGAACCTTGTGCAAAAGCATAGGTATAATTACCATCTCCTCCTGTTGCAGTTACTTCTATCTTACCTGGCACACAACTTTCGTTAGTTACCTTCACACTGGTGTTCAAGGTAGGACGAATGACAATATTCTGTACCGCACTACAACCGTATTGGTCAGTAACGGTTACTCTATAGTTTCCTTGAGTAAGACCAGTGAAGGTATGATTAGTTACTCCTGCACCTAAAGTTACTTCAGCACCATTGTTCAATTTCGCTTTATAACCACCGTTACCCGCATTTATTTTCACGGTTACCTCACCAGTATTGCCTCCTTCGTAGCAATCAGTAGCCGAAAGGGTAAAGTTTACAGTTTGTGGGGTAGGTATGTTCAAGTTGCTTGCTAAAGTAGCCTCACAACCATTCTTATCAATTACCTTAAAGTTTACACTTCCTGCAGGTATATTGCTAAAAATAGGTGTAGTTTGTGTCCTACCTGCTCCACCTCCTACTGTATACTGATAACGATAAGGTGGTACACCTCCATTTGCTATAAGGGTTACACGTGCTTGTTGTCCGTTAGAACACATTGCAGGTTCAGTAATAGTAGCACTAAGAGTAAGCTGAGTAGGTTGTGTGATAGTAACTGTACGAGTTACTTTACAGTTACCACTGTGGTTAAATTCTATGATGTGATTACCTACTGATAGGTTAGGGATTACTATAGTACCCGCTGTTTGGTTTGAGAAAATAGGAGCTCCTCCATCTACTACTACATTATAATTACCAGCGCCTATGTTTTGTACCTTAAAGGTTACTTTTGCTGTTCCCGTTCCATAACAAGTTACATCTGTCTTAGCAGTCATTTCTGCTTTAAATTCTCTATCACCTGGTATAGTAATAACCTTAGTCATTTCTTGCCAGCACACATCTGGTCTTTGGTATACAAATATATCATCCACCAAAAAGTCACAGCCCCAATCAGCCCAGCTATTAGTACGTATTTCTACTCTTATAGAAGTAGCTCCTTTAGGATCTAACTCTCCTTCGAATTTTACCCAGTTATTAGGATCGTTGTGGTGTGCTAATTTACCTGAATTCTTAAAGTCTAACACTTGACCATTAGCCTTATTTACTAAACGTATTTGTACGTCTGGTTCTTGAGCTCCTTTATGAGGTTTAAACAAGTTATATAAGTACATCTCGTATTGTACTTTCCTATGAGGGTCTACATCATTTACTTCTTTCCAATACAATACGTCTTGGTTTCTTACATTTCCTATATCCACTATCAAGAAACGATCTTTCGGATTCCCTGAACGTGGGTTTGGATGCGTCCATATACCTGATACACCCGCACGGTCTACATCTCCTATTGATATAAATCGAGAGTCTTTATTACCTACTACATAGTGTCCTGGACCTGCTGGGAAGGTAATAAATCTAGCACAGCTCAAGAAGGGTGATATATTAGGAATACATACATCTCCACCAACACCAAAATCTTCTTTTATAATAGCATTACTTGGCGATTGGTTCAAATCTCTATAACGTACCGTTACGGTATAAGTTCCCGGTGCTAAGCCTGTAATATTGGCAATTCTACCTTTTGCCTTTTTACCATTTACTTCATACTCATAGTCGTAAGAGGTAGGTGATGAAGTCCTAAACTGTACAGTAGCTTTACCGTTACAATCAAAGTCAGTAGCTGTATAGGTAAATCCTGCTGGTTCTGGAATAACGGGGTCTACGGTTACTTGCAATGGCAATTCACAACCTCTCGCATCTTTTATATAAACGGTATGTCTACCCGCTGGCAACCAACCTTCTGATGAAGAAGTATAGTTACCATCATATTTATACGAATATGGAGGCTGACCACCCGATACGTTAGTAAACTTAATCTTTGCTTTACCTGCTGTAGGTCCTGTTTTACCACAACCTATAAGCTCTGCTACACCTACAAATCCTTTAAGTTCAGAGGGCGCATCACTAATATTTCGTGTTGTCTCATACGTACAGTTATTTGCATCTACTACTTTTATAGTATAAGAACCTGGTCGCAAGTTTCTAAATTCTTTTGAAGTACCTCCTCCTAGGTTACTACCATTTACGTAGAAAGTAAATGGTGCTTTACCACCTGTTACAACTACAGATATAGAACCATTATTAGTACCCTTACATAATACGTCAGTAGAGGTTACATTAGCAGTTACAGCTGCTGGTGCTCTAAGTGTAGCCGAAGATTCTACCCTACAATTATTGCTGTCAAGTACTACTATCTTATAAGTACCTACCTGAGCAGTTTCATATACTACGGTATTATTAGCTGGCACAGCAGTTTTTCCTACTACGATGCCTCCACCTACTTTTTCTACAGTATAAGTATAAGGCGTTGTACCTCCTTTTACTTTCAAGGTAATTCTTCCCTTGCGTTCATTTTCATTTCTTCCACAGGCAATATCCTTGGCTACTTGTGCCCCTGAGCCATCTATAACTATAGGAGTTGTTAAAGCCTTACTATAAGTAGCGGTACAACCATATTTATCTATAACAGTGAAAGTATGGTTACCCACTCCTAAACCTGTGAATGTATATTTAGTACCATTTTGAGTAGCCTTAGTCACTCCGTTGAGTTGGAATGTATAAGGTGCATTATTTCCTCCTCCTGCTACTGTCACTTCTACTTCCACTTTTGCTTGTGAAGTAGCAGCTGTACAGAAGTCGTTAGCTGTACCCGAAGTACCTCTCAAACTAATAGTATTCGGACTCACCACATTGAAAGTAGCGTCTTTAGTACAGTTATTAGCATCTTTCACTACCACCCTGTAAGTACCTGCTTGTGTAATTACAAACTTAGGATTGTTAGAGCCCGTTATTCTTGTAGCACCTCTATATAGTTCATAACTATAAGGAGCACTACCACCATTGGCAGTAACAGTTACCTCTACACGTGATGGGTTACAACCTATCAATACATTGTTAGGTACTGAAACAGTAATAGCTACAGGGTTAGCAATATTGAAAGTACGCGTTGCCTCACAATTAGGATTATTTTGTTCTGCACGTATTTTCACGGTATGAGCACCCGCAGGTATGTTATCCCATCTGAAAGGATTACCTGTGGTAGCTACAAAACTACCTGTTCCATCTTTTTGTACGTAATAGGTAGTAGGTGCATTTTTCAAGCCTATTTGGTAACTACCTTGCTCTCCATTACATTTAGGTTGCGTAATCTTTTCAGTAGCAGGGTCTACCCCAAAAGCCTTGTCGTTAGCAATCGTTACAGTAGTAGTATAGGTAAAGCCACAAGCCTTTGGCTCTTGGTAAAGGTAGATATCGTCTACAACCAAGTCATTACCGCTTTCTATCAAACTATAAGAACGTACAACTGCTATAAGTTTAGTATGATTTCCTGGGTTTAATGGTCTTGGCGTTACTGTCCAATCATCTGCATTACGAGCTCCTCTAATAGGTGGTGTAATGCGATAGCTATCCAAAGGTGTTTGGGCATCTATAGCTGCTTGGTCAGTATAAAGTTCTATCGCAATATCCGGAGCTCCCACAGGATAACGAGGGTCATTAAATCTCAACATATTCATCAAAGCTATTGAGAAAATAACCTCTTTACCTGGAATCAAATCCTCTATGGGTCTCTGATAAAGTATTGCCCCCGCTTGTCCTAAGATTTTACCAATATTTACAAAGAGCATACGTCCATTAGCTAATCCTGTGTGGTCATTAGGTTGCATCCAAGCAGGATTATTAGGATTTAGCCTTTGTGATACTACGTATTCACCATCAGCAACGTATGGGCCTTCATAGTTTATACCACTAGGCCAAGGTTGCCCATAACCGTTTCTAGGCATTGAACCATCTTGCAATTCAAGATAGTATTTCTTGTTAATATATTCATTACCACCATTGCGCCCTGTACCGAAGTCCTCAAAAAAGAGTACGTTTTTAGAAGGTGGATTGGCATCTGCATACTCAATAGTAATAGTATGTACGCCTGGTGTAAGATTCTTAAAGTTATTATCAGTGGTAGGCTGACCGTCTATGTAATATTTATATTTGTAATCATTTTTGTTATTAGTAATCGTAAGAGAACCGCGTCCTTGGCAGTCGTAAGTAATTTGCGAAGGAGTAAAGGTTGGTTCCGGAATTCTTGGGGCTACAGTTACCTTTATGTTTTCACGAGTACAACCTATCGCATCGCGTACTGCCATATTATAGGTGCCTGGTAACATCCATTTTTTCATATCGGTAGTCCAGTTACCATCACCAAAGTTAAATTCATAAGGTTTTTGCCCACCTTGTACGTTCGAGAAACGAACAAGGGCTTTTCCGGCATTAACTCCTGTGTCACAACCTACCAATTCTTCTACCCCTGCTGATGCAATAAGGTTACCTCCCACAAAAGTAGGAATAGTAATAGTGGCACCTGTAACTGTACATAAAGCGCCTGCTCCTCCGTTACCATAGCGTAATACAGGAGTATAGCTTCTTCCCGTCTGTAAGTTCGGAAAGTCTCGCCCTGATTGGAAGTTCACTCCGTCTATACTGTATTGTAATACGTTATAGCTGGAAGCATTAGTAGGTTCATTAATAGTTATCTTTGCTCTATCACCACAGTTTTGTACGGTATAGTTGGCTGTGATAGCAGGTGTAGGCAAAGTATTCACAGTAGCCGAAGCTTCAGCAATACAGCCGTTGTCGTCTATCACCTTAAAGTTTTTCACCCCTGCAGTAGTAAAGGTAAAGTCGTAATAACTATTTGCGAAGTTATTTTGGTAGGAAGCTCCTCCATCACTACTATAGCCATAGCCATTCGCTCTGTTAGTTTTACCGCCCGTCGCAGTTACACGCACTATAGCAGTACCACAGCTCAAGTGTCGCAATACCGAAGCCGTAGCTTTAAGGTCTGGCACTTTATCAATACGCACACTAGTAGTAAATTTACAACCATCTGGGCTCGTTACCTCTATGTAGTAATTACCAGCAGTAAACTGGTTAGTAATATTTAAGTCGGTAGTATTGGTAACCGTAGTATAAGCCACTCCACCTGTAGCGTTGTTATTGCGAATAGTATAAGTAAAAGGTGGATAAGGGTTACCGCTAAGTTGTACGCGTATACCTCCCTTGCTGGTACTGCAAGCCATAGGTGTAACGCTGGCAGTCATCGCAGGAGTTCGTTTGTTTATTTGTATTGATTTTTCAAAAATACAAGGTTGTGTAGTAATGGTAGTAGTAAGTACTTGGCGTACGTACACGGTATAGTTGTCTGGAGTTACTATATCAAATACATTACTGCTTTGATAGGTTTTCACCCAGCCAGTAGAACCTGTTTTCTTCAAACCGTATTCATATCCTGCTGGCACCCCATTCACAGTAATACTACCGTTTTTATTACAAATAAGGTCTCGACCTACCAATTGTGGGTCTACATTGTTTTTGGTAATACGGAAATAGTAATAAGGCGACACACAGTTGCCATAAGTAACTACCAAACGGTATACTCCTTCATCTCGCAAAGTAATGTCTCCACTATTTCCTATATCTGTCCAGTTACAGTTATAGTTGTCGTTAGAAGGTGGACACTCTTTGCTTAGGGTAGGTGGTAAAGCTCCACAAGAGCCCAATTTTTGCCACTGATAAGCTGTAGCCCCAGTAATTTTAAGGCTTACAGGCACTGTAGTACTACCTCCGCACAAATACACTTGTGGATACTCAGTACCCCCTGTATCTGCACAGATGTACACCTCACCATTTAGTTTCCCTTTCGAAAGCAAATCTTTAATAGGGTGTACTGCATTTGCATAAGCATTAGGGTTCACAGTGTGCTCTTCGTACATTGTAGCACAACCTGCTTTACTCTTCGTTACTTTATACACACCTGGTTCACTTACTACTAAGGTGCGTGAATTACCTCCTATAGTACCTCCGCCTACTTTTTCCCATTTGTAAGAGTCAAAGTTAGCTCCTGCCTCCAAGGTAACTGTGCGCTCGCACAATACCGTAGTGGCTTTAAACATACATTTAGTAAAATCAAGGTCTACAATAAAGTTAGACGGTCCTTCTACCCCACCGTTACAAGCTGTAAATTGTGTATTGAAGCTACCTGCTGTTAAGGGTGTCGATGGGTTAGACACTCCTTTATAGCTTGCTGAGGCTCTATTCTCTACTACATTAGAACACGCATCACGCCATTTGTTACAGTCATTCACTACTTTTATACCAAAAGAAAGTTCCTGTACGGTAGTTCCTTTCTTCACTAAGCTCTCAGGAATATTAAATGTAAGTTTACGAGAGGCTGGTATATAAGTATAGCTTACCCCTAATGGCATCGAAATATTTGCTGTTGTAGCATCAAAATCTTGTAAGTTTACAGGAAGTATATCAGTAATCTGTACATCTTTAGCATCGTCATTCCCTATATTTTGGAAACGTATTTTATAACGTAACGACTGACCCATTTGCACATTTTGCCCTGTAATATCGGTACCTGCACTGCTGAGCACGCGTTTCTCCATTACAATATGGGGTGCTATCACTTCCACGTTAAAAGCAAACATAAAAGGATAGTAAGCATCTTGGTTCGAATAGGGTCTAAAAGAAGTAGAAGTATCGTTATTATCTAAAAAAGTTTTGCCACTATTAGCCAACTCAAAAACACCAGCATCAAACCCTAATAGGTTTTTTGAAGCCGGTCTACGATGATAATTAATACCGTTTTCATCAGTAATAGTACTATTGAAAAAATTATTAGCAGGACGACCAGGAGCTGATAGTGCCTCATATCCCCAAGTATTTCTTTTTTTCATTGTGAGCTGGTCTCCAGAAATACCTAATTCACCTTCCAAAGCTGCAAAACCCACTTTGGCTCTCACCGGACCAGTAGGCACAGTTTTAAACCCTGAAATATTAATAGTAGGATTATTATTTTCGTTTACTACTGAAAAACCGTCGAATACCGTAATATTACGGGCTTCACGAGTCAAGTCCTCATATACTATTACAAGTGTCCATCCAGCAGCATAACCTACACCTGTTTTCTCATTACCTTTAGGTGCTTGTATATTTCCTACGGTATAGGTATTAGCAATAGTACCATTGAGGTAATTGGTCACCTCGGCACGATACACATAGGCACGTTGCCCATTATAACTACCACCTCCATTACTCACTATATCATTACCGTCATATACAAGTTCTCCTACCAAATCACGATAAGCCGCCGAACCTACTTTAAATTTTACGTTCGCAAACTTACTTCTCTCTAAGCTAGGACTCGTTTGGTTATCAATTCGTTCCTGAGTATAAGCAGCTGCCCAATAGAGGTATGCCTTCACCACCTTTTTACAGGTAGAGGCAGGATTAGGGTCGAGCACAGTTGCCGAACTCGAGTTAAACACTCCCGACTCAGGCTCCACATTGATATACTTCATATCAATGCCTGAATTATCACCGTGCGTACCTGTATAGTCTTGATTGCCCTGTGGACTAAGAATAGTATTCCCAACCACAATCATATCCCCCTTTACAGTACCTTGGTAACGAATACTAAAAGGAATATAATTCTGCCCAAAGGCAACTGAGAGGGTCGCCCAAAAGAAACATTGTAATAGTAATAACTTTTTCATATGGAAGTTATGTTTGTATTTATGCTATTGCAGTATAGCAATAGTGAAATTATTAATATTGTTGCTTGAAATCCTAAATATGTAAATCAAATGTCAAAAAGTAAACCTCCTACTGCTCGTGCATAGTAACCACCGCTACAATTCCCCCCTCTGTGAGGGGGCAAGGGGGAGGTTTCTCCTAACCTTGATTTATTTTTATATAATATATAAAGGTGTCTCATATATCTTTTTGTATAATAGTTACACCTCTCTCTTCAAACGCAAAAGTAAGATATTTATTTTATATAATATACTCTACACAAATATTTAACATTATTTAACACAGTGGTACACAATACAAATTACCTTTTTACACATTAAACATATTGCAAATCAACAGATAGCGTCTTTTACACTCTCTCGTTGTGCATTTTGTATTCTGTTAAATAAAAAGGCGTTTTATTAAGAGTTTTTCTCTCCATTCTTCCCAAAAAAAGGAAAAACACTACACGGTATAACTGTGTAGCTTTTCTTTCTGGGGCAAAGATACAACAAACTTTTCTCTTTTCCACATTTTCTCATTCTCTCATTTCCTCATTTGCTAATTTCCAAATTATTCTTACCTTTGCGCCCGATAAACAAATTAAAACACAATGGTTTTACCTATTATTGCTTATGGCGACCCAGTGCTCAGAAAGGTAGGAACTGAAATATCCCCCGATTACCCTCAACTCAAAACACTGATTGCTAATATGTACGACACTATGAATGCCGCTTATGGCGTAGGGCTCGCTGCTCCTCAGGTAGGTCTCTCTATACGTTTGTTCGTAGTAGATGCCTCTCCTTTCGCCGATGACGATGAGCTTTCAGAAGAAGAACAAACTTTCTTAAAAGGCTTCAAAAAAACTTTTATCAATGCCAAAATAGTAGAAGAAACAGGCGATACTTGGAACTTCAACGAAGGGTGCCTCAGTATTCCTGGCGTACGAGAAGACGTTAGCAGGCACAAGCAAATCACCATTGAATACTTTGATGAAGACTTTAATAAGCAAACACTTACCATTGGCGGACTCGCGGCTCGTATCATTCAGCACGAATACGACCATATCGAAGGCATTCTGTTCACCGATAAACTCTCTTCTTTTAAACGCCAACTCATCAAAAGTAAGCTGGCTAATATCAGTAAAGGAAAGGTAAAAGTAGACTACCGAATGAAATTCTTTGATGCCAAAAACAAAAGATAGTACACTAATTTACAATTATAATTAGTAACACTCATAACTTTTAACTCTTAACTTTTTAACTCTTAAATAAATACAATGAATCTAACAAAAGTATTAGCCATTTCTGGCAAACCTGGTTTATATCACTTAGAAACTCAAACGCGCTCTGGTTTCTTAGCCACTTCGTTAGCCGATGGTAAGCGTATATCGGTAGGCATTCGCAACAACGTGAGCCTATTGTCTGAAATCGCAATTTATACACTCGAAAAAGAAGTGCCTCTCACCGAAGTTTTTACTAATATGAAGAACTTTGAAGAAGGAAAAGAAGCGCGTATCTCTCCAAAATCCGATGGAGCTACTCTCGAAGAGTATTTCTCTCAAGTACTCCCTAATTACGACCGCGACCGTGTGTATGCCAGCGATATTAAGAAAATAATCCAATGGTACAACCTTCTATTAGCCAAAGATTTCTTAGAAGAAGACCCTCAAGAAGACACCCCAAAAAGCTAATTCACAGTACAATCATTTTACAATCAGTATTACTTTGCCAAAATTTTAATCGCTTGTCGTGCCACGACCTTTGTCAAAGTTTTTAGTGAATAAAACAAAAAAGAGAACAATATTAATATTGTTCTCTTTTTTATAATCTTATAAAATCAAATGAAGCAAAGCTATTTTGCTTCTTCTGTACTATCCACAAGCACCTGTCCACGGTAGTACAATTTACCTTCGTGCCAGTGTGCGCGGTGATACAAATGGTTTTCACCAGTTGTTGGATCTTTTGCTATTTGAGGAACTACCGCTACATCGTGGGTTCTTCTCTTATCTCTTCTTGTTTTTGATTGTCGTCTCTTAGGATGTGCCATTACTTAATTCTTTATATTATTTATCTGTTATTAAATTTTTTAAACTTTCCCAACGCGGGTCTATAGTCATTGTATTGTGGTGCTCTCTTGGAGCAAGTGCTTCCAATTTATCTAATACCGCCGAGTGCATCGTCCCATTCAAAACATCAGGGTGTACACGCTTAGCAGGGATTGACAACACAATAAGCTCATATATATATTGTGCCACATTCAGTTGGTATTCTCCGTGAGGAAGTATCAAGATTTCTTCATCGTCATCATTATACTCTTCACCAAACTTCACCACCAAAAAAAGTGTTCCTTCTACTGCCAAGTCAAAAGGCTCATTAGAAACATCACAATTCACATTCACAGTACCCCTGTTGTGAAAATGCAGTTCCAACAAGTTGCTCTTCTTGTCTAAATCAACGATTACTTGCTGATGAATATCATTCACCTCGTCAAAATTAAACAGTTGCAAAAACGCTTTGTCAATCTCATAAACAAATTGATGTCTCCCCTGTTTTAAGCCTGCAAAAGAAATATCGTATTCTTTTAACTTTCTCATTTTCTACAAGTTTAGTAATCAATTGTTCATTTTTCAAGGTGCAAAGATACAACTTTATTTTTATATACAAACTTTTTACCTCACTTTTTTATCATAGCCACATCATATCTCCTCAAAAACCCCATCTTTCATTAAGCAATCCCCTCTTCTCAAACATTCTTGTCTTTGTCTTGTCTTTGTCTTGTCTTTGTCTTATCTTTGTCTTATCTCTATCTTATCTTTGCCTTATCTTCGTTCATTCTTCGTTCATTCTTCGTTCATTCTTCGTTCATTCTTCGTTCTTTCTTCGTCCATTCTTCGTCCATTCTTTGTCCATTCTTCGTCCATTCTTTGTCCATTCTTCGTCCATTCTTGATTGTCCGTGCGAGTTACACCTACCCGTGCGACTCGCACCTGCCTGTGTGGCTCGCACTTTTCCGTCATACTCCCCCTAGTGCCTATGGCCTAAGGCCTAGTGCCTATTCCTTTTTCTTTCGCCTCGAAACCCCGATTTTAACATTTTTAGTGCTGTTGTATGATATTATGAATCAACTATTTATATACCCTTTCTATAGCAATCGTCCAAGATTCGTATAAGCTTCCTATAAGCTCCCTATAAGCTAACCCCACCCTTCTCATAGCCTTTTTTCATCAAAAACTCTTCCTCCCCTCTTCCGAACTTCTTTGTTTTCTTCCGAATATTCCTAACTCTCCCAACACATCGTTTTTTCATCTCAAACTTTGCCAAAGTTAATTTTTGGTATTATTGGCATTTTTGGTATTATTGGCATTTCTGGTATTATTGGCATTATTAACATTGTCACTTCTCTTCCTTAGTAAAAACAAGGGTTTATAAAAGAAAAACCACAGTATTTTAGCCCTCTTAAAAAGGGTACTCCTTAATCTTTTGTTAAATTTTTAAGAGAATTTGTTTTTTATATTAAATATTTGTTTTAACTTTGCCCGGTGAATAAGCGATTATACATACTCGCAGTAGTGCTCATAAGCCTTTCTCTTGTAGGAATTATTGCCATACAAGGGTATTGGATTAAATCAGCCATCGATAATAAAGAAGAGGCTTTTACTTATTCTATTCAGCAGGTACTCAATAATGTAGCTAAACAAATAGAGCAAGATGAAGTCGATAAATACGTAGCTCAAATTATCTATTTGCGTGAGAATGATAGCACCTTAAAGCTCAAAGACAGTCATCTGCGAGAGTTTATCTATGTGCAAGAAAACAAACTAAGCAAAGAAACCTTTATTTATAAACACGGTATTTTAGAGGAAGATTACGCTTTGGCTACCAATCTGCGCAACCCTGTACTCATTGATGATTTGAAACTCTCCGATTCTTTTACCTTAAAGAACTATACAAACAGAGAAAGTTTTCAGCACATCAACAGAGGTAATAATATAGATAACAAACAGTTACCTATCATAAAAGCCTACGAAAAGCTAAGTGAATTACCCGAGATTGAACGCTTAATGATAGAAGAATCATTTAAGAGTATCATAAGGCAACAAACCATTAGCGAACGAGTGTCTGTAAGCCAAATAAACACACTCTTAGAGCAAAAACTCAAAAAAAGAGGCTTGAATTTACCTTTCGAGTTTGCCGTGTATAACCGTAATATCTTATCGAAGATACACTCTAAGTACTTTGACCCTAATGAAACTAAGGAATATCGCACCTTGCTTTTTGGAGGCAATAGCTCCGACGATTCAGTATATGAATTAGCAGTAGTATTCCCTCAGCGAGAACGCTATGTGCTATCATCAGTAATAGGGGTAGCAACCCTATCAGTAGTCTTTTTACTAATAGTTATAGGTGTGTTTGTGGTTACCTTCCACCAGCTCATCACTCAGCGTCGCATTTCCGAAATCAAGACTGATTTCATCAATAATATGACGCACGAGTTCAAAACACCTATTGCTACTATGAACTTAGTGCTCGACAGTCTCAAAACACCTGTTGCCCTGCACGACCCTGAGAAAATAAAAGGATATGTAAAAATACTCAAACAGGAAAACAAGCGAATGCTGGCTCAGGTAGAAAACATTTTACAAATATCACGTCTCGAAAAAGGAAACTTGCATTTAGAGAGAGAACCCTTGGACGTGCACGAACTTATAAGCAATGCCATAGGGCACCTACAAGTAATGCTCGACGAACGTGGGGGCGTATTGCGCACTCACTTTTTGGCAGAAAACGGCGATGTATCAGCAAACAAATCACACCTTACTAATGTATTTGTGAATGTGATTGAAAATGCTATCAAATACTCACCTAATGCCCCCGAAATAGACATTTATACTGAAAATATAAAGAATAAAATACTAATACGTGTAAAAGACAGAGGACAAGGAATGAGCAGACAGGCTATGAAACACGTATTTACCAAGTTTTATAGAGAACATACTGGCGATTTACACAACGTAAAAGGACACGGGTTAGGGCTTGCTTACGTGAAAAGTATCGTAGAATACCATCAAGGAAGCATCGATGTAGAAAGCGACAAAGGAAAAGGGAGTACCTTCTTTATCAAATTGCCGGTAATATAATTTAAGAACTTAACAATTTAATTCATAATTGCCTAAAACAATAAAAAAATGAATACAGACGGAAACTATTACAGTTCAAATGCTTCTACGGACAATAAACACATTCTCTTAGTAGAAGACGACCCCAACTTCGGCACTGTACTAAAAGACTATTTGGTAATGAGTGGCTTCGACGTTACCTTAGCTAAAAACGGTATGGAAGGCTTTGAAAAGTTTAAGAAAGAAACATACGATATGTGTATCTTAGACGTGATGATGCCTTATAAAGACGGTTTTACTTTAGCCAAAGAAATTCGTGAGAAAGATGAGAAAATACCTATTATTTTCCTTACAGCTCGTACAATGCGTGAAGACGTGATAAAAGGCTATCGCTCAGGAGCTGATGACTACCTAAACAAACCCTTCGACTCCGAAATCCTATTGATGAAAATACGTTCAATTTTGCAACGTAAAAGCATCGAAACAATGGTAGACGACAATAAGTTTGAATTCGAAATAGGAAGATTCTTCCTCAATACCAAATTGCGTATTCTCAAATATAAGGACGAAGAACCTGTAAAACTCTCCCCTAAGGAAAATGAACTTTTGCGTTTGCTCGCCTTACACACCGATGATTTTATGTCACGTGAGTTAGCTCTTTCCAAAATATGGAAAGACGACAACTATTTCACCTCTCGCAGTATGGACGTATATATCGCAAAACTGCGCAAACTCTTGAAAAAGGACGACAAAGTGGAAATTCTAAACATTCACGGCGAAGGCTTCCGTTTGGTTGCCAATAAAGATGCCGATGAATTCATTTAGGTAAAATAATAGTCTATTTCTCGCATATTCAAAAAATAGTCACACCTTTGTCCACGATTTCAAAAACATTTGCTTTACTAAATAAAGATATACACGAAGAAAAATGACCTATGTCAAGTTACATATCGTATCAGTTCTACCTTTTTACAAGGTAATGTTTCGTGGTGTATCTACTTGATTAGAAGAATAGTATAATATATAAAAAAGCCCGAAACGTGACGTTTCGGGCTTTTTGTTTTTTTCATAGAAAAATGAATGAGACAACCACCTCAGCAATTAAACAAATTACAACAAATTAAACATTTTTTAGCTACTTGTTTGAAAATCGTTTGCAAAGAAGATTTCTCTCCTTGGTAATTTACGATTCTTTTGCAATACATATTTTATTTCTTAAACAAATTCACTAACCAAAGAATAGGTATCCCTACTACCATTACAACGATTGCCACTTTATAAGTATCAATGCTAAGTTGCTCTGTGAAGTTTTTTTTGTCATTTGTAATTATTTCGTATCTTTGCACCAACTTTATTTTCGATAATGAAAAGAACTATCTTTATATCATTTTTAATACTCTCGCTTTCAATGTTGATAAGTTGTGAGTCCGATGACCTTTGCGACCACAGCGTGAATACGCCTCGCTTGGTGGTGCGTTTCTACAACCAAAATAACACCCGTACGCCTTTTAGCGTGACTAACCTTACAGTTTATGGCGAAGGAAATACTACGCCTTTGGTAAGCAGTGCAACTTTAGATTCACTTGCACTACCTTTGCGCTTGGAGTCGCCCACTACCTACTTGTTCCAAACCGTAGTTTCAGGTACTACCACTAGTACCGCAACTCTCACGCTCACTTATACTCCCGAACAGTCGTTCGTAAGCAAGGCTTGTGGAGTGAAAATTACTTACAACACCCTTTCAGCTACCATTCAAGATACAAATACCTCTTGGCTAAAAGGTCTTAACATCAAGAACACTACCGTAGATAATGAAAAAAGAGCTCATATACATTTGTATCATTAGTATTTGGTGGGGCTTAGGTGCAATGGCTCAAACGGCTACCCGCACGACCTCACAAACTACTATTGCCTTGCCCGAAAAACAAGAAGCCCCTGTGTACAAACAGCGGTATGGCTTGCGCGTAGGTGCCGACCTGAGCAAACTGGTACGCCCTTTCTTTGATAAGAATTACTACGGACTCGAATTGGTAGGCGATTACCGCCTAACAACCAACTACTACTTCGCTGCTGAACTCGGTATGGAAAAAAGAACTAAGGACGAAGATTTCTTTACTTACTCTACCGAAGGTCAGTTTTTACGTGCTGGTTTCGATTATAACACCTATGGCAATTGGTACGGTATGGAGAATATGATTTACGTGGGGGCTCGCTATGGCATTTCGCTCTTCTCTCAAGACCTTACCTCTTATATTATCCATAAAGATAACCAATATTGGAACGAACCTATCACAGGCTCCGACCCTTCTTTCTTAAAGAAATACGACGGACGTACTGCTCATTGGTTGGAACTCGTTTTGGGCATCAAAGCGGAACTCTTGCACAATCTTTACGCAGGAGCAAGCGTGCGCGTAGGTCTTTTGGTAGCTCAAACGGGCAGTAGTGGTTTCCCTAACTACTATATTCCTGCCTTTGGGCGGGTATACGAAGGAAGCAGATTTGGAGTAGGATTCAACTACACTCTCAGCTATCTCATTCCTCTTTATAAAAAAGAGAAAAAGAAAGAAGAGGCAGATACACAAAAAACTACCTCCTCTCCTACCCCTTCATCACCTGCTAAAAAGCCGAAAGGAAGAAGATAATAATTGACAATGTTATTATGAACAGATATATTACACTTTTTTTGCTTCTTTTTTGTAGTGTTGCTTATGCTCAAGATGTGGAGGCAATGCTTACGGAAAAAGTAAAACTCTTAGACAAAAGCTATAATCTTAAAGAACTGCAAACTTTGGCAGACGACTTTGAACACCTTACCACTGTTGCGCCTACTAATTGGTTAGTTAATTACTACGTAGCTTACACAAATATCCGCCTTGCCGACCAATCATCGGGAGGGTCTATTGATAGTTATTGCAATCAGGCAGAAAAGTACATAAAGATAGCTGAAAAACAACCCGATGCCGATGCATCGGAAATCAACGCCTTATACGCCTATCTGTACAGTGTCAAAGTGAAGGTAAACCCAATGTTTCGCGGAGCTAAATACGGTAAGCTGAGTCGTGAGTATTCCGAGAAATCTATTAAGGGAAACCCCGAAAACCCAAGACCCTATCTCATTCGTGCTATCGGTATTTACTTTACACCCAAAGTATTTGGTGGGGGCGTAGCGAAAGCTAAACCAATGCTCAATAAAGCCTTAGAGAAGTTCAAGCATTTTACTCCAAAAACACCTAATCATCCTCATTGGGGCAAAGGAATGGCTGAATCAATTAACAAATAACAATTAACAAGTGCACAAAGCTGGATTTGTAAATATCATCGGGAACCCCAACGTAGGAAAATCTACCCTTATGAATGCCTTTGTAGGCGAAAAACTCTCTATTATCACCTCCAAGGCACAGACCACGCGACACCGTATTTTTGGTATCGTAAGTGGTGATGATTTTCAGGTGATTTTTTCGGATACCCCCGGTATTATCAAACCTTCATATGCCTTACAAGCCTCGATGATGGACTTTGTAAAGAGTGCTTTTGAAGACGCCGACATTCTCATTTATATGGTAGAAATAGGCGAAAAAGAACTGAAAGACGAGGCTTTCTTTAAGCGCATCAATAAATTGGAAGTGCCTGTGTTGTTGCTCATTAACAAAGTGGATACTTCCGACCAAAGTGTTTTAGAGGAACAAGTAGCTTACTGGAAGGAAAAAGTGCCTCGTGCCGAAATATACCCTATTTCGGCTTTGCGCAACTTTCAAACCGAAGTGGTGTTCAACCGCATTATAGAACTATTGCCGGAGTCACCCGCGTTTTTCCCCAAAGACCAACTCACTGATAAACCGGAGCGTTTCTTTGTAAACGAGATTATACGCGAAAAGATACTATTGCATTACAAAAAGGAAATCCCCTATTCGGTAGAAGTAGAGACCGAAAGTTTTGCCGATAGCGAGACGATTATTCACATTCGCTCAGTGATAATGGTAGAACGCGAGAGTCAAAAGGGGATTATCATAGGTCATAAAGGAGAAGCCTTAAAGCGAGTAGGTATTGAAGCTCGCACCGATTTAGAGAAGTTTTTCGGCAAACAAATACACTTAGAACTTTTCGTAAAAGTAAACAAAGATTGGCGTAACAATGTGCGACAATTGCGCAGGTTTGGTTACGATATCAAATAAAGAAAAATGTACATAAAAAAAATCATAAAGATATTCGTTATCGTCTTTTTGCCCTTTTGTATACAGTTGTTTGCTTCAGGGCGTAATAAAACACGTACCGTAAAAGAGGTGGTGGTAGACCATCAGGACGAGAATATGTATGTAACCGATGATGCCATACGGCGCACTATCTTCAAAGACCCACAAGCAAAACACCCTATGGGACTCCTCCGTTTAAGCGAAATCGAAAAACTCTTAGACAACAATGTGATGATTGAGAAATCGGAAGTGTTTTGCACTATCGACGGTACTCTGAATGCTAAAATCAAACAGCGAGAGCCTATTGCACGTGTATACGACGGCAATGGAGTGTATTATATGGATACACAGGGAAAGAAAATGCCTCTTTCAAGTTCTTACTCAGCACGCGTGCCTATCCTCAGAGGTAATACCGAACGCTATTGGCAAGCCTCCTATGCACTGATGCAGTTTATCCAAAACGACCAATGGCTGGCTGAGAACATCACCGAAGTATTGGTTAAGCCTAACGGAGAATACGAATTTTTAATGCGTGTACCTCACTTTAAGGTCGTTTTCGGCAAATTTGAAGACGAAGCGCTCAAGAAAGCAAACCTCAAAGCCTTTTACAAGCAATTAGAGAAGACTGATAAACTGAATGAATATAACACCGTAAACCTAAAATACACCAACCAAGTGGTATGTAGAAGATGAGATAATTAGCAAATTATAGAATAGAAAAAAACAGAGGTTACTATATAGTAGCCTCTGTTTTTCTTATCTCTTACTTCTTACCTCTTATCTATTATCTATTAGAAAGGTACCATTTTACAGTTTTCTGTATACCTTCTTCAAACTGCAAGGAAGGTTCCCAACCGAGTTCTTTTTTCAATTTAGTAGCATCAATAGCGTAACGGAGGTCGTGACCAGCACGGTCAGTTACGAAAGTAATGAGCTTTTCGGAAGTACCTTCGGGGCGACCTAACTGCTTATCCACCTCTTTTATGATTACCTTCACCAAATCAATATTACGCCATTCGTTAAAGCCCCCAATGTTGTAGGTATCACCATCTTTTCCTTGGTGAAAAATGGTATCAATCGCACGAGCGTGGTCTTCCACAAAAAGCCAATCGCGAATATTTTCGCCTTTGCCATAGATAGGTAGTGGCTTATTATCTACAATATTATAAATACACACGGGTATCAACTTTTCAGGGTATTGGTGAGAACCATAGTTATTAGAACAATTTGAAATCACCATAGGCAATTTGTAAGTGTTATGGTAAGCTCTCACAAAATGGTCAGAGGAAGCTTTAGATGCCGAATACGGTGATTGGGGGTCGTAAGGCGTTTGCTCAGTAAAGAGTGCTTCGCCTATTTCTAAGGCTCCATATACCTCGTCGGTAGAAACGTGATAAAAGCGTTTGCCTTGCATATTATCTTTCCACGCCTCACGAGCCGCTTGCAAGAGGCTCAAAGTACCCATCACGTTCGTTTTAGCGAAGATAAAAGGGTCTTCAATACTTCTATCCACGTGACTTTCGGCAGCGAGGTGGATAATCCCATCAATGCGATGTTCAGAGAAGAGGGCTTTCATACGCTCGTAGTCGCAAATATCCGCTTGTATAAAGGTATAGTTAGGGGCATTGGCTACATCGGCAACATTCTCTAAGTTACCAGCGTAAGTAAGTTTGTCTAAGTTAAAAATGTGATAGTCGGGGTATTTGTTTACAAATAACCTCACGACGTGAGAGCCAATAAATCCAGCTCCTCCTGTGATTAAGATGTTTCTTTTCATTTATTTGTTTGTCATTTCAAAAACTAATTCACCGCCTTTTAGAAGGTCTTGGTGAGAGATATGCCATTGGGTATATTCCTTGCCGTTGAGTTTTACAGATTGGATATACTTATTGTCTTTAGACACATTCTTGGCTATAATGGTAAAAGTCTTTCCGTTAGGCAAGTGTATGGTTACTTTATTAAAGAGTGGACGACCGAATTCATACTCGGTAGAAGCTGGATTCATAGGGTATAAGCCGATAGCACTCCAAATGTACCAAGCCGACATCTGTCCGCAATCCTCATTGCCACTAAGTCCATTAGGGGTAGTGTTGTACTGAGTTTGCAAGATGCGATCTACCCAATATTGGGTTTTCTTAGGTTGTCCTGCTACGTTGAACATATAGGCAATATGGTGACTGGGTTCATTACCGTGCGCATACTGACCTATGAGTCCTGAAATATCAGGAGAGGTGTTATCACCGGTGATTTCAGAACTTTCGGTAAAGAGTTTTTCTAAGTGTGTTACAAAAGGTTCATTGCCTCCAAATAGGCTGATAAGTCCTTGTACGTTGTGAGGCACAAACCAACTGTGTTGCCAAGCATTGCCTTCGGTATAGTCGGTGTTTTCGCGGTGGTCGGAGCGTTTAGGGTCAAAAGGCGCGCGCCATTTACCGTCGGTACTTTTACCACGCATAAAGCCCGTTTCTTTATCGAATAGGTGAGCATAGGCTTCTGAGCGTTTGGTAAAGAAGTCAGCGTCTTCGGTTTTACCTAAGGCTTTAGCCATTTGCGCTATACACCAGTCGTCGTAAGCGTATTCAAGGGTAATAGTAACCGACTCGTCTACCCCTGCGTTATAAGGAATATAACGATATTTTTTGTATGCTTTGAGTCCCCGTGCGTCTTGCATCATTGTAGTTTTCATTGCCTCGTAAGCCTTTTCAGCATCAAAACCACGTACCCCTTTAAGGTAGGCTTCGGCAATCACAGCTACCGAGTGATAGCCCGTCATTGTATTGGTTTCATTGCCGTAAAGCGTCCAAACAGGCAATATTTTGTGCACTTGATAGTAGGCTAACATAGAGTTGATGATATCGGCGGTTACTTTGGGTTGCAAAAGGGTAAGCAGTGGGTGCTCGGCGCGGAAAGTATCCCACAGAGAAAGGGTAGAATAAGCTGTGCCTTCTGTTTTTGCAATCTCATCGTTTTGTAGGCGGAACTGACCATTTTTATCGGAGAAAGTTACAGGGGCTACTTGTGCGTGATAGAGGGCAGTATAGAAAATGGTTTTGAGAGAATCAACAGGGGTTTCTACTACTATACTGCTGAGGGTCTTTTCCCATTGTTGTTGTGCTAATGATTTGGTTTTATCAAAATTAGGAACGTTGTATAACTCCAAGTTATCTAAAGCATTTTCTTCACTTACTGACGAAACGGCTACTTTTATCTCTAACTTTTCATCGGTATTATCAAAGAAAATTTGCCCTGAAGTAACATCGTCTTTGTGTTTTTGGTAGTTGATATTTTTAATAGGTTTAGAAAACTGAATCGCAAAGAACACTTTTTGGTTTTCAGCCCAGCCAGTACTATAACGATAACCTGTAATAATATTGTCGCTGTTATTAGCATCTAACTTCTTATCCGATTTGCTAAAAGAAGTTTTGGTAGGGCTATCCCAATTGATAGCAAATCCTAAGTTCAGTAGTACTGATTGTTCTGCCCCTTTTTCAAAAGTATAACGATGTACGGCATAACGTTGTGCCGCGGTGAGTTCAACATTCACTTTTGGGTCTTCTAAATACACTTGGTAATAGCCAGGTTCTGCTTTTTCGTTCTTGTGGCTGTACTTCGATTTATAAGGCACCATATCGCGAAACTCTTGGGCATTCACGGGGTATTGCTCTTTGCGACCGTATTTCAGTACGCTAAGATCATATTCTTTAGTAGTAGGCATTAGCAAGATGTCGTTTAGGTCGCCTATCCCCGTACCACTAAGGCTCAAATGTCCAAAACCTACCATAAGGCTATCGGAATAGTGGTAACCAGAGCACCAATCCCAGTTGCTAAGCCCATTCACTGGGCTCACTTGTATCATACCGAAAGGCGTAGTTGCTCCAGGGTAGGTATGTCCGTGTCCGTCTGTACCAATAAACGGGTCTACATAGCTGATAAGCGGTTTTTGAGGAGTTTGTGCTTCTTGCTCAGAAGCTGTTTTAGATTGATTACAAGCCCCTAGTACAAAAGTAGAGGCTACCAAAAGAGTAATATGTTTTAACTTCATTGTAATAGCAATTAAGTATTTTGGGCAAAGATAATAAAATAACAACGAATAGCAAAATGTTTTTGAGGGCTTTTCTTTCTCATTGTTACTAAGTATAGGGTATAACTTTTATCTGAGCATTTTCGTATTCTGCTAAAAATACCTCAGAAGGATTGCTGTATCCTGCCTTTTGTAGCTCTCCAAGTAGCCATTCTTCGCTTTTATCCACATCTTCCAGTACGCTTTTTTGAATAATCCCATCGGTAATAACAGGATATTTGGGGTTTTCTTCTCCTGCCAACACGATAATGAGTTCGCCATTCTGTTCAAGTACCGCTCTTTTTACCTCCCGGATATAGTATATTCCTTCTTTGCGCAGTTTGAAAGCGAGTTCGTGTGCCGTAATTTTAGCTTTTTTGCAGGCGGCTATATCTATCTTACCCCGATTGATAACAATCACAGGGGCACCGTCTATAAACCTCCTAAAAGCTTGGTTTTTAGTTTTTAACTGACGTAACCCTATGATAAGGAATGCCCAAATAGCCAATACGATAGCAAACTGAAAGATACTCACCGATGGACTGTAAATCACACCTCCAATAATACCCCCGAGTACGTAATTTTGCACCTGATCCATTGCCGAACTCGGTGCCAAATTACCCTTGCCCGATTTGTTGATGATTAAGGCAAGAGCCAACAATCCTAAAAGCAATTTTAGGAATACATCCAAATAAAAAAACTCCTCGGATTCAATATAAGGAATTGTATACATAATGTTAATCAGAAAATTAGTAAATTAGCAAATGCGGAAATTAGAAAGAAATATTAAGCCCTACTTCAAGCGAATGATAGTCTTTTTTTATAGGTACAATAGGGGCAGAGTCGTAAATAAGTCGGTAGGTACCAAGTATACCTATGGTAGGCGTAATATTGTATTTGAGGTCGATAGCCCCACCATAGCGCGCTTCCCTAAAAGTACTATCAGGTCTAGTTTGATGAATGGCAGTAGTGGTAAGCTCCCATTTTTCACCTATTCGAAGTTTATAACTGAGCGACAAATGACTTTTGATACTGCGACTGTAAGCATAAGTAGCCTCAACGTTATCGGGAGCAGGATATTCCCATTTTTCGTATTCAAAGAAGAAGCCCACCGCAGCAAACATCAGCGAGGATTGAGTATTCAGCAACCGATAACGCGATTGTAAGCCGGTAGAAATCTTATGGTTCATTCCCCTGCTCTCTGCCCATTGCGACTCAGCATAAGGATACACCTCAAAAGCGTGGTCTAACAAATAGCGGTACTCCATATGCACATAGCCCCCACTTAATATTACTTGACTACCATAAGTAGATAACTCAAACTTGTTAATTACATTAATAACTCTATTGCAATTGATAAACAAGTTGAGATTAGCCGTATTTTTAAAAGTAAAGACATCTTCTTTTTCAGTTTTAAAATCCAAGATAGGCATTAGGCTCCCTTGCAGAGTTTTGGTGCTGTCTATCGTCATAGTAAGGTTTTCCGAAAAAAGCATTTGTGAATAGGCAGAAGCCGAAGACAATAGCGCCAATAACATATAAAGTAATCGTTTCATCGTTTTTAAGCATATATTTAATAAGGCACAAAAGTAGAAAATCAATCGCGAATACACAAAAAAATCTCACTTAAAACCAATGCTTCATACCTTTTTTATAACAATCTTCCAAGAGAAGTTTTTCACCACATTACCCTCATCATTTGTCCCTCGTTATTCGTCATTTCTTCCCCTTTTCCGTCGCTATATTCCCCCTCTCCTTGGGAGAGGGACGGGGTGAGGATTCCTTTTCCTTCGCCTCGAAACCCCGTTTTTAACATTTTTAGCCTTGTTGTATTACAGTATAAATCAACCACTTATACACCCTTCCTATACCAATCGTCCAAGATTCGTATAAGCTTCCTATAAGCTCTCTATAAGCTTTCCACACCCATCTTACACCCTTTTTTCACCAAAATTCCTCCCGACTCACTTCCGAACTCCTCCGTTTCCTTCCGAATCCTCCTAACAGTCCCAACCTATCGCTTTTTCATCCCAAAGTTTTTGCCTGTGCGACACACATCTCTCCATTAGCTAATTTCCAAATTTTCTAATTAGCTAATTCTCTCATTTGCTAATTAATCTCGGTTATATATAATACTGATTTACAGCTACGTTTACATTTGTCAATTGGGCTATCCGTGTAATCTATACGAGACTTCCAGGCAATTTATTGCCTATTTGTTTGATTTTTTCAAAGATTTGTAAGATTTCTGTAGCGTAAGCTACACTTTTCTTACATCAAACTCGCATTAATAAAAAATTATCTGGAAAAAATCAGTGCAAGACTTCCAGGCAATTTATTGCCTATTTGTTTGATTTTTCAAAGATTTGTAAGATTTCTGTAGCGTAAGCTACACTTTCCTTACATCAAACTCGCATTAATAAAAAATTATCTGGGAAAAATCAGTGCAAGATTTTAAAGCAGTCTATAACACTACCTAATCCGTTCCAAGTACTCTGTCGGACTCTCATTGTAAAAATCTTTAAAGCATTTCGCAAAGTAGGAAGGAGAAGAAAATCCTACTTCATAAGCGACTTCCGAGATGCTCTTGGCTTTGCTGTTGAGCAACTGCTTAGCGTATTTTACTCGTATGGTACGAATAAGCTCATTAGGCGAATAGTCGGTGAGAGATTTAATTTTGCGATATAAGTTAGAACGCGACAAACCTAAGGCGTCGGCTATTTCGTCTATATTCATTTCAGGATTGGCGATAGAGTTCTCTACGTAATGCGTAAAATCGGTGATAAACTGCTGTTCTACCTTACCTAAAGTCTCTTGTTTAGTTTCGTTCAAGAGGAAATTACTAAAACTCTCACGTATCTTCTTACGGTTTTCTATGAGCTTGCGCACCCGTGTTTTCAGTAATTTTATGTTGAAAGGCTTTGCTATATAGGCATCGGCACCACTCTCGAAGCCCACTTGTTTTTGCTCGTCTAACGCATAAGCGGTGAGCAAAATCACAGGAATATGATTAGTAGCCACGTTAGTTTTTATCAACTGACATAAATCAAAACCATCGGTTTTAGGCATCATCACATCGCTGATTACTACATCGGGGAGGTGCTTTTTAGCTACTTCAAAGCCTTCTTCACCGTTTTCAGCTTCGATAAGGTTATAGTCATCACTGAGGATATATCGAATAAACTGACGCATATCCTCGTTATCTTCCACAATCAGTACAGTAGGTTTCTCCGAAGCCGTTGGAGAAGCCGTAGGTAGTTTGAGTTTCTCGGTAGGTGCGGGCAACGAAGGCAATAAGTCGAGATGGGTTTCTATGTAATTGCTGTCGTATACCGCTTTTACCGATACTTGTTCTTGAGTGAAAGGTAGGCGAATAACGAAGGTTGTCCCCTCCCCTTCTGTACTCTCTACGCTAATGGTACCGTTGTGTGAGGCTACTAAGGCTTGTACCAAAGCCAAACCTATACCCGAACCTTCGCTATCGGGATTTATTTTGTAAAAGTGCTCAAACACCTCACTTTGTTTGTCTTCCGGAATATATGAACCGCTATTGAACACACGCAACACAGCTACTCCTTCTTTGGAAGGGGTTAAGGGGAGGTCTTCTTTTTCTAACGACACGGTGATACTTCCTCCTTGAGGTGTAAACTTCAGTGCATTAGAAAGCAAGTTGAAGTAGATTTTCTCCACTTTTTCCTTATCGAAAGCCATTTCAAAAGAAGTATCTTCGGCAAGAAACTGAAAGTTGAGTTTCTTTTGTTTGATACGGTCACTAAAAAAAGAATTGAGTTCAGTAAGAAACCGTTTTAGGTTGCCCTTAGTGAAGTACATTTGCATCTTGCCATTCTCATAACTGCGGAACTCAATTACTTCGGAAATGAGATGCAAAAGTCGGTTGCTGTTCTTTTTGATGAGGAATAACAAGTCCTGTTCTTCTTTGGGAAGTGAATTGTGAGCCAAAAGCGTCTGCACAGGACCTAAGATAAGCGACAGCGGTGTTTTAAATTCGTGAGAAATATTGGTAAAGAAGAGTAATTTGGCTTGGGTCGCCTCTTCTAATTGCGCCGAGATTTCCTCCAAGCGTTCTTTCTGTTGTTGCAATTCGGTAGCCTGACGTTTGATTTCTTCGTTTTGTTTTTCTAACAGATTATTAGCACGGCTCTTAGTGCGATATGCTCTGATAGCTATTGCCAAAAATATGGTAATCAACCCAATAGCAATAATAGAAATATAGAAGAGTGTACGCTGAGTAGTATGCTGAATAAGGCTCTCACTCAGCTGCTGATTGATATCCTCTATCTTAGCTTGTTTTTGAGCAATTTGCTCTGTTTGCAACTGTAAAATACGCACATTGCTCTTGTCCACCACAGCGGTATTGAGGATATTCTCGCGCTCAAAAGGTTGTTTATGGAGTATTTTCATTGCAAGGTCAATAACCTTTTCTCCTCCCGTAGGATAGATAAACGATGCGTCTTGCACGTTGTTCTCTATATTGCTAATTCCTTCTTGTTGTAGCGCATCTACCCCTATGATAAAGGGTATCTTACCGTTGAATTGCATCGCTGCTTCGTGAGTACCTGCTGCCATTGGGTCGTTCATCGCAAACACAAGGTCGATATTGGGGTGTTGCTGAAAAAGTTGTCGCATTTGCACTTTGGCATCTGCTTTGAGGAAGTTGCCCCAGGTCTCGGCTACTATTCGCACCTCAGGAGCATTCTTAAGGGCATCTACAAAGCCTTTATGGCGTTCCGCATCGGAGGTTGAGCCTTTGGTACCACGCACTTCGGCTATATTGCCTTTGCCTTTGAGAATACCTATCGCATAGTGTCCCGCTTCTTTACCTATTTGGTAGTTGTTAGCTCCCACATAGGCAGTATAACTCTCAGTAGCGATTTTCCTATCTACCAAAATCACAGGAATACCCTGCTGGTAAGCCTTTTCAATAACTGGTGTACACGCTTCCGATTCATTAGGCGAAACGACGAGCACATCTACCTTTTGTTCTATGAACCACTCTATATCGGCAATTTGCTTAGGAGTATCGTCTTTCACACTGCGAATCAGTAGCTCAGTATTGGCTTGGTAAAGGGCTACTTCGCGTTTTAGCTCCTCGTTCATCGTTTGTCGCCAAAGGTCTTCACTGCACTGCGACACCCCTATCACATAATGGGGGTTTCGCTCCCTTTGGCAAGCAAGGCAAGCAAAGAGAGCGAAATATAAAAAAAGTATATGATACTTCCTAAAAGTCATTTTATCTAAACAACTCTAAATGAGAATCGGCAAGGCGAGGCATCGCACCGTGTTGCTGACACACATAAGCCGATACTTCTACCGCCAATTGATGCGATTGGGCAATACTGCGACCATTGAGGTAAGAGGCTACAAAGGCAGCCGTGAACGAGTCGCCAGCTCCTACCGTATCGGCGATAGTAACCTTAGGTGTCCCTAAGAACGATTTTTCATTAGGCGTAAACACATAACTACCTCGTGTGCCTTGCGTTAGGATAAGGAATTTGAGGTTGTATTTCTCCAATAGGCGCTTACATACCTCTTCATCAGTTCCTTGCAAATTGAACATTTCAGCTACTTTCACTATCTCCTCATCGTTGATTTTTAATGCGGTTGCCTTGTCTAACGAATCGGCAATTACCTCTTTGCTGAAGTATTTCAAGCGGAGATTGATATCGAATACTTTTAAACTCTCGGCAGGCATTAAATCTAAGAACTTGTGGATAGTAGCGCGCGATATTTCACTGCGCTGTGCTAATGACCCAAAGCACACGGTATTAGTGTTCTTTGCTAAGTTCTCAATACGCGAAGAGAATGGAATATTGTCCCACGCTACATTTTCGCTAATCTCATAGGTAGGCACCCCGCGACCGTCCAACTGTACTTTTACAGTACCTGTGGGGAAATCAGTCTTCTCAATGATGTAGTTGAGTTCTTTTTCTTCTAAACTTTTTAGTATTTCCTTACCGAGGAGGTCGCCACCAATGGCACTCACAGCATAGCCGTTGAAACCAAATTGCGACACGTGGTAAGCGAAATTAGCGGGCGCACCACCTAATACTTTTCTTTCAGGGAAAACATCCCAAAGGATTTCTCCCAATCCTACTACTGTATTTTTCATCGTATTATATGTTATCCTCTCCTCTGTCTTCCCTTTGGGGGAAGGAGGCGAGAGTGTTGTTGTTAATTCTTTTTCAGCGTACAAAGTTATAAATTCTTTTTGAGAATTTCTATTGTTTTCTGATTTTTCTGAGTTTTCTGAACTATCTGAGCTATCTGAACTATCTGACGAAGCAGACTTGGCTGAGCTTTCAGGTTTAAAAGCCTAACCCCCGTTCCCCCTTCCCGATAGGAAGGGGGCAATCCGCAAAAGCGACTTTCTTAAAGATTTTATTGTTAAGCATTTGCTTTGAGCCGAGTGCTCATTAGCAACAGATATAATACTCCTATGCTGAGGACAATAAGGGCACCTATCTGTGAGCCGTTCATTGCATCGGAGGCTAAGCCCATTGCAAAAGGGAAGATAGTACCGCCAAAGAGTCCCATAATCATCAAGCCTGATACTTCGTTTTTCTTAGTAGGGTTGTGCAAAAGGGCTTGCGAGAAGATGATTGAGAACACATTGGAGTTGCCAAAACCTACCAAAGCAATGGCAAGGTAGAGCATCGTCTTATCACTGAAAAAGAACAGTATCGCCATTGAGGCTATCATACAAAGCACACTAAGGGTGAAGAAACTCTTAGGTGATACTTTGGTGAGAATATAAGCTCCTGACAAACATCCTATGGTACGGAATAAGAAATACCAGCTGGTGGCAAAAGAGGCTTGGGTAGTGGTAAGCCCTAAACGTTCCATAAAGATTGTAGGTGCTGAGGCATTAACTCCTACGTCTATTCCTACGTGGCACATAATACCAATGAAACACAAAAGCACATAAGGGTTGGCAAGCAGTGCAAAACATTCGGCAAAAGTGGCGTTTTTACTGTCGTTTTTCTCTTCTTCAATATGGGTAGCTCCAAGCCACAAGAGGGTTACTACTGAAATAGCTACAAAGAGCAGGAAGAAAAGTCGCCAATCATTGAATTTATCAAAGCAGAAGCTCATCAGCAAGGGGGCAGAAAACGAGGCTATTGCCTTGATAAACTGACCAAAAGTGAGTGAACTGGCGAGTTTGTCGCCTTTTACGATTACTGACATTAAAGGGTTTAGCGATACTTGCATCAGCGTGTTGCCAATACCTAGCAAAGAGAAAGCTACCAGCATAGTGGTATAATTGTAGCTGATAAAGGGCACTACCATTGCTAAGATAGTAATCACCAAGCTGAGGAGTACGGTTTTACGACGACCTATCTTGCTCATCAGCACGCCTGTGGGCACTGAGAAAAGCAAAAACCAAAAGAATACCATTGCAGGGAGCGCTTTGGCGGTGGTTTCGGTCAAGCCAAAATCGTCTTTTACAAAGTTAGAGGCTGCGCCTACAAGGTCTACAAAGCCCATACAGAAGAATGATAGAAGTACGGGCAATAAATATTTTAGATAGTTATTATTCTGTTGCATACTATGAATATATTATTAGTCTCACACACTCCCCTTTCCTTGTGAGAGGGGCAGAGGGAGAGGATTATTATTTCAATTTATAGACAGTTACATTGTTAAGGGTGAGGGTACCTTTGCTGGTATTGAAGCGGAGAGTATTGTACACTTCGGTAGGAAATACCGCATTGGTTTGTACTACTTCACCATTGTTCACAAAGAGTTCGGTAGAAGATTTGTCTACCAATAAGCGTACGGTATAGCTTTTCTTAACTACCATTGGCGCTTTGATAAGCGTTTCGGCGAAGTTGGCATTGAAGGCTACACTGCTCTTACTGCGGTCTACCGATAGAGTTTTATTAGCGCCGTCAAATAGGTATTTGATAGTTTCACCTTTGGCGTTCTCAAGGGCGAATGAGAAAGTATCGGTTTCGTTAGGGGTTACCGTGAAAGTGAGTTCATAAGCGCCTTGATTATTGGGCAAGAAGTTTTCGAACGTTATAGCATCGGAGGTGTTGGTACGTGTTTTATCACCTAAAAGTACCGCTTCACGACGCAAACTCTCCAACTCTTTTACGGGCTCACTGGCTACTACCAAATGCTCGCCATTATGCACCAAACGCAAAACGCGGGCAACGGTCATCGCGCTACGGAAGTTTTCAGTAGGGGTTTCATTGGCGTAATCCCAGTTGCTCATCCAGCCTATGAACAAACGGCGACCATCGGTGGCGGGAACATTACTCCACGTTACGCCTGCATAATTATCGCGTCCGTAGTCTAACCAAAGTGGATAGTTCATAGTATCGGGGGTGAAGGTTTTGCCATCGAAATTACCGATAAAGTACTGAGTAGCACTTCCGCCGTTAGGTCCGCCTGGGTTGATACTCACGAAGAGCACCCATTTGGTTTTTCCTTCATAAGTAAGGGGGAAGAGATCGGGGCATTCCCACACTCCGCCGTGTCCGCCTAAGCCTTCTCCAAACTCACTGAGGCGTGTCCATTCTTTGAGGTTCTTAGAGCCATAGAAGGTAATCGTTTGGGTAGTAGCAAGGCTCATCACCCATTGTTTAGAAGGTGCGTGCCAGAATACTTTCGGGTCACGAAAGTCAATGATATTAGCATCGGTGAGGACGGGGTTACCTTCGTATTTGGTGAAGGTTTTTCCGCCATCGAGGCTGTAGGCAATAGACTGTGTTTGGCGTTCGCCTGCTGAGGTGAAAATAGCTACCATAGCACCTTTGCCAAAGCCAGCTGTGTTATCGTGGTCGATGACTGCGCTGCCTGAGAAAATCGCTCCTAACTTATCGGGGGCTAATACTAAAGGTTTGTATTCCCAATTCACCAAGTCTTTGGAAACAGTATGACCCCAGTGCATATTGCCCCAGCGCGCTCCGTAAGGGTTGTATTGGTAGAAGAGGTGGAACACTCCGTCGAGGTATACCATTCCGTTAGGGTCGTTCATCCAGCCGTATTGAGGGGTGAAGTGGTATAGCGGACGGTATTTTTCGTTGTAGTTGAAGTTATATTCAGCCGACTGTTTGATTTCGGCTAAGCCCATATCGGTAGTTTTGGCAACAGCGAAAGTAAGGGTTACTTTCTTGCCTTTGTATGCCTCGATAGCGATAGGCACCCAGTAGTCTATTTTGTTTTGGGCGATGCGTATCGTCATTGGCTCGCCTATAAGGGTACCGTCTACCGATAGTTGGACTTTGTTTTCGGTTGCTTGGTCTTCCACAGGAATAAGCAGGTATTTGTCTTTGGCTTCAAAGGTACGGGTGTAATCAGTCATAAAAACGCTTTTTTGTTTGTTGCCTTGTTCGATTTGGTCGATGAGGATATGCCCCCATCCGCCACGTTGGTTATCGACAATGCGGATGATAGCTTTCTTATTTTTATAGGGTTTTACGTCCCAAGTGAGCCATTGTAGGATTTCGGTCTCGAATAGAGAACGCGTTTGTAGCACACTTTTTCCCTCGACTAAAAGCTCGATATAGGTATCAGGGTGCGTACCTCCCCCAATGAGGAAGTTGATGTAATCGCGCTTGATAGTAAACTCTTTTGACGTAAGCGTTCCTCGAGAGTCGTCGCCGTTGTTGAAGCTGTTGGCGAGGTACTTGCCTTCAAAGCCTGTTACGGGCTGCTGACCGGTATAGCTGCCTGTGGCGGGAGTCGCGCCAAAGGCGTCGCCTTCTACCGTCCAATTGGCATAAGTGCCCGACTCGAAGTCCTCAATGATGAGGTCATCAGTGTTTTGCTGGCAGGCAGTGAGCGTTAAGACTCCTAATCCTGCTATTAGTTTGTTATTCATATACTTTTTCATATCTCTTTTATTTAAAAGATGGTACAAATATACATTATTTTTTTTTTGAATTAGCAAATAAGTAAACTAATTCCTCATCTTCATTCCCTCTCACTAAGGAGAGGGAGGAAGCTGAGACTTATAAAGTAATGAAAGTATCTGTTTTTGAGGTAAAAGATAAGATGTTTATACCCGTCCTTCGCCTTAGGTTCGCTTTAGCTTCGCCTTAGACTCATTTTTTCTTCGTCTTTTGTTCGTTCTTTGTTCGTCTTTCCTTCGTCTTTCCTTCGTCTTTTGTTCGTCTTTTGTTCGTCTTTCCTTCGTCTTAGGTTCACTCTTCCTCCTTTTACCTTTTATCTTTTACCTTCTACCTAAAAAGTAAAGTTTGCTGTACCGTTAGCAAAGATGCCCCAAGGATTTTGGTTCATCTTATAACAACGGATAGAAAGGGCTACTACATCGTTCACATAGATTGCTGCAGCCGAGCCTT
>ERZ773054.152-NODE-152-length-54881-cov-46.256776_pt1 | contig 54881 bp, 66 predicted proteins | sample MGYA00580630_ERZ773054 | MGnify/ENA primary metagenome ERZ773054 (study PRJEB29015, sample SAMEA2737994) | human oral metagenome | biome: human oral; feature: human-associated habitat; material: dental | place: China | collected 2115 ... | reverse complement strand
TTAATCCAAGACACGCCTTGTTTAAGGCGTTGGATAACTATGCTTTTCTGGCTAAGAACATGTATAATTCAACGATTTACCGGCATACTCAAGATTATAAAGCTGGAAAGAAGAGAAGTTCTTGGATGGCTCTAAATAAAGAGTTTAGAGCTACGAATCAAAAGGATTTTAGGGCTATACCTTCTACTATGGCGGCTTTAATCGTTAAAGCTGTTGATGAAGAATATAAATCTTGTTTTGCTAGACGAAGAGTTGGATTGAAAGCTAGACTTCCTCGGTATAAAGACCCGATTGAAGGACGTTACAAGTTGATTTTTAACCAACTGCTTATTTCTAAGAAGTTCCTTAAGAAAGGTTACTTAAAACTAACAACACCAGATTCCATTAAAGAAGAATTGAAGTTCAAACTTACGAAGAATATTGATTACACAACTATCAAAGAAGTGACTATTAGTAAGTTTAATGATGGTTATATGATTAACATAAATTGTAAAATTGAAGATGAAGTTGCGTCTAAACAAGGCAACAATGTTGCCGCTATAGATTTAGGTCTAAGTAATTTAGTTGCTTGTGTAGGCAATAATGAAATGAAACCTTTCTTAATTTCAGGATGTCCAATAAATTCTTTTAATCATTTCTGGAATAAGAAAGTTGCTAAATTACGTTCAAAACTAGACACATCGAAAGATGAAGGAGAAAAGAAAGCACTAAAAGATAAAATTAACAAACTTAACAGAAAACGAAATTTCAAAGTAAATGATTATCTTCATAAAGTAAGTCGTATGTTAGTAAATCATTTAGATTCCAACGAGATTAACTCACTTGTTATTGGTTATAACCAAGGTTGGAAACAAGATATTAACTTAGGTAAGAAGACTAATCAGAAGTTTTGTAGTCTGCCTTTTTATAAGTTACTTCAGATGGTTACATATAAATGTACAGAACGAGGAATAACGGTTAAGACAATAGAAGAATCGTACACTTCTAAATGTTCGTTCTTAGACAATGAAGAAGTCTGTAAACATGATTCTTATAAAGGAAAACGAGTTAAAAGAGGATTGTTTAGAGCGTCCAATGGTACAGAGATAAATGCTGACATTAACGGAGCTTATAACATTCTAGTAAAAGCAATCGGGCAGTTTAATTACAACCCGATACAGGTATGCGGTTTACCCTCTACACTTAAGGTGTAGTGTTCAAGTAGATTCTATAATTTATTATGGATTTATAATCGAAGAGGTTTCAAAATGATTTTCTGGATAGTAGTTGTTGCACTTGGCATTATCGTTAATGCTGGCTATGAAATTTATCAAGCAAACAAGCGTGTTAAAGATACACTGAAAGAAATTCATGACGAGTGGCAACGTACAACTGTTCCGAAGGTAAAAGCTGCTGGAGAAAAGGCTTCCGCTAAACATTGGGCAAAGATTGAAAAGCGCCATGCGCCAGAGCCTAAGAAAGTTCACAAGATTACGCTTAAGGTTCGTTTTCCAAAGGATACTAAGAAAGCAGAGCCAGTTAAAGAGCCGAAAGACTTCACTTCTAAAACAATGCGAATGGGACAGGCTGAAGTCATCGCTAGAAACATCAAAGCCAACTACAAGACCATTCGCAATCAAGCTAAACCAGCCAAGAAAAAGCAATCAATCCATGAGAAAATTGCTGCGGAAGAACTGATTCAAAAGAAACTGATGAAACTCTTTCGTGAAGGAATGTCCAAATCACAATTCCAACTGTGCAAAGAGCAGTCTGATAAACGTTTGTTGAACCTTAAACATCAACTTAAAGGAGCTTAAGAATGAAAGAAGAAGATTATGATTTTCTTATAGATACGGTGTCAAACTTAAAAACCGACATTACAAAAGAAAATCTATTGAAAGTCATCAGGCGTTGGAATACGACGCGAACAAGTGGAAGAAGGTTGGCGAATATTACATCATAGAGGATTATGAAGGCGTAAGATATGCTATTGAATTTCCTGTAAAAGAAATATTATGTTATGTAAGACCATATTTAACTGTCATTTTTACTAGTAAAGGTGGAATTGATTTAATGGCAGATAGAGCTATACGGTGGGATTATCTTGACCGTACCGAAAGCATCATCAACAGTAGAGATGCTCTTGAAGTAGAGAACACCAAGAAACTTGTTAATAAAATCATAGACATTGCTATTGAACAAAAAGGAGCGTAAAATGGCTTATTTCGTAAAATTCCCATCAATCGAACAATTCCGTAATGTTGTTTCAAATATTCAGAAGAAAGTGCGCTATAATGGCTTGGATAAAGAAGGCAAGCCCATCTTTGACCTTTCCAAGCAAGCGCCCACGCTTACTTTCAAAGGTAAGGTGAAACTGCATGGTACAAACGCGGCTATCATTTACAACAAAGCCCTTGACTACTACAGAGCGCAATCCCGTGAACGCCTCTTGTCTTTGGAATCGGATAATGCTGGCTTCTGTATGTTTGCAGAACAAAAACGCCAGCAGTTCATTCAAATCTTTGAAGAACTCAGAATCGCTAACAATATTCCTGACAATCATTTCATCGTCATTTACGGTGAATGGTGTGGCGAAAACATTCAGAATAAAGTAGCGTTATCACAGCTTCCGAAAATGTTTGTTGCGTTTGATGTCTTTACATTCCATACAGATGATGCTAAAGTTCAGGAATCAGCGGTAAACCTGTTGCAAGAGGGCAAATGGCTTACTTCAGACCATAACCTGAAACTCATCAAAGATAAAGAAAATCAAATTTACCCAATCAATAGTTTCCAAACATTTGAAATTACTATCAATTTTAATGAACCAGAGCTTGTAATTCCTGAACTTCAAGCGCTTACTGAAAAGGTTGAAGAAGAATGCCCTGTTGGTAAAGCCTTTGGCGTTTCAGGTGTTGGCGAAGGCATCGTCTGGTCGCTGTTAGACCAGAATCAAAAGGATTATTATCGCTTCAAAGTGAAAGGTGAGAAGCACCAATCCTCTAAAGTGAAGAAATTGGTTTCAGTTGATGTTGAAAAACTTAATGATATTAAGAAATTCGCCGATTACGCAGTAACAGAAAGCCGCCTTAATCAAGGGCTGGAGCATCTGCGCTTAAATGATTTCCCACTTAGCCAGAAATCAACTGGCGAGTTCATCAAGTGGATTCAAGGCGATGTGCTGAAGGAAGAAAAAGATACGATTGTTGAGAATAGCTTTAATATGAAGGCTGTAAACACAGCAATAGCTGTTAAGGCAAGAACTTGGTTCTTCCAGCATGGTATTTCTGAATAGTAATTGAAAAACCTGAGAATGGCGCTTAGTATAGTGCCATTCTCTTAAGCCCAAACAGGAGCAAAAACATGAAAGTAAAAATCCAGAACAAAATCATCAACATTGAGCCCAAGTGGGATAACCCCTATAAATGGCTTGCTGTTGACCCAGATGGTTTTATCTTACTTTTCACAGATAAGCCAACATACTACGCCAATGAATGGTTAGAAGCAAATGAAGTGTTGGATAAAATGGAAGTAGTTGGTAGGGCGTTCTATGGCAAAGTTGCTAACACTGAACAAATGGTTTACCGTTTAGAAGACATCAAAGTGTCAGAAGAACCTAAATCTAAACCTCATCAATCTTTCCACGAGGCATTTGAAGAAATGCTGCAAAATGCACCAGCTAAACAAAAGCCGGAAATGACGCCTAAAGAAGCCTACGATGCAGCAGATTCACTTCCCAACGATACGATTGATAAATTCACTAGAGAATTATTTAGAAAAGAATTTAATAAACGCATTATGAAACACGCAACATTCTTGCGTCTTGATAATGGCTTTATTCTTTTGGTGTCTAAAGAATGGTTGAACAAATTCACGTATCTTACATTTGATGACAAACATCAAATCATGCGGCTGCATGTTCAGCAGCCAACTCGTTTGGATAATGGTGTTTGGCATGCGGATGGCGAGCAACTCGCTGTTAAACTTAATTGTAAGCCACGTTCACTGATGTTTTTCACAGATACTCTGTGTAGGATTGAGGTCTTGATTAACAAGACCAAAAATTATCGCATTGTAGAATTGAAGGGTGATGGTAAGACATTATTGGCTTCCGTTCCAGCGCATTTGATTCGTGAAGGCTATGAATGGATTTCGTTGAATAAAGATGGAGGCATACTTGCCCACAAAGAAAAGCCCTATACGGCTATGTCCGTATGTTGGGTTTCATCTGGTTCAAAACTCATCAACACGGCGTTTCCTTTAGACGAAGAAACAAGCGAAAAATGGAAGACGTATATAGCTAAAATTAGTGATTGTGAAGTTATTCAACATGAAACTGTTGATACAGCAAAAGACGCAGCAGACACATTGATTGATTTTCAACAAAAACTTCTTGCCGAAAAGGATAAATCGCTTGAAGAGAGTTTTATCAGAGAAGCGATATATTGGCTTTCACGCAAGGATATTGAGATTCGCAGCACCGTCGGTAGTGTTACATGTATTAAAGATAAAAGCCAAAACAAAGACATCATTAAGATTTTCAATAATGTAAAAGTTGTTGAATTTCATTCTGATAAAGGCATTTTGGCGCTTAGGGTGTTTGATGATAACCTCTATTCGTTCTTTTCGTCTGATGACCTTAAAGAAGTTAGCAAAGACCAATTTGTCAAGGTTCAAGACTACAATGAAGTAACTAAAAAGTTTGTAGAGTTTTTGGTTGACTTCAGCAAACAAAAAGGCGAATAAGATGTTAAAACAACACAAAGCAATCATTTATCATGGCAAAGAGTTTCTTGTGCCTGAACGCTTCTTCATTGATTATAAAGAATCCATTGTCTTTACGGCAGGGCATTGCGAGGTCTTTGTTAAATCTCAGCTTAAATTTGAATATGAAGAAGGTGAAACTTATGCTATTGGGCTTCTACCTATTCTATCAGCAGACGCGCACATCAATCTTCAGAAGATGACCCGTAGGCTCAATGCTTTGCCAGTTAAAGAGCAAGACGATGATGATTTTAGTTACTTCGTGACTAGAGAATTTGGCAAAGCGCCTGTTGAAGAAGATGATGAGTTGATGCTTAAAATTCATGATGATGTAATCGTCCTTCCACAAGATGTAATTGGGCGTTTCGACTTCATTACTTTTGATGAAGACCATACTGTACGCCTGCATAAATCCAAACCTTTCTATATAACTGGGCGATGGGATAGTACAAATTTGCAATTAAGATGGGGCAAGATGGAAACCCCGGTATCTGACGTGTCACTACTCGTTAGCACGGTGCACAACATTAACTGGCTTGTTGACCAAGCTAAATCTATCAACATTGAACTTAAACAGCCAAAACTTGTACATTATGAACATCGTGTTGGGCTTCTTGAACATAATGTCATTCAGTTTTATAAGAACGGCAAAGGCGGCGAGAAAGCTGGCGCTAAATCTGAAGAAACTGTAGCCAATGAAATCATGGCGAAATTTGATGATTTGTTTGCATCAGCAGGCAAGTTCTTTGAAGAAGCATCGAAGTTCTTCAAATCATCTAAATGAAACTTTTGTAATTGAACCAACCCAAAATGGCGGCTATAATGCCGCCATTAACACATCATAGAAAGGAGACCAGAAAATGGCAGTCAAAATTATAGAGTTCCATAATCAGCAATACTTTGTTGGCGAATATTACTTTGGTGAAATCTTTGATAGCATCGTTACAGTAAGCCATGATGGCAATGCTGTGTTAAAAGCAACTCCTGATGTAAGTATCATTCTTGGTTCTGTTGATGTTACGCCAGACGAATTAGAGAACAGAGAACTGCTTTCGCGCCGTTTATCAACATTGCCAGTTAAAGACAGAGAAGAAGACGCCTTCGCTAAGTTTGAAACGAGTTACATTAGAGCCGATGCTAAAGCAGAACCAACTTTTATAGATTCTGAAGTCATCTTGTTGCCAGTTTCGGACGATTACATCATTGAGCTTGATTTAGCACTATTGGCTAAATTCAACTACCTCACAGTTGACAATACAAAAGACCAAGCAGTACGTTTACATAAAGGCTTACCAGCTTTTGATGGCGCTAGATGGGATAGCTTTACGGAGCAATTGAAAGTAGAGAATTTAGAAGGCAATTTCAAAGGTGATTGCACGAAATCTTATTCGTTTGAATCTCTCATCAGAAAAGCTAAAAAGCAAGTAATTGTACAAAAACGGGATTGTGGAATGTTTTACATGGGACGTCCTGTTAAGGATTTACTGACGGTTACGCAGCGCTATAGTGTTGGCACAGTCAATAAAGAAGATAGAGTAACAGCAAAAGATGTTTTTGATGCGTTTGAGCGCATTAAAACCAAAGAAGGGCTTATCTACACCATCATAAAATCTGTTATTGACGTTTTTCGCCGTGATGAAAAATTGCTTGCGACCGAAGTTGAGGATGAGGGCAATGGCTATAGAGTAATCACATGGAACTTGAACACAGATAATTCTGGTGATGTTGAAATTCGTTATGAGAACTTTGAAGATTATGTATCGGACGAATCTTGGGTTGAGCTTACGTTCTGGTTAAATGCGTTATGTGTCGGATTCAAAATTCTTGATGATTACTCAAAAGTAGAAGGCGCAATAGGTAATACAGAAACATTTGTGCCAATGCTTGCCTTTGATTCAAACCAACTCCATCAGGATTACAAAGACTTCGCGCTTTTTGTAGCGAAAGCCTTGCCTAAAATTGCTGGATTAAACGATTAAAAAGGAGAACTTAAAATGCTTATCCAAATCCTCATTCTCGCAGCACTATTCATTACTGGCGGCGTCATTGGCTACTATGCAGGGATGAAATTATGATTCAAATTCTAGGTGCTGTAGTTCTGTTAGTAGTAGGGCTTTACCTGTTCCAAGCTGAATCTGAACTCATTGACGTAATTGATGACAAAACAGGCAAACGTTATCAGGACGTTGAATCAACGCCAACAGGAACACTAGGCTGGATAATGGCACTGTTCGCAGTGCTTTATCTAGCAGCTAAACTTCTAATCTGGATTTTATAAATGACTGAAAATCAAGACCTTACTAAACTTTCAGACCAAGAACTGTTAGCACTTTACGACGAACTTTCTATAAAGGTAAAGCTCTACGACCAGTATCAGTATGCTATGAAGATTCTTATCAACTCACTTTATGGCGCACTGGGGACAAACACATTCCGCTATTACAAGCTGGATATGGCAGAAGCAATAACGCTTACAGGGCAGTTAATGGCTATGTACATTGGCGATAAAGTAAACGCTTTCCTTTCCAAGCTAACCAACGCCCAAAAAGACTTCATCATTGCTGGCGACACGGATTCTGTAACTGGCGAAACCATGATAAGAACAGAAGAAGGCGCTTTTTCAATAGAAGAAATCTTCATTGAAGCTGTTAGAAAGCTGGAAGAAAATGGTGAGAAAATCGTAGTAAGCAAGAATGGCGCTGAAGTTATTCCAGTTGATTTCCTGAAAGCCCTTACCATTCACGACAACAAACTTGTTTACAAGCCAGTCAAATACGTCATGCGCCATGAAGTTAATAAGCCCCTACACACGGTTAAAACCAAAAGAGGCAATCAAGTAACGGTTACTGAAGACCATTCACTTATGATGAGTAAGAACGGCAAACTTCAGAAAGCCACTGTTCATGAATTAAATGGTGGCTGTGAATTGGTTGAAGTTGGTTAGCGTCTTAAATAAATCCACTCAAAAGCCCTTCAAGTTATAAACTGGCTTGAAGGGCTTCTTAATATGCCCCTAGAAGCCCCTGAATGGCTTTCTAAGGCGACAAAATGCCTACCCGCTATGTTACCCTTAGGATTTTAGGGCGGATTTATTAAAACTAACAATTTCAATAAATTCAATGGTTTACCTATATTAGTAAATTCTAATATAATGGCTTAAAACGCGATTTAGAAGCCCTGTTTTAATGGCTTTCGATGGGTTAGACGCTACAGTAATGATTTTGACAAAATGGCAGAAAATGTGGCGAATAATCCCTAGAGAAAAGCCACAAGAATGGCTCAACCAAGCCATTCTTCATTTTGAGACGAATTAGTACCTACTCATCAATCCCAAGCGCTTTCATTATCTTATTCAGCTTGTCATCAAGTTCATTAAGCCGCCGTTCATTCTCGTTTATCTTCTTCTGTTGTGCAATGGCATTCAACCGCTTCTGGTAGTCATCAGTTGAAGTGTTAATAACAGCACCGTGGCTCTTAATATACGGTGTCCCCTTGATTTTATAGCGCCCATCTGGCGGTTCAGGATTGAGTATGGAATCTTGGATTTCGATTTGTTCATTTGACATGAGAAAAAGTTCTTGTAAGCTAGGAAATATATCTTATTGTGGCATAAAGAGGTATCCAAATTTTGTATTACCTAACTAAACTACTACTAGCTGCTGCTCTAAGCGTTGCGCCCATGAATAGCAGCCAAACAAAACAAGTTACAACACATTCTGTTGTTCTCAATAAACAAGAACACAAATGCCTTACTGAAGCTGTTTATTACGAAGCCCGAAACGATACAGAAAAGGGACAACAAGCTGTAGCTGATGTTGTTCTAAACCGTGTAGAGCATAAAGCCTATCCGAACTCTGTATGCAAGGTTGTGTACCAGAAAGGGCAATTCTCATGGTCAAAGAACAAACCCGCCGTAAAAGAAAAAGCAGCATGGGAAAAAGCCGAAAGACTAGCTGAAAGAAAACTTAAAAGACAATACGCGCTTGTAAGAGAAGATGTTACTTCTGGTGCAACACATTTCCAGAAATCTGAAAAGGGCTGGAAAGGCACAGTGAAAATTGGCAAGATTGGCAAACATCACACTTTCTTCAGACTTGTTAGATGAAGTAAAGCCCCACATGAATGGGGCTTAAATCATTCTTACAGGGCTTATCAAAGGCTTCTATTCATCACCCTATTCATGGCAACTGTGTTGGCAATATTGCGCATGAAGTAAACATTGTTATCAACCAATTTAGGCGCTGCTTTATCAGAGCCACTTCCAGAACCACCAACATTATTAGTAACATTATTGTTGTTAATGATAACTGGCGTTTTACTAACTTCAGCTTGTGTTTTAGCAACAACAGACAAGGTTTTCATAACGCCAGTGTTAATGCTTTGCTGTGTATTCACTTCTGGCACAGCAGGTTTGCCGCTAATAGCCGCTGTAATTTCAGCTTCTGTAACAGGGCGGCTCATTCTATCAACATAAGCATTACGCAGCTTGGATTTCTTCTGTTCGCCAAGAGCAGCAGCTTTTTCTTGCAATGCAGCAATAATGCTGTCCTGATATTCACGAGTGTCAGTAATAGCGCGTTGATTATCGGCAGTATAGCTGTTCTGGTCAGTGAATGTTCCGTACTTACTACCACCCAAAAAGCCACCTAGACCTTCTAAGAAACCGCCAGAAGTTCTAAGTCTGGCATTATTCAAGCCTTGAAAACGGAACATTTCTTTGTTAGCAATACTTAAACGTTCACCATTTTTCCCAGAACCAGAATACTTCATTCCAGCATACTTTTCATAGTCTTTTTCTAAGTTGCCATAGACAACGCCTTGCCCAATAGTATCTTTAGTGGCGGCTTCTTCTACGAATTGCATGGCTTCTTCAGCGGTTTTACCCATTCTAAGCAGCATGTCAACCCCGCGCGCTTCCATACGGCTTAGATTATCGCCATACATTCCATAAGTAAGTTTTTCGTTCTGGTTGTTATAGCCGAGTTTAGTTTTCGTGAACATTCCACTATCAGCAGCTTTTTGGAAGGTAAGAGCCATGTTCTCGCCTTCTTCCATAGCCTTCTTAGCCATTACTTCCCGAACTTGTTCTTCGCTCATGTTTTCAAATTTGTCAAGTTCATTAGCAGCAGCAACAGTCATGGAAGCTGTAAAATCCCTAGTATCAGCTAAAGAAGTAAATTCCTTTTGATTGGCTTCAGTTTCAGCGTCAATTTGTTTAGCTTCATCAGTATCATTGAACGCCTTAGCAAACTGTTCACGAAGTTCTTTCTGCTCTTTGGTTTGCTGTCTTTGAAGTTTCTTGGTTTCATCTTGTGAAGCCAGCTGTTCCTTCATCAGCTTATCCCTAGCGGCATCAGCTTCCTTATTACGCAGATATTCTTTTCTAGCTAGGTTTTCTTGCCGTTGGGCGATTCTATCTCGTTGAGTATTGCCCTGATTGATTGAAGCAAGTTGTTTTTCCTGAATACTGTTATTCTTTTCAAGTTCTTTCTTGTAGGCTTGTTCAGCAGATTTGTCAATGGTATTGCCCTTATCATCCCAGCCAAAAGCCCTACCAATGGCACTGTTTCTAATCCAGTTAATCGTGTCAGCAACCCATTTGAGTAATCCACCAATTAAGCTAACAATACCGCTTACAACATCAAAAATCATACCAACAACTGTAGAAACAGCTTTGAAGATTTTCTCAATGACTTCCCAGATGACTGTAAGAACGGAAACAATCATCTTGAAGATGGGCTTCAGGATAATCATAATAGCTTTGATGATTTCACCAACAGCATCCATCAATGATTGGAAAGCTGATTTAATAGAACTCATAAGCTCTTTGAAGCGTTCGCCTACAGACTGGAAGAACTCTCCAAATGATTTCCAAAGGCTTTGGAACTTCTCTTTTAGCTTATCCGTACTGTTAAAGGCTTCTTTAATGGTGCTGTAAATTGTATTGCCAATGTTCCAAACACCAACGATAAGGGATTTAATCACGCCAAACAAAGAGACAATACCGTCTTTAATGGCTTTAAGCCCTTTAACAATATCATCCCATGAAATGTTCTTAAGCCATTCCCATCCTCTATTAAACAAGTCCTTGATGTAATCCCAGCTTTTCTTGAAGCCTTCTTTAACGTTTTCCCAGAACTCAGCAGCTTTTTGCCCAAGTGATTTCTGTGGCGCGCCATTTACGCCATTGCCGGGATTATCAGCACCTGAAACCATATCAGCTTTACCAATGCCCAAGAAGTTCTTGATAGAATCTGTAATGCCTTCTTTCGTATCTGTAAACCATTTGACAATATCATCCATCTTGGTAGCAATGTAGGACAATCCAGCTAAACCAGACATACCTAACAATGCTTTCAATCTTCTAGGTTTCAGTTTGGGAATGGGCATCCCCAGTTTTTTAGCAATGAAATCAAGGGATTTGTTGCCAACTAATCTAAGTTCGTTACCAATCTTGGTAAAGTTCACGCCAGTTGTCAGAACAGCTTTAATACCATCCCATACTCTTGAGAATAATGAAGGCTCTGTATTGTTGCTAATCTTGGTAAGTTCAGCGACAACACCGCTATCTTGCCCTTGTTGAATCCCAGCAGTATTCTGGGCAACAGCTTGAAGTTGTTGGGCGATGTCTTCAACGCCATTTACATCAACGTTTTTATTAGAATCAGCATTTCTGGCATGCGCTAATACTTGTTCAAGCCCTTTTACAGAACCTGATACACCCGTTACAGCGCCTTTAACATCGCCTACAGCATTACTAAGGGCAATAACACCAGAAGAAGAAGCTATTAAATCAACTTTCTGAACACCACGGGATTTAGCAATAGCGGAAGCTGCTCTAACACCACCAGAACCCATTAAATCATCAGAATGATAACTTATTCTAGCGCCAGAACCCATTCTACGGTACTTATTCCCGCGAAGAAGTGTTCCCATATCCGCTTCCATATAGGCTTGCTTCTTGGCGTTTGGCATTGCAGCTTCTTCAGCTTTCTTCTTGGCTTCTGTATTAAGCCCTCTTCTTCTAGCCTCACTACCAGAAATCTTGACTTTTCTCTTAGCTCTTTTCTCAAGTTCTTTTTCCGGGTCATGTTGCCATTTGGGCTTACTCCCAGTCATAATATCGCCAAGAGCAGCAAATGATTTGCCTAGCTTGTTATTGCCAGTCATGAAAGAAGCAGTTCTTTTTAACGGGTCAGTAACACCCCAGTTGAAATTACTAACCAGTTTCGCAAGCCTGCCTTTACCTTCATTGGAATAATCAAGGTTCATTTTGGAATAGCGAACAGCATCAACAGCATTTATAGCTTTCTGCTTAATAGCGCCGCCAATTTTAGCTGTAAGCATTTTGCCACTAGTGGCTATGCCTTTACCAAGATTAACAGGATTGAGTTTGTTGCCAGCATTCTTGACGTAATCCGCAGCAGCTTTTGAAGCAGCGAATGTTTTAACAACAGCAGCTTCTCTGTGTTTAGCGCGTTTAGCAGTTTTATTCTTGGCTTTTTCTTCAGATTTTCTTCTTCTTTCTTCTTGGCGGCGATACTTGTCAATGACACTATTAACATCTTTGCCTTCCATCAAAGCCCTGTTAATTTCAACATTGCGCTTCATATCCCGCTGTTTGGCTTGTTCAACTTCCCGTGTTCTAATATCAGCGTTTCGCTGATTAACAATATCAGCAAGACCAGTTGCGCCAGCTTCAGCTAGAGCTTTTGAAGTTAAGCCAAGACCACCAGCAATACTGGTTACGCCTCTTTTAATAACGCCTTTAGCAGCATTAGCGGCAAGTTGTCTGGCTGCTATTAGTCCAATGTAAGGGAGCATGAAGAAAAATCCTTATAAAACAGCATCAAGAAGAAATGTTGCTGTTATTTAAGTGAGCCTTCATGACTTTCTACGTAGAATTTGCCCCGTTAAATTTCTAACAAAGGAGAAATAATGCTTACAAATCAACAGGTTGTAGATAAAGCAATATGGCTATCTTCTAAGTATCTGTATGAACAGGAATTTTTCATACAAGATTTTGAGAAAAGAGCCACTGAAGACCCTGATAAATTCCATTTAGAATGCCTTACTGATGCCCGTTTAATGCGGGTTCTAAATGCCATGTGTAATTCCTATCCTAATAAACAGTACGGCTTATCAGGGCTTATGCTGGATGCTGTAACAGAAGAAACTGTTCTTAATTACCCAGTAAGCAATCTAAGAAGTGTTTGGAAGCAAACATGGAAAACAGTTTTCGCAGATTTCATTCATGAAAACAAAGGCATAAGAGATTTCACTGGCGTTATTCCTGTAATCGCCCCGTGGGATAAAGCCCTAAGATTTACAAAACGCCTTCTAAAACATGATTTTAAAGACATTGTAAGTTATGAATACGGTGGCTCTTACTTCCATGTTCTGGATTACTTCAATAACGTTCTGCTAAGCATAAATGGCTATGTAAAATCCAGAAGAAACAAGATTATCAAGATTCTGGATGAAATGAATGAGCGAAAGATTAAAGAAGAAATTGTCAAAGAAATTCCAGTTCAAGAAAAGCAAGTTACCCCTCTACCCAAGGCACAAATCAATTATCAAACAATTCCTTACACCAAGAATAACAACTACATTGATTTCTTCAAGACATTGCCGTATGATTCAGATGAAGTAACTACACATCTTCTTAAGTACGGCACATTGCGGTATCTTGGTGTTCCCAAAGAGCTAGAAGATTTCTGTAGAGTGAAGTATGGCTTCTACACAAGAAACGGCAAGAAGTTCGCCATGCTGCCAAAAGACTTCCAGCCAAAATTCGTTCCTGACCTTATAGCCTACAACAAAGAAATCAATGAACTCGCCCAGTACAGTTCTTACAATAAGAATTCCTTTGACGAATGGGCTGATGAAGGCGGAAACACTATTGACTAATTTTTAAAAGGAGAACCTACATAATGAGTAATGAAGAAGACAAAAAGAAAAAAGAAATCATGGCTTTACAAGCTGATGATGAAGTTCATGTTTTAGCAGGCTTTCTTCATAGTGATGATTTCATTAAAGAAACCATTAGATACTTCAAACCCAATTTTTTTGAACTTAATCAAGCAGATAACGCTTTCACTATCATTAAGGACTACTTCAACAAGTACCAATCAAGAATCCCTTTAGAAACCCTTACAAGGGAAATGCACAAGGGTAATATGAACAACTTAAATGAAGAAGCTCTGGATTTAATAGCCGCTGTAGATTTCAAGCCAGATGAACAATGGCTTAATGAAAAAGCAGAAGACTTTTGCCGCCGAAGAATGCAAAAAGTGGCTGTTCACAAACTTGTTAATTACATGCAGGAAGGCTTCCCTAAGAACGAAAGTATTGAAAGTGTTACTAGGGAACTAGAAGCTGCCAACATCTTCAAGTTCCAAAAACAGGAAATCCTTTCGCTGTATCGCAACAAGGAAATGAACTATGAAATGCTTACCGACACCGAACTTAAAGTGCCAACTGGCTATCATTTCATGGATAGTATTACATCAGGCGGTGTTGCCCCGGGTTCTTTGTGTGGCTTTGCGGCAGCATCAGGTGGCGGTAAAACATTGGCTATGTGTTCACTAGCAATGAATTATTCCAAGATGGGCAAGAAAGTTCTTCTTTGGTCATTGGAACTTCAGCCATCATTAGTTATGAACAGATTGCACTCAAACATTCTTAGAACACCAGTTTCCCAGTTTGAGAATGTTTCTAAAGACACTTATATGGAAGCCATTAAAACCCTAGAACAGAAGGGTTATGGCGAAATTTCGGTAGTTTCTGAAAACTTGTCAAAGTGCAACATTGTGGACTTAAGAACCCTTGTAGAAACCTATCAGGTTCAAAACAACTTCATTCCTGATGTCATTATTGTGGATTACATGGGGCTAATGAAGCCAGTTGTTCCTTATCAAAAAGCCTATGAAGCCATGAAAGCCATTTCTGAAGACCTTAAGAACTTCGCAAGGGATTTGAATGTAGTGGTTTGGACTGGTGTTCAGATGAATAGAAGTGCGGCAAGTGATGGCGATGGTGCTGATGTTTCTGATGTTGCTACATCAATAGACATGGTGAACACTTTTGACTTCCTTATGTTCTTCTACGCTGATGAAGATGACCCGAAAAAGCGCAAGTTCAAACTGTTCAAGAACCGATTTGGAGAGAAAGAAAACGTACTTGGCAAGTTCGGTATCAGTATGGAATATCAAGAAATTTTTGATTTGCAGCCTGATAAAGAACCTGATGTTGGGCTTACTACAAAGCTGGAACAGAAGACATTTTCTGATATTAAGAAAGAAACTTCAGAGAAAACAAAGGCTTTTCTGAAAAAGAAAGATGAGCAGTTTATTGATATTGATGAAGATGGCGTCTTTGAAGAAAAGCCAAAAGCGCCAGCTAAAGAAGAATCTACTGATTTCATCCCCATTAAACGCAAACGGGGCGAAGATGATGAACGTGGCTCTAAATTTAAGGTTGCCTAATAGTAATCACGCCACCTGAATCTAAATCGTACAATAGCTCCCATGTAAACAACACATGGGAGCTTTCTTTATGAACAAAATTTATTACGAGCTTTTCTATAATGAGGTTTCAGAAAACAGCTTTAACCAGTTTTATGAAGCCTGCAAAACATTAGACTGGTCAAAACACAAAGACCTTAGCATTCAGCCTAGACAGCCGAATATAGAACTTGGCGCTTTGCTTCTGGATTACATTTATAAGAATCATAAGAAGATAAAGTTCTTTAGCGTTGATTGCGCATCATTTAACGACACTTTCTTCCTTAATTCTGTTGGAGTTCAGATGTTGCCACATTCAAAGGTGAAAATCATTAACGGCAATAGTTTTCCTTGTGGAGTTCATGAAGACCATTACAAACTTAGTGCGAGTTCTAAAATTATCAAAGCCATTCAAGGAAACATTGGCAGTGATTTACGCGGCAAAATCTGGACAGACCAAGCCCCGTTAAGCAAAGCCCAAGCCATTCTCATCAAACAAGAATATGATAAGTTTCAGGCTTCGGGGCTTGTTGAACGGGGATTTACGTTTAATATTCAATATGGTCTGAATGGCGTGTTTTCAGTGTCTATTCAGAATTACTATGTTGAACTTAAAGCACAAATAGGGCTTTCCAACGAAGATTATCCTACTTACTGCGCAAAGGAGGTACATTATGAATTGCAATTTGATTGAGTTTCAACAGGATTTAATCCTGCAAGACTGGCATTGGAAGTACATTCCTTCCATCAATGACAAGCCAGCTATGATTAGCCGTTCAGACAAGTATTCGTCTTCGTACATGGTCTTTGACAATGATAAGCCAGATTATCCAATATTGAAATGGTTTACTGAAGTTGAAAATTTCTACATCATCAGAGATGCTTTCAACAAGGACAAAGACAAAGCCATTTCTGTATGGCTTAATGAATTCTGGGAAACATTAAACAATGATGTTCTTGATGGACTAACAACACTTGGCTATGAACTCATAGCCATTAGTGACCACTTCAAAACCCAAGGAAATGACGTGTGTATTCCTATCCTGCTTAAATTCAATAAGGAGAAGTATGGCTTATGAAAATTGCAATCCTTAACGATACACATTTTGGCTGTAGGAAAGACGCCCATTTCTTCCAGCAGAAGCAGTTAGAATGGCTTTCTAATCAGTTCATTCCAGCCATTAAAGAACATAATGTTAAACGAATCATTCACTTAGGCGATGTCTTTGATAACCGTGTAAATGTAAACATTCATACACTATCAGTTTTCAAGGAAGCCTTCTTTGATGAGATTCTGAATAGACTGAATATTGATTTGGACATTATTCTTGGCAATCATGACTGTTTCTACAAGAACATGACGCATTGTTCTATTCCAGAAATCCTGCAATCATCTTATGAAAATCTAACTGTTTACACGGATGAATGGCTTATTGATATTCACCAAGAAACTATTGGTAGCATGCCCTTTATCTTCATTCCGTGGATTTCAAACCAAGAACAATGGGCTATGATTGAACAAGCGCTGGAACGTATTCCTTTGAAAGAAGCGCAACAAACAACTGTTCTAGGGCATTTCCAGTTTATTGGCTGCACAATGGGTAAGTTCGGTGTTTGTGAACACGGCACGCCACTTCAGCCATTCCGCAAATTCAAGAAAGTCATATCCGGGCATTTCCACAACCCATCAGAAAATGGCAATGTTTGGTATCCCGGAAATCCATTCTTCACTTCATGGAATGATTATGGCGATGAAAAGGGCTTCTTGATATTAGATACTGACACACAAGAATACCAGAAAATCACTACGAATGATAAGGTTTATCATATTGTTGATTATAACAAAAACATCAGTAATGATTACAAGAACCAAGTCCTGAAAGTTTACATAAGCCAAGACAAAGTTAAAACTGATACAGCTAAACAGCAATTTGCCAACTTCATCGAAGCATTGTATCAGAAGGGCAACATAGTTGAAATCGAATATCAAGACGAAGCCGCTGAAACTGTAAACACTCTAGCAGATTACAAACATCAGAAAGAAGTTTCCTCATTGGAATTTGTCAAAGAAGTCATTGATGAATCTTCCCTAGAACACAAAGCAGAAGTCTTTGAATATATGAAAACGTTATCAGCGCAAACAAACGGAGAACCATCATGAAACTAGCTAAAACCGACAAATACCGCCCCTTTATCATTGATTTCTTTGGCTTGCCAATCACAGTAAATGATTCATTTAAGACATGGGCTAATCATATTGCGGCATCAAAACCAGACCCGGAAACTGGGGTTTCTGATGTTTGGATTTATGAGATTTACCCAGAAGCAACACCTACAGGATGGAAACATGTTCACGGTGGCTACGCATTAGTTGGTGAAGTAGATTTAGAAGGATTCCCATGGCACGAAGCAATAACATCTGTAAAAGAAATGAATGAAAGCGGTGAGATGGGAATAGCCGGATTAGAACTAACAGTGTAAAAGAAGTAAAAAGAAAGCCGCCTGAAATATGGCGGCTTTCTTATATGTGGCTTATTGTTTATACAACAGGGCGACCAGCACCACGACCATTACCAAGACGCTGGAAGTTAGTGCCATTGTTCACAGGCATAAAGTAGTTCACAGCGAAAGTAACAGGGAAACGGGCAATCTGGTTGTTGTTCTCATAAGAAAGCGCAATTTCACCAACACTTGAAGGGAAGATTTGGCGCATTTCATAAGTACGCAGCAGGTTGCCTTCACGGTCAAAGCACTCAACCATGCCATTCAGGTAGTAAGTCAAAGGCTTACGATAGTTATTCAAAGCCAAGTTCGTTTCAAAGCCCAAGATGTTATCGTGCCAGTTTTCAAGGAAGGTACGAATACCAGCAACACCATTACTGCCAGAACCACCATCACCATCATCATAGACTTCAATAGTCCAGTCATCGAAGGTTTTATCGCCAGCGAATTTGACTTCACGTCCAAAGTAGAAAGTAGAAGCAATGCCGATAGTAGATTGCGGAAGCTGTGCAGAAACAGCTAGGAACTGGAATTGTTCTTTAGCGCGGGAAGCAAGTGACGGGTCAATGCCTTCCAAATCGCCAGTAAGGGTAACACGGTAGCGGTTAGGACGGTAACCGCCATTCGCCATGTGGGCAATGTACGCTTGGGCATCAGCGGGATGTACTGCCATAGATTTGATTTCTCCAATATTAGCTAATAAATGGGTTTGGGGTTATTTTAATAATTACATAAATAACAACAATTTAGCGCCCATTTGGCGTACTATAATTTGTTGGAGAAAGTAATGAGTTACTCATATCTTATTGAAAACGCGCCAAATACCCGCGTTGTAGAAAGTTTGGAAGACAAACAAGAAAAAGCCTATTACATTGAAGGCATCTTTGCTCAAGCTGATGTATTGAATGGCAATAGAAGAATTTATCCGCGTAAAGTTCTTTCGGAAGCCATCAAGCCCCTGAATGAAATGATTGCCCATTCAAGACTTCTAGGAGAACTTGAACATCCTAAAGTAAACGCATCTGACATAAACCCGGATAGAAGCTGTATCAAGATTCTTAGCTTGCATGAAGACGCTAATAACATCATGGGCAAAGCCAAAGTCATGAAAAGCCTGCCCTGTGGTGCTATTGTTCATGGACTTTTATCAGAAGGCGTAACTGTTGGTGTTTCAACAAGGGGCTTTGGTGAAACAGAACTTCGTGAAGGTAAAACTTATGTGAAAGATTTAGTATTGAAAACCGTTGATGTTGTCATGAATCCTTCAGCGCCAGATGCCTTTATGAATGCCATTATGGAAAGCAGAGAATGGGTTTTTGAAAACGGTGTTCTTGTTGAACGTGAAAAAGAAATGAAGAAGATGATTAACGAAGAAGCTGCCAAGAAGTCAAAATCCGACTATGCAAGAATCTTCAGACAAATCATTGAGATGGCGGTAAAGCCTAAATAACCTTCAAGAATTCTTAAATTATTGTCTGGACTAATCGAATGGCAAGCTCAACCGCTTCTAATTATCTAAACACAAAACAAATGGACTTTCTTTTGAAAGGCACGGCTTGGACTGCACCCACTACCATTTATGTTGCGCTCTTTACAACTGTTCCAAACCTTGACGGTACTGGTGGCGTTGAAGTAAGTTCAACTGGTACTGCTTACAAGAGAATTGGTATTGCGCAAGGCACTGGCTGGACAAATGCTGTTGGCGCTAACCTTACCTATTCAAACGTTGATATTCTTTCTTTTGAAACGCCTACTGCTAACTGGGGAACTATTCGCGGCATTGGTTTGTTTGATGCTGAAACGGATGGCAACCTGCTCTACACAGGCTACTTGGTAACGCCAAAAACAGTAAGTGGCACGGATAACGCCCCGCGTATTCTTGCTAACCAGTTACGTATTAGCCGCGCTACTTGTTAATAATCACTTTACAGAAACGAAAAGCCGCCTGAAATATGGCGGCTTTATTATTGTGGCTTATATGGCTCAATGTTGCTTCAAAAGTGAAGTAGCAACAATCCAGCTTTTCACTTTAGCTGAACGCACAATATCATCAACACCAAAATTATGAACAGAAAAGGCTTCTAAGTTAGAAGCGACAGAAACCAAATGATTGAAGCCGCTGCCTTCTTTTCCTACACCACTATCCATTTGCAGGGCATCCCCAACGAAAATGACTTGAGTGTTTTCACCTGTTCTGGTGTAGATGGTATCAATCTCATGGAAAGTGTAGTTTTGGCATTCATCAACAATCACAATGGCATTGTCAAAAGTTAGCCCCCGCAAATAAGAAGAAGAGAGAAATTCAACCATTCCTCTCTTCTTTAATACTTCATAGCCGTCACCACGTTGCAATAAATCATTTACGATTTTGATATAGGGCGTTTCAAATATAGCCATTTTTTCTTCTTCAGTTCCGGGTAAGAAACCAACATCCCTTGTTGCAACAGCCGACCTTATGATAATGATTTTCTCAATTTCCCTTGCTTTCAGTTTCCTTAGTGCGTAGCCTAGTGAAATGAATGTTTTTGCACTTCCTGCATAACCATAACAGATTGAATCATAGCCTTCAAGCAGCGACCTGTAGAAGTCTTTATGATTATCAGTTTTAAGGGTCAAATGTTCATCAAAGTGATGGAAGATTGAATCAGAACCAGAAGAATTTGAATGACGCTTCGCCATTTGAAATTGCCTTTACTAAAGTTAATGAAAGTATAAGCCTACGAAAAGGCTTCATACCACTATTTCAGGCATTTAAAAAGCCACCATAAAGGCGGCTTTGTTTGTTTCAACAGGGCTTTACTTACACATCCAATTCGCTTCTAAAGCCAATGAAAGATGGGAAGCGGGGCTTTTCCTTAACGCCAACTTTCTGATAGCGATACTTGATTGTTTTGCCAATGAGTTCGTCCTGATTATCCCAGAAGTATTGGCGCTGTTCATCAGTAAAGCCAGTGCCAACTTCAAACTCAACGCCTTCAGTATTCTTAACCAGAATAGAACCCATTGTTCCAGCTTGAACCATGCCTTCTTTCTTAAGGCTTCTTGCTGTAGCACCAAGTTCATTGGTAAAGGCTTCATTCTGATTACTCATTTTCTCTGTAATTGCAAGAATAACAGCTTCATCATCGGTAAAGCGCTTGAACTTCAATAAGCCGCCTTCTTTCAATGTTGACCGCCCAAATTTATAGGGCTTATCCATCTTCCTAAGCATAATGCCTTCATAGCCTTCTTGTTCAACAGCAATCGTTTCAAACTCAAGAATATTGTCAACATTATGCCCCATGAAAGATTCTACGACATGAATGTTAGCGGGCAAATGGGCATTGATGATGTGGCGATAGCGGTCTTCGTAGCCAGCTTCACCGTGGTCATAAAGGTCAAAAATGTAGTAATGAACATCGGGCTCACCATCATGGCTCATAACACCGCTAACAGTTTTGTTGTAAACATCAGCAGCATTAGGTTCGCCAATAATCAGTTCACCATCAAAGCCATTGAATTCTTCCTTGCCAAACAACTTCTGAACGTGTTTATTAGGAATCAGTTTCAATGTGCGGGAATAGACCTTGCCATCAATAATCAGCGCGCGAACGCCATCAAGTTTACGTGAACAAATGTAAGGGTAATCTTTCAGTTCGCCTAGATGTTTTACAGTTCCAGCCAACATGGGCTTGATTGAAGGTTTTTCGGTTTTAGCCATTTTCATAGTTCTCCTTTTCGTTAAAAGACGCAGACATAATAAAGCCCTCTGATGAGGGCTGTGGTTAAAAGATGGCAAGCAAAGTTTAACGCCATGTGGGTTCTAGTTCTATTCCAAGCAGTTTCAAGTTCCAATCGGCATCATTAAGGCTAAGGATAAATGGTGATAAGAAGTAGAATGGCTTGCCCATATTGAAGATAACGTTGTCGTTCTTGTAATGCAGTTCTTCAAGCCCTTCAAGAACTTCTTTTTCAATCGTGAAGAACTTGACAACACCCGGCACTTGATAGGGCATTCCCAGATTGGTATTGCCATTGGCTTGAATAGGAATCGCTTGAACCCATGCTTCAGCCCATGTAGTTTTGCTGTCTTGGTAATAGGGCATGTTGTTGAAGGAAGAAGCGCATTTATGAACTAAGAAAGAATCTGCTAGATTTTTAGTTCTTTTAACGGGCATGTAACTTGTGTTTTTGAGCCATGAAGCCAAATAACTATCATTATTGGCTGAAGCCTCATTATTGGCGTACCATTCTTTCAGAAAGAAGAAAATGTCCTTGTTGTATGAAGAAGTGTTGGTAACGTTAAAGCTAATACTGGTTTTGTTTATAGCGTACAAGGAAAAGTACAAGTTAGTGCTTGAAAAAGCATGAAAACCAACAGGACTACCAATTATCAATGTTCCTTCTGCTGTTGTTTGATTCGTAAAGCCAGCGTCGTCATACTTGCCGTTGCCAATATCCAGCCCTAGAACATTCAGCGACAAGTTCTTATTGTCAGTAGCAGGGTAAGCTGATGAGGCTTTAATGCCAAGTGGCGGAATACTAACATTCGCGCCAACTATGTTAGTGCTTACAGTTTCCTTAAACAGCAATTCCCTGTAGGATTTATGAGCAATAAAATGAACTTCAGTAGCGGATGCTGTTTTGGCAATTCTAAAGAAGTAAGTATTTGTGTCTTTCTTGAACTGAACTACACAAGCGGGAAAAAGCACGTCTTCAATACTTGCGTTGAAGGTCATTTTAAGGATTCTATCCGCCTCAATGTATTCAACGTTTGTTACTTTCTGTTGTAAAGGATAACCATCATGAAAGTAAACCTTGCCGACTTTATTACAAAGCACATAGTTATTCTGGGAAAGCTCTGAAGCTATCTTCTTAGTCAGTTTCTTGGGAAGAACCTGAACAGTTACATTATCGCCGAATGCCATCTAATCACTCTCCATCTTCACATCTAATAAAGTAAGTGTTTGTATAAGTACCAACAGCTTTCGTGTGGTACCACTTCTTACCATCAATTTCATACATTTTGCCAATAAGGTCTGCTTTGTTATTGATATTATCTGTTCTATCTTTATACCAGTTACAAGGTGTGAAGAATGGCATTACTTCGGTTTCCATTTTATCTTTAACCATTATCGGATAGCTTTTGAAGATAGTTGCATCGGGGCTTTCTGGATTGGGAATGGAAAGAGTAGGGTTTGTGTTTGTAAAGCAAGGATAGTAAAGCGGATAAGTTGCTGTTTTAATAAGGTTTGCTCTCTTATCGTAGTGAACCCTGTTTACAAATGAATTGTGGTCTGAATATGTAACATACTCGCCACTTAGCTGACCTTGCGGGTCTTGCAGATTGTTAATAATCTCAAAAACAGAATTTTCACCATCATCTTTTACTCTAAGAATACAGAAGAAAGGATAGTTTCTTGGATATACACTTGTTTTAGATTTGTTGTCAAATGTTTCCAGAGTGTAAACAAATGTCTTGAAGCCATCTAGTTCACCACCAAGCCATGAAGCAAAACATTGTGAAACAGATTCCCTAATGTACTTAAAAGAATTTTGATATTGGTGCTGCTTCCAAAATTCAACACCGTTTACTGTAGCAAGAAAAGTAGAGTTTTCAGAGTTAAACTTTAGCGTCAAATTAACACCAAGAATATTACTGATTTGCTTAGACCAGCCAAAGTTATATGAATAATACAACCTTGTAAAAGTTCCGGTTTTAGACAAATCATAAGACCTGTTTTCAAACTTCACTGTGCAAGGGAAATCATAAAGAACAGCGTAAATGCCATCAGCAAGAGACAACTGGTAATACGGACTAAATGAAATATTGCCACTTAAAGCAGCTTGTGTTTCAATTTCAACTTCAACACTTTTACCTTTCTCAAAAGTAATCTCAAATTCTTCACCAGCAACGACTTCTGTTCTTGAAGATTCAGGTGTTACCTTAACGCTAGTAATTTTAGTGCTTACACTTAAAGCTATATCACTTTTCCTTAATATAGTTTTGAAGGAATCAGCGCCAAGCCGTGTGTAATAAGCGTCAGATGGCGTGTAAACAAAAGTGAACTTGTTGACGCGAAGCCCATTTGGAATATTGATGAACTGATAAATCTGACACTTATTGTTAGCTTCACCGACAAAGAAATCTTCAGATGAAAACACCCCTAGCTTATCGCTTTGTGTTTTCATGTGCAAAAGCCACAAGTTCAATGTTTCAGGGTCATTAGCATCAGTAGGTGGATGGTCAATAATAACGTGTTCTAACATAAACAATCTTTCCTTTCTTTAATCTTCTTTTCTCTTTGGACAAGTTTGATAATCACGGAAAATTTCATCCGTTGGCATGTAGTGATAAGGCGGAGTGTAGCTAACATTTTCATTACCATTCCACCCAAAGAGAATACTTACATAAATGTAATTCTTCGTATTGACATTAACAACTTTACAAGTTTCAGTATCACTTAAGGTTTGCTGTTCAGTGCCAGTATAAAGGGGTATGAAGAAATCTGGCGCAATAATAACCCATAAGTTAGCAATAGAAGATTGCATCAGGAAATTCTTGGCAAATGCGTTTTGTGAATAACTTTCAACACTAATACTGCGAACAAAGTAATCAGCACTTGCTTTGACAACATTGAAGCCATGCGTGTAATCCATAATCTTGTTGTCAGTATAGCTTTCAACCATAGCTGAACCATTGTAATCAGGTGTACCATAACTAGGATTTATCTGATAGTCAATAGCTAAACAAATAGTGCCATATTGTATATAGTAGGGCGCTTGCAGGACGAAACGCATTCTTTGTGTGTTGCAGTCTTTCATGTAACCGCAACTCATAAACTGCGCGCCGTAAGTATTACCAAATCTATAGTTACATGGCATTACTAATTGGAAATACTGGTCATCACCAAACAAATGCCAGTGCCAAACTTGCGAAGTTTTGTTGCCTTCGCTGCCAATAACAGTATTGGGAATGATTCTACGTATAAAGCCCTTAACATAAGTCAAATGCGGTGAATCATATTGCCAAGGCTCTTTTGGCACGATTTCAAAGTCATCAATGTTCTGTTGCAGGCTTTTACTCTTGTCATAGTTCCAAAGCACATAACAAACCAGAACGCTTTGATTTCTGCTTCCTAACTGGTCTAAAGTATGCGCACTATTCATATAACCTGTATAGTTAGCAACATTACGGTCAGTAGGACAATCCAGTTTGTTAATAATAGCAACAGGAATCTTGTTCTTCATCCAAATGATGTTTTCAAAATCATTAGCAGGTAAATTTCTGTTAATGATACGAAACCCCAAAGCATGAACGCCATTCTTGTAAGAGTTATTGGGGCGTATTGCAAAGCCATCATCAACACCATCAATCTTTTCATTAACAGGTGTTAAGAGTTCCCATCCCAAGCCAGCCCTTATGAAAGAGCCCCGTTTCTGGTTCTGAATGTCATGTTTTGTTTCAAGAACAAAATCCAAATCCCATGTTTTACAAACCAGATTGTTGCCGTTCTTCTTCCAAACCCGAAGTTTCAGGTCTTCATCGTAAACACCCTGAAGCCAAATGCAGCAATGTGTAAGAACATCAGGACTTCCAGAATAAGTAATACGAATTTCCTGCTTGGCTAAATCAGTGGTAATGTTTTCAATAATGCCTACTTTCTTACCATTGCCGCAAATCCAGTCTTTAATAACAGCTTCAGTTGTAAACAGTGATGCGGCATCACTGCTATCAAATTTATAAGTAGTAAGGTCAGATGAAGTTTTCAGAAGGCTGGAAAAGAACTGCCCTCTTGAACGTGTGTATTGTTTAGCCATTATTGTTGCTCCTCTCTAGAAAATGTATAAGTGCCATCACTTTCTTTTTTCACTTTTAAAAACTCCCTATTCTTCACGGTTTCAGGTTTTGTGTAGTATTTGACTTGCTTATTCCAGCGGTGCAAATCATCACCAGCGCGAACCACATAAACAACTTCTTCATCAAACAAAATGAACTCATAAAAGCCCAATGAATCTGTGAAGCCATATTTCACAATTCTATCTTCAGTTAAGTCTTTTGTAAGTTCTATTCTAATACCTTCTAATCCTTTTCCTTTGGCATCAAATACAGTTCCGTAAATTCTTTTAAAACTGATTTCACTGTTGTCATCTTTATTAGGTGGCGTATCCATTCCTATGAAGTTTACATATTCAGCTGCATAAAAAGAATAGAACTTAAAAGGTGAAGGAAAAGTCTTTTCTCTGGGAGATAAAGGATAAGTAGGTTTAACAACCCGGTTGTAAAAGTCTTCTTCTTTCTTGTTAGAAGAAATGAATGTTAAATCTAAAACTTTATAAGGGTTCTTATAAAAGTTATCTTTAGAACTTTTTCTAAAGGTAAGGTCAAATTGAAAGAATGCCATTTGGAAGACGAAAATGAATGATATGGGGGCTTACTAATTATTTCATGGATGAAGCTGAGTAAATGGCTTTCTTTTATTCTTTAGAAGATGAGAATAGTTGTTAAGATGAAAAAAGAAAAAGACGAGTGTCATGTAGAAGGGCGAAGTATCCTTTTCAGATGTGATAAAACAAGTGCCTTCTTTTAAGATAGTGAGGTATATTGCTAGTTAATAACAAAATCAATAACTTACCTTAAACCGTCATCTAAACAGTAAACATTTCAATAGCTTGGAAATTGACATCCTCCATGCCCTAAAGGGCAATGATTCCCTTAGCACTAAAGCCAAAGGAACTCGGCGATACAGCCGAAAGGTTCGCCTTTTTACAGGCGCTTTTAACGGCATGCCCTGCCGCGATTAGGGCGTTTAGTCCTACATTATGAATGTTAAAAGCTGCATTCAAGTCCGCGTTCGCGGAAAATCCACAGCTAGTACACTCAAATTCTGATTGTTTAGTGAAGAAACGTCTAAAAGCGCTTTTCAAATGCAGTAACGATTGTTGAAGCGGTTGAGAAGGTAGTTTTCTCATCTTTCTTCAACATCGTTAATTTCTTTGAATATTCGTTATAGTTGAAATCCTTATGCTCTTTCGCATGAGCAAGGAAATGATTGTACACAAAACGGCAGCAGCCTGCTGTTTTGTGTATCAAGATTTCCTGTTCTTGCGATGGATAAAGGCGAACCTTTAAGGATTTCAACACTTTTTAATATTCCTATAAAATTGAATTAGGTTGTAGTTTAAGGTATTTAGAAATGAAATACAAGTTACTAAATCTTAAATATTACTATTAGCGCCTTATTCCTGCCTGAAGGCGGGTTTACGGCGCGGTGGATAAATTAACAGATTTCATAGCTTCCCAAGAAGACACAACGATGCTTACTCATGAACTCGACAACGAACAACTGAAAGCCCATCTAAGGGACTACATCAAACAGACAACAGACTTCAAAGACGTAAACTTTGAAGGTTCAGCTATCAACCAGCTTATTAACATTCTGGCTTACGCAGCAACCTATCAAGGGCTGTATCTACAAATGAACCAGAATGAAAACTATCTTTCTACAGCCAAAACCAAAGAAGCGCTAATAGCAGGAGCTAAAAGAAATGGCTACATTGTTAGAGGTAAGAGATGTTCAAGAGCGGAAGTTTATGTAGAAAGAATTGTTGATGAAGTTCCCCCAGAAAGATATATTCATCTTTCCAGAGACATTCATATTCAAGGAATCAATTCATTGTCATCAATCTATAGAGACTTTGTATTTGATAAAGATGTATTCCTTTATGATTATGAAAAGACGCCAGATGGCAAATACAAATTCACTTCCAAGAAAACATTCACTCTGATTCAAGGTGAAAGAAGGGAATGGAAAACAATATTCCGTGGTGACCCTACACAAAGATTTCTAATTAAAGACCGTGATATTGATATTGACACCATTAGAATGTATGTCAAAAACACAGTTGATGAAAGGGAAATTGGCGAAGAATATAAAATGTCAACCAACATGGTTAGAGATGCTGGCAAGAACAATAAGAACTTCTTCATTGCTGGTGCTGAAAATGGCTGGTATGAAATCTTCTTTGGTAATGACATAATTGCCAAATCCCCAAAACTCAATCAATACATCATCATTGAATACATAGCGCCCCTAGGAACTTCTGGGGATGGTTGTACAGAGTTCAAAGTGGGTGGCTTTACATTGAAAACAGCAGCGCCTTCATTTGGCGGTTCTGATGGTGAATCTAATGAAATGATTCGCTACAATGCCATTCATTCCTACAGAAGACAGAACAGACTTTTAACAGAAGGCGACATCAAATCAATCCTCTTAGAAGAATTTAGAAACATCAAATCCATCAACGTATGGGGTGGGGAAGAAAACATTCCCAAGAAGTATGGCAAAGTCATCATTTCCGTCAAGCCAAACAACTCTGAAGCGCTTTCACAAGGTGCTAAGATTGACATCAGAAAAAGGCTGCTGGATACTTACGCTTACTGTGGCATGGACATTGAACTCATCGACCCGGAATATGTGAACATTGACATGCGCCTTACAGCCGTCTTGTCAGATGAAATTTCCCATGTTTCCAGAACGGATATTGAGGGCAAGATTAAGGAAATCGTTGACAGATATTCCGCTGAACACCTGAACCAGTTTGGCAACTATTACAACGACATTGACCTGAACTCAATGATTGTTAAGGAAGTAAACGGCGTTGATTCTGTTTATTCAGAGAAGATGCTTTCCAAACAAATGGAAGTGAACACCAAGTACACTTCAATGTACCTGACAACCCTGAACAACAAGATTGAGAAGGGCACGGTTAAGAGCCAGTTCAAGGACTACAACTACACTTGGAACGTATGGGATGAAGAAGGCAAGCTCTACGCTTTAACCAAGAACCAGTACAACGAAGAAATCAAGAAAGAAATTGGAAACGTAGATTACGAACATGGAACTTTCCAATTCTACTTGCCACTTGTATCTGGCATTGATTTTTCCTATATCATTGACTTAAAAGCAAAAGCAGCCAAACCAAACATCTATTCCAAGCATGTGAACATTGTAAGAATCAGAACAGTTGAAATAGCTGATGTTTTGCGGGAGACTGAATGATGGCAGATAATGAAATCTATCAAGGGCTGTTTTACAAGAACAGATTTGACCTAGGCTCATTCTCTTTGTACAACATTCCCTCTTACATTCAGAGGGAATATCCACTTTTTACCAAGCTGCTAGAACACTTCTACAAGTTCTTGAGTAATGAAGATAAAGGCAAGATTTATTGGGCTTTAGACCACTTGTATGAACACCACAACGTAATCAGCCCCCTGAATAAGTTCTGGGATGAAATCTACGCCGATGGCGGATTTCCTTTCAACAAGGATTTAAGAATAGACCAAAGGGCTTTCTTCAACTACCTTATGGACTTCTACATGTACAGGGGAAGTGTAAAAGGATTGAAGTTCTTGATTTCAGTGCTTTATGATGAAGATTGCAAAGTAAGCTATCCAAGAGAACAGCTGCTAATCCCTTCACAAGCGCATTATTCAAACAACCAGTACATGTGCGTTAAGCTGAATAAACTTGAACCAGCCTTACATAAGAAGATTACTGACGCCCTTAATAACTATTCACTCATCATTCAAAGCGTTGCTTCTGGCTTTACATTAGACGTTGAATCCGTGCATTACCACTTGTTCAATGGCGCTACTTACTTGTTCCTGAAAGTGAAGTATCTTTTCACCAACAAATTCGTGCCATCAGAACAAATGCGTCTTAAAGACAATGATGGTTTGTTGAACGAACTTGTTGTGAACTGCCCTTTAATCAAATTCATTATCAAAGAAAAAGGGCATGGCTTTTCTGTTGGCGATTCCATAGGCGTGAAAGGTGGCATCAATCAAGGTTCGGTAATGGTTAAATCTGTTACTACTGGCGGAATAAATGACATTGAAATCGTAAACGCTGGTAGAAATTATAAAGTTGGTGATTACGTCTTCACAGAATCCAATCCAGAAAGAACAGGTGGCGGCTTCTACGCTGAAGTAACAGAAGTTGACCCGAATGGCGCTATTCTCAAAATTGAAGTAAGAAGCAAAGGCAGGGGCTTTTCTAAGTTACCAAGAGTTGATGTTGCCACAAGAACAGGCAAAGACGCTGTAGTAAAAGCTAAAAGCGTAGAAATTGGCGGAGTTCAATCACTGGATTACTTCTACAACTACGCCATGGATACGCTAGAGCAAGCCCAAAGAGACCTTAGATTCTGGGTTAAATCCAAAACTGGCGATGAGATTAAAATTGACTATGAACTCGTTGTAATCAATGATACAAACAATGTGTACTTTGATTACATGGGTTTTCTTTCAAACACTTCTTACCTTACAGATTCCCTGTACTACCAGCAGTTCTCATACAAAATTGATGCTTCAATTCCACGTTACATTTACGATAAAGCAGTTGACATCATGAGCCATCCCGTTGGCTACATTCGCTATGCGCAATTCAATTTAGCTGGCTATGAAGTGGATTACAACAAAGAACTGCGTTCTGCTTTTTACAAGTACAAGTACAAATCCAAGAATGATACGAAGCCTGATGTTGATTCTGATGGGCAGGATTCATTGAAACCTACACCACCGGATACAACCAAGCCAAACATTCAACCTAATCAGAATGAAGATAGGGATGACCCGAACAAAGTTGGCAAATGGTCAATTAAGGAAACGCTTAGAAACCGTTTATTCCTTGTTCCAGAGCTTAGAAAAGTTTTGAGTAATAAGTACAAGGACATTGTTTACTGGCAATCCCAGAATCATCTTTTAGACACTTTCATTTATCTACAGAAAGATTCCTACACAGTTGATGTATTCCCTAATGACCTTGATGCGGATGAAATCAAGTATGTTTTCAATGAGAAAAGACAGCAAACGGTAACTGTTCTGAATGCTTATGTTGATACACAGGGCAAGGTTAAAAAGCTGAACTTCCGTGAAAAACAAGCCATCGTTCTGGATGAAATCTACAAAGCCTATGGTTTGGATGAAAACGGCGAACTCAAAGAAATTGGCAAGGTTGTGTTCAAGGACAATGAATACAAAGAAGACTGGCTTGATAATAAAGACAGGAAGAAGAATCTGATACTGGCAAATGGCGAAGGGCGTTTACAAATTATTACTACGCATAAGCCAACACCAGAAGAAACAGCCAAGATGGATGAAATGTTTGGCAAAGGACTATGGTTCTCAACAATCAAGTAAAAAGAAGCCCTCTTGATTGAGGGCTTTAATTTACATGAGGAAATAAAATGACGGGGCTGATTATAGTCATAGCCGTATTAAGCGGCAAGTTAATCTTTAGTAATAGCCCCTAGCAGAATCGTACAATCAACAAGGCAAGCTCTTTCTGAAGAAAATCCATGACTGGCGTTGATGATTTCTTCCAAAGCGCTATAGCGTTCTTCTTCCATTGTTCCTTTCGCAACGCTAAGAAGTTTTAGCTGCAAATCCCTAACAACAGGATTAGACGAAGCATCAAAACCATCATTAAGCCATGAGTAATGGCGGCGAATGTAATACTTTGCCTTGTTAATGTCTTCTTCAGCATTGTTTTTATGACCAGCCCGCCAAACGTACTTAAAGGCATTAGCAAGATTCGGATAGCTGAATGATTCCATAATGTCAATGCACTCAATAGCGTGCTTGGCATAATGGGCAGGATTGTTTACATTGTCATGTTCTGTAGACATGTTTAGATGCTCCTTTTAGTTAAATAAAATTTAATATAATGATAAAATGATGAGGATATAGAAATGCCACCAATAGCCTTTACAATTCTGTGGATAGCTGTTACTTACGTTTCCTGTTGGCTCTTAATGCTTCTGGATGAACGAGCCAAGTTCAGAAAGAAGAATGATGGATTCACTGGCTTCTGGTTTATATTACTAGGGCTTATGACTATTGGCTTGGTTCTTATCCTTCAGGTAGAATTGCTACCAAAAGCCTATGATGGCTTTCTTTCATTTGTTGACTTCATTCAAGACGCTATCGGGGTGTGATTCTGCAAATTCTCTAATAAAGAACTCATAACCAATCAGCATAATGTCATGCTTCTTCGTCTGCATTCCCATTGCCACGGCTTCAGCAAATGATGGTGAATATTCAAATTCAAGATGAAAGACATCATTCCCGCCCTGTTGGTATTCAACTGTAATCACATTAAATTTCTTAGCCAGTTTAATAGCCGCAGTTAGCTTACGGAAGTCAATGTCAGAATGTTTCAAAGTGGCGCCATTAGGATTGGCTTCAGCCAGTTTATTAAGAGCTTTTTCTAGTGCTGGAAAGTCATTGCCGCTATCGTTGTAATCAATACAGTTCATATCACTAAACGCGAAAGAATCTGTTTCTTCGTTGATGAAGCATATAACACGATTATCGCCATTGATATAAGTTACATCAATGCACGAACGCCCGTAAATTTCGATAACGATGTTATCAGCTTTCCCTACGCCCATTTCTAGGAAGCGATTAAGCCGCTCTTCATTTATCTTGTGTTTAACAAGTTCAAATGGCATTTCATGGACGCCCTCAATGAACTTGTAGAAATGCCCTATAGACACTTCAACATCGTTGATTTTGTAGATAGTTTTCATAACTTCGTTCTCCTTTTTGTTGGTTTCTTGATATGGCAATGTTACTGAATATTGCTAAAACGTTCAATTAAAAATAGGAAATATTAAAAGCCTTACAAAAAGGAAACCATCCAACATGCTTGAACAAGACATTTCAATTTATCGTGGCGATGACACCGCTGTTACGTTTACTATTACAGATTCCGCTAACCGCCCTTATGACCTTTCTTCATACGCAGTAACCATGCTTATCAAGCCAAAAGGCAAGGATACTTACCTTTTGAAAGAAGGTGCTGGTATTGATGTTCGTGGAAACCAAATCGCTGTTCTTTTCTCTCATGCTTTAACTAAAGACTGGAAGTTCAGAACAGCCATTTATGACATTCAGATAGTGGATTCAGAAGGGCTTTACAAAACAGTTGTAAAAGGCAATATTGAAATAGAAATGGATGTTACTCCATGAGCCAGCGCCTTTATAAGAAAGCACCATTGCCGTTTATAGGGCAAAAGAAAAACTTCCAAAAGCATTTCATTGAAATTCTTAAGAATATAGAAGGCGCTGGCGAAGGCTGGACTATTGTTGATGTGTTTGGCGGTTCTGGACTATTAGCCCATACTGCTAAAAGAGTAAAGCCTAAAGCCAAAGTTATCTACAATGATTTCGATGGCTATGCAGAAAGGCTTAAAGGTATTGCTGATACAAACCATTTAAGGGAAATGCTTTTTGAAGTTGTAGCTAACCGCAAGAAAGACACCAGATTATCAGAAGATGAAAGACAGCAAGTAATAGACATTGTTAAGAACTTTGATGGCTACAAAGACTTGGTTTGTCTTAATAACTGGTTCTTGTTTGTAGGAAGAAACACCGACACTTTAGAAGGCTTTTATGATTATCCTGATTTCTGGAAAAGAATAACTTCTAAGAATTACGTTACCGCTGATGATTACTTGGAAGGTTTAGAAATCACACATTTGTCTTACCAAGAACTCATGCCAATGTATTCAGGTAAAGAGAAATGCCTTCTGCTGTTAGACCCGCCTTATGTAAACACACAACAACATCGTTACAAAGGGCAATTTGGTTTAGTTGATTTCCTGAAAATGATGAGCCTTATTGACAAGCCTTTCGTTCTGTTCTCATCAGACAAGTCTGAAATCATTGAATATCTTGAATACATAACTACTGAAAAGATTGGCAATTATCAAAACTTTGAAGGCTACAGATACAAAACTATTGAGACAACATTCAATAAAGATTCTAGTTACAAAGACAATATGGTCTGGCTCTTTAAGTAGAAGCTAAGGGAAGGGAAAAGAAATAATGAGTTATTTAAACGCACCAACAAACAAAGATTATCTAGTAAGAATGGCTTACGGCGGAGCTAGTGTTCCGGGCAAATCAGCATATGAAATTGCAAGGGAACATGGCTTTACCGGAAGCGAGACAGAATGGCTGGAAAGCCTGAAAGGTGGGAATGGCGGAAATGGAAGCGCGCCAATCCTTACTGATTTAGACGCTGAAGAAATTCTTGAAGCGTATAGACAAGCTGCTTCCTAACAACATTTGATAAGGAAAAACACGAATGGCAACATTGAAAGACACCCTTAAAAAACTTGGTCAAGCCTTTGGCGCTGACATTAAAAGCCTTAAAGATACTACTGGCAAATTGGACACCCTTGAACAAGACATCAAAGACGGTGGCGCTAATACTTCTGTGGTAGCTGCTATCAACTTTGTGCTTGGTAAAGCTAAAGCGGCAAGTAGTACTGGCGGCGCTCAAATTGCTGATGACGCTAAATCCGCTGATAAAACCTATTCTTCTAACAAAATTGAAGAACTGGTTAGCAAGGCTACTGAAATCAGTGAAACTGATAGCACCGAAATCCTGAAGGCTTATACCGACGCCCGCGATGCTTAAAATCTAAGGGAACAAAAGAAGCCGCCTTTAACATGGCGGCTTTCTTATTGCGAAAAGTAATTTAATTGGCGTTTCTTTTGGGCGTTACTTCGCAAAGTGAGTTGATGATGAAATCATGATATTCTTTGCTGCTCGGCTCGCCACCAACTTCTTCTTCTTCGGCGAATCGAACAATAGCAACTACCAAACTATCATGTTCTGCTATCCAGCCCAAACCAAAAGTATATTCGCGGCTATCGCCAACTAACAAAACGACGGAAAATTCATAATCAGCAGGATTCCCATATGGTTCTAGGGCAACATAAACGGGGTAATTACTAATGAATATTTCAGGAATTACAAAACTCCCGTACTTAGTTTTAATAGATACAGTTTCCAATGTATTGGTAACACCAATAAGTTTCATTATAAGCTCCTTTTCAAAGTTCAATCTGGCGAAACATCACGAAGCGAACAGTAGATGAAATCAAACCATTCTTCACTTTCTGGCACGCCACCAATTTCTTTTTCACTGAACTTAACAATGGCTACAGTCATTCGATTAAATTCAGGACACCAATAACCTGTAAACTCATGTTCGTAACCAGTCATTAAAACAACAGCAAATTCATATTTGGAAAGTTCGCCATATGGCTCTAAAGCCACATGAACAGGTTCATTACAAATGAACGAATAGGGGAACTTCAAAATCCCCATATTTGGTATTGACAGTTACATTTCTGTCTGACGGAAAACGTTTAATAACCAGCATTACACATTCCTCCAAGCCCTATAGAAATCCTTAACAGCGTTACAGAACTCATGAATTTCAACAGTTTGTTTTGACCATGGCAGTTTCTTTTCCATAATGCCAAGGGGCTTGTTAGCCGCGCCATCCCAGCACGGATAGAACAACAAACCATCAGCGTTTGCAACTACAGTCATAAAGCCATTTACAAAGATAACATCATCATTCCTTAGAATAATTCGCATGTAGGAATCATAGAAGTAGCTGTCGTCAACAGTAAGCAAAGCATCATGTTCATTAACAACCCAGCCAATATCAACATTCTGCATATCAACACCTTCAAAGTTATCCCTGAAAACAGTTTTAATAAAGGAATTGAAGAATGATTTATTTGGGTTAATCATTTTAGCTTTGGTTTTCAGATTAACCAAAGCCTCTTGAATAGAATGGCTGGTTAAGGGTTCGTTGTAATCTTCGTTCAAGTACATTTCATTTCTCCTTTTCAGTTTTTGAGGTAAACAGGCTTCTTTGTGTTTCTTTAAACGCTCATTATGGGCGGTTCTGAGTTCTTGCAGTTCGTTAATGACTTCTTGCAACTGTTTATCTTTTTCTGCCGCGATTTCATTGGCTTCATCAAGTTCATCTTCTAAGTTTCCTATGTATGAATCTTGCTTTTCAAGTTCTTCTTCCAAAGCCTCAATGGTTTCTTCTTTAATAGCAATTTCTTTCTGAAGTTCAATGATTTCATATTTCAAATCAAGAATTTCTTGTCTTTCATTTCCGGTGTTAGGTAATGGCATAATAGCAATTTCTCCTTTTATTCGATTAAATTCATGCTGCGGCATTTTCATATTGCGAAAGCATGAACTTGCCAAGCAGCTTAGAGAACTTAATAATATCATAAAATGAGTTATGGGCTGATTGCAAGTATTCAACATCAACACCGCCATCATTAAAAGTAACTGGTATTTGCTCAGTTACAATTCCCCTGTCAGTATCAACCAGAAGCGTGTAAAATCCTAACTTGTAAATCATTCTATTGATTTCATTGAAGAAACAAATCTCAAACTGGGTTTTGCCAATATTCCCAAAAGTGTAGTAAGTTTCATTGACATAATTGACCACTTTTTCGATAGTGAAATCTTCGTATTCAAGAATTTCTGTTGCGGTAGCAGCAACAAAACATGAAAACACAGAAGGCTTCATTGTTTTGATTTCGTCAGTAATCTGGTCAATAGTGATTCTTTCAGGTAAACGGCTTACAAGGCTAGGGAAAACGATTTCAACAAGGCTTTCCTCATACCATTCATTGACTTTATCTTCCTTAATGTTCATGACGGCAATGCTAGCCATTTCTTTAGCTGCGCCAGCAGGAACATTAACCAGTTTCCAATCGCCATCTACAAGTTCTGGCTTTCTGTTAAAGATACGTACAAAGCCTTCATGATTCAAAGCTGCCCATTTAGCCCATTTCAGGTAAACAGTTGGAACAGGAATGATGAAGCCGTGGAAATCAATATTGGCGACAGCGTGCAGGTTTAACATTTTGAATAACTCCTTAATTTTGTTAAGAAAAATTGAAAAATTCTGAAAATGCCTGAAAAATTTTGAAAATTTCCGAATTTTTCCGAAGAAAAACCGGAATACCATGCCGCATAGCAGTTCTCCTAGCGCTTCCTCTAGCAGTTCCCATGGCGGTTCGCCTAGCGGTTTCTCTGGCAGATTCTCAAACGATAAAATTTATCATTTTCATGGTATGATAATAGTTATCAGTTTCAAGCGAATGATAGAAATTATCATTTTCATGGAAGTGATAGCAATTATCATTTGCTTGGAATGGTATTGATAGTAATTATCAAAACCTTTTCTTCCTAAGGAAAGCCTTTGTTCTTGTTCTTTGTGGCTTTCCCTTTTGCTTCGTGCCTAGCAGGATTTTGTTCTTGTTCTTTGCACCTGCCATTCTCTTTGTTCTTTTCTCTTTACTGTCTAATACCTAGCAAGCGTCAATATTAAACAGCAAAGGCTAATGGTTAAGTGCTATGTATCAGCCGCGCGCCAGCCAATACCCTTCCGAAACAGTTAAAACCTTCTACGGTTTACTTTCTCATGCCTTCGCCGCAATAATGTAGCGCTTGCATTTGATTGTTTACCGTGTTATGGCTTTTCCTTTTTGTTGCGCGCATTATATGCCGCCTAATTTTTAGCGTTGGTTAAATCGGCGCAATATTGTTTTAAGCCATTTGTAAGGCGTTGAAGGATAAAGAGAAAAGCTAAAAAGAAGGCTTTGTAAAATGACTTCCTGAATGGCTTTCTAAGGGCATAAAGCGGGGCAGGGAATAGGAAGGGCAAGGGCATGACGATTTAACGCCTTAGAATGCGTTTGGCGAAGGCTATATTATTGTGTAAATTCAAAGACTTATGGATTTTAGAAGGTAAAAGAAAAGGCTGCATCGTTGCAGCCCTTATATTTACCTTTCCGCCTATAACTGCCCTTGCCCTTCCTAGCTTGTACAATCCGCTGTTTATACATTCCAGAAAGCAATAAATCGCGGTTTAGCGTTCTTTTATTACTCATAATGTTTCCCTTCTTTAGCCTCTTATATTGTTCCAGTCTTTCAATGTTTCGATTGCCAGCGAATCAAGGTTATTTGTGTAAGGTATATTCTGGCGCAGATAGTGTCTGAAATAATTATCCGAAATGGCAACGCTTATGGTTTTAGCGCCGTCTTTATGGCTTATTTCAAAGACGTCTAATGACCAGCCATATTCATTGCTATTTATTGTCTTCAAATGATAGCGTTGCCAGCCGTCATAGATTGCGACAACGCCTATCCACGCCAGCTTTTCGCGTTTGTTGATATTACCTACACGCTCAAAGCGGTAGTCAGTAGCATTGGCTTCTTCGATTTTATCTAACATGGTTTTCATGGTTTTGCCCTCGTCGGTTTGTTGGAATAGGCGCATTATAGCTATTCTATGGAAAGAAGCAAGCGCTTTTTCTACTTTTTCGCTTTCTTATTGTTTTCTAAGGAAATAAAGAAGCGCCCTGTAAAGGCGCTTCGCTGTTTGTTGTTTGTGGAAAGGTTATGTAATGTTATGCTCCAAAGAAGCCAGCATTACGAAAGGCATTTATAAACCGCATTTCAAAGGCAAGCTCCAACAAGTCTTTATCCAATCCTTTTTCCTTCGCTTTGTTGTAAATAGCAAGCCAGTCTTCTTTATTCCTGTTTTCTGATTTACTGTAATAGTTTTTATCTAAATCTTCAACGTCAAGTACCGCGTTCAATCCTTTTCTTTCCCATTTAATTTTCAATTCATGTAAGGCATTTTGAGCAGCGCTTTTAAAATCGCTTTCATATTCTTTCCGTTTATTGAAATGCAAATAGAATAGTTTATTAGCATCATGAGAAGGCACATAAGGAAATTTCATAGCAAAACCGCTGTTAATGAAGCCTGCTAATTTTTGTTTTCTTTCATCGGCGAAAATGGTTTTAGCAATATGGAAGGGCAATAGAATGTGTTCAATCCGCCAAAGCAATGTATGCGCGTCAATCATTTCATGCGTTTCTGGCGTTAAGCGCAATATTTGATAAGTATCCAAAAACAGATAACCTATTCCCGGATAAACTAAAATTCTACTGGAAAAATCATACGTTAATTTATTATTGTTATATTCTTCAAGCTGTTTAGAAATATCCACGGGATACTTTTCGCAGTATTCTACAAAGGATTGTTTACTCATGAAAGGATATTCCTTAATGAAATTTCCTTTTTCATGTTCTGGAATAGCCTTCATGTAAAACTCAATGAATGGCTTAATAGAATGGCTTGTTAGATTGGCGCTTGCTGATTGCGTGAAGTAAAAGGTAAAGGTTTCACCCAATTCTTCTACCTTAATAATGCGCTTTTTTGTTTCCATTTTAGTTTCTCCAATCAAGCTAAATTAGCAATTCTAAGGCTTTCTAAACCAGCAATCGCTGTATTAAATTTAGCGGTATGTTTAGCATCATGATACTTTTTAGCGCTAAATTGTTTTTCATAACGGCTGAATAAACCCTTGCGCTTTTCTTTCCTATACTTTAACGCCTGTAATAAACTGGCTTGCGTTTCCCAATTAAGCGGCAACGAATCTGGTACAAAGAAGATAGCCTCAATGGAATAAGCGCCACCTGATTGAAGACCTGAAAATTTAATATATACTTTTTGCCCTTTTTCTTTGGCGTATTCTTCAACAATCGTTTTAAGGTTTTCTCTCCACAATTTAGAATCCCTTTGCTTTTGGAATGAAAGCCATGATTTAGGGAAAGTCTTAAATTCTGGAATGTTAATAACAAGCGCTTGTGCAATGTTTTGGGATTTATGCGGCACAATGTAGGATACGGTTTCGCCGTTGATAAGTAGCTTTTTCATGGTTTTCCTTTACAGTTTACGGTTTTGGATTGTGGCGGCAAATGTAATCACTAGAAAACATTTGCCGTTTGTTCTTTATGGCTTAATCGTCGCTTTCTTCAATAGCTTCAATCAGGGCATTCCACAATTCAGCCAACAATGCCCTGTTAGAATTGCATTGCTCAATCAATTCAGAAGAAACATTATCGGCAATCCATTTAGCAACGCTTTCTGTAAAATAATCATTATGTAAGTTTGACGCATTTTGTAATGAACAATCAGGATATGGCACATAATCAATTTCCATGTATTCTGCCAATTCTTCAGGTTCATTAGGCAAGCCGCAAGGTGAATTGTCAATGACAAAGAAAAACATTGCCAATTCGCTGATAACATCGCTTCCGTCTTCTAATGCTGCTAAAACCCAATTCTGCCCACAGTATTCATCGAGGGCATTTTGCACATTTTCTGGAATAGCGGCATTATTTGTTTCATATTCATGGGCAATCTGCCATGCGTAATCATTCTGAATTTCAATTTCACATTCTGCCCTGTATTCAGCGCTTTTATAGCCAACAATATCAGGAAAGCGGATTGTAATCAGTACGATTTCTTTTGTGTTCATGGTTTTACCTTTTTAGGTTTTTACAAAGGCGAAAAGCTGAAACATTTCAGGGAAAGCGTTCTTTGCTTGTTTCCATAGTGCCTATTATAGCAATTTTTGAAAGAATGTAAAGCGGATTTCAAAAATTTATTAAATGGCTAATTCTATTAGCGTTTTAACATTTATCAGGATAGCAAATAAAAAGGCATAAAAGATAAATGATAAAAGCGTGTATTGGATAAGCTGAAGTCTTAATAATGAAGGCGCTTTGTCTGGCGTTCTTCTTTCTCTTCTTCGCATTTGCGCTCCCATTTCTTAGCCTGTTTGCGGCTTGAAAAACGTGTTACGTTGTTTCCTTTGCCATATTGTTGAAACGTCATTTTATTGCTCCTTTTATTCTGTATCGGCTGGCATTAAAGCGCAATCTATAACAGCTTTAATCCAGCGCGTTAAGTATGCGTCATGATTTATTTCATTTTGCATTTCTTCATGAAATGTTTTTATTTCCGCTAAATCATGAGGAGTATGCTGTTTATAAAAAAGGTGAAACAAAAGGTTTAATATTGAAAGAATCTTTTGTTTCATCGTATAAAAACTCATAGCCAAACAAATGTTCATAGATAACAAAAAGGTTTCCTTTTTCTGCGCATATATGAATGTTTCCACCTTTCAAACTATTCTTAAACCTTTTACCGCTACATTTCTTTGTGGCGTTATTCTTAATCGTAACAGCCGCGCCAATTAAACATTTTAATGTTCTGGTTGGATATTTCTCAAAAGAATCGCGCATTTCAGTTTCTAACCTGTAAGACGTAGTTTGCTTTTCCATTTTATGCTCCCTTCATTCACAATAGTCTTCATTCTGGCTATAACGCAAAATGCGATAAAAGCAATTTTCTACATTTTCCGCGCTTTCGTCATTGGCAAATGTTGCTATCAATTCTGTTTTCAGTATTTCTTCGCCTCCATCGCCGCCGTCAAAGGTAGTAATCGTTACTTCATAACGTCATGTACCTTTCGTTTCTTTTGTTGTTTTTCGCGCAATGCGTTTAGCTTCTAAAACAACAAGATTGCCATATTTGTCTTTACGTTCACATGAATAATAGTTTTTCATGATTTTGCTTCCTTAGATTTTATGGTAAACGTAAAAGCTGGTTATTCCGTGAAATACGTTTACCTTTGTTTCATTGTGGATAGTTTAGCGGGTTAATTATTTGTACTCAAGGCTTTCTTTAACATTTTCTTCAAGCCATTTTCTCGCCTTTTCCGCTAATAATTCACGGTCGGTTTGTGAATATGGCAGACGATTTTCATCTTTCACAATATCCGCGCAAATTTTGTTAATAACGGATTCTTTAACGTCTTTATCCCAATAAAGATATTCATCTTCAATGTAGTCATGAATATAGACTTCCCATGTTACTTCATCGCCTATTACCATTTCAAATGTACCGGCAATAGATGAATCATAGAAGATATGCTGGATATAATCAGAATTTATGCAGGCATATTCTTTTTGCGCTTCTTCATTGTAAAAATAAACATAGACGCAATCGCCTTGTGAATAGCCATAGGCACGGAAGCCTTCTAATTCATTATAAAGTGAACAATCATCTTCATTATTCAGCATTTTAACGTAATCTTCCGCTTTTACATTGGCGAGGTCGTTTAGCATTTCTGCCAATTCTTCCTTGCAATCTTCGTATTCTTCTTTTGTATATTCTTCTTCATCCATTCCGTTTTCTTCTACAAATGCAACACAATCGGCTAAAGAATACGGATTAGTTGTATGATTGATTACACTTCCAGCTTCAAAACCCATTTCATAGGCATCATAACGAAGCCATTCGGCAATCAATTCACGCGGATTATTCTTAAATTCTTCAAGCTGTTCTTCGCTGTAATGTTTTTCATATTTCGCGTCTTCATTGGCGAAAATGACTATATCTGATATTTCGCCACGGCTATTAAGAATTTTAATAATAGGCGCTTCATCAATAAAATCATCATAATAAATCCGCGCTAAATAATTATCATAGCAAAAATTTTGGCTAAATTTTACGTCTAAATCAGTTTTGTAGGGGAAGGTTTTCATGGTTTTGTTCCTAGGTTTTATAGCAAGCGCAAAAGCGGTTTATTCCGTGAAAAAGCGCTTGCCAATGTTTCAGTTTGCGTAGTTTATCAGGTTAATCACACAACTTCAAGTGTTTCGCCTAAATTTTCTTCTAGCCATTTACGCGCCATTTCAGCTAATTGCACGCGGTCGCTTTCTGAATACGGCAATTCTTCTTCACTATCCTGTTCAATATCTTTGCAAATACGGTTAATTATATCTTTCTTTACATTGTCATTCCATTCTTGATAGTTGTCTTCGATATAATCCAAAAGAAATGCGCTCCATTCTGTTCCATCGTCCAATATCATTTCAAAAACGCCAGAAAGAGGTTTTTCATAGAAAATCTGTTTAATATATTCTCTGTTTATATATTTGAAAACCCTCCATGCGGCATTATCATAAAAATAAACATCAACGCATTGCCCTCTGGAATTGCCCTTTACTCTAAATCCTGTTAGCGCGTTAACGGTAGTTTCTTCGTCATGAATCATGTTTACATAATCTTGCGCTGTTACTTTAGAAAGGTCTGATAGCATAATATCTAACTTTTCCTTACATTCTTTATACTTTTCCGGCGTATAGTATTCATTATCATAACCATGCGCTTCAACGTAAGAAACACATTCGTCAATATAGTTTCTTTCTCGTATAGTATGAAAAACTATGTTTTCACAAAAATCATACGTATAAGCGTCATAGCGCTGCCATTCTTTAATCAGCGCAAGCGGGGTTTCCTTAAATTTCGCAAGCTGGTCATCGTCATAATGTTTTTCATTTTTGGCTTCTTCACTAGCAAAAATTACCATTTCCTGAATGCCACCTAATCCATATTCCAAAGTAAGTAACGGCGTATCTTCTAGAAAATCGTCGTAAAAATCCTTCGCTAAATTTTTGACATAGCGAAAGCTATGTTTGAAAGTAACAGCAATTTCTGTTTTTGTAGGTAAGGGCAAAATGTTCATAATTTTTCCGTAGGTTTTGTTCACAAAGGCGAAAAGCTGATTCATTTCAGGGAAAGCGCGTTTTGCTTGTTTCCTTATGTGGGCATTATAGTAAATTTTTCTAGTCTTGTAAAGTCTTTTCTGAAAAATTTACTAAGCGCTTGTTTTATTACCAATTAACCATTCCCAAAGAATAGCCGATTAGAAGGCAAAATGCTGCTAATGTGCTAAACAATACGGCTGTTTGTATCTTTTCCATAATTTACTCTCTTTTTGTGTTTTTGATATTCTTTGCAAAAATCCAGAAAAAAATCAAATAAAAATTCTGGATTTTTGCTAAATTCTTTTAGACTTCAACAAAGCCAATATGCCGGAAAACCGCAGTTTTTACAACGTTGCCATTTTCATCCGTACTTTCCACAGACTGGCGCGCCGTGAAAGAATACAATACCTTGAAACCTTTAGCTTTTAAAGCGGTTTCCAGTGCGCCGCCAATCATTACCGAATCGCCCATTTCATCATGCGCCAGATTGGCGATAATTTCCGCCCTTTCCACAATTTCCGCTTGCGTTGGAATTGTGGTAAACGTAAGGGCAAGTCTTAGCGCGCCGATTTTATCGGCGGATAAATCGTAAACGCCCGCCGCCTTTTGTTCGGCAGTAGCATTATGCTGTGTAAGGTTTAGAATTCTTTTCATGGGTTTCTCTGGTTTTTGGATATTATACGGCGGCGCGGTTTACGCCGCCTGAATGATTCTATAGGCGCTTATTAAATGTAATAAGCGACTGGTTTTCCGTCTTCTATGCCTGCCCAAAGGAAACAGCCTTCTTCACTAGCTTTTTCCTCAAGTGCGGCGATTACGGCGTCTTCATCGGCGTTGCCGTCTTCGTCATAATCATCTTCGTCAATGGCGTCGTCTTCTAAATCGTCTCCATCTATTTGCTGTATATCACAGCATAAGCCAATGACGTCTAGCTGAAACGGGCTTTCTTCCGTATAACATTCATCGAAAAATTCGAAAAGCGCCTCATAAACCGCAAACGGATAATAGTCGCGGTCGTAAGCGCGAAAAGCGTCTTTTAATTCAGTAGCGCTATCAATTGGATTTACTATAGCAGCCATAATTTTTCTCTCTTTTTGTGGTTATCCTTTCGCGGAATGCTAGGCGATAACCTGTTTCCTTTTGTTGGGCGCATTATAGCGCCTTCCAGAATTTTTGCAAGTCTTTTTCAAAAAATCTTGCAAGATGTTGTTTTTATTGGTATATTATCGGTCAATATACCATGTTAAGCCGCCGTATTCAGCGCCCGCGCATATCATGATGGGATTGTCGGCCCAATCCGAAACGCGCTTAATGGCATAGCCATCGCGTCATAATAGTCTTTCTGCGCCTCATGTAATGCCGCTTCCAAAGCGGCGGCTTTTGTAATAGCGTGTTCTTTCCGGTTCGGTTTGTTTGTTGGTTCTTTACCTCTGGCTTGTTTGCCTTCGGTATGTCGGTATGTCGGTATGGCGGCATTATAACGGATTCATCGCCCGATGCAAGCGCTTTTTCCGTTTCTTTTCTTCTTTTTTCGTTTGTCTTTGTTTTTGTTGTGTTTTTAGTTTTGCCATCCGTAGACTTTCTTATAAGGCTTTGATTTTATTAGACGACACATTACTCCATGCCGCCTATATATAAGGACAAACGCGCGTCTATAACATTTCCATGCGTTTGTCAATAGCGGTTTTGTGTTTTCGGTTTTGCCAATCATCACGCCTATAACATAGCTTCCGCCGTTTGTCAATACTTGTTTTTCGACGCGGATTGTGATTGGTGGCAGGCTATAAACCACAATTTAGCAGCATTGTCAATTACTGTTTTGTAATTTACATTTTGCCGCTTTTATGTTTGACGTTTTTAGCAGGTTTCCATCGCCATATAACACGGATTCGAGAAAATTTCTATTAACAATATGTTAATGAAAAAGGTCTTGCATTTCCTTTTTTTAACAGAATTAAATTTCGATGCCCCATACAATGCGCCCCATAACGCGGATAGATAACAGGCTTGCATTTTTGTCCGCCATATGTTTATCAATCAGGCTATATGCGCTACTCTATCCAATTGGCGTTTATAGCTTGTGGCAATAGTATCAAGCCGGTAAATTATAAGTCTAGTCTGTTAGCGGTTCTATAACAATAGGGTTCACTTAGTTTTCTAGTGATTGTATCACTTCGATGCAATCACAACCTGAAACCTTAACGTTTGCAAGCTATCCATGCCACTTGCGAAACGTTATCAGATAGGTTTCGGCGAATGAGAATGACTTCCATTCCCATCATCAAGAGGGAATGGGAAGGGTTCTCAATAGGAAAACTGGGATAGGAATGGGGCATGGGAGGAGGCGACACCCCTGAAGCACGCCTTTTTGAGTTTTTTCAGAAAATTTTCAGAATTTTTCAAATTTTTTAAAAGTTTTTCAGCCGTTTTCAAAATTATTTGGAAGTTTTTAGAACTGATTATTCTAGCGCCTTATCATCTTACTCATTAAAGCCCTCTGAAATGAGGGCTTTTCTGTTATTAAAACAAGGCTTCTAAATCGCGTTTTAAGCCCTTATATTAGAACTTGCTAATATAAGTAAGTCATTGATTTTATTGAAATTGTTAATTTTGTCTAAAATCCGAAGGGTAACCTACTGGGTAAGCATTTTAACGCCTTAGAAAGCCATTCAGGGGCTTCTACTGGAATTTTAGGGCTTATACCAATCATCTTTCGCCACATCATAAACAAAGCCAAGTTTATTCAATTTCTTGTGCCATCTATCAGCTTCTTTGTACTCTTGCATTGACCTGTAGCCTCTAATGCTGTGCACATATCCTTCAGCCATCTCGTAAAGAACCTTCAGCTTCATTCGTTTGATTTCCCAGTCTTCACGTGGCTTATTCTTTGAATGAAACAAAGGATAAGTAGTAAAGTGCCAATGCGTACTGCTAACCAACATGTCTGTTTTGCCACTTAGCTCTTTATAAGTTTCTTTAGGAAGGATTGGGATTACAACAGCGCGCCCATCATTGTTATAGTAGCCCCTTTGCAACTGGGCTTTACCAATGTTCTGAATGTACATTAAAAGAATCCTTTGATGATGGCTTTAACTACAGCGCCTTGTTTAGCTTCTTCCTCAGCGTCTTTATGCAAACCTTTACGCAACGTGAGCACAACGCCTTCGTTAATCAAATCGTTTTCACCTTCAATGGAAACGCTGCCATCTGTGTAAACAATGATTTCAAAGAACTCCATGTAATTGATTTTTACGCAGGTTCGTTTAATAATGAACGCAAGGTCTTCATCATTATCAAAGTAGAAGTAGTCATCGCAATCAGACCAGTGCTCACAGTCCAGATATTCGCAAAGTGCTTGAAGTGAACGTTTAACTACGCCTTCTTGAAGTTGTTCAATCATTTCTTTCATGTTTTATACCTCTAGTTGTCTGTTAGAATGCGCCCATTATAGCCCACATGCCACCCATTTCAATTACATTCCATTAAGATTGATGAAGGCTCTGTGCAATCTGTTTGCCAGTTGAATTTTATTAGCCCTTCTTCAAAAGCAAACTGAATAATTTTGTGCTTATAGGCTTCAGCTAAGGCAAAATGCCCATTATCCATAGCTCTAACAAATTTCTCTGCATACACTTTGTAAACATCATTCAAATTCTCTTTGCACATAATGAAATACTCCTATATAAATCAATAAGTTGTGTGTTAAACCATGCAAGCAGTACTGGATTTTCTCTCTACATTAACTCTAGATAAAGCCTTTTCAGTAGGGCTTACTATCATTCTTGCTTTCATTCTGTTAAAAGCTATTCATGGTTTAGATTTAGCGGAAATGTTTGAATCACATGGAAGTGGGAAAATCAGCCATACTAAATTTTGGAGTAATGTAGCATACTTGGTAGGTACGATTTCATTTATAAAGATTAACTTTTCAGAACACCCGCCAGAATACTTGCCCGAACTTTGGTTGTTCTTTCTAGGCGTTATTGGCGGCAATTCCTCCGTAAGTAAATGGATAAGCCTTAAGTATGCTAACAACAAAGGGCGCTATGATGACGATTACTACGGTAGAGGGCGGATGTATTCAGCTTGGCGTGATGAGAATGTTAATGGTGATGGCGAAGCTAATAAAGAAAGTGAAGATGAAGCCATCCAAAAAGCCCTTGCTAGGAGTATTGGCAATAAAGAAGCTGGCGATTAGGCCAGCTTTTTCATTTAATCTTTTATTCTTGTTCTTCTTCCTGTTCTATTACTTCTTCAGAAAGGCTAACCGCAACCTGATAATGAAGCCATAATTCATTTGCCTCATAAACAAATTTGTATCCCTTGTATAGTACTCTGAAGTCTTCTTTGATAATATCAAAATCTGGCAAGAAATCAAGCACTAAGGCATCAGCGTCTTTGACTTTCCTGAAGTTAATTTCATCTCTATCAACGCAAACGTAGAAGGCGTTTTGTGTGATAGGAATAATGCGTTTAATGATTTTAGAACCGATTGACAATGTGCCATTTTCTTCTTGTTTATAGCCAGATAAAACGCTAAAAATGTTGTTCTTAATTGTTTTGTTCAAATGATTTCGCTCCTTCTTGTCCAGTTATGCCCTTCTGATTTGTAAAGTTTAACTCTTTCCTGCCCATGCCGATAGCCCCAGCCATAGGAATCCACGTAATCCAAAATGTAGGCTTTGTCTTTGCCTTTACAGTTTCTTATCGTTCTTCCTAATGCCTGAATCAATGAAACTTCAGCTTTCATGGGCTGTGCTAAAGCTAGAACTCTTAGATTTGGCGCGTTTACACCAGTCGCCATTGTTTTATAAGAAGCAACAACAATGGTGTTTTCACCCTCAGCGAACATGTCTTTAATACGGATTCTTTCATCCGCTGAAACTTCGCCATCAACGTATTCTACGTTAATGTTAAGCCCTTTTTCATTAACTTGTCGTTTGATTTCTTCGTAAAGATTTGTGCCATATGCCCTTCTGATGAATAATGCAATGGTGTTTGTATTCTTGGATATTAAATCATTAGCTACGTATTCGAGGCGCTTTTTGTCATTAGCGTAGTAAGACTGGAAGTCAGCGTATTCATCAAATGTTGGTCTAAATGTATGTTTCAACGTAACGATTTCAATATTAACTGGCGTTGCTTGCCCGTTCTCAATGAGTTCTTTGGCTTTGATGATGGGTAGAATATCTGAAAACAGCTTCAATGTGTTTAAGCGGGATTCTTTGTTAGAAGGCAGTGAACCCGTCATGCCAAAGATGTATTGCGCATGCCAGCATTTCTCAAGGATTGCGGTTATTGATGGCGTTGTTGCTTTATGCCCTTCATCAATGATTACACAGTCAAACTGCTTGAAGTATTCAGCTTCTTCTTTCATGGAAGCATAGGTTGAAATGAAGATAAGCCCTGATTCATCATACTTTGAATCTTTTGACTTGCCATGAATAGCCTTGATTTTATCTTTCCAGAACTTCTCTTTCTTGGTGTAGGACAAGAAATCTGATTTTAATTGTTCAACAAGTGTTACTGAATCCGTGATAATCAGGACTTTCTTTAAGGGTGTTTCTTTGGCTTTCAGTTGTTCTCTTAGGAAAATGCCCGCTAAAGCGTAAATGATGAATGACTTCCCGCCTGATGTAGCTATAGTGCAGAACAGGTTCTTGCGGTAAAGGAATGATTTAATGGCTTTTTCTTGATGAGGATGTGGCTGGAAATGCCCCTTGAAGACATCTTTTAAGAAGTTTTCGTAAGCCTGTTCAACCCATTCTTTATCGTTGTGCTTGACAAGTTCCGGGTCAACATTGAACGTAAAGCCATTTGCTTTTAGCAGCTTTATCAAATCCCATACAAGTTTACAGGGCATTTTATAGCCATGTTTATGAAACATTCTTTTTACTGGAACATAGCCAAATTTCTTTCTTTTCATTTCCTTGTTCTGTTCTACTTCGTAAGTGTAGTGTTCATAAAGGAAATCAATGAACTTCAGTAGCCTTTTGTTCTTCAGGTCAAACTTTAGCTTTAGCGTCCAGTCATCGGTTTTGATAATATCGAAATCTTTTTCTTCAGCCACTCAATAGCCCCCGTTCTGGAATTTCTGGTAGTCAATAGCGTTCTTGATGTAAAAACCCCTTGATGAAATTTGCTTCAGGAAATCTTCTACTTGTTTCAGTATGGCTTCAGCTTGTCTTACTCGTTTATAGAGTTGGTTATATTCATCATCGCCTTTGATGTATGTATCAACATCAGTTTTAAGCACTTTTATCTTCTTAGGCTTTTCCTTGTACACTTCATCATCAGCTTTGCCTAAGTAATAATCAGAAAGCCTTAGCTTGGTTTTGTTCTGTTCTTCATACAGTTCAGCTAGCTGCATTTCAAGGTCATAACGGATGTTTGCGTACTTGGTATAAAGAGATGGTGTACGTAATGATTCATGGGAAAGTTCAGATTCATCAATGTTGGCATCATTAGCCATCATTTGCTGTAATTCTTTAATGTTCAATTTGTTACTCCCGACTTATAAAGGTAGAAATGCGTGTCAAATAGTTCTTGGCGAAAGTCGCCATTAGTAACAGACGTAATCCCATCGGCACTGTATTTTAGAACAAAGGCTTCAATGTCGCTATTAACAAGCGGGAAGATTACTACCTGAACAAAGCCATTTTTGTTGTATTCCTGCTTGGAAAAGTAAACCTTAACCTTGCCAATAAAGTGTTTGTACTCATCAAATAAGGCTTCAAGAAGGGGCGTAACCTTCAGGAAAACATTTTTGTTCTCGTTTTGTTCTTTGAAGATGCCATTTAATCCAGCAAAAGCCTTATTAAGCTGGCTATCTGGCAGGATTCTAACGTCAAAAATGTTTGAGGAAACGAAAGCATTGTTATCTTGCCCGAATGAAACAAGTGTTTGCTTTACATCAGTTGCAGCAATGTAGGGCTGCGCGTAGAACGCTGTTGGTGTGATGGTAAACGTGCCAACTGGCATATTATCCAGAACTACACCAAGCTGTGCGCCAAATTTATCAAATGAAATGAACTCTTTCTTGTTGATTATAAGGCGAACATAGAGGAATATTTCTTCATAAGTTTTAACTTCGATGAATGACTGCTTACCATCGTAAGCGTAGTTGAGAAGAAAACGGTCTTCGCGAACTACAATCCTGAATGTCTTGTCAGACTTATCCACTTTGTGTGTAAAGTGAATATCAACAAAGTCTTGGTCGTTGAAGAAGGTAAGGTAAACTTTGCCTCTTGATTTTGGCACGATTTGTTTAGCCAACTTCAGCGCTTTATGAATTTCTGGCTTGTTTGGCTTCAGCTTTTCTTCCTTAACGAGTTCTTTTACTTTCTTGAAATCTCTAGTAATTGGCGCTGCTGCTGATGGCGAAAAGACTTGATAGCCATCTTCATTACAGCCAATGATAATTTCATTCTCTTTAACATCCAGCTTGACTAGCAAAACTGGCGTCTTGGTTAAACGCCAGAATATGTAATTTGCAAAGTTCTTGTTGTAAATCATATTATTAAGCTCCTTTTTAGCGAATGTTTGCCGCGGCAAGAATGATTTCGGCAACTTTATCAGCAGGAATTTCTCTCCCCATGTCATTGTTAAAGCGAATAACGCCTTGTTCATCAATTACCGCCACAATAAGATTGCCTGCTTGAGCATTAACAGGAATCAGATTAAGCCAAATTAGCACCTTTCCGGTATTAGAATCAACGATTTTGGCGATATTAAAGCCTTCAATGAAGGTTTCATAGCGTTCAACTAAACCATAGAGATGACCAGCTTGTGCCAGCGGTTCTGAATTAAACTTCGTTTCTTTACAAGAGAAAGGAAGGTTTTTGAAAAGTTTGGCGAACTTAGTCCATGATGTTGCAACTTCTTTAGAGCCTGTTGCATTATCCTGAAGAATGCCGCTAACTCCTTTATTGAAGAAGATTAAGCTATGGCTTTCTGTCACCGCATTGATAACGCCCCATCCGCTGTACATAACAAATTCAGGGAAAGTTTTAGTTAAGAGCCTAATCATCGGCACAACATAGACTTTGTTTGAAAATTTGTAACTGGTCAGCTTCAGGACTTTGATGAACTTGAGGATAAGCCCTTCGTAATGAACGTCAATGATGACCTGTCTGAATTGAATGAACAGGTTGCGTTCTTTATCACTTTTAATGATGAAAAACTCATCGCCAACATAGCAGGAAATGCTGAAGAAATCTTGGTTAATCCTGATTTCTGTAACGCTGCAATGTTCAACAATCATATTGTAAATGTAGCAACATTGCTTCACTACAGGAAAATCATCAAGCGGAAAATCTTTTATGACTTCTTTCTTTTGTCTGTATTCTTCTTTAATGGAAAGATTTCCATAAGGGCGGAAAGCAACCAAAGCGTGTTCTTTATAGGGGCGGAAATAAACATCGCCAGTATAAGCCCAACACAGACTTGCTATGGTTTTCATATTGTTGGTGTTCAGTTTCTTCACGGTTTGTTCTCCTTTTGAATAGTGAATAGGCGCGTTTTAACCATGCGCCCTGATGTTTGCCCTTACTACTCGTTCACAATTTCCGTAAAGCCCTTTATCTTCTTCAAGTGAATAGAAGAATGACACAGGTCAAGAATGTCTTCAGCGTTTGGCGAAATGATGAACGTGTTCTGATTGTCTTTGCTGTTTAGAATGTCAATGAAAGCCTTACAGCCCTGATAATCCATTGATGTATTGAAGATTTCATCCATGATTAACAGGTTTGTTTTAAGTCCTGCCTTCATGGCTGCTACTTCCCGCCAAGCTAACATGATTGAAAGGTCAACTCGTAGCTTTTCACCTTCTGAAAGCTGGTAGAAAGTGAAGTTGTCAAAGCCCCGTTTCTTGATGGTTTCCTTGAAGTCTTCATCAAAACTTACTGTAGCGAATAATCCTAATTGAGAAACATATTCATTTATAAGATTGTTGATAACTGGCAGATACTTCTTAATTACAATAGCCTTGATGCCACCATCAGACAAGAGCCAAAGTGTTTCTTTGTACACTTCTTGCCGTTCTTGAAGCAAGGCAAGACTAGTTTTATGGGCTTCCAGTGAAGTTTTCACTTCTTTCATTTTCTCTTTAAGCTCGTTTACAGTCTTGTCTTCTTGTTTGTTATTGGTTTGTTTAGTAAGCCTATCTAAGTTCCTGATAACACTAGACAATTTTGATTCATTGTCTTTAATATTGAAAAGGATGGCTTCCAAGTTGTTGATTTTGTTATCAATTTCTTCTTGTTGTGTAATCAGGTCTTCACATTTGCTGTTCAGCTTGTCTTCTTTATCTTTCAGTTCTTTAATAATGCCTTCTTGTTCTTCTTTAATAGACTGCTTATGGTTGTCTGTGATGGCTTGTTTACAGGTTGGGCAAGTTTCAGTTGTCTGAATAAAAGACAAGAACTGTTGCTGGTCTTTAAGTTTCTGTGAAAGTGAAAATTTGAAGGTTTCAATCTTTTTGATGCTAGATTTAACTTCGCTGGCTTCTTGCTTCTTGCCATCGTATTCTTCTTTGTTAAATGCCTTATTCAGCTTTTCTAGAGCCTGTTTAAGTTCGTCCAGTTCGGCTTGTTTAGCGTTGATTTCTTCATTGTTGGCGTCTTCCAGATTCTTCTTAAGCGTTTTAACGGTTTCAAAGTGCTGTGAAAGAAGTTTCTCCTGTAAACGAATCTCATGCTCTTCATCAGAAATCTTGGCTTGTAAGATTTTCTGATTCTCTTTGTGCTTGTCTAGCATCGCCCTGTAAACAGATGTGTTCAGGATGGATTCAACAAACTGACGTCTTTTATCAAGTGGCAAAGAAATGAACGAAGTGTAATCAGCCTTGCCCATTGCAATGATTTGCTTAAACGTTGAGTATGGCACTTCAAGCAGTTCTTCTTCGATGAAAGCCTGCTGCGTCATCGTTTGGGGCAATATTTCACCATTTCTAGTGATTGTCAGGAACTGGGGCTTGTAACCTCTATGAATAATGTACTCGTCATTGTTCTTCATGAAAGTAAGCCTTACTTCCAATCCTTTTGCATTGCGGTTGTTTACCAGTTCACCCAGTTTAATCTTCTTGTACGGCTTGTTGTAGAGACAGAAGCAAAGGCTTTCCAGCATGAGTGAAGATTTAGAAGTGCCATTTTCACCATACACAACTGTTGTCTTGTGGCGGTTCAGGTCAATAGTAATGAACTCATCGCCAATAGTAGCCAAGTTCTTTACTTCTAAACGTTTGAAAAGTAACATAAATTCTCTCCTTTAAGGGCTTTTGGTGAGAGACATATTATATATGGCTCTGTATGGCTTCTATTACGGATTGTAAATAGTCTTAAGTTTCAATCACTTAGCATTTTAATCATGAAACAAAAGCCTTTCTATCACGCCACTACTAGAAACCTTGTAGCTACATTTGGCGCTATCTTCAATGACCTGTACATCAAGCTAGACCCTAGTTCACCTGATTACAAAGTGCCATTACGCTTTGCGAACCGCGACAAGTTTCTTTCCATTCTTACTGATGCACCAGACCAGTATTCAAAGGTTAGTCAACGTCAAGCTGTACATATGGCTTTTGATTTAACCGGAATGAACTATGCAAGCGAAAGGGCTAAGAACACCAACAACCTCATTACTTCATCAGAAAAAGATGAACGCAAAGTAATGTACACCAGAGTTCCTTACGACTTGTCTTTTTCCCTGTTCATCGCTTCTAAAGACCTTGAACCTTCACTAATGATTCTGGAACAAATCCTGCCCATCTTCAGACCTGCATTAAACGTTACCATTGAAGAAGTGAAGGATTTTAACCTGAAAACGGATATTTCCATAGGGCTTAACTCTGTAAACCCGATGATGGAGTATGAAGGCGATTACAGGGAACAAAGAATCATCATGTGGGAATTACAGTTCACCATGAAGGCTTGGTATTACTGCCGTATTGACACGATAGAAAGAATTAAAGAAGTGATTGTTGATTTGTTTAGAAGTAAAGGTTCAGACAATCATAGTGGCGATGAATGGTTTGCTGAATATACAGCAAGTGTAAATCCTAAATCAGCAAGTAAAGAAGATGAACATGAAATTATTGAGAAGTGGATTGAAAAATGAGTGGCGTTGAAATTATTGAGGGGCGGTTACTTAATGAGTTTGTCGATACATTAAATCAGACTAAATTGCCCCTATTGGAATCTATAGATTCTTCTGCTTCTGGAAATGATGATTTGCCAATCGCTTTTAATCACGAAGACGAAGCCTTCAGGGAAGAAGTTGAAGCTAATATCAAGGAAGATTATAGAAAGGCTAGGAAGACCATTCAGAGCATTCTGGTGAATGTAAATGAGCCATTTATAACTGCTGTTCAGCAAGCTGTTGAAAGTGGCGACCCGAAGATGGTTTCTGCTTTGTCTTCTTTGATGGGAACGATTACTACATCAAACATCAAACTGGTTGAACTTAGTCAGAAGATGAAGGATAACTTGTTTGTAGGGATTGATGAGAATGATTCTTCTAATAGTTCTTCTACTGGTGGCGGTAAGCAGGAAGTGAAGGAACAACACAACACCCAAATCAACTGCTACTTTCATGGTTCAACGGAAAGCCTGATTAGCAGGGATTCTTCTGATGATGCTGTTGGGTGATGTTCGTCTTTTTGTTTATCTTAGAAGTGTCTTCAAGTTAGCCGCATGATTTCACTTTTTCATTTTTGTTCATCTTAGAACACGGTTTCACTTTTTCATTTTTTGTTCATCTTAGAACACGGTTTCACTTTTTCATTTTTTGTTCATCTTAGAACACGGTTTCACTTTTTCATTTTTTGTTCATCTTAGAA
>ERZ773054.149-NODE-149-length-55645-cov-10.459633_pt1 | contig 55645 bp, 42 predicted proteins | sample MGYA00580630_ERZ773054 | MGnify/ENA primary metagenome ERZ773054 (study PRJEB29015, sample SAMEA2737994) | human oral metagenome | biome: human oral; feature: human-associated habitat; material: dental | place: China | collected 2115 ... | reverse complement strand
GTGTCCAAGGCAAGATATGTTTGTAACGGTTTATGTGATAGACAAATCATTATATCTACGCCTGTTCTATAAGATCAAGTAATTGCCTTACATCCTTCTTACCGAACTGCGGTTTAGCATCATTTATAAGCATACAGGGGACGCTCATAATTTGATACTTATCTTTTATTTCACCGAAGTGATTGATATCATAGATCTCAGTATTTACCTTAGGAGAAGCTGCAGCTATCCTATATGCCGCTGCAACAAGATCGGGGCATACGGTACAGGTAAGTGACACTACGATTTTGATGTTCACTTCTTTATTTATATCATCGATCCTCTTACTTACATCATCTTCTAAAGCCTGTCCCGGACCGGCTGCATTGTAAAGTCCCAGCACAAAGGAGGTAAATTCATGACCTCCGGGTACTCCGTGGAATGACAGTCCCGCATAGCTTCCATCTTCATAACAAACCCTTACACAAGGCTTATTTTCCAAGGCTTCATCCTGTACTGTCTCCACTGATAATTTATCGGTAAGTGCTGCCAGGGACTCCATATAATTTTTAAGCTCATCGGACACTTCCCTGTTATCAAGGTAAAGCTTAAGCTTAAGGCTTCTTTCCATTCTTGAAAAGATCATATCAAGCTGTGCAAGCATATCTTCACTAAAAAGTCCCTCATCAGCCTCGCCTGATTTTGAGGCACTCTTACTTTCTGCACTGTGTACCGCCTTTACCGGCTCTTTTCTCTCAGGTACTATGCCTGTCTTTTTATGCATGGTTGAAACATACTTTTCAAGCTCTGTAGCTGCCAAAGCTCCGTCTCCAACCGCAGTAACCACCTGTCTTAATGGCTTTATACACACATCTCCGGCAGCATATATTCCGTCAACACTTGTTTTTTGTACCTTATCCGTGATTACATAACCTGCCTCATCCAAATCGACCTGCCCCTTAAATATACCGGTTGCCGGTGCATAACCTGCAAATACAAATACTCCAAAGCCCTCGTTTGCGTAATCCACCTTTGTTTCTTCACCGGTTTTATTATTCTTATAGGTGATACTTCTTAGTATGCTGTCGCCTTCTACCCTTACCACCTCCGTGTTTGTAAGTATATTTATCTTATCGTGAGCTTTGACTTGATCTGCAACACTTTTCGCACAGCTGAAATCATCTTTGCGAATAAGGAGAGTTACATTCTTAGCGTACTTGGTAAGGAACATACTTTCTTCCGCTGCGGCAAATCCGCCTCCTACAACATAAACCTGCTTTCCGGTAAAGAACTCTCCGTCACAGGTTGCACAGTATGCAACTCCATGACCTCTAAACTCCTCTTCTCCTTCAAAACCTATCATCTTAGGTCTTGCACCTGTAGCTATCACTATTCCGAAACACTCTATAGTTCCTCTTGCTGTATGTACCTTCTTTATATCCCCTTCAGCTTCAATAGATTTTACCTCGGACAGCATAAACTCGGCACCGAAATTTTGTGCCTGTTTTCTCATATCTTCACTTAACTCTTCACCACTGGTATGTATAACTCCCGGGTAATTTACAACCTCCGAAGTAAGGCTTATCTGACCTCCGAATTTCTCCTTTTCTATAATTAAAACCCTGTAATAAGCCCTTGCCAAATATATAGCTGAGGTAAGTCCCGCAGGACCGCCACCTATAATTACGACATCATATACATTATTTTTATTCTCTGACATAAAGTAACCTCCTGTTGAACTCCTTAGAAATATTGCAAATATCGTAAAAATTGCAATATTTGTAAAACTTAAACAATTTTTTGACTTGCTTTTGCAGATGCTTGCTAAAGCGGCTACACCTACCGGCAAACTAAAGTAACTGCAATATAATTCAAGAAACGATACACTAGCAATATGAGGACTAAACAAAGCGTATTATTTGTTAATAAGCCACTTTGTCTTGTCCTCATGCATATTAGGGCAGTTTATAAAAGCATTTCTTTAATATCTTAAGTAAGAAAGGCTTTTACCATCATACTACTATATCGTAAATGTTGTTTATATTTTTAATGAATTTATTATCAATAGATATCTGTATTTTATAATTGACCTACTAAATCAAGGCTTGGCTTAAGTGTCTTAGCACCCGGCTGCCACTTGGCAGGGCAAACCTCATCACCATGCTCATGAACAAACTTACAAGCCTGAAGCTTTCTGAAAAGCTCATCCGCATTACGACCTACATTTCCGGCATTAACCTCATAAGCTACTATCTTACCTTCAGGATTGATTATGAAGGTTCCTCTTTCAGCAAGTCCCGCTTCCTCTATAAGTACCTCAAAATCACGAGATATTGCATGTGTAGGATCCGCTATCATAGGGTACTCTATCTTAGATATTCTTTCTGAATGATCATGCCATGCTTTATGTGTGAAATGTGTGTCTGTAGATACTGAGTAAACCTCACAACCTTCAGCCTTGAACTTTGCATAGTTATTCTGAAGATCCTCAAGCTCTGTAGGACATACAAAGGTAAAATCTGCAGGGTAGAAGAAAAATATGCTCCACTTTCCTAAAATATCCTTCTTGCTAAGAGACTTGAAATCATTATTCTGAAAAACCTGAACATTAAAATCCGCAACTTCCTTGTTAATTAATGACATATATAACCTCCTAAATTTATAATCTGTACTTATAACTTATATAAGTACATCGCCAAGAGCGACTTAGCTCTAAAATTATCGTGTATACAATCTATCATAAAAAAACAGCGATTTCAATAGGTTCAAGGCATTTTCAGCACTATAACTAATATTAGTAATCATTATTAATATATTTTATACATATTACAATTACTTTCCAACTCCGTCCCAGCTTCCGTCAGGTAACAGCCTGTATCCGTCTGCTGTTACAGTGTTGCTTAACATAATTCCCATATCTGCACCATATGTTTCATTAAGATAATACCATTTTCCGTTTATAAACTGCCAACCTGTAAGCATAGCCCCTTCACTTACATCAGCCGCCTCACTGAAGTAGTAAAAATGTTTGCCATCATCAGCATACCAGCCTGTACGCATATTGCCCTTTTCATCAAAGCTATACCATGCAAAAGGAAGCTTACTTGCCTGTTTTTGTACCAGACCTTCATTAAACACCTCAACCCAAGCAGACTGTCTTAAACTGCCTAAGCTATCGGTATACTTCCATCTTTTGCTTATTTCATCCCTTTGCCAAGTACCTTTGTCTACAGTTACAGGTACGGTATAATTTCCTATGATCTTTGTCTGACCTTTATAGCCTTGTGGGAGTGCTTTTGAAATACCTGATGTTCTTGCAGTACTTCTTGTTCCTGAGCTTAAACCTCCCCCGGAACTTGAACCTCCCCCTGAACTTGAATCTCCCCCGGAATTTAAACCGCCGGAACTTAAACCTCCCGAACTTGAGCCGCTATATGAACCGCCCTTACCGTCAGGCTTTGTATCGTCCTCAGCTTTGTTGTTTGTAGTGTTATTGCCGGTATTTGTGTTATTGTTTATATCACCACTTGCATCGGTATTTGCATTATTGGCAGTATTATTATTGTTATTATTTTTAGCCGTATTATTTATATTTTTACTGTTATTTTCTCCACTTCCGGAACTTGAATTATTTTCTGTATGATCCTTTGGCTTATCCTGCTTTTCTTCACTCCACTTAAGCAATGTTCCATCACTTCTTAACACATCATAAGCCTTGGTTGCAACTATCTCTAAAGCATCACTTTCTATAATAAATCTTTCCTTTGTATTTCCTTCAAAGGCAAGCTCTGATACATGGGTGATCTCTATAGGAAGTTTTACCTTGCTAAGCTTGTTATTGGCAAAAGCGTAGTCGGGTATAAGATCGAGTCCGTGCTTATAGCCTTCAAGTCTGGGCTTTACAACAAGCTTTTCTATTCTGTTGTTCATAAATGCTCCTACGCCTATCTCTTCGGCAACATCCGCAAGTTCAACCTCTTTTAACTTATTGTCCTTAAATGCCTTATCGCCCACATGACCTGTGTATTTACCGAATTTAAGCTCCTCTATATCATTGTTCTCAAAAGCTGAAGTCCTTATCACATGAGTAAGCTCCGGCAGCAAGACCTTAGTTAAGGAGTTGTTCTTAAACGCATACTCATTTATGGTTCTAAGTTTACTTTGATTGATATTATTAAGATTCCAACCAAAAGAAGTTAAGCCTGTATCCATAAATGCTCCTGAACCTATGGTTTCAACTGCATCCGGCAAAGTTACAGCGATCAAAGACTTATCGTAAAAGGCAAAATCAGCTATTTCATTGACAGCAACACCTGTACCCGATACCGGAAGTACCACTTCACCTCCTGTACCGTTGTACCTTTTAAGTACCGATCCTTCTATAATATATTCATCATTATTATTTTGACTTACACTAAAACTTCCTGCCGCATAATTATTAACAGTAAATTCAACCATATCCGAGGTGCTTAACTCAATCCCTTCGATCCTAAAGAAACCGTCCTCATTAGATCTTACTTCATATGATTTAGAACCTACTTTAGCATTTATTTGAGCATTGGGCAGTGCAAAGCCAACAAGCTGTGTATCGGTATCCAGTATCGGCAGTCTGGTTCTTACCTCCTGTAAATAATAGTAAAAACTTATATCATTACTCTTTTCAAGCTTTATATTAAGGCTTGGAGTATCGCTTATATAGGATATACCTTTTCTTGTAAGCCTCGGTGCTTTTACACTTACCGTATCGCCTATACGGTAGATTTTCGAAGCTTCTGTATTTCTTCCTATATTCTGTAAGCTGTTTTCTCCGTAGTATACCTTTTTAAGAATTACATCCTCATGGTCCCTTGCATTTATCATATTTACACTTACCGAAGCCGGATTTATCACATACTGTCTATCCTTTGATGTAAGGGTGCTGTCCAAAGAGGTAAATACCTTGGCATAGCTAAAGTCGGATCTGTCATAGCTTCCGAATGCCCCGTCCTCTATAATTTCAAGTTTAGGTGCATTCACTTCTATTTCCTTAATCCCACTAAATGCTCCGCTTGCTATGTAGCTTACTGAAGGAAGTGTCGCAACAAGAGGGCTTCCGGCAGAAGCAAAGGTATCTTTTTCTATTCTTGTTATGTTAGAAGGAAGATTTACTTTAAGTGATTTATCATCAAAGTTATCTTTATATTGATTCATAAAGGCAGCTTCACCTATTAAACTCAACGACTCGGGCAAAGTAATCTCACTTAAGTCATTATTCTTAAATGCCTCTGCACCGATCTCTTCTATACCCTCGGAAACTACTATCTTTCTGAGTTTTTTATCTCCCTTACTTGTTCCTATAAAGGCTTTCTCTCCTATTTTTTTTACTTCTACACCACCTATAGATGAAGGCACTACAACTGCTGTATTATTTCCCTTATAAGCAGTAATAGTCTGTGTAGCCGCATCAAATACAAAACTTTCTTCCGTATCGGCTATTATTTTAGGATCTTCCGGTTTTGCCGCTCCCGATTCGTCATCGGTTTCGGGGTTCTTTTGTGCTCCTGCCTCATAAAGCCAATCGGACTTAACCGCAAAGGCTCCCGAAGGAGTAAGAGCGCTTGTCTTGATGAAGGCTCCGTCATATATGTATGAATGTTCCTTGGCATTTTTACTTGCGTAAACATCATAATAGACTCCCAGACTGTTTTCCAGATTTTTTGTATACATAGTTGCTATATACACAGGTTTATCAGTCTTTATGGTAAATTCCGAAAAGTCAATGGTATTCCATGCATTCGGGGTAATATTCTTATACTCCCTAAAGGGTGCTATCTCTCTTAATCTTTTATTATCATCATAGGCAAGTACTCCCATCATAATATGATCGCCTGAATAGTACTTATTTTTCACAAGGAATAGATCTGCTGATTTAAGTATACCGCCCTTATAAGGTGATTGAAATCTTACGGCAATACCCTTCATACCGCTTGTGAAGTGCACAGTTTGATAATCTCCGTCAGTACCGGGCTTTACATTATAGCCATAATCAAGCTTTTCGCTACTTAAGTTTCCAAGCGGTCTTAACTTCACCTCATCAAGTACATTGTCACCTGCACTTAAAGTTATTTCTTTTTCTACACTGTAGTAGCCCTCTTTATAAAATCTGAAGGTATACTTGCCCTCATATATGGAAGAATTTACATAATTTCCGCCGGCGTCCGTACTTATTACCGGCACCAGATCATCTTCCACCAAGCGTACATTAACACCTTCCAAAGCATTGCCGGCTTCATCTTTTACCGTACCTTTAATACTTGCGGACTTTGCTTTATTTAGCACTACTGTAGGTATATTTACCTTATGAGCACCTTGACTCAAATCAACTTCCACTATTTTGCTCTCATAGCCGTAAGCCGAAAACTCAAGTCTGTATTTTTTATCCGACTTATTAATTGCATGATTTATATTAAATGAGCCGTCAATATCACTGGCATAGGTATACTTTCCGGTATCCAAGACCTTGACCTTTGCCCTTAAAGGTATGTAAGAGTTACTTGGAAAGCCTCCCGGAATAGGCACCGAGCCGGCGGTATAATAGCCTGTACCTGTCCCCACATCAAGCTCTATACTTGAAGCAGTGTTTACACCCGGTTCTGCATTTGCCTCTTCTTTATATTCTGTTGTTGCATCGGAGTCTGTAGCAAAAAAAGAGGCATTGCTTGGACTTGCTTCTTCATTTGTAAATACTCTCAGCCTGTCGGTCTTAAACTTCTGCTCCTTATCGCCCACTACCACATTGTCTATATACCAACCGATGTTATAGGAATCTATGTAGATATTTCTTCCTACATTTATGTGGAATCTTATATCAACGCTCTTACCCTTGTATGCCGAAAGATCCGCTCCGATCTGCTGCCATACTCTTATTTGATTATCATCCATAATGCTTTCTCTTGATACCAGCAAAGACCAGGTATTTTTATTCTTTTCCTTGATCTCAACTGTAAGGCTTAGTGCAGTGTCCAGACTCATTTGAGCATTAAAGGAGTCAAAGTACAGGTAATCGCCATCCTTTACCGTAACGGAGGGCATCTGTATATAAGAGTCCTGATTTTTCCTAAACTTTCCATTCAGATTTGTACCCCAGACCTTGGTAGAGTTCTTTTCAAGCCCCTCCCAAGTCTCTCTTGGAAGTAACTTTGTATAATCACCGTCAGCCGGTCGCATAGGCTTACCCCATTGCCAATCATTGATATTTCCGCTTAAAACTCCGGTCGTAAAGCCTCCATTATCGGCTTCAAAATCATAAAAGACGGTTTCTTCATAGGAACTGTAGTCCACATTAAGCTCTTTTGAATACTCCGAGTAATTGCCCGACTTATCCAAGGCTCTCACACGGTAAATGTATTTTTTACCCGGAGTAAGCCCCTTATCATAATAATTTACTCGGTAATGGGAGCTTGGTCTTGTAGGATCTTCATTTTTATTAATAAATGTAAAGTCGGATAAGTTCTGCTGTATAGTAGCTATTTGGGCAAATGTAGCCGCACCCTCTTCTTTTCTTTCTATAGAGTAACTTAACATATCCGTCTCTTCATTTGCCACAAAGCTTAAGTTTACTCCTTTTTGTCCTATACTTGCCCTAAGTGCCTGAACCTGTGCCGGCGGAGTATCTTCCTGCTGCTTTATGGAAAAGTTATCAAGATACCAGCCTGCACCCTCATCCGTATTATGCCCGTAGAAATAAAATCTAAGCTGCAAAGGTTTTGCATTTCCTGTATACTTAGCTAAAGAATATGTGTTATGCACCCAGTTTCTTGTGGTAATATCAGGTCTTAATACCACCTGGTAGATATCTTCCCAGTCATTTTCATCTCCGCTAAATGAGGCTTGCAGTTTGGCATAACTGAGCCCGGTAAATCCGTTATACATATCCACACTAAGTGACGGATTGCCCGTAACCGTACTTAAATCTACAGGGGGCAGATAAAGATAGCTGTTCACCCTCTTTTCAAATACTCCCCTTCCGGCATTTGTTCCTACATAGGTAGTATTTGCCGACCCATTAAGTCCTCCGGGCAGTTCAGGCTCGGCACTTGATTTCCTTCCCGAAACCTCCCATGTACCTTCAAGCATAAATCCGTTAAGCGAGCTTGCCTGCTCCAAGTCGGACTCCCAAGGCAGTGTCATTCCGGCTTTTATTTCAACATCCTTTTGCTTTGTTACTGTATTTTGTGCATAATCTTTTGCACTTAAGCTTAGATGCAGCGTTCCTTTACTTAACTTATCCGCCTCTATACTGTAAGAATAGGTTCCGTCATTTTGCACCCCCTTGCTTAGATTAAGTTCATGCTCCACTGCAGTTTGCGGATCGTCTCCTATATAATAAGACAGCTTGACCTCTCTTATGGATACATCATCATCCACCTTGGCTTCAACCTTCAATTTTCTGCCTATATATGCCTCATCCTGAATATTTATCTCAAGATTCGGTGCTCTTTTATCAGCCCCGTCTTTTAGTACCACACCGCTTATTTCGCCCTGCGTTCTGTCCTCCATTATCTTGGCTACGGCATCATAAGCATTGATAAGACCGTAACCGTATGCCATATTCGGACTTTGTGTATAAGTATTATCCGATAGCGGCTCTGCTGTGGAAGTAATAAGATTTCTTATCTCATCAAGGCTGTCGTACTCTTCTTCCTTGCCTGCTTTTTTTGCCGCTTCCTTGATTAGCGCTATTACTCCCACAACATGAGGAGTTGCCATACTGGTACCGTTCCAGCTTACATAATTGCCCCTTGCATCTACTGAACGCACCTGTACTCCCGGAGCGGAGATCTCAGGCTTTATTATTGATTTGCCCGAGTCAAATGCAGAAGGTCCTTTGTTTGAGAACCTGCCTATTTGCTTGTTATGGTCTACCGCCGCTACCGATATTACATCAAGGTAGTTGCCCGGATTTGAGATACTTCCCGGTCCCGGCACCTTGGATGAGGTATTGCCCGCAGCAAATACGGGAACTATACCTGCCGAGTTCCACGCATTTATTATATCCTTAAACCACTCATCATTATCATTCGGACCGCCCCATGAGTTGTTAATAACATCCGGTTTCATTTCAAGCATCCACTGTGCGGCTGCAAGAAGATCCGAAACCTCTCCACCCTCAGGTCCTATGGCTCTGGCGCTTATAAACTTTGCCCCCGGAGCCACTCCTATACGGTTTACACTGTTTGACTGCTGACCCAGTATGGTTCCTGCCACATGAGTACCGTGATCATTGACCTCGGAATTTTCCGGATATGCAGTATTATCCACAAAATCTCTATATGATGCTCCCTCCCACTTTTTGGTGGAAGGGTCGTCAACCTTATTTATAACTGTTCCACTTGTGCTGTCATAGTCAAGAAATGATTTTTTGATTGCCGGTATATTGTAATTAACTCCGGTATCTATGATACCTACAGTTATACCGCTGCCGTCTATACCGAACTCTTCCCAAACCTTATCCGCATGAACATCTATGACACCCCACTCTATATCTCTTTCATCAGGGGTATATATCGTATCCCTTTTTGTTCTTCTTTTTTTCTCTTTTTCCACCGGATTTATAAGCTCAACCTTGGAATTTTCGGTAATTTTTTCTACAGAGTCAAGTTTTGCAAGTTTCTCCAAAAGTTCCTTGGAAGCTGTTACTATATGTATGGCATTGGATATATAGAAGGATTCGTACTCTTTCACTTCCTGCTTCTTAACTGCCTCTTCTATAATGGCAAGTGCCTCTTTTTGTGCCATATCAGCCTTTTCCTGCAGTGATAAGGAGGTGTCCGTTCCTTCATTACTGAATTTTATCATTACATCATAAGGCGCATTCTTTCCCTTCAAAAGTTCTTCAAGATAGCCTATATCCTTAGACTGCTGTGTCGAATACGCCGCATAACTTGTTATACCGGTTGAAAAAGGTATATTTGCCGTTAATATAACCGCTGCCAAGGCTATACTTAATATCTTCTTTGATTTCTTCATATTTACCCTTTAATAATTTATTTAATATTGATACTCACTTGAAAGTACTATGTCCACTTCCGTCTTCTTATATCCGTCCAAGTAAAAGGTCAGTGTATATACAGGCCATTTTCCTTCTGCGTCTTTTTCTATAACCCCGAGCTTAGCTGAATGTGAATACAGGGCTTCAAGGCTTACTCCTTTGATTTCCTCGGGGGTTTTATATAAATCTTTAATGACCTCATTTACCGAAAGCTCTATGGCATCCTCATCTGCAGCACCTTTTTTCCTTATATTGACTCCCATAGACTTCCACTCGGCTTCTTTTATGGACCTTGCCTTGGATGTAAGGTACACTGCTCCGCCTTTATAAAATACAGTCAGACCATCCTGTTTGTTCTTAAAATCTTCATCATGTTTATCTTTAATGATCTCTAAAGGTACAGCCACACCCACATCGTCTATATCGGCATACTCCACTTCAAAGTCTAAATCGTCTATGCCTTCTATTTTGAGAGTCAGCATAAGCTTATTATTGACAATAAATTCCTTAACCTGAGTGTAAGGTATTTCCACCCTAAAGTCGGTTGCCGAAGCACCTGTGGTAATAGCCTTTGTCCCTGCTATCTTTTTTGTTTTGTGATATATACCTACAGTTGTGTTATTAATTATGTCCGAGGAGTCAACTCCGCTAAACCTTAGCACAGCCTTGGCATAAGGATTTGTCTTTTTTGACTCCGCCACACTAAGTTTTTTATCTTTTTTATACTTTATACCTATGCTTGCCTCATCATCTTCATACACAACTTTAAGCACATAGTCCTTGTCGACTGTAAGCAAACTGCTTTTAAGCAGGCTTAAACTTTTTATAGTAATTTGTTTTTTTGTGCTATCAAAATGATAATCAGAGTTTTTTACAAGTTCGGTAGCATTGCCCTCTGCTTTAGTTCCCACATAGTAATATACCTTTAAGTTATTCTCATCTACCTCATCAAAGTTTCTTAATGTAAGAACCGGATCTAGTTTGGCATAATAACCATTATCTTTGTCAAGTTTCAATGAGGGTCTTGCAGCAAATGTCAGTTTTATATTGGCAGTTTTAAGTCCTCTTAACTTCATAACAACACTTACAAATTCCTGCTTGTAGACATTGGACAGCGTATAAGGTTTTAACTTGTTCACTATGAATTTAATTTTAAGCTTCCCCTCATCCTCTATAAGTTTTACCGCCTCCGATAAGTCTTCACCTGAAGCTGTTGTAAACTTTATATTCGCATACTCACTCGGATCCACATTGGTAAATGTTATTTCTTTTAGGGTATCTTTTTTTCTTGAAACCGAACCGTATTCAATACGCTCATCTGAATAAGAGCCTTCAAACTTTGCTTTTTTATCAGTGCTGTATTTTATATAAACAGGGAAAGTCTTTTCGCCCACTTTCACCTCAACCCTTACGCTGTCTCTAAATCCGTCTGCAAGTATGGTGTCCGTATCTATGCTAAATTTCTTACTCTGAGCATCATAACTTAGCCCCTCTCCTACAGTAAGGGTTTTATTAGGTATCAAATATGCCGTCACCTTTATATCACTGCCGTCTTTTGTGTAGTTTTCCATGCTTATTACAGGTTTTTCATCATACCTGTAGCTGTACTCCATACTTCCGTACCTTTTAACTCCTTCATGATCCCATGTAAGTTTTACTTCCTCACCGCTAACCTGTACCTCCTTAAACTTTACATTAATATAAGCCGGCATCGCCTCTATATCCTCCGCCCAGTTGTTGTACTCCGCCGGTATATTAAGTATGATCGCTCTGGCTCTTGTAGAAAGTCCTTCATTCGGGGTCTGCTCGAAACTCCAACTGTCTATATTAAGCTCTATCTTTGAATTATCACTTAATTTATACACAACCTTTTTAGGGAGTTTATCCTTATAGGAAGAGCTAAGTTTATCCTTATAGTCAAGTGTAATATCTTCAAAAGGCTCATATCCGGTCAATGTGGCACTCTGATCCGGCTTACTTGGATCTTTTTTCGACTCTCCATTGTCATTATTCCCCTTATTATCATCGGGCTTTTTAAAATTCACTCTTAAACTTACATCAACAGTTTCCAATGATGCCCTAAGATACTCTCTGGAAGAGTCTAAAAGTACTGTAGGTCTTGCAATTAAGCTCGCATCCTGTGCAGGTACTCCATCAAAGCTCCAATCAATTATCTTAAGTGCCACCTTCTTTCTATTACTTAGTCTGTAGGTAACCGACCTTGGTAAGACATCTATATAAGAAGACGGGTTTTCATCCACAAATTTTACATTTATATCAGCCAAGGCTATATATGAAACTATTACGGGATGTTGTTCCTGTTCTTTCTTATCAGACTCTTTTTGAGTATTTCCATTATCAGTATCGGCATTACTTTTGCTTGCCTTATTTTCCTGACTTTTATCATCATGACTTTCTATACTATGACTTTGGTTATCGGCTTCTTTGCTGCTATCATCACCTATCTTTTTTTCTTCTGCCGTTTTATTATTGCCGCCTTGCTCTGTAAGTGTATTGGGCAGACCCTTGTTTAAAGAGTCACTACTTAATGAGCCGGCACCTGATGTACCGCCACTTGAGTTTTCTCCACCTGATGTGCCGCCGCCTAAGATTCCTCCACCTGAGTCGCCTCCTGAGATTCCTCCACTTGATGAACCTCCACCTGTGCCGCCGCCTGAAGTTCCGCCTCTTGAAGTTTTGCCTCTTGATGAACCTCTACCTGAGCCCCTGCTTGTAACTTTTACATCAGGCTTTGCTTTTGATGAAAGACCTTTGGTATTGTCTATTATTGCATTTCCATTGTCATCTATCCATTGACCGTCTGAATTTAATTTATAACCGTCAGGGGTAACAGTTGCAAAAAGCATTTGCCCTGCAGCTTTATTATCAGTATTGTTGAAAAAGTATGCCTTACCGTCTATCCACTGCCAGCCGCTAAGCATCTTTCCGCTATTCGCACCGTTCTCCGTACTTAAAAAGTACCATGCACCGCTCTCATCCTGAAACCATCCGGTTTTCATATCTTTACTTTCTTTATCAAGATAGTACCAGTTATCTTTGTCTTTTATCCAACCACTCTTTGCTTTATTATCACTGCCGTAATATCTCCAGTGCTCGTTTTCAAGCTTCCATGAGCCGCCAAAAGTCACTGTATCGGCATAACTGACATATGCCGCATTTGAAAATATCATACTAAATACAAGCATATATATAAAAGTCTTATGTACTGACTTTTTCATCTGTAAAAAACCTCCTGAAAAATATAATAATTTACAGAAAAAGACTACTTTATGCAAAAACAAAAAGTTAGTCTCTCCTAACTCTTGTGTGCAGTTAGCATTACCTAATTAACTTAACCTTTAAATTTTAATGTTTATGAAAACCTCTGTCAATACAGTATATATGTACTAAAGTCAGTGCAGGCAGAGCAGGGGTATTAAAAAAGCGCTACCGGCAAAGCCCGCAACGCTTTTTATGATTACTTACACACATTATACTATAATACATTTTAAGTATTACAGTTTTACCGGGTAATTCATATTCGTCAAAAAACTAAAAATGTTTAACTGCTATATAAGTCAAACGGATACGAATGTCGGCGCTGTCCTACTTCCTAAAAGAAGAATACACCTTTCCGGTCTCAAGTCCTCCCCTAAGCTTTGCAAGTTGAGACACGGTAACCAATTGGAAACCTCTTTTATGAAGTTCCGGTATAACCTTCTCAGCTGCTGTAGCTGTAGGTACAAACAAGTCATGCATAAGAACTATATCTCCGTCCTTAACACTGTCCAAAATACTGGTGGTGGTCTTTTCGGGGTTTTTATGCTTCCAATCCAGCGTATCTATAGCCCACAAGGCAACTGCCATATCAAAAGACTCTATTTCACCTAAGATCTCGTCATTGTACAGTCCACCCGGAGGTCTGAAATTCCTGACCTTTTGTCCTGTATTCTCATAAACTATATCGTTAACACTCTTCATAGCCTGAAGTCTTTCTTCCTTGGTCTGCTTTGGAAGGTAAGCATGGGCATAGGTATGGTTACCTATCTCCATACCGCTTGATGCCGCCCTCTTAAGTGCGTCCAAGTTCTTGCCTGTAATCCTTGTACCTACTACGAAAAATGTAGCTTTGCCGCCTACAGCCTCCAAAGAATCAAGAATTCTGTTTGTAGCCTCCGCATTGGGTCCGTCATCAAAGGTAAGCGCTACCATAGGTTTTGATGGATCTATACCTGATACATCCACATCACTTAAGTCCATCTTCTCACCCGGCTCGGGCTTTCCTTTGGCTCTTACAGATAAGTTGATACCGTCTATATAATCGGCAGCAACAGCCGCCTCTCCGTCCTTATACCACTTGCTCCATTCGCCCTTGGATAAAATCTTAAAATAAACATCATAGGTTGCCGTTATATCTCCCTGAAGCTCAAGCTTTAGAGCTTTGAACTTCTTATTGGAAGCAATATCTCCCATAAGTTCACCGTCCACAGCCCAGTTTGACCATGTACTTCCGTCATAGGAAGCCTGATATCTTACCGAACCTTTTACTCCCTTGGGAAGATTGTATACTATAGCCTTAAGTCCTGTAGGATATGAACCTTCCTGAGATAAATTAGTATCGTCGGATACCCAGTCGGTATAACCTTTTCCATACATATGAGCGGTAAATGTAACTCTAAATCCTGTAGCTGCATAAGCCGTTGTTTTAGACAACAAAAAAAACGCACATATGAGCAACGCATATATGTACATTAACCTAAAAAAAGGCAACGCACTACCTATAACACCCTGTTTGAAAAATCTAGCGTGTTTCATATATCTCTCCTTATTTATTCTGGCAAAATCTAATTAAGTCTATTCTACCACTTTTTTAATTTTATTACACCTTTAAAATTACTTACGATATAAGTTAATCAAACTGGTGCATCGTTGATATCCTCCCTTATTGTTACTTTGTTAATAGATTGTAATAAATACATAATAAAGGAAATCGAGATTTACTCTACTATTACAGATATTAATTAAATATCAATGATACATTACACCGGTGCTTACTGCATCAAAGATTTTGATGTAGCGGCAAATTATTTATTGTACTTATTTAAAAACAATGCTGTGCTGCTATATAAGCCCTTCTTTGAAACTTCTTATCATTTCCTGACCCACACTTATATCACCCGGAGGCACAGGCACATTGCTTCTTTCAAACCAAGCCGCTTCGCCTATTTCTTCCTCTTGAAGTTTAAGCTCACCGCTTCCGTCCAAATCTGCTGTAAACCCCAACATAAGGCTTCCTGAAAAACCCCATGGTTGTGATTTGTAAGGAAGTATATTCTTTATTTTTATACCTACTTCTTCCATACACTCTCTTCTTACAGCATCTTCCGCCGTCTCACCGACTTCTATAAAACCTGCCACCAAGGCATAGAATTTATAAGTACTGTTTATCGGCTTTACCAGAAGTAATTTGTCCTTATCTCTTACCGCAACTATTATAGCCGGAGATATCTTAGGGTATTCAATATTTTTGCAATTAGGACATACCATGGCTCTTTCATGCCCTGATAATTTATTCTTAGTTCCGCAACAACCGCAATAAACTCTTGATCTAAGCCATTTATACACATGGTTTCCGGTAACTCCTACAAAAGCCATATAAGAGGGTCTGAAAGTCCTAAATGAAATAGACTCCTCAAACCCATAACTTTCTTCCCCGTCTTCGTATCCAAAAGAAAACTCATCGTTGTTTAAAATAAAAAAATTCTCCTTATCTACAGCACACAGGTATATTGATGATTTATAAATATCTTTATAAGTATCGGGAAAATCATTTTTCAGATCCTTATAAGACGGAATTCTTAAAAATCCGCTTTTCTTATTTTTTATAAATAAAATAGCATTCCCCCTATAGCACAGCGCATAATCTGATAATCTTGCCTTTTTATCTATATACTCGGGATGATAGACCCTTGGTTGTATCTCATGTAACATAGTAGCTCCTTCTTTTCATTCATATATTATTCATATTCAATTCAAAAACCTTTTACACAAAGCACAAACTATTGACAAATTTGTTGGATATACTTTACTCATAAATAAGAGCTAGTTCGAAAAACTCTTATTTAGACAATAGCTTACAAGATTTTTTTCATAATACTTGAGCCGGTAACACGAGTTGCCGGCTCTCCTCCCTTTAAACGACATTTAATAATATTTTACATAAAAAGGGGCTGTTGCAAAATAGAGATTGTACACAAATCTTAAAATGCAACAGCCCCTTATCATTTTAATGGCATATTTATCTTAAAGTCATTTAACTGTATTTCCATCAGTCTCTATGTCTAAATTACTTTATCAACTGATCTCCGTCCTTTATAACAAAATGCTTTGTAACACCAAGCTCATCCATCCATGCTCTTACCTGTAAAGTAAACCATTTGCCGCTTCCCATTCCGCCGCCGTTATCATTATCATAAAGCCATGCCGGAGAGTTCCACATACAGATACTCGGGCGTATAGCCTCGTATACATCTTTTTCCACACCGTACTGTCCATGATGTGCCATCTGTACTATATCAGCCTTCAGTCCGTCAGCTCCCACATCCTTTAAGAGTGCAGCGCCCGCTTCAGGCCCCATATCTCCTAAAAAGATTACTCTCTTTGAACCTATTTCCATTCTGAGCGCTACAGAAGAGTTATTTATAGCGTTTACTGTAAATAAATAAGGATCATTTAAGACATGTATCTTAACATCATCTACTTGTATAAGATCACCTGTTTTTATATTTCCATGCAACTTCTCAGCCCCGAGCTTATTGAAGGCCTCTTTTGCCTTTAATACCATGTCCGCTCTGTAAGCCTCATTTCTCTTATACCAGTTATCATCTGCAAAATTATAATAAACCGCATCTATACTTATCTCTTGAAGTCCGTCATTTATAAGCTTTACCAATGCACCTACATGGTCGCTGTGCGGATGTGATATAAACCAAGCCGATACCTTACCGCCTCTTGCAATTATAGCCTGCCTTAAGTGCTCGGCATCAAGATCAAGACCGCCGTCAACAACTATTAATTCCTTATTTTTTGTAGTTATTATATAGCTCATCATCTGACTGTCACTTTGGTTGGCAAGCATAAGTATCTCCTGCCCTTGTAATATTGATGTTCCGGGTCCTGCCGCATTTGCCTGAGGTCTCATCTTGGCATCTGTATTCACAAAAGCAAAACTGCTTAAAACTATACATAATATTATCGCAGTTATTTTTCTTAAATTCTTCATAAATTCTCCTAACTCTAATATAGTAAATAAAGCCCTTTATTCAGACTGCGGTATAGTTTCTATAGTAGAATCTATTCCTGCTGTTTCATCAGTGTCACTTACGATCTGCGGAAGTACCGGATCATTGGAGCCCGGATCCATTTCCTGATTCACATAGTATTTTTGAGGGAATAGCAGGTCTTCTTCCTTAAATATTTCAAGTTGCAGTGTATACTTGTCCCAAAGTCCTCCATAATAGTGTTCGCTTGACTTTGCTATTGAAAAATCCTGTGTAGCAACCACATCATTGAACATCTTTATATATCCTGCACCGTTATTCATTGCATCAAGTTGTGTAGCTGTGTTTTTAAGAGGCCATATAAGCCTTATGGTCTTTTTATCTTCAATAACCTCAAAATCAGTGTAACTGCTGATTTCAGGATAATCACCGTCTATAGCAAGTTCAAAGTCATAGCCCACCTGTTTCCAGTCAATTTGTATATCATTCCTTATCTCCGTATAAGGTTCTTCGCCCTCAGGAGCGACTATTTTTCTTTCACCGCATGCATTAAGTAACATTAAAAGACTGATGACAAATCCCCATGTTACTATGTTCTTAATACTCTTTTTCATCATACCTCTCCTAATCAGATTAATCGGGCAAATATCGCCTGCCCAACCATTATAATTCAATTCTCAATATTTTTACAGTACTTTATTACAAATATTGAAATCTTTACATATATGTAAGATAGAAAAAAGCAAAAAGTCAAGTTCTACAGTCTTTGTAAGATATCGGGAAATATTAAAAAGTAAGCAGTTTATGATTTATTTGATGTTGAAATAAAGATACACCCGAGCAAAAGTATTTTGCTCTTGAACAGCCAAAAAGCTATCGGAAAAACAGATATGTAATCTAAATATGCTAATCAAAGATATCCGAGTCGAAAAAATCTCTCAGGCTTAAATTAAAAGCCCTCGAAATCTTTTCAACTTTATTCATACAGGTATTCTTGATCTTACAACTAACTATGTCCTTAAGTGTAGTTCTCGGTATTCCGGTCAACTTTGAAAGTTTATACAAACTTAAATCTTCTTTGTTGCAAAGTATAATTATCCTTGTGGACAGTGCCTCATAAAGTTCCATAACAGACCTCCGTTAAAAGCATAAGCCACTTTACTTTTTAATATTTCTTTTATCAATGATATATTGCAAAATAAAGATCTCAATATTTTAATCACATCAGCGATATACCTCTATATCAAGGCTTCCGTGGGTAGCCACTCTTTGAGACTTGGGAGGAAGTTTCATATAATCACCGTATACGGTTCTAAGTATTTCATCATAGGCTTCAGGTATTAAAAGTTTACTGTCTTCAAACTGTATATATGTGTTTTTTTCAACACAGCTTTTATCTAAACTTATATCTATATAATCAGGTTGATAGTTACTGTAGTACACCCTTTTTACATTCTTTTTATTACAAGACTTTGAAAGATTATTTTGCAGCTTGTAAAGACTTTCCATAGGTATAAGTTTGCCTATATTACTTATGATAAATACACATATCTTCTGAAATAAGCTGTATTTCTTATAATCAAGCTTATATCTATGCCCCATGGACAAAAGATATATAAACTTTTGCAAGCTCAGTACAAGCTTTTGGCTGATTTTTGCATTCGGAAGATTATCAAGTATAAATATATCCACCCAAAGATGATTAAGTTTACCGTAATAATACTCATCTTCTTTGGTCGCTTTTCTCCTTCTGCTTTTATTATACATAAGTCTTGGAGTAAAGTCATAGAACTTATTGCTTTGGCTTAACTCCTGCGGAGTAAGCAAAGTAAAATCTTCTCTTAATTCCGCCTTGGCAACACGCCTGAAAACTTCCCAGTCCTGTCTTCTCATAGCTATATCCGCATCATCATCCCACGGTATAAACCCGCCATGCCTTATAGCTCCAAGCAAGGTGCCGGCATCAAGCATATATGAAATATTATGTTTTCTGCATATTTTATCAATCTCTTCCAGTAGTATTAAATTGGCTTTTTGAACTTCTAAAAGCCCATATGAATTGTCCATAAAACCACGCTTTCCAGTTGTTGTTACAGTTTTGTCAATGCATTTATTATACTCTCTGCCATATATTCAATCATTGCGTCAGTCATCCCCGGATATACTCCTACCCAAAAAGTATCCTTCATAATTCTATCCGTTACCGGCAGTTCTCCCACTACTCTGTAGCCTTCCTTATTATTTCTCATTTCATCAAAGCAAGGATGCCTTAACAGGTTGCCTGCAAAGAGCATTCTTGTCTGTATGCCTGCTTTTTCTACGCTTTCTACCACCTTGGCTCTGTCTACGCCCTCTCGGCAGGTAATAAGGAAGCCGAACCAACTTGGAGATGAATTCTTGCAAGGCTTTGGTAATATTATCTTATCTTCCACACATTTAAGCAAGTCTTTTAACTTTGCATGGTTATACTTTCTTTTCTCTACAAAACTCGGGAATTTCTTAAGCTGTGCACAGCCTATAGCAGCCTGCATATCGGTTACTTTAAGGTTATATCCGAAGTGTGAATACACATACTTGTGATCATATCCGAAGGGCAGTTCTCCGTACTGTGCCGAATGTCTGCACCCACAGGTATTATCTCTTCCGGACTCGCAGTAGCAGTCCCTTCCCCAGTCCCTTACGGAACGAATTATTTTATGTAATAAAGGATTGGAGGTATAGACAGCTCCGCCCTCTCCCATAGTCATGTGGTGAGGAGGATAAAAACTTGAAGTTCCTATATCTCCTACAGTACCTGTAAATCTTTCTTCGCCCTTATAGGTATAGGTGCTTCCCAGTGCATCACAATTATCCTCTACAAGCCATAGATTATGCTTATCACAAAAGTCCTTTACCGCTCCAAGGTCAAAGGGATTCCCCAAGGTATGGGCAACCATGACCGCCTTAGTCTTTTTTGACAATGCCTTCTCAAGCATACTTACATCTATATTGTACTCAGGAAGGGTCACATCCACAAATACCGGTACCGCACCGAAAATTATAGCCGGTGTTACCGTTGTGGGAAAGCCGCAGGCTACGGTTATAACCTCATCTCCTCTTTTTACCCTTCTTTCTCCCAGAAGCGGTGAGGTAAGAGACATAAATGCACAAAGATTGGCACTTGAGCCTGAGTTTACAAGTGAAACATACTTAAGCCCAAGATACTTTCCGAATTCTCTTTCAAACTGTCTGGTATACCTGCCTCCGGTAAGCCAAAACTCCAAAGAAGAGTCTACCAGATTTATCATTTCATCACTGTCATACACCCTGCCGGCATAAGATATTCTGTCTCCCGGCTTGTACTCTCCTTGAATATTGTGATATTTATCACAATATTCCTTTACCAGGTCAAGTATATGATCCTGTGCTTCTTTTTTACTCATATTGTCAAACATTTTCTACTCCTACTTTATATAAATCAAAGCTTATATTTTATGCTGATATTTTATTTTTATGCGTATATATCATAACACAAAGTGTAAAATATATGCCAGTACTAAAATTCGCCGACACTAACCGGTTTTTGTTAGAGTTCAGGTAGCTCATTCACCTTAGTCAAAAAACTCCTGTATCTGCCTATCAGTTACTTCAAGCATATTCTCGCCCTCATTATATGCCTTGTACCAATTTACAGTTTCTTTAACCGTTTTTTCTATATTATACTTAGGCTTCCAATCAAATACTTTTTTTAGTTTATCGCAGTTAAGCTTAAGTAAATTAGCTTCATGTGGACCTCCATCTTTTTTTATCTCATAAGTAAAACCGTCCCTCCAGTACTTTGCAAATAATTTTGCCAAGTTTTCGGTAGTGACACAGTCTTCCTCATCCGGTCCCACATTATAGCTTGAAGCCTTACTTTTATCTTCTTGTTGAGCTTTTAATATCTCAAGATAAATAGCCAGCGGCTCAAGTACATGCTGATAAGGTCTTATTGAAGAAGGATTTCTTATAATAAGAGCTTTTTTAGCCTTTGCCGCCCTGAAACAGTCCGGTACTATCCTGTTATGGGCAAAGTCTCCGCCGCCTATTACATTGCCGGCTCTTGCAGTAGAAAGAGCAAAGCCCGCTTCATCCAAAAAGGAACGCTTATAACTGTGGGTCACAAGCTCCGAGCAGGACTTTGAGTTGGAGTAAGGATCATATCCGTCCAAATAGTCATCTTCCACATAGGCTCTTGCCCACTCTTTATTATCATACACTTTATCGGTAGTTACATTAAGCACACTGCCGCCAGTCATTAAAGTTCTTACACATTCTAAAAAGTTTACCGTACCTAAAACATTGGTTTCATAAGTATATACAGGGTTTGCATACGACTCTCTTACAAGCGGCTGTGCTGCCATGTGTATAGCAAAATCCGGCTTTGTGTTCTTGAAAGCTTCCTTTAATTTTTCTAAGTTTCTGATATCTCCTATAAAGGAATTCATATCCTTTTTTATATTAAGCAAATCGTACATATTTTCCCTGTTATCAGGCTCTAAGGCATAACCGCTGACCTTAGCACCTGCAAGTACAAGCGCTCTGCTAAGCCATGCTCCCTTAAACCCTGTATGACCGGTAATAAGTACACTTTTACCCTTGAAAAAATCAAGCATCAATCCCATATCCTCCATGCAGCCTTACCGCTGTTCCATAATTCTTCCAATTTATTCTTTTCACGCTGTGTATCCATACACTGCCAAAATCCCTTATGGTAAAATGCCATAAGCTCCTTATCTCTTACGAGATTTCTTAAAGGTTCCTGTTCAAATACAGTAGTATCGTCTTTGATATAATCAAATACTTCCCTGTTAAGAACCATGAAACCACCGTTAATTATAGCACCGTCATTCTCGCTTTTTTCTCTAAAAGACTTGATAAGACCGTCTTCTTCAACCGTAAGTATACCCTTAGCCTGACCTATATTAACTGTGGTAAGAGTTGCAATCTTGCCATGCTCCTTATGGAACTCTAAAAGTTTATCAAGATTCACATCACTAAGCCCGTCTCCGTAAGTCATCATAAAACTTTCCTCATCAATATAGTCCTTTATTCTCTTTATTCTGCCGCCTGTCATAGTATTAAGTCCGGTATCGACAAGTGTAACTCTCCAAGGCTCGGAATAGTTATTATGCACTTCCATAGTATTTTTAGTCATATCAAAGGTAATGTCCGAGGTATGAAGAAAATAATTTGAGAAAAACTCTTTTACTATGTATTGTTTATATCCGAGGCAGATTATAAAATCATGAAAACCGTAACTTGAATAATACTTCATAATATGCCATAGTATAGGCTTATCTCCTATCTCTATCATAGGCTTAGGCTTCAAATGACTTTCTTCCGTAATGCGGCTTCCAAATCCTCCTGCTAAAATTACAACCTTCATAAACTCATCTCCTTTCCTTATAGATATTTAACTTGGCATCTCTTAATATACCAAGGGCCTTTCTTATCCTTGCGGCATCGTGCCTGTATTGGAATATCTCATTAAGCTCTTTATCACTGTACTTGTCAAACTCAAGTGCAGCCTCATATTTTTTTTCAAAATTTTCCTTCCTGTACTTTGCCATGTTCATTTCATAAGAATTGGTGATTACATTGCCTACTATAAACAGCACACATATTCCGGCGGCTATATGTATATTATTCTTTTCTTTTTTCTTATAGCCTAAGCTACCTAGTATCAAAAGCAGAGCAACTACTCCGAACTGGAATTGCAGAGCATATCTTGAGCTCATGCCGTAGGTATCGTTAAGAAAAATCCATCTTGAAAGCGTAACCAGCAAATGACTTATCAGTGCTGAAAACATAAGTACTAAGGGAAATAAACTCGTCTTATATACCTTTTTTCTAAAATAAAGAAATATAGCATATATATAAGCCAGTAAGACAAGTACTCCCATAGCTATAACTATATCGGAAGAAAGCTTAAGATCGTTTATAGTCTCAACCCCTACAAGTATTGAAGCAAAAGACTTAAGATAAAGTCTTACAAATAAATCCGGCATGGTCTTTAACACCTCGCCCATGCTCATACTTGTACTGCCGGCATGCTCTTCCACCGAGTGCTTCATACTGTATATATAAATAAGAGTAGGTATAAGTATGTTAATAAGATACTTAATATGCCTCTTAAAAAACTTTACATTTCGCTTTATGATTACTGCCGTCAAATACAACAGTATCAAACTTAGCGCATAAATAGCTGTATAAGGACCTGCTGTTAAAAATATGCTGATATAGGGAAGCACGCACATACATATATCAGCCTTTTTACCCACCTCTTTTTTATATACATATTTGTCATACAGATAATAATGTAATGTAAATAAAAAGAAGGCAAAAAAGTGTACCCAGCCTGTACCGTTACTTAACATTTCCCATTTGTTAAGAGAAAAATACACTATAAATATACTTACAAGCATAACTAAGGGAGCTTTTTGTTCTACAGCAAATTTATATATTACAAAGGATGATAAACTGAGAAATATTATCCCCATATACATATCAAACCTTGTGCTGTATGAAAAAAGCACCACATTGATTATTCTTTCAAAATAACTTACAGGCAATCTGGTCAGTATATCCGCACCGAGGTAGGGCTTCAAACTGTATACATCCGGCAAATATGAATTGATTATTCGTATGTAATCCGTATATACCACATCCAAAGTGGACGCCTTGATATATGCAACTAAAAACAAGGCTCCCATAATCGGAAAAAGTATATATAAAAGCTTCTTCAACATATTCCTCCAAGATTAATCTAGTATATTTACTATCATACTGAACTTATCCTCACCTCTTTGCTCCTGAGCATCAGGCAGATAAAAATTATAATTAAATTTAAGTTTTGTTATCGCAAAAGGCTCTTTTTTTATATTAAAATAAGATATGTTCTTATCAATATCCACAAGGTGCTCTTCTTTATCATCTACCCAAAGCCTAAGCTGCTGCCCGTCAAAAAGCTCTGCCGGATACATAAGCTCCAGATTTATATTGCCGTCTTTATCCGCCATCACATAAACTTCAGCCTCCTGATCCATCCAACCGTCTCTGTAATAGCCTTTTATGATCTCGCATTTTACATTGCGCAGCATATCCGTAACATCACTGAAAGCATTGTTGGCAATCTCTTCCTTAAGCACTATAATGTGTTGACCTATCTGTCCTATATCTCTGTAGGAGTCTATAAGATGAACTCTTAAGCCCTCAGCCTTTTTATTCTTGTCAAACACCTTAAAAAATGCATCAGCGGTAGACTGCTCCATCTTATAGTAATTACCTATTATATAAATATCTTTATCAAATATTTCGTCCTTGTATTTTCCAAAACTTACATCCGCAAGGGAATTATATCTTGATTGATACTGATATATATATATCTTGTTGTACTTTCCGTGCGCATACAGATCCATAGGCAGTATACTTACACACCAAAGTATTACAAGTGCAAGCGGCATGTAATTATTAAAATCCATATCAAGTATATTATTGGAATTTATAAGTTTAAGCCTTCTTATCTCTCCGTACACATGGGCTAAAAGCAGCAAGGCACATAGGAAAGGTCCGTATACCCACCTAAGTTCCACTCTTATAGTTACGGAGGATGACATTATACAAAGAGCTATAGTTATAAGATAAAATAAGCTGATGCTTATAGAATCATGGAAGCTGTGTTTTTTCTTTATATTTTTAACCAGTTTATATATGTATAAGCCAAATATCGTAATCAAAACCAATATGGAAAATACCACGGTGTATTTAATTATCAGAGCGGTATCTGCCCAAGGTACTCCGTTTAAGTGCTCCGGTCCTTTATTAATACCGAGCATATAAAGCACATGGGCAATAGCATTTTTAACAGCATCCTTTATATTAAATGTATCAGCGACCCTAGTATGTGATGTTCCGGCAGGAGATATCGTACCTATAAAAATAAATCTTATAAGTTGTATAAATCCGCAGGCTGCCACAGGATAGATATAATTAATGGCTTTTCCTTTTTTTATAAATATTGCATATATAAATAAAGGTAATAAAACCATATATCTTTCATGTGTAAAACTTATCAAAAGGTAAAGAATCACCGCTATATAAAGATTGTTCTCCATGCCCTCTTTGCTTATATAGGTATGTAACAAATAAAGTATACCCAAAAGAAAGGCAAGGCATAAGGCTTCCATAAAGCCTAAAAGCTGAGATATATTGTAATATGAGAATCTTGAGCTTAAAAATACTACAGCAAGTAATATTGCCACTATCCTTGAACCGGAAAGTTTCTTGGCATATATGTATATAAATATTGCAAGCGCTGCTGCAAATATTATATTAAATACAACTATCCATGTAATGTTATTTCTTATAATGCCAAGCTCTAACCAAGCCGTAAACCAATACACCGGTCTAAATCTCGTAGATTTAAAAGGAAATACATAGTTTATAAAGCTATCCTCACCATAGGTCGACCACATATACAAATCATCCATATATAGACCGGATATTCGTATTCCTGCATTGACAATAAAAGAATATATCAAAAGCAAGCTGCTTACAAACAAGTCGATCAGCATGTGATACTTTTCTTCCAAATCAAACTTTCTTTCAAACATCTATCTTATCTCTCCTAAAATTGCTCTGCTTTTACCCTATATATCCTAACATCTTTGTAGCTTTTATACTCTTCTAAACTCCCGTCCTCCAACATAAATTCTATAATATCCTTCGCCCTGTCATGCTCAGCAAGGTAGTTCTCTTCCGTGCATATATACTCTATCCCGGCGAATTTAAGATATCTTTTAAAATTATCCAGCGTCTTTACAATTGCCACATTGCCTCCGCTACCTACCACATCCGCATATACCCTTATGTCAAGACAAAGATGCAAAAGAGTATTGTCATCCGACATTAAAAGGGTTCTGGGATCTCCAAGTTCAGTCAAATCATAATATACCTCCCTGAAATCATTGCCCTCCAGAGTATCAAGTTTCCTGTCATGATGATTGTAGAATCCGAATTCCCTGCCTGCTATCGGAGCCGGAGTAAGTCCCTTAACTCCTGCCCAGTTGGTAATACTTAGCACAATTATTGCAAAAAATATACAAGGTGTGGTGGCTGCCAATAATCTTTTGATATCATCAGCCTCAATTAACAGACAAACATTTATAATTACTAAGCAAAAAAACAATATAAAATAATTACCGTCTATCTGATGTATCATATACAGTCCAAGCAAGCTTGCCGTTGTAACCGCTATAAATAATATCATCAAATACTTATATAAATTTCTTTCCCTGTTCTTATTTTTACACCTGTATATTATAGCATATATTATTACAAGTACAATTAAAACTAATAAAAGAACCGTAGGTGAGGCGATGTAGATATGCTCCTCCTTTGTAGGCGCTATAAAAAGCTGATACAATCTGTAAGCCATATCCACCTTTGCATCACCTGCCAGATTCATACCTGCACTATTATATTCATCTACAGTATAGGGAAAATGTGTTCCTATACCGAGTTTATACCATATGGAAGAATATACCGAAGTGATTATATGCCCGGTTAGAATATAAGTCCTTGCAAAAACAAGTACTATGGCAGTCAGCGGATAAAAAATCAGAGCCATAAGCTTAAAACTTTTTTTGCTTTTTTTATTTTCAATATTTTCTTTTTTTATATTTTCTTTTTTATAGTATTTTTTCAGACAAAACTCAAGACACAGGTAAATAACAGTCGTACAGCCTACGGCAAAACTAAAAAGAGGAGCGGTCGGCTTATATACAAGGCTTGAAAGTAGCGCCACAAGTGAAAACACAATACAATATAGCTTCCTCACCCTTGTGTAAAGGCACATATTAAGTATGGATATCAATTGCATAAGCAAAGTTATGATATCTGTTTTTGCCGATATTGCCATATTAATAATAGCAGGGGTTATAGCCGCAAAAAAAAGTGCAACTAATGCCCTTTTATTATCTATAAGCACCTTACCCTCTACTTTTTTTAATCTTGAAACTATAACTGTCTCATATACTGCCAGCAATGTTAATAAGGCACAGAAATAGCTAAAACTTAGTATAAAGCTGAAACTTCCTCTGGTATTGAGTGCAAGAGTAAGTATTTCAAGACCCTTAGGATACACATATACATCATTTACGGTGCCAAGCGTATCATATATTCCAAAATCCCCCAAAAGCACGAAAAGACTCCTGAAACCGTATCTTACCGAATCATAATCAATAGCCATATTAAGTCTTCCCAGTTGTAAAAGTAAGACTGATAATGTAAGAGCTACGACTACGCTCATGTATTTGTCCTTTTTAAGATCAAGGGTATATATACAATTATCCGGTCTTAGCGACCTAAGCGGCGTAATTTTAAGCATCCTAAGCCATACATATATAAGTATAACACTTATAACCAAACCGAAACTATACAGTTTAACCACCCTTATAGAAGCCAGCTTAAAAGCTGAAAGCAGGCAAATTGATATGATATAGCTAAGACTCCCTATAACAAAGTTGTTAAGCAGTCGGCATACATAGCTTTCTTCTATATACTCAGCCCTCAATTTAATTAACAAAAGTTCTCCAAGTATTATTAAAGCAACTACATATACAATATTTAGCATAAGTGCAATTAAAACCTGATGCAAGGACATATACAACATACTTAAAAAGACTATCAGATAAAGCTTTATATTATTTTTTTTAACGAAATTAAGAATCAGGCAAAAGCTTATAAACAGTAAAAAATGTTCTGCAAAAAGTCTTATAGTCACGGGATCTTTTAAATCTGCGAAAAAATAAGTATTGCTGCCTAACATAACAAGGCTGTATATACTTATGATGAACCCAAATACAAACAAAGATACATATAGGTATCTTTTACTCTTTATAAACATACTCCGCACCCCTGTAAAAATACTTTATCACTTTGGCAAGAGGCTTAGGTAAGAGTAATTCAAACATCTTAGCCTCCTCTTCCTGTCTTTTATTGGAATCTATGCATAATTTCGTAGCCGATTCTTTGTGTATTCTGTATACTATAAGCGGTTTTTCAACACATACCCACCTGCCGCCTTTAGCTGAGAGCCTAAGTAGGGCAAGCCAGTCCAAGACGAATTTATATCCTGTGGGAAATATATTATTCCCGCATAGTTTTTTATCATAAGTACAGCTTGGGCAAATAATAGGGTTACCGAGGCTTATACTTAATCTTTTTACAAATTCCAAGTGATTTAGAGCCGTAATTCTAAGCTTAAGCCTTAACAGTTTTTTGATTATATTGGCCAAATTGTAAGTTACCTTTTTATTATTTATCAAACTTATTGACGAGGTGCAAAATAAACTCATATCCTTATACTTTTTCTTGTATTTTAATAGGGTTTTAGTATAATCTTTTAAGTAAATATCATCCTGATGAGCTATTGTTACCAAATTGGACTTTGCTTTTTCATAGGCAAAGTTCCAGTCCCTTGCTATATCGGGCCTTCCCTCTCTTACATAAAGATTTATTTTATATTTATCTGCTAAGCCTCTTATATGGCTGTTATCCGTAGAGGTACACATAATTATGTCCGAGACTACAGACTGCCTTAATAATGATTTTATACACTCTTCCAGATACATAGACTTACCGTAAGCCGATATAGCAAATGTGTGTTTCATAAGTTTCGCTCCCCTTTTTATCCCTTGTTCCTTTTATCCATTAATTTTCTTTATTTCTTGATCTTTTTATTCTTTTTTCTGTTCCCTATTCTTTTTATTCCTTGATTTTTCTATTCCCTGTTTTTTGTATTCCTTGTTCTTTCTGTTCCCTGTTTTTTTATTCTTTATTCTTTCTATTTCTTGATCCTTCTATTTCCGTCTTTATCAAATTTTATTCTCAAAAGTATTACTGTAGTTAAGGTGGACAATGACATATATAAACCCGATATTGAGCAAATAGCACCGCCAACCCTCGCAACTACATATAACTCACTTTGTATATTATAAAGCATAATTATAATTACTACAGGAGCAAGTACCAGACCGCCTATAAACCACACTCTGCCTATACTCAGATTGGCAAACTCCCATACAGCTTTGTTTTTTATAGAGAAGCCCGTATTATATCCGAAAGGGTCTTTAAATTTTTTTGCCTTTTTTATAAGATATCTTCCAAATACTATCATTATAAGCAACATAAACAAATCTACGCAAAATGTAAGTATCCAAAATTTCATACAATACGCCTCCTCTTCTTTTTTGTATTATTATAACATATTAAACACAATACAAACACCTATTTAAAATTTCCTTACACCGCCCCTGTGATAAAAGAAAAAGCTACAGCATCAAGTAAAACCTTATGCTGTAGCCTTTATTATTATTCAGTCTGTTCAAGTTTAGAAGCTCTTGCCTCTACCTCTTTCTTTTGCACATCTCCCGGTGCCTGTTCATATCTTGCAAACTCGTAGGAGAAGGTACCTATACCTCCGGTTATCGATCTAAGCTCTGTATTATATCCGATAAGCTCAGACATGGGAACATCTGCCTTGATAACCTGTTTTCCGTTATATATCGACTCCATTCCCAGTACCCTTCCACGGCGCTTGTTAATATCTCCCATAACATCTCCGGTAAACTTATCGGGTACTACTACCGAAAGTGCAGCTATAGGCTCTAAAAGTACCGGTGTAGCCTTCATAAATCCGTCTTTGAAAGCTATGGTAGCCGCCATCTTAAATGCAAGCTCGGAAGAGTCTACCGGGTGGTAAGAACCGTCTAAAAGCACCGCCTTGATTCCAACTACAGGATAGGCTGCCAAAGGTCCTTTAAGACAGCATTCCGCAATACCCTTTTCTACAGCAGGGAAGTAGTTTTTAGGAACCGCTCCTCCAAATACCTGCTCTGAAAATTCATAAGGCTTGTTCATATCGCCGCTCGGCTCAAAGCTCATCTTTACATCACCGAATTGACCATGTCCGCCTGACTGTTTCTTGTAACGCCCTGCAGCCTCAACCTTCTTTCTGATAGTTTCTCTAAATGCTATCTTAGGTCTTGAAAGCTCTATCTCAACCTTATATCTGCTTGCAAGCTTGCTGCAAACCACATCAAGCTGCTGATCTCCTATACCGTAAAGTAAGGACTGTCTGTTTTCAGTATCCATAACCGAAACAAGTGTAAGATCTTCTTCCATAAGCTTACTTAAACCTGAAGATAATTTATCTTCCTCACCCTTATTGACCGCCTTATATCTCATATAGGTATAAGGCTTTGAGATCTTAGGTGCATGATAGAGTATAGGAGCATTCTTAAGAGCTATGGTATCACCGGTTTGTGTAACACTAAGCTTAGCTATAGCGCCTATATCACCTGCATTAAGCTTTTGTACCTCTATACTTTCTTTTCCTCTAAGCACATAAATCTTTCCGGTCTTTTCTTCAGTTTCCTTAGCAACATTGTAAATATTTGTATCTGGCTTAAGCACTCCGGTACATACCTTTATAAGCGAATACTTGCCGATAAACGGATCTACTATGGTCTTAAATACCTTAGCTGAAAGGTTGGCATCTGAGTTATACTTAGCTACAAATCTCTCTCCGCTTCTTACATCCACACCTACACATTCGTTGTAGTCCGGTGAAGGGAAATACTTTTCTATAGCCATTAAAAGCGCTTTAAATCCAAGTACCTGAGTACCTGAACCAAGTAATACCGGAACTATTGAAGAGTCGCTTACATTAGCCCTAAGTGCAAGTGATACTTCCTGATCACTAAACTCATCTCCCGAAAGATATCTTTCCATGTACTCTTCACTGGTCTCGGCAACTGCCTCCATCAAAGCCTCTCTTGCTATCTTAAGGTTTGCCTCGGAATAATCAGGTATAGCACATTCTTCGTAATCAAAACCGTCAGTAAATCTTCTACCCTTCATCTTTACAACATTTACATATCCTACAAGCTTTTCATTTTCACGAATAGGTAAATGGAAAGGAGCTACCTTTCTTCCGAATCTGGTCTCAAGTTTTAAAAGCAGTTCTCTGTAGCTTGCCTTGTCATCATCCATGTTAGTAACGAATATAATTCTGGGCAGCTTATACTGTTCACAAATCTCCCAAGCCTTCTCTGTTCCGACTTCTATTCCTGCCTTGCAGTTTACCACTATTATAGCGGCATCCGCTACACTTACCGCCTCTTCGACCTCGCCTACAAAATCAAAATATCCGGGTGTATCAAGAAGGTTTATCTTGATTTGCTGATCTTCGTCCTTGTACTCTATGGGTATAAGGGAGGTACTTATAGAAAAACCTCTCTTGATTTCTTCTTTGTCATAATCACTTACAGTATTACCGCTTTCAACCTTACCCATCTTTGATATGGCTCCGGTTACATAGCACATAGCCTCAGCTACTGTAGTCTTACCGCAGCCACCGTGCCCCAGTAAAACGACATTACGAATATCTTTGCTCTCGTATACATTCATAAATTAAGACCTCCTGATTTATCTTCGATCCCAAAACTAAAAACTTGAAAACTCAAGGTTTTTACCCTTAGTATCATGTTATAAGTATATTACTATAAAGAGCTTAAAAATACAATATTCACTATACAATATATCTAAAATACATTTGAAATACAAAAGGCTTTTATATATATTTTTGAAATGTATTTATATAAATACATATATTATTTTTTAAAAAGCTATTGACATTTTTGCTTTTACCTGTTATTGTTAGGAAGTCCTAACCAATGATTGATATTTAATACAATCAATATAGGGTTGCCGAGCAATCCTTATATTAAATGAGGAGTTGCTTATGCATTTTCTCATAAAAATATTATATCAAGTAAGGATACCCTAACCTATGCAAATAAGTGGAGGCTAGTATGCTTGATAATTTAGTTGAAAGGCTGAAGTCAGCAAAGTGTTCAGACAGGTCGGAGCTTGGAATAATCTTAAAAACAGCTCCGGTGCTAAAAGCTCTCAAGCCCTCAAGTATGTTTTTTGCAACTACAAAGGAGCTTGAGTATATATCCGAGAATATGAAAAAAGCCGGATTGGACTTTGTTATTCTCTATGAAAGATTCGACAAAAATTTAATTTTTGTTTATAGGAGCTTGGCTCTTGGAGAGCATTTGTTTGCTGATGATACATACAGTTACCTTAAGTCTTGCAATTACCGAGGGAGTGAGTTTTCGGATTTTCTTCCAAGACTTAGGGAAAGGCTAAAAGCATATTATGAGAAAAGAGATATTTTCCCCCATGAAGTAGGAGTATTCTTAGGTTATCCTCTGTGTGATATACAAGGATTTATAAAGTATCAAGGTGATGCTTACCTATTTAGTGGATATTGGAAAATCTACGACAATCTCAATCAGACTCTTTTGAAGTTCGCAGATTTTGACAGAGCCAAAGAAGAAGCTGTTGATGAATGGTTTGCAGGCAAAAAACTTTATGAGATAGCCTGCTGACATATAAATATATATATTAAAGGAGAGATACAATATGGAAAAGGTAAGTATAGTTTACTGGAGTCAGACCGGAAATACCGAGGCTATGGCTAACATGCTCGCAAAGGGTGTTGAGGAAGCCGGAGCAAGTGCTGAAGTAATCGAAGTTTCAGACGCAAGTGCAAGTGATTTACTCGCACAGCCTGCATTCGCACTTGGTTGCCCTGCTATGGGTGCTGAGGAGCTTGAGGACTCAGTTTTTGAGCCGTTCATAAGCGAAATCGAGTCAGGTTTATCAGGAAAGAAGGTAGTATTGTTCGGTTCATATGACTGGGGCGATGGAGAGTGGATGCGTATATGGCAGGAAAGAATGGAAAAAGCCGGAGCTGTTATCGTAACAGGCGCAGGCATAATCGCTAATAACGCACCTGACTCAGATGCAGAAGCAAGCTTAAAAGCTGCGGGAGCAGAATTAGCTAAGCTTTAATCTTCTGATTAATAATTATTTTGGTTTTAATCTCTGCCGGGGTAAACTTGGCAGTGTTAAAATAAAGGAAGCTTTGCTTCCAAGGATACACAGTGTTACACATATTGAAATTTCCTCTTACTTTAGATATAGGGAATAAGGCCTGAGCAACCTTATTCCCTATATCTTTTTTTTGGATCACGCTATATAAATTCAGTTACAGTTCGGGTAGCCTATTCATCTTCGTCAAAACAACCTAAAAATATTTAATCTTATTTATAAACCGGACTAATTATAAATGTTGGCAGTAGCCTGCTGGATATATGTATAATATGCTACATGAACTGTAACTAAATTCAGATAAATCAACAACAGTTATAGGCTTAGCTTTATATAAATAGCATACTTTAGTTATTATTAATCACTATACCTTCCGAAATATTTTGGATTATATCCGTTTATAAGCAGCTCTTCCAATTTATACTTGCAAACATTTTGGTCGCCGGCATCAAAAAATAAAACCACAAATAGCCAAATACCTATAGCAGCTATTGGAAGACAACTTGCATAAGCACTTATCAGGTTACCGTCTTTTATAAGATCCACAATTACAAAAATTATTAAAAATATATCCATTACAGCCATCGAGATACAAGCGACTAATAGCTTAATCCCCGGTAAAATCGTATAACTCACCTCACAATGACCCTGATGCTTCCTAAGCCTGCCATATACATAACAATAGTCAAGATTCTTCCAAAACCTCGCCTCAGCCGGTATAAAAAAACCGAAAGTTCTTTTTGAAAACTTTCTTTTATAAGAAAATTCCGAACCTTGCTTTAACAGAGTCATTATATCCTCTACACTCCTTTTCACCTTCATTTTACCTTTTATATAAAGCATGGCTATCTCCTTATACTAGTGCATCGTTTCTCAAATAACTATACCAAACAACTTGTATCTTTTCCTGATTGCATACATCAAAAATCCTCAGCGTAGCCCCACTACGCCTGCGTTTTTTGATGTACACACTCAGAAAAATATTCATCGTTTTTGGTATACTTATTTTGCGCACGATGCACTAGATATTATTTAACCAAAACTCCTCACTTCCTACAAGATATAACAGAGTTCTGGCTCTTGACGCTCCTATATAAAGTAGGGTCGCCTTATCCTCCTCTTTGATCTGCTCCAGATCGCACATAACGACCACCTTGGAATCGAGTCCCTTATATCCGTGAATCGTTGAAAATCTTGGCGTTTGGTCTCTGCTTTTATCATTAACATCTTCATTGACCTCGAAGGCTATCTCGGAAAGAATCGAGTGTTTGTATCTTTTAGGAGACAGGAAAAGAATATCCTCTTCCTTTATATTCTCCGCTCTTAAGCCCTTTACTATCTCTTTGAGTTTTAACTTTGCATCGTCCTTATCAGCAAACTTTACTTTTATTATCTCCTCACCGTTTTCTTTAATAAACTCCTTCTCATCAAGCCCTATCGCATCAAAACTGTAGGTACCTATTTGTATGGTATTTCTGCAATTTGTTGACAACTTAAATTTACTCGGTTGGTATTCTTCCAAAAATTTAATACCCTCATCATACTCGGGATTATAAATATTTTGCTTCTCATCGTAGAAGAAAGCCCAGTTACCCTCCTTGAATCCGCCCTTTAGAAGATAATCAAGCGGATACAAATATATAGGATTTGCTATATCCTGACCTTCATCCATAACAAGTATGTCAACTTGCAAGTCGGCAAGTTTCTCCTTTTCCAAATAAATTACAAAGTCTAAAAACATTTCCGGTAAAATATTGTTAAAATAATTTTGTGCATCCTTTTTTACTTCATCTTTGTCAATAGTAACATATTCTCCAAAAAGGGCATGAATATTGATGATCTTTAACCTGTCACTTTCTATATTCATTGTACTTATCACATTATTGACAAGATTTTTATTAAATGCCAAATAAAGAACTTTAAATCCCGCCTCCAACTTCTCTTTTACAAAATTCATTGCCAAAACAGTCTTACCGGTTCCGGCACTGCCCTCGATCATAAGCCTTTTATTTGCAGCCAGTCCCCTCATAATATTTACCTGTTCATTGGTAAGGCGTATAAGCTTATCATCAATCTCATTTAATCTGTCCGAGAGGCTTGGAACAAAGCAAAAGTTACCTCTTAAATATGATATGATTTCTTCTATATCTGAGGGTGAGAGCTTACTTGACTCCCTTGTCCCCTTCCAATACTCAAAAACTTGCTTCATATATGCACTTATATCTTCGGTTCTTTTATCATAGGTAACTTCCGGTATCACTTCCTCGGTCTTTGCATCAAATACTATATCCGGAAACATTACACCGCAGGCAACAAGAACATTTTGCATATGCCTGTTTGAAGGAAATCTTTCTTTCAATCTATTCTTAAGGCTGAACATATTGTCTTTTACCTGTGTATAGGGACTTTCCGACTTTACATTCTCTTCATTGCGCCTGTTCGTAAAAACCCATTTGCCGTCCCTGCACTCTACTCTGCCGCCTTTTATTTCAAGACAAGCAACACCGTATTCACAGACCACAACAAAATCTATCTCCCCGTAGATTTTAACATTGTGCCTTGGCAAACCCAGTGAATGCAGCACATAGGCATTCTTTAGATTAAGATCTTGTAATACTTTATAAATTTTAATTTCCGCATTGCTTTTTATCTCTTCGCCTGCATAGGGCGGTATAAAAATAGGCATGGTTTTCTACTCCTTGTGTTGTTTTGTATATTAATTGCATACCCAAATATAATGTAGCCAAAAGTAAAGGATATCCTTTGTATTCCTTAAATGTATATTAATATAAGGGCGGCGTAAAGTAAATACAAATACATCATAAATATATCTACTATTTACTTTATAAATCTAAGGGCTATTGTTATAATAAACTTGTCCTTATATTTATTTCGTCTATTAAGGAGAGACTATGGAAAATAAAGATGTTTTAACTCTCTATCATGGTTCAAAGTCAGGGATAGACGGTGCTATAGCACCTATGAGCAGAGACCGCTGTGATTTTGGAAAAGGATTCTACATGGGAGATGAAAAAAGCCAACCTCTTACACTGATTTGCAACTACTCAAATGCCAAGTTATATACACTAAATCTTGACTTATCTGATTTGAAGGTTTTTGAAGTTGAAATAGGTTTAGAATGGGCATTGCTGATAGCATATAATCGTGGCAAAATGGAAATAATAAAGCACTCTGCTCTCTATAATCACTTTGCAGATTTGTGCAATGGATTTGACTTAATTGTAGGTCATATTGCAAATGACAGGATGTTTGTAGTTCTTGACCGTTTCTTTAATGGAGATATTACTGATACGGCACTTATCAACAGTCTTTCAGCACTAAAGCTCGGTAAGCAGTATGTTGCTATAACACAAAAAGCTTGTGATAGGATAACTATAATTGATAAACAAACAATTACCGAAAATGAGCGTAGCCTATTAAAACAAGAAAGTGAAGCAAATAGAAGTAGTGGAATAAAAATGGCAGATGAGATTTGCCGCAAATACCGCCGAGACGGTAGATTTTTTGATGAGATATTGAACAAAGGTGAATGATATGGAAAATTTTACACTTCTTAAACGCCAGCTTTGCGATATACAAGGCAGGCTGTTTGAACTTGCATTAAAAGAAAACTTTGATTGTCCGTATTTTATAGAAACTTTTATGAACAGCAGGGCTGCTTTGGCACTTGATGATATCTATGACAGATTACAATGGGCAGGCGAGGAATATATACTTGAAGAACTTGATGATGAAGCCGGCGGATTAAAAAAAGCCGGTGTAAAATTTGACAGAGAAGTTATGTACTGGACAGGATATATCTACCGTTATTGGCATTACTACAGCGGTGAAAACAGCAAAGATATATACAAAATAGCTGACGCAAAAACCATGAATGAATGTTGGCTCGGTTTCCATACTCTTGATGTGGAAATGGCGATTGATGATTTAAAGGAGATTTATAGGCAAAGGATAGTGGCTGAAAAATTATAACAACTTGCTTGATCAAATATCCGAATGCTGTATTTTTAATGTAGTATGAAGGTAGACCTTTATATACCATAAAAACCCGAAAAATTAAGGCGGAAATCCACCTTGATTTTTCGAGTTTATTTTATTATAGGTTAAAAAGCTAATCAATAATTTACGAAGAATTTAAGTGGATTCCCACCTTTTTATTTCGAGTTTGTTTTATCATGGATCAAAAGCTAAGCAATGAACCATGATAAATTCAAGTAGATTTCCTCCCTTTTATTTCGAGTTTTGTGATTTATGGTCCGGTATAGATCATTTTAAATAACAATTTTATACAAGAGAACATTTGTTTTTGAAATTCTATTCTCATGCTGATTTGAAATAGATTACTAATTATCGTGTGTTATACCGGCAGGAAATGTTGACAAAAAGGCGGATCGGATGATTGATTTTCCAAATATTGCCTCTATCATTATCATTACATAACAGAGCTTTATAAGTCTATGATCGCCTCATCCAACAAAAAGTCCTCCACTCCGATATATAAAATTCCATTATCATCATATCTGGGAATAATATGGTTCCTTACAACTACGATTTTCCTGAATGAATCATCTATTTTTTCAAAGATACAGTTTCTTGCTCTTTTTTTTCTATGCTGTCCACATTTAAAGCTGATTGAATATAGTACCTCTTATACCCCTTATTTATAACAAAATCAACTTCAAGTTGAACCTTTCTCCTGTTCTCGCCTTTCTTAAAATCGTATTCTATCACACCATCATCTATGTTATATCCCCTACGAATCAAATCATTATAGATGATATTTTCCATTATATGTGTTTCTTCTACCTGTCTAAAATTTAATCTTGCATTTCTAAGACCGATATCTGCAAAATAATATTTGAGCGGTATTGAAAAATATCTTGCTCCTTTCAGGTCATAGCGGTTGGCATGGTATATAACATACGCCTCCTCAAAGTAAGTAAGATACCTTGAGATCGTATTGGAAGATATATTTATTTGCTTCTCTGACAAAAATCTTCTTGAAAGTTTGGTTGGATTGGTAAGAGAGCCTATGGCAGAGGATGTAAAATCCAATAATAATTCAAGCACTTCCTTCTCATTTTGTATGTTATTCCTGTGAACTGCCCATAGTCTAAAGCCTATGGGCTTCCTGCTTCGCTGACCTCGCAACCTACTATCTCCACAGGCGTTAATTCGGGCAGTCCCTGCCCTATTGTTTTTTCTTATACTACCTTAACCCACCGTCTAAAGCCGGTGGGTTAAGGTAGTATTATTTCAAGAATATCTTTTATATATGTTTCCCTGAATAAATCCTTGAGATATTGATTTTTCTCCTCATCACTTTTTAAACTATATACGGCATACCGCCATATACAATATAATGTTCAAAAGCAGACTCTTTATTTTCATACAAATCATAAACTTCCGCAAATGATAGAGGATTTACATGTATTTGATTACCACGATCTCTAAACTGAGTCAGCACATCGGATGAAAGCATTTTCGAATTACTGCCGGTTACATAAATATCAACATTATTGCGTTTCATAAGCCCCAGTAACACATCAACAAATGTTACATTCTTTTCTTTGCTATCAATATAGGGATTGCTTACAGCCTCAGATAATTGAATTTCATCAATGAAAATGTAGTACATCTGATTTCTGTTTTTAGTTTTTTCCTTAATATACTCATTTAATCTAAAGGGATTCCTATATTCCAGATTATCTATCTCATCAAGAGCAATGGATATAATTTGTTCTTCTTTTATACCTTGTGATAACAGATATTCTTGATATAAATTAAATAACAGATATGACTTTCCACATCTTCTTATCCCTGTAATAATCTTTATTCTGCCATTCTCTCTTTTATCTATGATTTTCTTTAAATAATAATCTCGTTTAATTATCATACAATTGCCTTTCTCGAAAAAGTTAGGTGTATTTCCGCCTTTTTATTTCGAGTTTAGTAAATTATGGTCGAGTAGGAAATGCGAGCGAAGTATCTCATGCCGCTCTTATTTTATTGTTCTTCGCTTCTTATTCTACCCTCACCATATATGATCTTATAATGCTTATGACAGGATGTGCAGATCACATTATCAACATTTTTATTCGGTGAATCAATATTTCTTCCGCTTGGTGTTTGTTTTCCACAATACGGACATTCCGCTTTTTTATAATTAGACATATTTTTCCTTCTTTCTTTATTTTTATATTCTTGTTGCTCAACATTTAATACCATTCAAATTAGTATTTAGAGCCTATACGCAAATTTCAATTAAGAATTTACTTTAATTGCGTATGTATTTCTAATACTATCCTTTACTTGGATATTGTATTTTTCACATAGAGATTTTACCATATCAATATATATCTTCTTTGCTGCTATATAATCTTTTTTATTTATCATATCATAGCTCGGATATATATATCTTTCCCAAAGATTTTTATAAACATCTTCAGGATTTTCCCCATTATCTATCTCCTTAATTATAAGAGGACCTATACGATAATACTCATCTACTAATTCATCTCCATCAACTCCATCAGATTTTATATGCTCATCTCTAAATTTTCTCAATATATTTAATTCATCACAATACTTGCCTTTATTTAAAGCCATGCAAGCTGCCGTTGTAATAAAACATCCACTACTGGACTCTGAGTATGTTGATGTGCTTGAATAACTTTTACTCTTACTATAAGTGTTATTTTGCCTTTTTTCTTTTTCTTTATTATTTAATTCATCACAAACACTTCTATATAACTTCTGTGAATCTTGAAAATTTCCCTTGATCTTTTCATAATGTTTTTTAGCTGTATTCAAATCTTTTGGTACTCCATAACCATAATGATATATCTTTCCACATTCATACTGAGCCTCATTATTATCAATATTCTTCAAATAACTATATGCCCTTGAATAATCCCTTAGTTTAATATACATAAGCCCAATTCTAAGTCTATACAAATTACCATCATAAGATTCGTTAGAATTGTATTCTGTAGTTTGCATTTGATTCGATGTATTGAATAGATGATTTATAATCCTATTAAAAAATGATTTATTTCTTTCTAATATTTCATACAGCCTAATAGTATTGCTGATCATATTTTTACTTTTTTCATAATGAACTTGGTTAGCATGAATTGTCCTGCATTTCTTAAACAACATATCTGCGATTATTTTAATAGCTCCGTTATGATTTTTAGATGCTGCAATTTTTAAATGTACCATGCCTTTAGCATATTTTGTATCAATGTTTTCTTTTCCTACATGGTAATTAGCATCTGATACCAGCCTTTCTGCAAGTTCCTCTATACTTATGCCTGATTTCGGATACTTTTTTGCCAATTTAACCAGTTCAACTCCTGCTTGTTTAAAATCCTTCTCTAAAGAACTAAACAATGCCTGTTTCGCTCCTGCAATATTTCCCTCATCCACCAATCTTTTAGCAAGATAAAAGTATTCCTCACCAGTTTCAATAGGATAGGCGACCTCCGTAAGTTTCTTTATCTCATCTTCATTTAATTTAAACTGCTCAGAAAGTGCTATTTGAACCTTTGCAACTTCAGGTATATTATATGAATTCGATATTAAATTATTAATACTTGGAGATAAGACCTCTGTGCTTATATCAACTCCTTTATTATATAAAAACAACAATTTAAGTAATGAACAGTATTTGTAATTTACCCTTCCTAACTTAACAATATCATCATCAGCAGCCTGATAATCTTCTGCATAAATATGCTTAAAAAACACATTTGTTAGAGTTTGAACATATTTGTCAGCAAGCACATTTTCATCTGTTTTCTGCATTAAAATATTAGAGATATTTAACTCAAACTCATTACAAAGTTTAAGTATATCATCACTAATCTCTGCATAAGACCTTTGTGCTTTTTTTAATTCCTTCAACTCGTTTTTTATTTTTTCTTTATAGTCTTTGACTATTCCTTTTAATTTCTCATCTTCCAATTTAACAGAGTCTTTATTTAATTCCTCAAGTCTTTCTTTTAAAAGCTTATAGTATTTACTATAATACAATTGAATATCCAATAAAACCTCTTGCACTCTTACAGATATATGATAATTTATAGATGGATTATTATTATATATAAGCAGATTAATTATATAATTCCTACTACATAAAATAATTTTCCTACCACAGTGCTCTAAATCCATAATTTCCTGTTTTGATGTAAAAAGATAGATTTCACAGTTTAGTGTCTTATGCAAGATAATTTTATACTTACTTTCATCCTCGCAAATTATTAACTGTTCATTAATAATTTTACTTAGCGAACGGTACAAATTATTATAAGTATTTAAATACTCCGGTAATATAAGATACACCTGATTTAAATACTGCCCCGGGTAATAATATATAAAGCCCTGTATAAGTTTGCAAATATCTATGTTTTCCTTATAAACCTCTCTATTTATAAGCTCATATTCCCTTGATGAAATCTCAATCTTTTTATTAGCATATGTCAATGCAAATATTTTCTCTTCCACATCCTTTTGTGCCGATATAATCAATAAGGGCAAATTCTTATTATGTTCAATTTTTAATTCTATATTATCTACACTCTTTAAAGAGACATCAATGCTAGAAGCCTCACCCCAAATAGCTATTAATGATTTTGTTGCCAGCCCATCAATTAAAGTTAATATTTCTTTTTCCTTTACTATTTTATTTATTTTATCAATAATGCCGGCATTATTTGTGTATAAACCTTCATCCAATACTTTAGGGAGTTTTTCTTCTACCAAGTTATTAAGAGCATTATAGTTTTGTTTTAATTTAGTGCATTCTTCTATATTTTCTTCATTCATTAATTTTGCAATGATATTTAATATCTCATCTTGTTTAGTATGCAAGTCGATTCCTCCATAAAAATAATTATCTAATATCCTTTAAGCCTTTTATAACATTTTCATATTTTTTAATGCTTTTTCTCATACTGCGTATTTCCTCCATTGACTCTCCATATATTTCTATTAGTGATTTTATTTCCATTATATCCTCGGAATTTAAAATAAGCTCACTTAAAAAATTTCTTTCACTAACAGATATTTCTATTTTTTCTTCAACATACTGCACAGCAGATGAACCTATCTCTAAAATTTGATTATATGCATCTTTTCTACAGCTTTTTTTATTACCTATCATATTTAAAAATTCACTAATCTTTCCTCTTTCTTGCCACTCAACATTATTTCTTGATGAATATGCTGTGACGGCAAATACATTAAGTCCTGCATCAAGTGCCGCTTGCTCAATACTTTTAGTAACAGCCTCAATATCTTTATCTAATTTCTTATCACTTTTATTGACTACTATTAGTACAGGAGTATTTAAGCCAACTTTTGTAATGAAGGAAATATCGGTCTCACTTAATACACCATTTTCAATATCAACAAGCCATATTAGATAATCCGCTGCACGCAATTGCAAATAAGCTTTATTCTCATCACTAAAATCTTCCTGTTTATTGTCCTTGTTTCCAAAATCCGCCTTACTATAACCGGGTGTGTCTAAAAAAACCACATCTTTATATGGTAACTTAGGCTCATAAATTATCAAGCAATTAATAAAGGCTGAAAATCCTATTTTATATTTCTCATAAAACTTATGTGTTAATGAATGCAATGCATCATTATCCAAATCTACTTTTTTATTTTCTGATATATAAGCACTTATTTCTTCTCGTTCTCCATACATAATATATGTAGGAATTGACGTAGTTGGCATCTGATCCTCAGGTAAAAGTTCTTCCCCTGAATTTAATATAGAATTAATAAACTTTGATTTTCCTGAGCTGAACTTTCCACCTATGCCGATTATAGGTTTATTTTCTATAGCCTTATATTTTTGCTCTTCTTTAAATTTACTGCTTAATTGTAAAAGTTTTATCTGCAATTGGGCTTCATTATCTAATTTTACCGTTCTAAAGGCTGATAATAGACTTGTGTTAAGCTCATCCAACTTCTTTATTTTATTTTTAAAATCTTTATTTCCATCAGATAGTGGAACAATTTTTGAAATAAGATTTAAAGCAGCATCCACATCTTTTAAATATTTATTTTCTTTTGCTTGTGCTAAGTTTTCATCAAAAAAATCATTAACATCTTCTTCTATATCCCAAATTGCCACTGTTAAATCTCCATTTCTTTAACTAATTGCTTGTAATTAAGTAAATTATCACTTAATTCACTATACTTTTGAATAAAGTGTTCTCTATCCTCAATCTGCTTCTTCAGTCTATCTATATTACTTGTAAGATTTTTTATGATATCATCAACAAAACTTGCCGATAACTCTCCCATAATATTATTGATTTTATCTCTTGTCTCATCTATCTCTTCTTTTATTTTATAAGCAATTTCTTGTAATACCTTTTCTTCAATCATTCTAAGTTTATGAATATCTTCATTTTTAACTACGGAACTTATAAATGCATTCTCTATAGTACCTTGATATTGAGACACCTCAACATTAATATCAGGAATTGTTACCTTATTAATCACTATACCCACAGGTATGAGTATATCATTTTCGTTAAATTCAGTACTACTCATATCAAAAGCACCTATTATACTATCTTTTAAAGTGCTCTCTAATTTTTTTATATTGATAATTTTTTTCAATTCTTCATTGATATATTTTTCACAACTAGTAATATACTTTCTTATATTAGATGTTGCATCAGCAACAGAAGCCTCATTATATGTAATTACTTCCGTATATTCTTTTCTAAACATACCGAATAGACCTGTTCTTCTGGTTCCATATCTGGTATCTGTTTTTGACTCAACACCAAAATCCAGATAGTTTTCAATATCTATATCTATATTTACCTTAATATCATTAAGCAGAACAGCCGCCTCAACCGCAGTAGCCTCAAAGATATTTTTAACCTCTCTTCTCATCCTGTTAAGTTTATCTTGCAATCTATGCAGATTATTTTCCAGTTGCTCTTTATCAGCCACCTCTGTCTGCCTTTTGTTATCTAAAACCTGTATATTTATATCTTCCAAAATGCCTAAAAGTACTGTTTTATTATCTGATACTATAGTTCTATTTTTATCCTCAATAATTTCTTTTTTCCTATCTATGATCTCCTTCATTTTTTTTCTTATCTCATTGATTCCCGATAAGCTAAGAAGGGTTTGACGATCATCTGTAAAATCACTGAAATGAAACTTTAATTGTTCGATTATATGTTTTTCATCCTCCGAATATTTCATCCCTTTATCTTTTTTCTTTGAACAGGAATATAGTATAGATGATACATAACTTGGAGGAAGAGAACTGCTTATTTTTTCCAGTGCATCCTTATGGAAACTGCTTATCAAACTTTTCCTTATATTCTCTGCTGCCTGATTATTATATATAGCTACAGATGAGCTGTACGCAGTTTTAATATCTTTTGACCTATTATCATCTAATAATCCCGAGTCAAACTTACTTCCTATAATACGAATCTCCTTGACACCCTCTCTTGGTAAAGAATCACACATAAAGCTTATATCTTCCTGAGTAAGAAATTGTGCTGTATAACTTAATAAAAATACTACATCACATTCGCCGAGAAATTGTTTTGTACGCTCACCCCTGCTTATTATAGGATCATTAAGTCCCGGAGTATCAACTATCTCAATTCCCTTTAAGTTATCACTATCTACTTTTAATTCTACATGTTGAACAATTGCAGTAAAATCGCCATCAGCACCTATATAGTTTTGCAAATCTCTCCCCATATTATTAATATGAATTTCTTCAGTTTTACCCAAATATGACCTTAAGTTTACTTTTGACCTGTTAAACAGCTCTGTCAATTCTTTGCAGGATTTAAGTTTCATAGGTATTTTTTCTTCCAATTTCTTTTTTATATCGTTTGTAAGCCTAAACGGCATATTTTCGTCTTCTTTTTTTTGTTCTCTTACATCTTTCTTGATATTGAAAGGATTTTTACTTTGCTTCTTGCTTATATACTCTTTATATAGTTTTTTTAATTTTTCATCGTACTCCATTGAAAGCTGTTCTATATTTTGCCACTCTCTTTCCCTATAAAATACAACTTTGGCAATGCTTTCCTTTGAATAAGATATCTTGGTTAATGCGGCAGTCATAGGTGTGCTGGCTTTAGGTAATACATCTTCTCCGTCAAATATAAGTGCATTAAGAAAGGATGACTTACCGGCTTTAACTTCTCCGACAATGCCGATTCTTAGCATTCGCCCTTCTTTTAAAGACTCTTGAATTCTTTCTTTCATATTTGCAATTTTTGCTTCAAATTCCAAATAATACTCTTTTGAATACAAATCTTCGTACTGTTTTAATCCGGATAACACATTATTAACAACTACTTCATACTTTTCACTCATACTACTTTTGCTCCTTTAAGGTTGTTATATCTTTCTCTATTGATTTAATAAATTCCGAATATTTTGACTCAAGCTCTTTCTTCTTATTTATTACTACTTCCAATGTGCTGTTCTCAATATTTAGAATTTCTTCTATACTACCTGATATATTATCAAACATAACAGTCTCTACACTTGAAAGATTATTGTTCAGCTCTTCACTTAATTTAGATATAATATTAGGTATTACCTCATCTTGCATGGCTTCAATTATTTGCTCTTCTCTTGACTTCCCAAAAATATCATTAAAGAACTTTACGACATTAGGCAAATATATGATTATTAATTCCAAAATTGGAGATATTGCATCTGTCGCTATTGCTAAAATAGAGGTTATTGCTTTATATGAATTTATGCCCTTATCAAGTAATTCTTTACCATCATCTTTTTTATTTAGTGATAACCAAACATTGTCTCCAAAAATCATATCCTTTAATTTTGCATATACATTATCTATAACAGCCATCACCTCTTCATTATTATCCTTGATACTTGGAGTATTATGCTTCATATACTTAATAACATTTTCATAGGCTGTAGATGAATAGGCTTCCACTTCTTTGATCAGTATGGGTCTAATGATATCAATAATACATTCCTTAAATATATCTATACCGCTCTTATATGCATCTGCCAGAACTTCTACATTTGTCATTAATTGCTCTCTTACCCTTGATAAGATTTTTCCTTTAACTTCTCCATCCAATTGTCTACCAATCTTTGCTTTTTGCATATCTAATTGTTCAAGAAGTCTTCTTTTTGCAATATTTCTTCTTTCAATTTCTTCCTCAAGTTCAGCAGTGTCACAAACCTCCTTACTTTTAATTACTTCCAATTCTTTTATAAGAGTGTTAATCTCCATATTTAAAATTGAACTTATTTTTTTATCATATAGTTCCTGATCATTAAAACCTCCTATAAGGCTTTCAAGTTTTACTACCACATTCTCATCATATATTGAGGTACATATAATAGGTATTTTTTTGTCAGTATTATATTCCAATATACTCTCTATATGAACTTTAACCTCTTCAACCGCACTTGGAGTTTTTTTATCACATTTATTAATAATTACAGCAATATCTTCACTGTAATTTGTAGCCTCATTAATAAAATTCAATATACTATCAGGTATAGTACCTCTCTCACAATCTATAACCAAAAAGAACACTGTTCCTTTATCTATGTATTGCATTAAAGCTTTATTATGCCTTTCAATGCCGGAGTCCACTCCCGGTGTATCTACAAGTGTGTAATCCTTTATTCTCTTTAGGTTATCACTGTTTAAGTAATACTCTATATTAAGTGCCTTGTCTATGTCCAAGCCTTCTATGGAGTCTATTTCTTTTTTAGCACCGTCAATCATTTTAGCAATTATATGTTCATTTTCAGAAAAATGAAGCTCCGTTGCTATATCTGTTGCCGGTCCTTGATTTTCTATCAATACACTTTTTCCTATAAATTTATTAAGCAATGCCGATTTACCTGCACTGTATCCGCCAATCATAAGCATTTTTACTTTATACTCATTATTTATTAGTATAAATTTTTCAAAATTATTAACAAGCTCCGACAAATCATATTTTTTTGCTATACTTTTTGCTACTTCTGCCTTCTTAGTATTCTTTTCCTTATCAAGCATAAATACCCTCCAAAATTTAATTATCTTAAGTAATTATTAATCTGTTATTCCATAGCCCATACGATCAATGTCGTTATCTCCTCCACTACCATGATCTTTATCATTTTCTCTGTCATCATCATTTTCTTTATAATGAATTTTTCTATATATCTCAGATGGAAACATTATTTTTAACCTTCTTATCTTTCATCGTATTTTATATAATATTCATCAATATTTTTTACCTGCTTTTATGTACTTCAATATAATAATTAGAAACATTCCCAAAGTCATTTTTTAAGTCTTCAACCGTATCTTTCCAGCAAAAATCAGAACCGAATATACTTCTTTTTGACACATTAACATCATATACATCATATTTTTGAGCTTTTTTGTTACCCAGTACTACATTAACTGTTTTAAACATAAAAATCATACTTTTTTCACTGATTCCAAAAAGCTTTGAATACTCACATATATCCTGTAATTTCTTGGCTGCCGTTTTCTTATCAACAGCCATTATCATTAAAGCCCAAAATATTAGTCTTAAAAACTCCGGTTCGTTATGTTCATTTTCTTTTAATAAAAGCAGTTCTTCTATAAACCCCTTTCTTTTATATTCATCAAAAGTTTCAGGGATCTCATACTTTCCGATAGTCAACCTCTTATTCAACTTATAATCAGAACTTCCACTATTTAAGAAAAAAGCCTGCGTTTTATCAACTATTATCTTTGCATAGTCATTTAGCTCATCATGATCAAATAACAGAACTAAGGCTATATTAAACCTACCTCTATTCAAAACTGATTTTTCAGATTGTTTCATTTCATTAAATTTTATATGTCCTCGTGGAGATAAGGCAGAACTGTTAATATTTGTATCAAACTTCCTCTCTATCCTTCCCCTTACATCCTCAACTAACGCCCCGAATTTATTTATATCCATCATCTTATCATCCCCCTATATATTTATTTCAAACAATCCTTCTTTTACTATACTTATTGCTGTCTTTTCCGCTGATTTGCTAAAATCTTTTATAGATACCTCATTTAGTTCATCCACCAACTCATTATATAGAGCAGAGCCGTTACCCGCATTTTCTATAAACATATCCTCTTCGTATATCTCAAAGTTTCCTTCTATAAACTCTACAAATTCCTTCGGGTAGACCTTATACTTACCCTCTTCTTCGAGTATTTCCCTGTATTTTTCATCATATTCGCACTTTAAGATATAGATCTCCCTGCTTTCAAGGTTCACATACTCACTTGATGATATGATAACCTTTGGATTATTTACACCTATATACCTTACTCCACTCTTTCCAAGAGGTATGTTAAACTTCTCTCCACAAAGATATATATACTTTTTATCCTCATCCAAGAGATCGAAAAGCTCATCTTGATCAAAAGCCACATTGTCTATACGCTCATATAAACTTTCATTATCCGTATACTTTTTAAGCTCCTCTATTCTGGCTTTTTGTTCCTCGGTAAGTTCTTTTATCTCCTCAGTACAAATAGGTTTTTCCACAAGTTCTACACAAAGTACTCCGAATATCTTACAAATATTTTCCTTGTAGAATACATTTTCAAAGTCTACTTTCCTTAACTTTTCCGCAATTCCGGACTCGTATCTGTCCTCCAACCAATGATACAGTTGCCCATTTTCCATATACTCCAAAACTTTTTCCACAGAAAAATTCTCCCTCAACTCTTCTAAGGTGCTCACCTCAACGCCCTCATCCATAATCAATGGAAATCTTTGTTTCTTAGCCATCTAAACCTCCTACTTTCCATACTTCTTAGCATCCTCAAAAAACTTACATCCAAACTAAAATCACCGGATTATATAACTTTAATCAGCAAATTCTTCTCCAACAAACCTCTCAACTGTCTCTTCCAAGCCCGTACCCCTACTGTTTCCCAAAAATATCCTTTATCTTCATCCCGTCTATCTTCACCGTTTCACCTTCATAACTTCCGCACTTAGGGCAATGTATCTTTAGGTTTGCAGGATCTTTTTTATACTTATGACCGCACTTTAAGCACTTGACTTCTTTTGAAAATAATGACATACTCTACTCCTCCTTAACTCAAATACCTCTTATCTTTTATCCATAAACCCCTTTTATAAAACTAAAAGCTTTTACCTTAACTATTTTTATCCGCTGTTTCAGATTTCCAAGTCTTTTATGTAATCTTAACTAAGCGTTGTTTAATAAAAATTTATATAATAATGACATTCATGCACAATTACTAACACTAGTCTTTTTCAAACTCAGCTAAGACAAACACATCTGACTTGTATATTGTACAAGTGTTTCACCACTCTGATATCAGAGACTGAACTTTACTTCCTACTCCACCAACTCTATCCTATCCCCCTGACTCCTTATCCACATATCCACTCCGTCACCGAATACCTCCGCCTGTATCAGATACTTGCCGGCTTTTTGTGATAAAATCTTAGCGGTCGGCAGTCTATCAAGTATCGCCTCCAGATTATTCTTTTCACATCTGAACTTTATCCTCCTTAGCCTTCCTCCATACATAAACTGTATTCTTTTCAGGAACTCACCCTCTTCAAAACGGGAACTGTAGGGTATATGAAACTTTTTATCAAGTACCCTTATCTTATTTATCCTGTCTATTCTATATATCGTGGGAAATGAGTCATTTAACACATCAAATTTTTCCCTTACTTTATCCTCATCGTCTATAAAGGCGGTCAGATAGAAATAATGCTCTGAGAACATTATGGCAAGGGGCTTAAGTTTCCTTTCCACCACAGTATCATCCGTCTTTTTATAGTGAATTTCTATAAAATTGGCTGTGCTGATAGCCTCAGCCACCTTCCACATATCTTCCATAAACTTCCTTTTATGCTTCGGCTCTACATAATGATGTGCTTCATTTGCAATAAGCTCTGATACCATCTTTCTGTTTGCTGCCGGTACGCAGCACTCTATAAGTCTTTGTAAAAGAGAAGTCATTTCTTCATTGGTAAATGGTCTTGTCTGCAAAAGTATTTTACATATCGCAAGTATCTCGCTGTTGCTTAAGCTTGCCTTGAATGTATTTTCCAAGGCATAGCTTTTCTTTTCACTGCTATATTTAACATAATTTTCATAGCCGTCCGTACTTGCCTCATTATCACAAAAGTTTCTTATGTCATTAATATCCCTTTGCACACTTCTTTCACTCACTCCGTACTTATGTGCTATTTCCGTCTTATTTACTTTCTTTCCGGATAAAAGCCTTGTATAGATGTCCAGTATTCTGTCAACCTTTTTTCCATCCACAACATACTCCTTATAATATTTTGAATATATTACTTCGTCTGCAAATCTTAAGTAGGCTTATTATAGCAAGCCGTTATGACAGTTTCTGTCACTCTGTGTAATTTTTATTAAAAATATTGTAAAATTATTGTACCTATGTATCTTATTATATTTCACATAAAATTAAAATACCTTAAGTTAATTTTTATTTAACTTTTGTTTTAATTGAATTTTACATTTCATTTTATTATCGATTTTATTATGCTTGCAACAAAAAAAAGATACACACTATTCCATAAGACTTTTTATAGTCTTAACGGAATAAATATATATCTTTTTTATTAATCTGCTATTTTTTCTGATTTCACTTGTTTATTCTATATGCTATTATAATGAGGTACTTAGGTATATTTACAAGCTAATGTTGATTGGAAGTCCGACTCTCATAAAATATCGAGCAAAAGCCTGTGAAAGATGTTCCTTATAAGGAGGACATAATCTTAATCTTTTTCCATTTCTTTTTGCAATTGCACATGCAACATCAAGCGGGATACTAAAAATATCCTTGAAATTAATAATATAATAATCTTGAGAAAACTCCTCAGACTTATAATTGTTAATAATATGATAGCTATTTTGTTGACCTTTGATAATTCCTAAAATACCTTTACTTATCTCTTTTTCATTTTTATTTTTACTGCGTTGTATTTCCTCAAATTCACTTTTTGAAATGATTGAACATAATATAATATTGTCAACTTTCTTATTTGCAATATCACAAGCTTGAGTTAAGACAATACCATCAATAATTGATATTTCAGCCTTAACACTCTGTCCTTCCTCACTAATATCCAGTTCTTTGAGAATTGGAACCGGACAACCCTTGATTATGTCTCCTTGTGTAATATCTGTACTATCTTCTTGTAATTCGAACCATGGATATTCCATCAAATCTCCTCAAATTCCTCTTCAAAATCAAAGTGTGAAACATGTTTAGAAATCTTTGTTATTTGAAGATTTACATTTATATTCTCATGTTTTTGCACAAAATCCGCTTTCTTTTCAAAGGAAGGAATGTCTCCTATAGCTTGTTTCGAAAGCATAGATGAATTACATATATTTTTATCTGTAAAAGAATAATTATAGGTTTTATAATAATAGTCTGAACCCATATCCATTGCAGTGAATGATTGACTTGAAATACTTGAAGACATTGTAATAAGCCCACAAGTAGCAACGAATCTCTTTAATCCGATCTGTTTTTTTAGCACAATATCACCTCCATCTATCAATGTTCTCAGTTAATAATGAAAAAATAATATCAACATCCATCAAGCAATCATTAATTGAATTTTTCTTATCTTGATATACATACTGATACCTGCTGTTGATATCCAATGCTAATGATATTCCCTCCGAAATTATTTCTTCATTTGCAATTTTAACTAAACCCGGAACATTAGGGACACTATCCAATCTTTTTTGAAACTCCTTATATGTACCAATTTGCTGATTTATAAAGAACTTATCATCTTTAACACATGCCACATTTTGTGATACTTCATACAAGTTTTCATTCGGAATATTATCACCTAAATACTTTTTAATATATTCAATAGGTCTTTGTTCACCAATATCCAGGCGAATATTATATGTTATTCCACAAAACAAATATTCATTAATACTTATTTTTTTTAATAATTCAACTATAAGCTTTATTCTCTCCTGAATGTATTCTCGTGTTTTTAAAAAATCATTCATAAATTCATTATCAAAATTGGCTATAAAGTCAACCGAAATAGGTGAAAAATTGATTTGGCTATGTCCGTTCTTTGAAGATATCATGACCCTCGGTGTTTCTAAATCATACTCATCCGGTAAAGTATTTGTCTGTGGAATTCCATAATATTGCTGTAGACAATCTTCTATATCATTTGCAAATCTTCTAATTTTAAGTTGCGGCTCATATTTAAGCGAAAACTGTGCTTGAATAAATTTCATTCCATCACCTCCTGAATATAGTTATGTATATTCCATTATATGCGAACTATCTACTGTCTAAAATAGATAGTCTTCCTTATTCACAGACTCAATATACTCCATACCTTATATCCAAGAATATAGCATATATATACAATTTTGTCGACCTGAACCCGGCATCTAAAATTAGTGGCAATTGACTTATTTCAAATATTATTACTCTTCATGTAAGTCATTCATCTTCATCAAAAAAATCAAAAATTTTCTCCAAACTATTGACTTTTATCTTATTTTATTATAAAATCTACCTCGTTCGCAGGTGTAGTTCAATGGTAGAACATCAGCCTTCCAAGCTGAATACGTGGGTTCGATTCCCATCACCTGCTTTTTTTGTGTCTAAAAACCGTTTCTTTTATATTATCTTTTTTATATTATTTTCTTTATATTATTCTTTGCCTTGCCTAAATGTCCGTTTAGTTTTACCTCTTAGCTATAAACTACACATCCAACTTTTTATTCCTATCTTGCCTAAATACGCTTAATGGTGATATACTGTCTTTTTAATTGAAGATAATTCTTCAAAATCATATTTTACAAGGAGGAAAAAGATGTTATCAAAAACTATTAAAACATTGTTGGCAGGTTCTAAACTTCCGCTTACTTTTATAGGAGGTGTAGCATTCGGTACTCTAGGATTAAAAGTCTTAGCGAGCAAGGAGGCTAAAAAGTTCTATGCTAAAGCAATCGCTAAAGGATATAAGGCTAAGGACAGTATTGATGAAACCATTTCCAGTATAAAGCAACACGCAGATGATGTTTTGGCTGATGCCGGTGATATATACGAAGCCGAGAAGAGAGAAGAAAATCTTGATTTCGTAGAAGGCGAATAGTATGACATTTAATATTTTACACAGCAGCAGTAAGCGAGTAAGAGTACGAGCTTCTTTCAGATGCACTCTTTATGTGCAGGAATATCTTATAAAGCTTGCTGCCGGTTTTCACAAAATCAGACATATACATTTTTATAATGATATGTTCAGCTTTGCAATTATATTTGACAAAGAAGGCAGTCAACAGGTCAAAGATTTTCTAAAGGCGGTTGACAAGGATGTAATCAGGGAAAAGTATCTCTTGCCCCCGATAAAGCCTTATGATACACCCTACTCTATAGTTTCAAATGCCCTTATAAAGAGGCTGCTTTTTAATGTATTGGTGCCAAGTCCGATAAAAGTTCTTATAACCGCTTACCGTTCTTTAGAGTATATTAAAGATGCGTTTTGTTCTTTGATAAGGGGACAGCTTAACATGGAAACCTTGGACGGCAGTGCAATAGCCATATCCATGTGCACAAAACAGTTTGATATGGCAAGCTCTATAATGTTTATACTGGGACTTGGGGAACAGTTAAGTCTTTGGACGCAGAAAAAATCTTTCGAAGATCTGGAAAAAAGCCTTGAAAGTAAGAATAAGGAAGTTTGGGTCTTAAGGGATGGCGAGCGTACACAAATCAATTGCTCAAATATAGAGCTTAACGACATAGTTATAGTATCAGAGGGCAATGAGATACTCTTTGACGGCAAAATTACTAAGGGAAGGGGCAGCGTAAATGAAAGCTCCATTACCGGAGAGGCTTTCCCTATTGATAAAAAAGTCGGAGATTTAGTTTATTCCAACACTATTTTGGAAAGCGGCGAAATCTACATAAGCGTATCCAATGTTAAAGCAAATGCCCGTATATATCAATTAATTGATTTAATGAAAAAAGCCGATCTGTTAAATGATACCAAGCAATATAAGTTCATCTTAGCCGCCGATAGATTAGTTAAGTATAATTTTTTAGGTGCGGCACTGACCTACCTTTTTACATTTTCATTCAGCAAGGCTATATCATTTTTATTGGTAGACTACTCCTGTGCACTGAAGTTGTCGACTCCGGTTGCCTACCTTTCAGCAATACAAAAGCTTATAGACAGGGAAATAGTTGTAAAATCCGCATCTTCACTTGACATTTATAACAATATAGATACTTTTATATTTGACAAGACGGGAACTATTACAAAGTCACATCCCGAGATCCATAAGATAATTACCTTCTATGACTATTCACAAGAAGAAGTTTTAAGAATAGCTGCCTGTTTGGAAGAGCATATCTATCATCCGATAGCCAGTGCTGTGGTAAATAAGGCAAAAGAAAAGGGTATCGATCATCCTGAAATGCATTCAAAGCTTTATCATATAGCTTCCAAGGGCATCATATCCAATATTTCAGGTGATAAAGTGGTTATAAGTAACCTTATGTTACTGGAAGAAGAGGGAATAAGTATTTCCGAGGAACAAAGACAGGCAATTAACAAGTACACCGACAACTATAACTTACTTTATCTTGGATATAAAGACAAATTAATAGCTATTTTCTGTGTGGACATAAGTTTAAGAGATGAAACGCTTAAGGTGTTAAATGCCTTAAAACAAAGCGGTAAGGAGCTGATTCTTTTAACCGGAGATACAAGGCAAAGAACGCTTAATACAGTTGAAAATCTGCCATTTGATGAAGTACTTACGGAAATGACTCCAAGTACCAAATATGAGTATGTGCTTGCTAAAAAACAAAGCGGCAAAAAAGTACTTATGGTAGGAGACGGACTTAATGACTCTGCCGCCCTTTCCGCTGCCGATATCAGCGTATCCATGGGGGATGGAGCCGATCTTTCAAAACAGGTCAGCGATATTCTCCTACTCTCGGACTCACTGACATCTTTGCTTGAACTTAATAATATGGCACACAAACTGAACAGAAAGGTCAATGCAAATGTAACCACTGCCATAACGGTCAATACCTCCCTTATATGTATGGGACTGTTTGACCTTATGCCGGCAAAAATACTTTCTATTTTGCATAACCTCACAACTTTTTCTATAGTTTTGACAAGCTTTAATATAAGTGAGTAGTTGGCAGCATAAACAATTAAACATCAATAATTAACAGAAACACTCCCTATTTCAATCATACCCGCAGTACTGTTAATAAAGTTTCGACAAA
>ERZ773054.148-NODE-148-length-55697-cov-10.169656_pt1 | contig 55697 bp, 53 predicted proteins | sample MGYA00580630_ERZ773054 | MGnify/ENA primary metagenome ERZ773054 (study PRJEB29015, sample SAMEA2737994) | human oral metagenome | biome: human oral; feature: human-associated habitat; material: dental | place: China | collected 2115 ... | reverse complement strand
ATGATTGAATTATACGGAGTTTTTTATAAACTAATAACCACAAACTATTATAATTATTTATGCTGCCAACTCCCCGACAAATCATTAGAAGATTAAAGAAGAGAGGTTTAACAGTACTGACCGTACTCAAAAACACTTAATAAAACAATAGCCCAAGTGAGTAAGGTCAGTCGAACTGTAATCTGTTTAATTAATCTATGTTAACCATTCGTACCTATGGTATAATATACGATAAGAGTGATATTTATTTAACACATGTAATAAACTTTAGACAATTCAGTTTTCTATTGAAAGGTTAGGAATAAAGTATGGGGAAAAAGGGTTTTGTGTTTTTACCGAAAGGATTTGACGAGGTAGTACGCAATCTGGGTAAAAAGTATCGTATCTACGCACCTGTGCTAAAAGCAGGAGAAGGCAGATTTACAGATACGGATGTAGTACGCTATGATTTTATAAAGGAGGCGGCAGAGATTGAACTTGAAAAGAAGTCCGATTATTCTTTCAAGGAAATTTTAACACCTCTTTCACAGACACTGTTCTTTTTTACAGAAAATGAAGTAAAGGAAGCGGATCAAGATATCAGTGAGGTAATAGTATTTCTAAGAAGCTGCGACTTAAATGCTTTGAAAAGACTTGACCAGATCTATCTTCATAACGGAAGAGATGAAGACTATTTCTATGCTCGTATCAGAGATAATGTAAAATTCGCTTTGATAGGATGTGCTCACTCCTATGAGGACTGTTTTTGTGTGGATATGGGTACTAACCGTGCTGATGATTTGGATTATCTTTTCTCAGTTGACTTAATCGACAACCGTTTCCATTGTCAACTAAAAGAAGAAAGCTTGGAAGAGCTTTTTGCAAATAATGCAATTAAGGAGCAGGAGGTTATACCTAGATTTGTTACGGAGAATGAAACAAGAGTTGATTTGCCGGAAAGTGTGCCTTTGAGCCTTTTTCAGTCGGATATGTGGAATGAATATACTATTCGTTGTATAGGCTGCGGCAGATGTAATTATGTATGTCCTACCTGTACCTGCTATACAATGCAGGATGTTTTCTATACGGATAACGGCAAGGTAGGTGAAAGAAGAAGGGTCGGCGCATCCTGTATGGTAGACGGCTATACCAATGTTGCCGGCGGTGGAGAGTATAGAAAAAAAAACGGAGATCGTATGCGTTTTAAAACTATGCATAAGATTTATGATTTCAAAAAGCGTTTCGGCTACAATATGTGCGTAGGTTGCGGAAGATGCGATACTGCCTGTCCGGAGTATATTTCATTTTCCAATATAATAAATAAAGTTACAGCCGAGGTCAAAAAGGAGGTCGCTAATGAGAAATAATCCTTATGTACCCTTTTCTTCCAAAATTTTGGAAGTTATTCCTCACACAGAAAAAGAATATACCTTCCGTATGGAATTTGAGGGAGAAGTAAAGCCGGGGCAGTTTTTTGAAGTATCTATTCCAAAGTTCGGTGAAGCACCTATTTCAGTCAGCGGTATTAGCCCTAAAAGCATTGATCTTACAATTCGTAGAGTAGGAAGAGTTACCGATGAGGTATTTGAAAATTACGCAGGGGATACACTGTTTCTTCGTGGACCTTACGGTAACGGTTTTGATGTAAATAAATACACTGACGGCGAATGTCTTGTGGTAGCCGGAGGGACAGGCGTTTCTCCGGTGCGTGGCGTAATTGACGCACTGAGTGAAAGCAAAGATGCAAAGGATAAGCATATTATTTTAGGCTTTAAGAGCCTTTCGGATATGTTATTCAGAGAGGATATTGCACGCTGGGAAAAGTCGATGGATCTTATACTTACTATGGATAAAGAGGCAGAAGGCTACAGCGGCAATGTAGGTCTGGTAACCAAGTTTATACCGGAGGTAAAACTAAATAATGTGGAAACAACACAGGCTGTTGTAGTAGGTCCTCCTCCAATGATGAAGTTTTCTGTAATTGAGCTTTTAAAGCGTGGCTTTAGGGAGGAAAATATTTGGGTTTCTTATGAAAGAAAGATGTGCTGCGGTATCGGTAAATGTGGGCATTGCAAGGTAAATGACACCTATATTTGCCTGGACGGTCCGGTATTTAATTATGTTGACAGCAAGAGTTTGATCGACTAGGAGGTGTGAAAATGGCTAGAGATATTAATGTCGGAAAATTAAAAAGAAATGCCTTTCGTGTGTCTAAGCATCGTGGAGAGACTGCATCTCGTGTCAGAATGCCGGGTGGTTATATAGATGCTGAAAGTATGAAAAGAATCAGTGAGATTGCAGAAAAATACGGAAATGGAAGCATCTTCCTTACAAATCGTCAGGGTGTTGAGATTCCGGGCATAAAGCTCGAATACATGGATGCGGTCAATAAAGAAATTCAGCTTGTTATTGATAATGTTAAGACCAATCAGGAAAAAAGAGATACCGGTTATGCGGCTGCCGGAACAAGAAATGTGGTAGCCTGCCCCGGAAAGAGACTTTGCCCTTACGGAAATTACGATACTACAGAGTTTGCAAGAAAGATGGAAAAGATGGTTTTCCCTAATAACTTGCATTTTAAGATAGCATTTACAGGTTGCTCCAATGACTGTGCAAAGGTAAGAATGAATGACTTCGGTATTATCGGAATGACGGAGCCGCAGTATGATCCCGACCGCTGTGTTACCTGTGAAGCCTGTGTAAAGGGCTGTAAGAAAAAAAGCGTCAATGCTTTGAAAGTAGTGAACGGAAAAATAGTAAGAGATACCGAAAAATGTATAGGTTGCGGTGTCTGTATTACTGTTTGCCCTACAAGAGCATGGACAAGAAGCAAAGAAAAATACTACCGCCTTGTGTTGCTTGGAAGAACCGGAAAGAAAAATCCGAGAATGGCGGAAGACTTTATCAAATGGGTTGATGAAGATACAATATTAAAGGTGGTAAAAAATGCCTACGCCTATGTGGAAAAATACATTGATCCGGAGGCGCCCGAAGGAAAAGAGCATGTAGGATATATAGTTGACCGAACAGGTTTTGAGGAGTTTTACAAATGGATCATGGAAGGAGTTACCTTATCCGATAAGGCTGAGCTTGCAAAGACTATGTACTGGGGCGGAAAACATTATGACCGTTTATAGTTTGCTTTGTAAAAATTACTGATTCAAACTTCCTATGCCCCAAATTGGAGCAGTACATTGAAACTTTGATATTTTAGCTGATAACATTCCGATTGGTCGAGAATAACTTATATATTAATATATGATTAATGCGGTTTAGGCATTAATAAGCTGTTAATAATAGTTTGTCTGAAAATAGCTTCTTTCGGAAACCGCTTGCGCTTAAGTCCTCGTGTAGCGGTACTAACTTTTCTGCTGCACTGACATTTGCATAAAAGAAGTACCGACACTGCGGATGTTTCCTACAGAAGATATTTTCAGACTGCCCAACCCTCAACTGTAGACCTTATATAAAAAACAGTTATTCTCGACACAAGGGTGAGAGGGAGAGGAAGGATGCAACAAACCGGAAATGGTTTGAAATCTTATAGAAACACCATAGGCAAGGTTAAAATGCAAGTGGCTTTCTTTAGATATCAAAAATGATTGACACTAAAGGCAGTACATTTTACTACATAAGTAAATCAAAAAACGCCCTATCCGCCTTCGACATAAACCCGTCCCTGTCATAAGCAATACAAAGCCTCCAAAACGCCTGATACTTTCTGGGTATATGAAAATAAACTATACCCTCATCGGAATTTGACTTGGCATAGCTTTCCGGCAGTATCGTTACCCCTAGATTATTCCTTACCAGCTCCTTGGTACTGATGAAGTTTTGAATAGTAATATAAGAATGAACATCAAGCATATTAGCCTTTTTAAGAATCAAGTCAACCATCTGCCTTATTCTTTGATTGCTAAAAAGCATAATAAACTTCTCGTTCTTTATGTCTTTAATATCAAGGCAAAGTCTTTCGCTATCCTCTTCGATAAAAGCTTTTTTACACACAGGGTTTTTATCCGATACAAGTATAAGAAAATCCTCTTTGGAAAGGATTTTATAACAAAATCTTTTATCATCTCTATCCTCGCTTAGCAGATGCATAATGGCAAAAGAAATATTACCCTGCTCCAAATCGGTAAAAAGTTGATTGGAAGAATTTTCGGTTATATTGATATCAATATTTGGATAAATCTTAGAAAACTCACTTATAATTTTGGGAAGGAGTACCAAGCTCAAATGATTGGTGGTTCCAAGATTTATACTTCCTGATTGTAATTTTTCAATATCAGCTATTTCAAGCTTCATTTCCTCATATAGTTTCAGAATTTGCTTGGCATATTTATAATAATATTCACCGCTTGTACTAAGCTTAAGCCCTTTAGAACCTCTTATAAAAAGTTTGGTGTTAAGCTCTTTTTCTATGCGTTTTAGAGCCTGACTGAGCGAAGGCTGTGCGATATACAGTCTTTTCGCAGCCTTTGAGACACTGCCCTCTTTGGCAATGCTTATGATATAAAGTAATTCCTTATCAGACATATCTACCTCCGGGAAAAATTACATAATGATGATTTATCTGTCTATTTATCACATAAACCGTTACAAACATATCTTGCCTTGGCTAACTTCATCTCGCAGCAGTACTAAGCTTTATCTTCGCCTGACGGTTTGATAAAGCAAGTACCGGCGGTCTCAGATTGTCCTTCGTCAAGGTAGTTTAACGGTTTATGTGCCTAAGGTGCCGAGAGAGTTCCTTACCTTACCTGATTTTTTTCATAGTATATTTCAGTTTTGGAGTATTAATTACCTTTACAATTTCAAATCCCAGTTTTTCATAAACCCTCTTGGCATTTTGATTAAAGTCAAAAACCGATAAAGAAATACTTTTAATATCTGTATCCTCAAAAATAAAATCCATAAATTTCCCAAGTGCTGCTGTTCCAAGCCCCGATCCTGTTCTTTCAGGGTCAAGTACGAATCTGCCTATGTGTATGTTATCTTTATCAATTCGTATTTTTTGTATCATTCCGATAAATTGTCCTTCAGTAAATATTGAAAATGTATTTTCCAACTCTTTTATCTTTTGATAACTTAAGGGATAAGAAACTTTTGATCCCATCCACTGCTCCTGAAAATCTCTTCCCATTTTATTTGACCATTCACATAAAAGTAAGGCATTATTTTTACTTATCCCTTTTTCAAAACTGATATCCATACTTACCCCCTCAGATTCTACAAACAAAAATTATCATATTTACATATATAGAAAAAATCAATAACTTCTATAATATTTATAGTATTTGCCTATATAGATATATTATTATATAATGCAGTTTAAAACAAGAATAAGTTAAGGGGAAGGCTATGGTAAAACTATATGAAGGCGGAGTTTATATATTAAACTCCAAGGAAATAATAGAAGAAAAAGATTTTGACAAGGTAAAGGCAAAAAGAAATTTAACAGTTGATAAAGAAAGCGCTGTAAGGCAAACTATAAGCTATGAGATATTAAGTGCTCACAATACCTCAAATGATGATAAAAAATTAAAGCTCAGGTTTGACTCTATGGCATCACATGACATAACCTATGTGGCAATTATACAGACCGCAAAGGCTTCGGGCATGGAAAAGTTTCCGCTGCCTTATGTACTTACCAACTGTCACAATTCACTTTGTGCAGTAGGCGGAACCATTAACGAAGATGACCATTTATTCGGACTTTCCGCTGCAAAAAAATACGGTGGTATATATGTTCCTCCACACATTGCGGTAATACACCAGTACATAAGAGAGGCTATGGCAGGCTGTGGTAAGATGATACTGGGGTCGGACAGCCATACAAGGTACGGAGCACTTGGAACTATGGCAATAGGTGAAGGCGGTGGAGAGCTTGTAAAGCAGCTTTTACTTGACACCTATGATGTAAATTATCCTGAAGTAGTGGGAATCTATCTTGACAAAAGCCCTGTAAAGGGTGTAGGTCCTCAGGATATAGCTTTGGCTATAATAAAGGCAGTATTTAAGTCAGGTTATGTAAAAAATAAGATTATGGAGTTTATAGGGCCGGGCATTGCCTCTATGGATACGGACTACAGAAACGGTGTAGATGTAATGACTACGGAAACAACCTGCCTAAGCTCTATTTGGGCAACGGATGAAGATACAAAAGCATTTTTAAAGGCACATAACAGAGAGGAAGATTATAAGAAACTTTCACCGGGAGAGGTTGCATATTATGACGGTCTGGTATATGTAGACCTAAGTAAAATAAAGCCTATGATAGCGCTTCCCTTCCATCCGAGCAATGTATATGAGATAGACGAGGTCAATGCCAATCTTGAAGACATACTTGCAAGTGTTGATAAAGAGGCTGTGCGCATAGGTGGTAAGGCAGGTGAGGAGCTTAATCTTAGAGGAAGAATAGAAAACGGTAAATTAAGGGTCTCACAGGGAATTATAGCAGGTTGTGCCGGCGGTAATTACAACAATGTTATGGAAGCCGCACATATACTTAAAGGTAAAAGCTGCGGCTATGACGAGTTCAATATGTCGGTATACCCCTCATCACAGCCGGTATACATAGAGGCTGACAGACAGGGGGCGATATCAGAGCTTATGTCTGCCGGAGTAATAGTAAAGACTGCATTTTGCGGACCTTGCTTCGGAGCCGGAGACACACCTGCACACAGAGGACTTAGCGTAAGACATACCACAAGAAACTTTCCGAACAGAGACGGTTCAAAGCCGGGAGCAGGGCAGATGTCTGCAGTAGCCTTAATGGATGCAAGATCCGTAGCGGCTACGGCTGCAAGAGGAGGTATACTTACTTCGGCTACGGAGATAGCTGACGATTATAAGGTACCTGAGTATCATTTTGATGGAGGTATATACGAAAAAAGAGTGTATCAGGGCTATAAAAAAGCGGATGAGAACAAGGAGCTTATATACGGACCTAATATTAAGGACTGGCCTAAGATGTCGGCTCTTACCGACAACATACTTCTTAAGGTTTGCTCAAAGATATTGGATGAGGTAACAACCACAGACGAGCTTATACCTTCAGGCGAGACCTCTTCCTACCGATCAAATCCTTTGGGACTTGCGGAGTACACCCTATCAAGAAGAGATCCGGATTATGTACCTAACAGTAAGGCGGTAGACAAGCTTGAAAAAGCAAGGGTGGAAAATAAAAACTCAGTTTTGGCAAATGAGGAACTTACAAGGGTATATGATAAACTAAAAGAAGCAGTTACTGACATAAATCCCACAGAAACGGAAATAGGCAGCATGATATATGCTAAAAAGCCGGGAGACGGCTCAGCCAGAGAACAGGCGGCAAGCTGTCAAAGAGTTCTTGGAGGACTTGCAAATATAGCAAAGGAATACGCTACAAAAAGATATCGTTCAAACCTTATAAACTGGGGTATGCTTCCCTTCTTGTTAAAAGAAGATGCCGACTTTAAGGTAGGAGACTATATTTATGTGCCTAATATAAAAAAGGCTCTTGATACGGATATGAAAGAAATTAAAGCCTATGTAGTAGATATAGAGAAGAATATATGTTATGATATAAGGCTGACGATATCAGAGATGACTGATGTTGAGAAAGATATTATAAGGGCAGGCTGTCTTATTAATTACAATAAGAACAGACTTGAGAAAAAGGCAAAATAGTTGTCTTAAAAAATAAAAAGGAGGAGGCTACTAATCAGGTAGGTTATTTATCTTCATTAAATATGCCGGTGTAATATATTATTGATATTTAATTAATATCAGAAAGAATAGAGTAAATCTCAAATTTCCTTATTATATACTTATACTTAAAGTTTGCTTATGAATTTTACGAAGATAGATGCTGAGAACAGTCGGATAGTTACTTTTCCGGTGCCTAAGTATTAAATATATTTTTAGTAGCAGATCATATAAATGGAATTTAAACTTAGTTCACAGTTTGCGCCTACAGGAGATCAGCCTCAGGCTATAGAAGCTTTGGTAAATGGGTTTAGAGAGGGCAACCAATTTGAAACCCTACTTGGAGCTACCGGCTCGGGAAAAACCTTTACCATGGCAAATATTATACAGAAACTGCAAAAACCCACACTTATCATAGCTCACAACAAGACCTTGGCAGCCCAGCTCTACGGAGAATTTAAAGAATTTTTCCCGGAAAATGCGGTTGAGTACTTTGTATCATACTATGATTACTATCAACCGGAAGCCTATGTGCCGAGTACGGACACCTATATAGAAAAAGATTCGGCTATCAATGATGAGATAGATAAGCTCAGACATTCCGCAACAGCGGTTTTGTCTGAGAGAAGGGATGTTATAATTATAGCTTCGGTATCCTGTATATACGGACTGGGAAGCCCTATAGACTATGCAGAGATGGTCATATCTCTAAGACAGGGTATGATCAAAGACAGAGACGAGGTTATAAGAAAATTAGTTGATATACAATATAACAGAAATGATTTTGACTTCCATCGTGGAACCTTCAGAGTAAGGGGAGACATAGTGGAAGTCTTTCCTGCGTATGTAAGTAACAGAGCATACAGGATAGAATTTTTCGGTGATGAGATAGATAAAATAAGTGAAATGGATGTGCTTAGCGGTGATGTGATAGCGGAGCTTAGCCACATAGCCATATACCCTGCTTCACATTATATAGTACCTCCGGATAAGATGTTAAAAGCAACACAGGAGATACTTAAAGAATGTGATGAGCAGGTGGAGTTTTTCAAGTCCGAAGATAAGCTTATAGAGGCTCAAAGAATTTATGAAAGAACCCACTTTGATGTGGAGATGATGAGGGAAACCGGAGTATGTTCAGGTATAGAGAACTATTCAAGGCATCTGATAGGTGCTAAGGCAGGAGACCCTCCCTATACGCTGATAGACTATTTTCCGGATGATTTTTTAATGATCATAGATGAGTCTCATATAAGTGTACCTCAGATAAGGGGTATGTATGCGGGAGATCGGGCAAGGAAGATGAACCTTGTTCAGTACGGTTTCAGGCTGCCTTCCGCACTTGATAACAGACCCTTGGAATTTTCCGAGTTTGAGTCAAAGATCAATCAGCTTCTTTTTGTTTCAGCTACACCCTCAGTATATGAGGATGAGCATGAACTTTTGCGTGCGGAGCAGATAATAAGACCTACAGGACTGTTAGACCCTACCATAAGTGTAAGAAAGGTGGAGGGTCAGATAGATGATCTTGTTTCAGAAGTATTTAAGGAAGTTGAAAATAAACATAAGGTACTTATAACCACCCTGACCAAGAAGATGGCTGAAGATTTAACTGACTATATGAAGGATGTGGGTATTAAGGTAAGGTATTTGCATTCCGATATAGATACACTGGAAAGAGCCGAAATTATAAGGGATATGAGACTGGATGTCTTTGATGTGCTGGTAGGTATTAACCTTTTAAGAGAGGGGCTTGACATTCCGGAAATTACTCTGGTTGCTATATTGGATGCCGATAAGGAAGGATTTTTAAGAAGTACAACTTCACTGATACAGACTATAGGAAGGGCGGCAAGAAACTCCGAAGGTAGGGTAATTATGTATGCAGACAGAATTACCGATTCCATGAAGGCTGCCATAGATGAGACCTACAGAAGGAGGCAGATACAGGAAGCCTATAATAAAGAACATAACATTACTCCGACAACTATAAAAAAAGCGGTCAGAGACTTGATAGCCATATCGAAGGCGGCAAGTGAGGAGAGTAAAAAGCTTGAAAAAGATCCGGAGTCTATGGAAGATAAAGAACTTGAAAAACTTGCAAAAGACCTTGATAAGGCTATGAAAAAGGCTGCTACGGAGCTTAATTTTGAAGAAGCGGCAAGGTTAAGGGATAGGCTTTTGGAAGTTAAGAAGATTTTATTTGACAGGGAGTGATATGGAAAGAACAAGAAAATTAGCCGATACCGCTATGTTTGCGGGAGAACTTATGTTAAGGGCAGGAGCGGATATATACAGAGTAGAAGATACTATGAGCAGGATACTTGACAGGGAGACTACATGGTCTCATGAGGTCGTTGCTCTTCCCACCGCCATTTACCTTACAGTTGTTGTGGAAAATGAAAAAGGTAAGGAAAAGGATGCTTTAAGTCTGGTCAAGAGAATAGACTCAACTACTATAAATCTAAATACAATATATGCGGTCAATCATATCTCAAGGAAACTTTGCCTTGGGCAGATAGATGTGGATGAAGCCTATGAAAGAATGCTCAGACTTACCAAAAAGCCTGTGTATCCGGAGTATTTCGAGTACATATGCTATGTATTTGTGTCTACGAGCTTTCTTATTATGTTTGACGGTAATGTTAATGAGTTTATACTTACGGCAATAGCGGCTACGGTACTTTCTTTGGTAAAATATACAACTAAAAAATTGGGATTTAATGATATCTGTGTAAATGCCGCAACTTCATTTATGCTGGTTGTTGCAGCAGTGCTTGGAGCCAAGTATTTATTTAAGAATGTATCTGTAGACTTGGTAATCATATCACCGCTTATGTGCCTGGTTCCCGGAGTAAAATGTACTACTGCGATTAAGGATACCCTTAACGGAGATTATGCATCGGGAGGAAGCAGGATGTTGGAAGCTATAATTATTTCTTTGGCAATGGCTACCGGAACGGGTGCGGCGATGGCACTTATGGGAGGTATTTTAAAATGAGCATAGTTATGTTATTTATAAAAACATATGCGGCGTTTTCATCGATTATAGCCTTTTCTATTATATTTGATATGCCTAAAAATTTGTTAAAATATGCTACTTTGGTAGGTGTACTGTCCTGGATCATATACAGTTATCTTTTGTATATAAAAGTAGATATTGTATTACAGGCATTTATAACCGGATTGGTTGTGGCAGCCATGAGTCATATACTTGCAAGAACACTCAAAGCTCCGGTAACTATATTTCTTGTGCCGGGTATACTGCCTTTAGTGCCGGGAGGACCGATATACAGAAGCGTATATTACTTTATAAATGATAACAGTGGTCTGGGAAATATGTATTTTACACAGACACTTCAAATAGCAGGAGCCATTGCCATGTCTATATTTATTATGGACTCAATATTCAGGCAGACAAGAAGGTACACCAAAAGACAGGACTATGAAGAAAAAAATAAAAGAGAAGATAATGTTAAGGGTGATTATTAATGGGGTATTGATTTAGCCCTGCATATAGGCTATAGTATATAATATTTATGTCAAAGAGGATATTTTATGAGATACGAAAAAAATAGAAAAATAGCCGGTCTGGATGAGTTTAAGGTATTTAAAGCACTGAAGCTTCTTGCTATTCCTATGGTAGTGCTTGTACTGGTCATAGTAATATTGGTGGTGGACAGGGTGCAGTCAAAAAAACAGGCTGTCTCATCTGCCGCTTCACAGGAAAGTGTTGTAGCGGAGTCAAGTTCCAATAATACCGTATACACCTATGATTTCAGTAATTACGGTCTACAAAAGGACAGCAACCCTGAGGTTATGCAGCTTGTGGCAGAATATCAAAAGGCGAAGATAGAAGCCGATTCAGGAGCCTTATACAGGGTATTCGGAAGAACCGATAACGAGGGTCAGTCTGACTTGCAGGCTAAACTTAATGAAGAAAAAAAGGTATATGAGGCATATGAAAATGTAGCCTGCTACATAGGTAACGGTCTCAATGCCGGAGAATATGTGGTATTTATAAGTGCGGATGTGAAGTTCCACGGCATTATAACACCTGCTCCTATGCTTACATGGGCATATATAAAGACCGGCGAGGACGGAAAATTATATATGGTAGAACCCGATAAGGTAGATGAGCAGCAGAAACTTTTTGTAGACAAGGTTGCACATTCCGAGGATGTAAAGCTTCTTGACACTGCTATGAGAAAAAGACTTGCAGAAGTACTTATTTCGGATGCACAGCTTGCATCTTTGTATCAAATATGGCTTGAAGGTGCGGATGTATCAAAGTATGATATAAGTTTAGGTGTCAATTCGGAAGAGGAAAGTACTAAGGATGTTGACCTTGAGGATGACGAAGTACATATAGGAGCACCTACTACAGAGGCAAGCAAGGAAACTACTGCCGAAAGTACAGAGGCTGAAACAACTACAGAAGCTCCAAGCAGTGAGGAGAGTGCGGCACCGGCTGAAAGTGCGGCGCAGTAAGATTATGGATATTAAAGATTTTAATTACGAGCTTCCCGAAAGACTTATAGCACAGGATCCCTTGGCAGACAGAAGTGCTTCAAGGCTGATGGTGATGAAAAAGCAAAGCTATGAGCTTGAGCATAGGCATTTTAGTGATATTATAGATTATCTGAAAAAAGGAGACTGTCTGGTTCTTAACGATACCAAGGTCATACCGGCAAGATTATACGGTGTAAGAGATAGTAAAGATTCAAGGGCTAAGGTTGAGATACTGTTACTTAAAAGACTTAGCGACAGAGTTTGGGAATGTCTTGTAAAGCCGGGTAAAAAATGCAGGATAGGAGATAGACTGGACTTTGGAGAGGGGCTTTTGAAGGCGGAAATAATCAATATAGATGAAACCGGTAACAGGCATATAGAATTTGAGTTTGAGGGTATATTTGAGGAAATACTTGATAAACTCGGAGAAATGCCGCTACCTCCTTATATCACACATAAGCTTGAAGATAAAAACAGGTATCAAACCGTATATGCAAAGTATGAGGGCAGTGCGGCAGCCCCTACGGCAGGGCTGCATTTTACCAAAGAGCTTCTTAAAAAAATAGAGGATAAGGGAGTTGACATAGCAAAAGTCACCCTTCATGTAGGTCTTGGAACTTTCAGACCGGTAAAAGAAAAGGATATATTAAAACATCATATGCACTCCGAGTTTTATATGATAGACGAGGAAAATGCGGCTAAGATCAATGCAGCCAAGGAGAGGGGCGCAAGAATTATTTGTGTGGGAACGACCAGTTGCAGAGCTTTGGAAAGTGCAGCGGCTTTGGACACCAAACTTAAGGCACTCAGTGCATGGACCGATATTTTCATATATCCGGGCTATAAATTCAAGATGGTTGATGCACTTATTACAAACTTCCATCTACCTGAATCAACACTTATTATGCTGGTATCGGCGCTGGCAGGCAGAGAGGAAGTGCTTAATGCCTACAAGGAAGCGGTGGATAAAGAATACAGATTTTTTAGTTTCGGAGACGCGATGTTTATAATGTAACTTGAAATCTTACTTTATTAACTTATTTTATTAAGATTAATGTGATAAAAAAAGTAGGGAAATACCCCCCTGCTTTTTTTGTTGCTTAAATATAAATTTGTGATATAAGCTGTTCTTAAATACAATACTTGATATACTTACGGCTGCTTTTTGCATTGAATGAAGATTAATATACGAAGTGCTCAACAGTCAAATGCTATTAGGAGCATTACCCACATAAGAGTATAATAAAAATGAGTTTGTATTTATACAGTTTAATTCCATTTTCAAGTATCTTTTCAGCCCAAGATATAAATAAATTATTGCCTCTCAGTACCAAATATAGTACTGACTATATTAGAAGAAATAAACATAATGAAATTAGCCGATTATATAACTTTCCTTAAAAAATATAAAGTCGGAAAAAGGCTTTACTTTTTTATTTCTATATGGTAATATTCTTAATAAGTACTTCTATATAGAAATAAAAAGGAGGTTTTATTTTGATTAAGAACGGAGGATATCTGACTATGCAAATACGCTTGCTTAATGGGCGGGTTTTTAATCGCATATTGTCTTCAGATAAAGAGGCTTTATATTCGGCAGAACAGGGTAAGATACTTTCCTGTCTGTGGGTAAAAACGCCCATGACGGCTACAGATTTGGCTATAGCTACAGGACTTGCCAATAATACTTTAACATCAATGCTTAGAAAATTGGAAGAGCAAAATCTTATTAAGAGCTATATACATCCAAAGGATAAGCGTAAAAAATTCTTTGAGCTTACAGAAATCGGAGAAAGTCAAAGAAGTGTAGGTATGAGAGTAAGCAAGAAACTTGATGAAATATTTTATAAAGGTTTTTCCAAGGAAGAGATAACTAAGTTGGAAGGCTATATGGAGCGCATATTGGAAAATCTAAAAGAAGCTGAGCAAAGATACATTAAAGAATAGTAAATAAGTTTAAATTAAGACACACTGTTTTAAAGACAGGAGGAGTATGATTGAATTTAGAGAAATTCAAAAAAAATACGGACAGGAAGAGGTTATAAAGGAACATTCATTCAAGATAGAGGATGGAGAATTATTTGTATTGGTAGGTCAGAGCGGCAGCGGCAAGACTACTACACTTAAGATGATCAATCGTTTAGTGGAGGCTGATTCGGGAAGTATATTTATAGACGGTAAAGATATTACATCAATACCGTTAAGAAAGCTTAGGCTTGATATAGGTTATGTGCTTCAAAGTATAGCCTTATTTCCGAATTTGACAGTCAGAGAGAATATAGAATTAATACCGGAGATGAAAAAGTGGCAAGCTGCAAAAAGACATAAAGAAAGTGATGAACTTCTTGAAAAAGTCGGTTTGGAGGCTTTAAAATATAAAGATCGCTATCCAAGAGAGCTTTCAGGTGGAGAACAGCAAAGAGTGGGTATACTTAGAGCAATTATTGCACAGCCTAAGATTCTTTTAATGGATGAGCCTTTCAGCGCCTTAGACCCTATTTCAAGAAAGAGTTTACAGCTGCTGACCAAAAGTTTACATAAAGAGTTCAATATGACCATAGTATTTGTAACCCATGATATGTCGGAGGCGCTTGATATAGCCGATCGCATCTGTGTTATGAAAGAAGGAGAGATTTTGCAGATAGCAAGTCCTAAGGACATTAGGGAAAACCCTGCAAATGAATATGTAAAGAGCTTATTTGAGGATAACAAGAAAGGGGATGCACTATGATTCTTACAATAATTCAAACCTTTCATGAGCGTTTTGCAGATTGGAATCTGGCACTTTTTGAACATTTGCAAATATCGCTTTTATCACTGCTTTTAGCAGTTTTTATCGCAGTACCTCTTGGAATCATATTAGTAAAGCTTCCCAAATTAAAAGAATGGATGCTCCAACTTACCGGAGTTTTTCAAACAATTCCCTCACTTGCTCTTTTAGGACTTTTTATACCTGTGCTCGGAATAGGTAAGATACCTGCGGTAACAGCACTTGTAATCTATGCACTGTTTCCTGTTTTACAAAGTACGATAACCGGACTTGATTCTATTGATAAAAGCCTGCAAGAAGCCGCTGAGGCTTTTGGAATGAACAGATTAGAGAGGCTTAGGAAATTCGAACTGCCTTTAGCTATGCCGGTAATTGTCTCAGGTGTCAGAACTGCGGCGGTACTGATAGTAGGAACTGCAACTTTGGGAGCACTTATAGGAGCCGGAGGTATGGGCAGTTTTATACTTCTTGGAATTGACAGAAACAATACGGCACTTATTTTAATAGGCGCTATATCATCAGCCTTTTTAGCAATACTTATGAATATTGTAATAAAATATCTTGAAAACAAATCCCTCAAAAAGATACTGATAAGTTTGATTGCCCTGATTACGGCAACCGCATTAAGCTTTATTCCAAGTATTGCTCCTATGATGAATAGCAGGCGTTTACTTGTGGCAGGAAAGCTTGGACCCGAACCTGAAATTCTTATCAATATGTATAAGGAGCTGATAGAGGCTAATTCGGATATAAAGGTAAAGCTTGAACCTAATTTCGGCAAGACATCCTTTTTATATGAGGCATTAAAAAATAAGCAAATAGATATATACCCTGAGTTTAGCGGAACGATTACTTCAAGTTTACTTAAAAATCAAGTACAGGTCTCAAATGATCCTTTAGAGGTATATGAGGCGGCAAGAGAGGGAATACTCAATCAGGATAAGCTTGTATATTTAAAGCCTATGGAATATCAGAATACTTATGCTCTTGCAGTAAAAAAAGATTATGCAAATAAATATGATCTAAAAACTATCAGTGATCTATCAAAGGTTGAAGACAGTGCCGTAGCAGGATTTACCTTGGAATTTAATGACAGAGATGACGGCAACAAAGGCTTAAAAAGTCTGTATAAACTTGAATTAAATGTTAAGACCCTTGAGCCTAATCTAAGATATCAGGCGATTAATGGAGGCAATGTTCAGATAGTTGATGCCTACTCTACAGACAGTGAACTTATAGAGTATGATTTGGTGGTACTTGAGGATGATAAGCAGCTGTTTCCTCCTTATCAGGGTGCGCCTCTAATGAGAAAGGATACCTTGGAAAAGTATCCCGAACTTGAAGAAATACTCAATAAATTAGCAGGGCAGATAAGTGCTGAAGAAATGAGTCGCATGAACTATCAGGTAAAGGTAGATAAAAGGAGCGCAAGTGAGGTTGCGCATGAGTACCTGGTAAATAAGGGTTTGGTAAAATAGGAGGAAGAAGTGAAGGCTATAGTAGTGTCAAAAGCCGGTACAAGTAAGGTACTTGAGTATAAAGAAGTTGATATCCCTAAGCTTAAAGAAGGTTGGTCTTTGGTTAAGATAAAAGGTTTTGGAATTAATCGCTCCGAAATATTTACAAGAAAGGGTTTCTCTCCTTCTGTAAAGTTTCCACGCATTTTAGGTATAGAGTGTGTCGGAGAAATAGCTGAAAGTAAAGTTTTCAAAAAAGGTGAAAAAGTTATTTCTATTATGGGAGAAATGGGAAGAGATTTTGACGGAAGTTATGCCGAATATGTACTTCTTCCCAATAAGCAGATTTATAAGGTGGATACGAAACTTTCGTGGAGTGATCTGGCAGCGGTACCGGAAACTTTCTACACTGCCTTCGGTTCTATGAAAAATTTGCAAATAGATGAGAATGATAAAGTTTTCATAAGAGCCGCTTCAAGTGCAACCGGAATAGCTTTTTTAAAACTTTTAAAAGCAAAGTACACTGATATGAAAATATATGGCAGTACCGGTAAAAAAGAAAAGATTCAAATACTCAAGAGTCAAGGTTTTACAGATATTATTTTGGATATTGGAAATGAACTGCAAACTGATCTGCAGTTTGATAAAATCTTGGAATTGATAGGACCGAAAACTATTAAAAATTCGATAAAACATCTTAAAGAGGGCGGCATTATATGTAGCACAGGTCAACTTGGAGAAGAATGGTATTTAAGAGAATTTGATCCTATTATGGAGCTTAAAAACAATGTTTATCTGACAAGTTTTTATTCGGGTAATGTATCGGCTGAAAAAATCAATGAGATGCTTGCCTACATTGAAAAATACAAGGTAAATATAAACCCTGAGAAAGTTTTTTGCTTGGAAGATACTGCTAAGGCACATGACTATGTTGAAAGCGGCAATAACTTCGGTAAGGTAGTTGTGGAAGTTTTATAGTTATAAAGGCTTGTTTACAAGAAGAAAGTAACACAGATTAAACAGAATTGTAACGAATTTTTAACAATCCTTGCTTTATATCTCATTTTAGTGTAGTATATAGTTTAATAAGAACTTAAAGAAAAAACACAGGATAATTTAATAGGTAATCTATCCAAAGATGTGAAATTCGGTGTGCTGTAAGTATTTTCACAAAGGCGGCAACCTTATTTTATAATCAGTTGATAATAGCAGGGAAAGGAAGTGATATCTTATGAATACTGCCAATAATAACAAGACTGTTTGTACAAGGAATTTATTTAAGAAAATAAGAGCATGGGCATTGCTTTTGTTGTTTGGCGCAAGTAATATAATGGTAAATGTCAATACGGTATATGCAGAGTCCGAGTACAGCAGTTATGTGGGCAAGTTATCTGTAGCGGCTTATTGTGACAGTTATAAAACATATAAGGGTGGAAATCCTACCTCAGGCAAAACTGTTGCAGCTAAGCTAAAGATGTTTGACATAGGTGAGAATATCAAGATAGGTGATAAGGTATATACGGTTGAGTCTGTGCTTTCCGAAAATTCGGATAATGATATCATGATTTATTTTGACTCCAAGTCCTCAGCCTATGATTACGGAATGAAGAAGGAAGATGTCTATAGGAAGCCGAGAGGTTCAAGCAGCTCAAGCAGTTCGGGAAGCTCAAAAAGTTCCTCTTCAAGCTCAAGCTCCTCTTCAGGTTCAAGCAAAAAGGCGGTTTCTACAAAACTCAGTTCCAATAAGGGTAAGAGCCTTGGTACATTTACCACGACCGGATATTGTAACTGCAGTATTTGCGCAGGAGCCTATGCAGGAAGAGCCACAAGCAGCGGAGTTATGCCAAAGGCAAACCATACAATAGCGGCAGACCCGTCAGTACTTCCTATAGGTACAAGGGTTATAATAAACGGACAGGAGTACAAGGTAGAGGATACCGGCTCAGGAGTAAGCGGAAATAAAATAGATATATACTATGACAATCATGATGCGGCTATGGCACATGGTAACAAAAAAGTAGAAGTATTTGCAGTAAATTAATAAATAGGGAGGCACTGATTAAAACAGTGCTTCTCTATTTGCTTTTAAATAATAATGATTTGTCGGCAACATAAACAATCAAATAAATTTGTTATAATCTTTTAGCTCTAAAAACTGGACATCAGTCAATATATAGTTTATACTATTCTCACTATGAAGCTATAAATAAGTGATAAAGAATTACTCGAAAAGTTTCAAAAACCTACTACTTATAACTTGTATAGTAAATATTTTTTGTGCATAATATCCAAATGCTATCATCTTGCAGATGTAATTTTGTAGGAACGGAGTTTAGAATAACGGAATATAACGGGAGAAGCTGATGTTTTATAAAAAATCTGTATACAGGAGTCTTTTGTTGGTAACAGGTTTAGGTTTTGCTGTAATAACTCCTGTAATACTTTGTATATATGGAGCTTATTGGTTAAAACAAACTTATGGTTTTGATATATTTTTTGTAGCTATCATACTTGGTATACTAAGCGGAATTTGGAATGCTTATAAAAGTATAAATTATTTTTTGAACAAAGTAAAAGAAGAGGACAGGAAAAGCCTAGAAGAGAGGACTAAAAAAGTAGTAAAACAAACTGCAAATAATCCGAAGAAAAAAAGCAGGATTTTCAAGGAGGACCAATAACTTGATAAGTGATTCGCTTAAAAAAACTTTGTTTGAAATGGCTTTCGGCTTTGTAATATATGAATGTATACTTGCCGTAGTTTTACTGATTATATCAAAAATAACCGGATATTCACTGCTTTCACTATATTTAGGTTATATTATAGGAATAGTTTTAGCCGTATATATATTGCTTGATATGGCTGTAACTATAGAAAATGTAATAGATTTGAAAGATCCCGACTATGCAAGAAAAAAGACCATGCTGCATGCCGGAATAAGAAAGGCGGTGCTTATAGCGGTTATAGTTATTGCCCTTAACCTTAAGTTTATTAATACTATGGCAATAGTACTTACCTTATTCGGTATTAAAGCAGGTGCATATTTACAGCCTTATGCAAATAAGATCTGTAAAAAAAGATAGGAAAAGTCCGCACAGGACAACAGGCTGTAATGATAAGGTTATTAATTTGGCGCTTTTTATATTGTATTGTACTGACCGGTTGATATTTAACCTAATACTGTAGATAGTTTTACCGCTTTACAACAGATACAAAACAGTAGTCAGCTCAGATATCGTTTAGTCAGTATATCAGTTAATTAATATTGCAATGTAAAAACTTAATTGCCGATTATAATAAAATCAAGAGAGGAGGATTTTAGATGATATTGCTTTCGGCAACAAAATCTCTAAGTTTTATGATAAAGGGAATATATAAATATAATCTCTTTGGTCATGAAGTATGGATAACTACAACTACAATATCTTTAATGGTGGTGGTTGTGGCTATACTTATATTTGGAGTATTTGCCAGAAGGGCACTTATGAAGGCTGATGATAATATCGGAGCTTTTCAAAATTTTCTGGAGTATGCGTATGAACTCTTGGAAACTATGGCAGGAGGCATCTTGGGAGAGAATTCCTACAGGTTCATTAATTACATAGGAACAATATTTCTTTTTATATTGATTTCGAATTTAAGCGGACTTTTAGGACTGAGAAACCCCACCGGAGACTATGCCGTAACCTTTTTACTCGGTATGGTAACCTTTTTCATAGTGCATTATCAGGGATTCAAAAACAGGAGGCTTAAACATATTACAGTTTTATTTGAGCCGACCCCCTTACTTGCTCCGCTTAATATCATAGGAGAGCTTGCCAACCCTCTTTCCATATCACTCCGTCTTTTTGCAAATGTTTTATCGGGTGTGATCATGATGGGACTTTGGTATAGCATGATGCCCTTGTGGGCTAAGATAGGTGTACCTGCATTCTTGCATGTGTATACTGATGTATTTTCAGGCTGCATACAAACCTATGTATTCTGTATGCTTACAATGGTTTATATAGACGATAAGATGTCTTAAACCGAAAGTTATTATTAGGGCTGAGTAATTGCCCGCTGTGTAATACAGTTATACAGCGTATTGCATATAATTTTATTTTAAGGAGGTTTTTTTATGAATATATCAGGTCAGGATTTTATATATGGTTGCTCCGCTATCGGTGCAGGCTTAGCTATGATAGCAGGTATAGGACCGGGAGTAGGACAGGGAATTGCGGCAGGACACGGAGCTTCAGCAGTAGGTAGAAATCCGGGAGCAAGATCAGATATAACTTCAACCATGCTTTTAGGTCAGGCGGTTGCCGAGACAACAGGTCTTTACGGTCTGGTCGTAGCTATGATTTTGATGTTTGTAAAACCTTTTAACAGTTAATCTTGGAAAGGAAACTAAGAGATTGGAAAGATTAATAGGATTTGATGTACAACTTTTGCATGATGCGGCTATCATGGGTATATCTATATTCATCCTGTTCTTTGGTCTTTCATATTTGCTCTTTAATCCGGTAAGAGATGTTCTTAAAAAAAGGAGAGAAAAAGTCCTTTCAGAACTGGAGGATGCAAGTACAAAGTCAAAGGATGCCAATGAATTAAAAGCATTGTATGAGTCCAAGTTAAAAGATATAAACTTGGAAAGGGACAGGATTTTAGAGGATGCCAGAAAGAAAGCCAAGTTAAAAGAAGCCGATATAATTGCAAAGGCTGAACAGGAAGCAAAGATTATTACACAAAGAGCCGATAAAGAGATAGAACTGGAGAAGAGAAAGGCACTTGATGAGCTGAAAAGAGAAATAGTTGATATAGCCTCTGTTATGGCAAGCAAGGCTCTCTCTTCATCTATGGATATGAATATGCAAAAGTCAATTATAGATGAGGCTCTAAAAGGTATAGGTGAAGGTACATGGCAAAACTAGTGGCTAAAGTATATGCTGATGCACTTTTTGAACTGGGGCTTGACAATGGCATATTGGACGACATATATGATGAAGCTTATGCCATCAAAGACATATTTCTAAATAATAATAGCTTAAGGGATATTTTAGAGTCTCCAAAACTGTCTATGGAAAATAAGAAAGAACTTGTCAAAGACATCTTTTTGGACAGATTGTCCTCACAAAGCTTTGGATTCTTGATGGGGCTTGTAGAAAAGAACAGGCAAAAAGATCTTATAAGTATACTTGACTATCTTTTGGACAAGATAAAAGAATATAAAAAAATAGGCAGGGCATATATTACTTCTGCGTATGAACTTGGCGATAGTGAAAGGTCAAGCATAGAAGAAAAGCTTTTGGCTACTACTGATTATAAGAGTTTTGAATTTGTATATTCCGTTGATGAAAGTCTTATTGGAGGCTTTACTATAAGGATAAAGGACAGAATTATAGACTCCAGTATAAAGACTAAGCTATACAATATTAAGAGAGATCTATCAAGGCTTCAAATTTCTTAAAGAGTATCTACATATGCTTATAAAGCATTGTTTAGTAAAGGTAAAGGTAGGTAGGACTTAAATGAATTTAAGACCCGAAGAAATAAGTTCCGTTATAAAGGAACAAATAGAGAAATATTCAAAAATATTAGAAGTATCAGATATAGGTACTGTAATACAGGTTGCGGATGGTATAGCCAGAATACACGGCTTGGAAAACGCAATGCAGGGTGAGCTTTTAGATTTTGGTAATGATGTATATGGAATGGTACTGAATCTGGAAGAGGACAATGTAGGTGCGGTTATATTATCCGATAAGAAGGCGATAAGTGAGGGCGACAGTGTAAAGACTACCGGAAGAGTTGTTGAGGTGCCGGTAGGCGATGCTTTAATGGGAAGAGTAGTAAGTGCGCTTGGAGAGCCTTTGGACGGAAAAGGTCCGATAGAAACAAGTACTTATAGAAGAGTTGAAAGAGTTGCGCACGGAGTTATAGACAGAAAGTCCGTTAATACTCCGTTGCAGACAGGAATTAAGGCTATAGACTCCATGATTCCTATAGGAAGAGGGCAAAGAGAGCTTATAATAGGAGACAGACAGACAGGTAAGACCTCTATAGCTATAGACACAATAATTAATCAAAGAGGCAAGGGTGTAAAGTGTATATATGTGGCAATAGGTCAAAAGGCATCTACAGTTGCATCAATAGTAAAAACGCTTAACGACTATTCAGCCATGGACTACACTACCGTAGTAGTATCAACCGCTTCAGATCTTGCACCTCTTCAATATTTGGCACCTTATTCAGGTTGTGCCATGGGAGAGGAGTGGATGGAAAAGGGTGAGGATGTTTTGGTGGTATATGATGACCTTACAAAGCATGCGGCTGCTTATCGTACACTGTCCTTACTTCTGAAAAGAGCACCGGGTAGAGAGGCATATCCAGGAGATGTATTCTATTTACATTCAAGGCTTCTTGAGAGGGCTTCAAAACTTTCAGATGAACTGGGAGGCGGTTCACTTACTGCACTTCCGATCATAGAGACACAGGCAGGAGATGTGTCGGCATATATACCTACCAATGTTATATCTATAACAGACGGTCAGATATATCTTGAGACTGAAATGTTTAACTCCGGTTTCAGACCTGCCATCAATGCGGGACTTTCCGTATCAAGAGTAGGAGGTTCGGCTCAAATCAAGGCTATGAAAAAGATTGCCGGACCTATAAGAGTTGCGCTGGCACAGTACAGAGAGCTTGCTTCGTTCGCACAGTTCGGATCGGAACTTGATAAGCTTACGGCTCAGCAGCTTGCACAGGGTGAAAGAATCAGAGAAGTATTAAAGCAGGCGAATTTCAAGCCTTTAGAGGTAGAATACGAGGTTATTATAATATTTGCAGTAACCAAGGGTCTGCTTCTGGACATACCTGTAGCTGAAATTGCGGACTTTGAAGCAAAACTATATGACTATATAGATACCAAGTACCCTGAGCTTATTGACAAAATAAGAGAAACCAGGGATATAGATAAAGAGTTGGAAGAAAAACTTGTGCAGATTATAGAAGAATGTAAGAAATCATAGAAGGGGGTATAGAATATGGCTTCTATGAAGGAAATAAAAAGAAGGCGTGGCAGTATTCAAAGTACAAGGCAGATAACCAAGGCTATGCAATTGGTATCTACCGTCAAGCTGCAAAAGACCCGTACAAGGGCTGAAGAGGCAAAGCCGTACTTTAGTCTTATGTATGATACTATGTTTTCTATATTGTCAAAAAGTAATAATATGAATCACAGATTCGTAAAGACTTCCAATGAGGGAGAAGGAAAGAAGGCAATTATAGTTATAAGTTCCAACAGAGGACTTGCAGGAGGATATAATAACAATATCGCAAAGCTTGTGGAAACTTCTTTTTCAAAAGAAGAGGCTTTGATTTATGCAATAGGTAAAAAGGCAAAGGATACCTTGGAAAGAAGAGGCTACGAAGTACTTGGAGAATATAACGAAGTTATATTGGACCCTATGTATCAGGATGCTGTAGATATCACAAAGAAACTCTTATCAGACTATGAAGAGGGAAAGATTTCCGAAATATATGTGGTATACACACATTTTAAGAATACGGTAGTGCATATACCTACACTTAAAAAGCTTCTTCCTATAAGCCTTGATGAGGCAGAAAAAGAAGAGGGTAAAGAAAAGTCCACACTTTTGATGAATTATGCTCCGAATGAAGAGGAAGTCTTGGAAGCAATAGTTCCAAAGTATATTTCAGCCATTATCTATGGTTCGCTGCAGCAAGCCATAGCTTCGGAGAATGGTGCAAGAATGAATGCAATGGAAAATGCTACCAATAATGCGGATGAGCTTATAGATAAGTTACTTCTTAGGTATAATCGTGCAAGACAGGGTGCTATTACTCAGGAACTTACAGAGATAGTGGCAGGTGCCAATGCGATATAACAATAAAAATTAGTTTAAGGAGAGTTTATGGCAGAGTTAAATGTAGGGAGAATAAGTCAGATTATAGGTGCCGTTCTCGATATAAAATTCAAAAAAGACCATCTGCCTCATATAAATGAAGCTATACTTATAAAGACAGAGGATAATAAAACACTTACTGTAGAAGTGGCACAGCATCTTGGAGATGATGTGGTAAGATGTATAGCTATGGATACTACAGACGGACTTAGGAGAGGAATGGATGCTTTAGCTACCGGAAGTCCTATATCCGTTCCGGTAGGAGAGCATACCTTAGGTCGTATGTTTAATGTTCTTGGAGAGGCTATAGACGGCAAGGAGAACCCTAAAGTTGAAATGAAGCTTCCTATACACAGAAAAGCCCCGAGCTTTGAAGAACAGTCAACAAGTACGGAGATCCTTGAGACAGGTATTAAGGTAGTAGACCTCCTTTGCCCTTACCAAAAGGGAGGTAAGATAGGTCTGTTCGGGGGTGCCGGAGTAGGTAAAACCGTACTTATTCAGGAACTTATAAGAAATATAGCTACAGAACACGGCGGATATTCGGTTTTCACAGGAGTAGGAGAGCGTACCAGAGAGGGTAACGACCTGTATCACGAGATGATAGAGTCAGGAGTTATAGACAAGACTACACTGGTGTTCGGTCAGATGAACGAGCCGCCGGGTGCTCGTATGAGGGTAGGACTCAGCGGTCTTACCATGGCGGAGTACTTCCGTGATGAGGCAGGTAAAGATGTACTTTTGTTCATAGATAATATATTCAGATTTACACAGGCAGGTTCGGAAGTTTCCGCTTTGCTTGGGCGTATGCCTTCAGCGGTAGGTTATCAGCCGACTCTGCAGACAGAGATGGGTGCTTTGCAGGAGAGAATAACTTCAACCAAGCAAGGTTCCATAACCTCGGTTCAGGCTGTATATGTTCCGGCAGACGACCTTACAGACCCTGCACCGGCTAATACTTTCGCCCACCTTGATGCAACCACGGTTCTTGACAGAGCCATAGTGGAGCAGGGTATATATCCGGCAGTTGACCCCTTGGCATCTACCTCTCGTATACTTTCTCCGCTGGTAGTCGGAGAAGAGCATTATCAGGTAGCCAGAGGAGTGCAGAGGGTTTTGCAAAAGTATAAAGAATTACAGGATATAATCGCCATGCTCGGTATGGATGAGTTGTCGGAAGATGATAAACTTACAGTATCAAGAGCGCGTAAGATTCAAAGATTCTTATCACAACCTTTCTTCGTAGCAACACAGTTTACGGGTCTTTCAGGTAAGTATGTGCCTGTATCGGAGACCGTAAGAGGTTTCAAGGAGATACTGGAAGGTAAGTATGATGATATACATGAGCAGTTTTTCCTTAATGTAGGAGGAATTGAAGAGGTAGTGGAAAAGGCTCAGAAAGCGGCTGCCAACTAATAGGAGTTGTTTGATGTGAGAGTATCTGTCAAACAGTAAGGAGACTTGATAAATGGAAAGTTTTAAGCTTAAGGTTCTTACTCCGGTCTGCTGCTTTTATGAGGATATGGTTACCATGGCGGAGTTTACAACAACTTCAGGAAATGTAGGTATCTACAAAGGGCATATTCCTATGACCTTTGTTATAGCTCCGGGAGTTCTGAATATACATAAAGAAAGTGAAGTGAAAAAAGCTGCACTTTTATCAGGATTTGCAGAAGTACTGGGAGATCAAATAACTATATTGGCTGAAGCCTGCGAATGGCCCGAGGACATAGATGAAAATCGTGCCAAAGAAGCGGTGGAGAGAGCAAAAAGAAGGCTTGAGTCCAAGGATGAGGATATAGATTTGGTAAGAGCCGAACTTGCATTAAAGAAGGCGCTTGTAAGACTGGGAGTTAAGGACGGAACATATTAAAATAAAGATAGGCTATCTTAAAAAGCTGTAGTAAAATAGATTTTATAGTTGTTTCTTATTTGATATTAAGTGGACAATATTCTATAAAAATCAATATTTTACTACAGCTTTTTTGTGATACTTATTGTATTGTAGTAAGTGATTTTATAAGATATACTTATTTAGATTAAGCATAGGTGCATAGAAGAGGACATTGTATTTGGGAGAAAAATTAACTAAAAAAGATATAGAAAAGATAGAAGAAGAGATAAAGCACAGAAAGCTTGTGCTTAGAAAAGATTTGATAGCGGCGGTTAAGGAGGCAAGATCTCACGGAGACTTATCCGAAAACTTTGAATACTATGCGGCAAAAAGAGAGAAGAACATCAATGAAAGCCGTATCAGGTATTTGGATAAAATGCTCAGATTTTCCGAAGTTGTGGAAGATGAGAGCGGTATGGACGAGGCAGGCCTTAACAAGCTTGTGGAATTATATTTTGAAAATGATGAAGAAGAGATGACCATAAAACTGGTAACTCCAATAAGAGGGGCTTCGCTGGAAGGTCGTATAAGTATAGAATCTCCTCTGGGAAAAGCACTGATAGGCAAAAAGGCGGGAGATAGAGTAAAGGTCGTTATATCGGACAAGGTTTCATACTATGTGCAGATAAAATCAGTTGTCTTGGATGATGAAGATGATGAAATAAGAAAATTTTAGGAGAAAAGATATGAGATTGGTTATACAAAGAGTAAGTAAGGCAAGTGTAAGTATAGATAAAAAGGTAGTAGGCAGCATAGACAAGGGACTTATGGTTTTAGTCGGAGTGGCAGGCAGTGATGATAAGGCTATAGTTGATAAATATCTTAATAAACTTATAAAACTTAGAATTTTTGAGGATGAAGCCGGTAAAACCAATAAATCCATAAGGGATGTAGGAGGAAGCCTTTTGCTGGTATCACAGTTCACCCTGCTTGCAAGCTGTAAAGACGGCAACAGACCGAGCTTTATAGGGGCAGGAGATCCCAAAGAAGCAAAAAGGCTTTATGAATACATGGTAAGCCGTGCCAAAGAGCAGGGCATAGAGGCGGCACAGGGAGAGTTCGGAGCCGATATGCAGGTAGAGCTTATCAATGACGGACCTTTTACAATAGTACTTGATGAGAACAATATATAATAAATTGCTTACAGAACTTTATAGGATACAAATATAGGAGAAAAGATTTGAAGAAGTTAATAACCTTTGATTTGGATATGACACTGTTAAATCATGCAGACTATACCATACCGGAGTCTGCACTTGAGGCAGTGAAAAAACTTAGAGAAAACGGACATATAGTTGCAATAGCAACCGGAAGAAACCTTGAAAACCATGACGGACCGAGCTTTATAGATAAAATAAATCCGCATGCAACCATAGAGCTTAACGGAACTAAGATTACGATAGATAAAGAAACCGTATACAGGCACTTATTTAATAATAAAGTTTTGCGTGCTTTGGTAAAGTTTTGCTTGGATAAGGGATATACCATAGGGCTTGCAGAAAGTGATACGGACTATTATTTTAATCAGGAAAAGCTTGTAGAATGGGATAAAAAGCAGTGGGGAATGTCTCAAAGAAAATTCGGCGATCCCAACAGGATTTTTGAAATGGAAGTAGGTACCTTGGCTTACATAGGAAACCATATGGGAGCTAAGGACATAGAGTCGAATTTTGAAAGTATACGCTGTCCGCTTTTTGCAGGAGGACTCGGTGCGGATGTTATAGAGGGAGATGTAAGCAAGGAGTCGGGACTGTTAAGACTTAGTAAGCATTATAATATAGATATCAAGGATACCATATCTTTCGGAGATGCCATGAATGATATGGAAATACTAAAAAGAGCCGGTATAGGAGTTGCCATGGGTAATGCACATGATAAGCTTAAAGAAGTTGCGGATATGGTAACTGATGATATAGACAAAGACGGAGTATACAACGCCTGCGTTAAGCTCGGTCTTATATAGGTTATAAAAAGTATGCTTAAAAAATTATCAAAACTATATTGGTACTTTAAAGAAAGGGCAGTAATAAATATTATTGCCCTTATAATATTGCTTATAGTTAATTTCATAACCATAGCAGGACCTTTGGTACTTGGAGCGGCGGTTGACAGCATATCCACAAAAGAGATCACAACAAAACTGCTTACAACCTATGTGCTTAAGCTTAGTGCATTGGCAGTGAGTGAATACATACTTTCCTGCATATGGTCATATATATTATTTAAGAATGCAAGAATACTTGAATACAGACTGTCAACTTATTTAATGAATAAGATACTGAAGATGCCGAGGACATTTTTCGAAAAGTTCGGCTCCGGAGACTTGATGAACCGAGCAAGCAGCGATATAGAGGCGGTCGGTACTTTTAGCGGTTTCGGTCTTTTGGCACTTTTTGACGCACTGTTTTATTTGCCGCTTATACTTATAGTAATGGGTATAAGAGTGTCTTGGATCTTGACGCTTTACTGTACCATACCGCTTACAATAGTTGCTTTTATGACTAACTATGCCGGGAAATATATCTATGCATTTTTTGTAAGGCAGCAGGAAGCCGGAAGTAACATGAGTGCCAAAGTACTTGAGTATATTAACGGAGTAAGGCTGGTAAGGGCTTATGTACTTGAAGAAAGCAGCCTTAAAGATTTTGAGGAAAGTACAAAGGATGTATATGAAAAGACTTTAAAAGCCGAGATGGTTACGGCTTCTTTTTGGCCCGTATCCAATGTATTTATAGCAATCAGCTATGCCATATCTTTGATTTGCGGCGCAGGTCTGATAAGTTCAAAAGCCATAACACTTGGAGATATGGTAACATTTAATATTTACTTATCCTATCTTATCTGGCCTATGTACGCTATAGGAGAGTTTATAAATGTAGCACATAGAGGAGCGGCTTCTACTGAAAGAATTTATGAAGTTCTTGAGGAAGAAGAAGATGAAAAAATCCATAAAGGAAGACTTATAAAAGATGAATTAGACACTGTAAAATTTGCAGACTACAGCTTTAAGTATCCTCAGTCTAAGGAAGTGAACTTAAAAAACATCAATTTGCAGATAAGCAGGGGAAGGACTTTAGGTATTGCAGGAAGAACCGGTTCGGGAAAGACAACGCTTATAAGACAACTTTTGCAGGAGTATCCGATAGGAAGCGGAGAGCTTTCAGTAAACCAAGTTAATATAGAAAATCTGCTAAAGCCTGAATTTATGAAAAAAATAGCCTATGTATCTCAAGATAACATTTTATTTTCGGGAAGTATTAAAGACAATATATTATTCGGAAATGAGTTCGCTACAGAAAAAGAATTAAAAAGAGCAATAAACCTTGCCGAACTTGAAAGCGATATAGAAGGCTTTAGCGATAAGGAAGATACTGTAATAGGAGAAAGAGGAGTAAGTCTTTCGGGAGGTCAAAGACAAAGAGTTGCCATAGCAAGAGCACTTATAAAAGATGCCGAACTTTTGATTTTGGATGACTGTCTGTCTGCGGTTGATGCAAAGACTGAAAGCAGGATCATAAAAAATATTTATGAGCACAGACAGGGTAAAACCAATATTATAACAAGCCACAGACTATCGGTACTTGTTAATGCGGATAATATTATAGTACTCGACAAGGGAGTTATAACAGAGGAAGGAACACACCTGCAGCTTATAAACAAAGATACATGGTATGCAAAGCAGTACAGAATACAGGAATTGGAAGAGGAAGATGATGACTAACAAAAAAGAAGGTAAGGAAAAAGCGATAAAGCTTGATGTAAAAAGACTGGCAGCTTATGCTCTGTACTTTAAGAAAAATCTTTGCCTCGGACTTATATTTTTGCTTATTGCCATGCTTGCACAGCTTTTAGCTCCTATAGTCATAAGAAATATAATGGATCATGAGTTGGTTAAACAGCCGATAGTTATAAGCTTGGTTATTAAACTTTCCGGAATTTATATACTGCTTATAGCATTGGAGTCCGCTTTTCAATATCTTAGCGGAGTTCAGCTTAGAATTACGGCTATGAAGATAGTATCAAAGATGAGAATTGATCTTTATAAAAAAATACAAAGTCTGGAGATTAGTTTTTTTGATAACAGTGCCGGAGGGCAGATAGTATCCAAAATCATGAACGATACCGAGGCGGTGCAAAATCTGTATGTCAAGGTTATGGGGCAGATCATGATCAGTATATGCTATATCATAGGAGTGCACATAGCATTATTTATTATAAGTACGGGCTTTGCCTTAAGCATACTTATGATTTTGCCCTTGATCATATTTTTAGTATATTTTTATAACAAGAAGGCAAAACAGTATAACAATATCATAAGAAATAAGCTTGGAAGTATGAATGCCTTTATCAATGAAGCAATACAGGGTATGTCCATAGTGCAAGTGTTCGGAAAGCAGGAGAAACTTAAAAAAGACTTTGATGAAATTACCAAAGAAAGTTACAGACAAAAAGAAAAACTGCTAAAACTTAATGCAAGCTCCACTTATACAGGAGTAGGTATAATCAAGAATATAGCCTATGTGATTATGATATATTACTTCGGAAGACTTTTCCTAAGTACCAAATCACCTACTTCTGTAGGTATGCTCTATGTGTATATAGGCTATATAGGTATATATTTTCATCATCTTACACAGATAATGGAGCAGATCTCGGAAATGGAAAAGTCCGGTGTTGCCGCCACTCATGTATTTGAACTGCTTGATAAAAAATCAATAATTCCCGGAAGTAAAGAAGTTAGCGATATTAAGGGGGCTGTCAGTTTCAAGTCCGTAAGTTTTTACTACAAAGAAGGCGAGTATGTATTAAAAGATATTAATATAGAGGCAAAAAAAGGTGAAACCATAGCCTTGGTCGGACATACCGGATCGGGGAAAAGCTCTATTATGAACCTTTTGCTTAAGTTTTACAGTCCGCAAAAAGGAGAGATCTACATAGATGGTATGGCTCTTAAGGAGCTTAATGAAAAGTCTGTAAGAAAGTTTATGGCAATAGTATTGCAAGAGCCTTTTCTTTTTACCGGAAGCATACTAAGTAATATAACACTGGGAAATGAAAATATAACAAGAGAAAAAGCACTTAAGGCACTTGAACTTTTGGGAGCGGGAGATTTTATAAGTTCATTAGAAGAGGGCATAGATACTCCGGTGGTAGAAAGAGGTCAGACGCTTTCCTCAGGTCAAAGACAGCTTATATCATTTGCCAGAGCCTTAGCCTATGATCCCAAAATACTTATACTTGATGAGGCGACAAGCTCCGTAGATACCGAAACCGAGCAAATAATACAAAAAGCCATGCAGGTACTTATGAAGGGCAGAACTACATTTATCATAGCACACAGACTCTCAACCATAAGAAGTGCCGACAGGATATATATGCTTGAAAAGGGCAGGGTAATAGAAAGCGGCACACATGAAGAGCTTATAAATAAGCATAAAAAGTATTATGATATGTATAGAACGCAAAGACTTAGGGTAGAGGCGGATGCACCGGCTCAAACTCCCCGACAAATTAATTAATCTTCATCAAAAAAATGCAAATATTTGTCAGACACATTATAAATCCGATACTTGACAAATGTTGCCTGTATGCTATACTAAGATGGTATGCCTACAGGCATATTAAGCTGCTTACACAGCAACCTAAGAATTTATACAATCTAAAAGGAGGTAAAAAAAGAATGCCAACATTTAACCAATTAGTTAGAAAAGGCAGAGAGGTTTCAGTGAAGAAATCTACAGCACCGGCTCTTCAAAAGGGATTCAACTCTCTTCATAAGAAGGCGACCGATACATCCGCTCCTCAAAAAAGAGGCGTGTGTACAGCTGTTAAGACCGCTACACCTAAGAAGCCTAACTCAGCACTTCGTAAGATTGCCAGAGTTCGTCTGTCTAACGGTATGGAAGTAACAAGCTATATCCCGGGTGAGGGACATAACTTACAGGAGCATAGCGTGGTACTTATCCGTGGAGGAAGAGTAAAGGACTTACCGGGTACAAGATATCATATAGTTCGTGGTACACTTGATACTGCGGGTGTTGCAAACAGAAAGCAGGCTCGTTCTAAGTACGGAGCAAAGAGACCTAAAGATAAGAAATAATTAGACCCCAAGGTAGTGCTGGATTGTATATAATCTGTGGGTTGCAGATGAAATATATAAGTAGCACGACGCATATGAGAAACATATGAGTACCGAAGATCTAATGCCATATTAATGTTTTTTAACATTAAGACTTAATTAAGGAGGGAAGAAACGTGCCACGTAAGGGACATATACAGAAAAGAGATGTGCTTGCAGATCCTTTATACAACAACAAGATAGTTACCAAGCTTGTAAACAACATTATGTTGGACGGTAAAAAGGGTGTAGCGCAAAAGATCGTATACGGAGCATTCGAAAGAATAGCTGAAAAGACCGGCAAAGACGCTGTAGAAGTGTTTGAAGAAGCTATGAACAACATTATGCCGGTGCTTGAAGTAAAAGCAAAGAGAATAGGTGGAGCAACATATCAGGTACCTATAGAAGTAAAACCTGAGAGAAGACAGGCACTTGCTCTTAGATGGCTTACTCTTTTTTCTCGTAAGAGAGGAGAGAAGACACAGGAGGAAAGACTTGCCAACGAATTAATGGATGCAGCTAACAACACAGGTGCAGCTGTTAAGAGAAAAGAAGAAATGCATAGAATGGCAGAGGCTAATAAGGCATTTGCACATTATAGATTCTAAGAGAGGGGCAATACATTGGCTGGAAGAGAATATCCTCTTGAGAGGACCAGAAATATAGGAATCATGGCTCATATAGATGCCGGTAAAACCACACTCACAGAGCGTATCCTATATTATACCGGAGTTAATTATAAAATAGGTGATACACATGAAGGAACTGCAACTATGGACTGGATGGAACAGGAGCAGGAAAGAGGTATCACAATAACTTCAGCCGCGACTACTTGCCACTGGACTTTACAAGAGTTCACTAAGCTTAAGCCGGGCGCGCTGGAGAATCGTATCAATATCATAGACACACCTGGGCATGTTGACTTTACAGTTGAGGTTGAAAGATCACTTCGTGTACTTGACGGTGCGGTAGGTGTATTCTGTGCAAAGGGTGGTGTAGAGCCACAGTCTGAAAATGTTTGGAGACAGGCAGACACATATAATGTACCTCGTATGGCATTTATAAATAAGATGGACATACTGGGTGCCAACTTCTACGGAGCGGTCGATCAAATCCGTACCCGTCTCGGTAAGAACACCATTATACTGACTATTCCTATCGGTAAGGAAGACGAGTTTAAAGGTGTAATAGACCTTATGGAAATGAAGGCGTATATTTACAATGACGACAAGGGTGAGAATATTACCGTAGAAGATGTACCGGCAGATTATAAAGATGACGCTGAGCTTTATCGTTCAGAAATGGTAGAAAAAATTTGTGAGCTTGATGATGAGCTTATGATGGAATATCTCGAAGGTAATGAACCTTCAATGGAGGAACTTAAAAAAGTACTCAGAAAGGCAACTTGCGATTGCAAGGCTATACCGGTACTTTGCGGTTCTGCATATCGTAACAGAGGTGTGCAAAAGTTACTTGATGCTGTTATCGAGTATATGCCTTCACCTGTAGATATACCTGCTATAAAGGGTGTGGATCTTGACGGCAATGAAATAGAAAGACATTCTTCCGATGAAGAGCCTTTCTCAGCTTTGGCATTTAAGATAATGACAGACCCGTTCGTAGGAAAGCTTGCATTCTTTAGAGTATATTCAGGAACCGTTAATTCAGGTTCATATGTACTTAATGCAACTAAGGGTAAGAAAGAGCGTGTTGGACGTATTTTACAGATGCACGCAAACAAGAGACAGGAAATTGAAAAAGTTTATTCAGGAGATATTGCGGCAGCAGTAGGATTTAAGACCACTACTACCGGAGATACACTTTGTGATGAGCAGCATCCTGTAATACTTGAGTCTATGGAATTCCCTGAGCCTGTTATAGACATAGCTATAGAGCCTAAGACTAAGGCAGGACAGACCAAGATGATAGATGCACTGCAAAAACTTGCAGAAGAAGATCCTACTTTCAGGGCAAAGACCAATCCTGAAACAGGACAGACCATCATCTCAGGTATGGGTGAGCTTCACCTTGAGATTATCGTAGACAGGCTTTTAAGAGAGTTTAATGTTGAGGCAAATGTAGGTGCACCTCAGGTTGCATATAAAGAGACATTTACCAAGACAGTTGAAGTTGACAGTAAGTACGCTAAACAGTCAGGTGGACGTGGACAGTACGGACACTGTAAGGTTAGATTCGAGCCTATGGATGCCAATGCGGAGCAGGTATTTAAGTTCGAGTCAAGCGTTGTCGGCGGTGCTATTCCTAAGGAATACATACCGGCAGTCGGAGAGGGTATCGAAGAAGCTGCTAAGGCAGGTATCTTGGGAGGCTTCCCTGTACTCGGTATCTATGCCAATGTATTTGACGGTTCATACCACGAAGTAGACTCATCAGAAATGGCTTTCCATATCGCAGGTTCACTTGCATTCAAGGATGCTATGGCTAAGGCGGGAGCTGTACTGTTAGAGCCTATCATGAAGGTTGAAGTAACTATGCCGGAAGAGTACATGGGAGATGTTATCGGAGATATCAACTCAAGGCGTGGACGCATTGAAGGTATGGAAGACATCGGTGGCGGTAAGCAGATCAATGCATTCGTTCCGCTTTCAGAGATGTTCGGATATGCTACAGACCTTCGTTCAAAGACACAAGGTCGTGGAAACTACTCAATGTTCTTTGAGAAATATGAGCAGGTTCCAAAGTCCGTTCAAGAAAAGATAGTAGCTGAAAGAAAGGGTAAATAATACCTTTTATAATTAGAAAAAAATAGCTATGATTTAAACTTTAATACATTATTGCTAATAAGATATATTTATTATATAATGAATTTTAACTATAAAATTTAGATGTGCAAGGCACATATTTAAGGAGGATTTTTGAAATGGCAAAAGCAAAATTTGATAGAAACAAGCCTCATGCTAACATTGGTACTATAGGACATGTTGACCATGGTAAGACAACACTTACAGCTGCTATTACCAAGGTTTTAGCTACAAAGTTACCATCAGATACCAACAAGGTTGTAGATTTCGATAAGATCGACAAGGCTCCGGAAGAGAAGGAGAGGGGTATTACAATTTCCACATCTCATGTTGAGTACGAGACTGCTAACAGACACTATGCTCATGTTGACTGTCCGGGACACGCTGACTATGTAAAGAACATGATCACAGGTGCTGCACAGATGGACGGAGCTATCCTGGTTGTTGCTGCAACTGACGGAGTTATGGCACAGACAAGAGAGCATATCCTTCTTTCTCGTCAGGTAGGCGTTCCTTATATCGTAGTATTTATGAACAAGTGCGATATGGTTGATGATGCAGAGCTTTTAGAGCTTGTAGAAATGGAGATCAGAGAGCTTCTTTCAGAGTATGAGTTCCCTGGTGATGACATCCCTGTTATCCAAGGTTCAGCTCTTCAGGCACTTAACGATCCTAACGGACCATGGGCAGACAAGATCATGGAACTTATGGATGCGGTTGACTCATACATTCCAAATCCTGACAGAGATGTTGATAAGCCATTCCTTATGCCTGTAGAGGATGTATTTACAATTACAGGTCGTGGTACGGTTGCTACAGGTCGTGTTGAGAGAGGTACATTGGTAATCAACTCAGAAGTTGAGATCTTAGGTATTCATGAGGATGTTAAGAAGACAGTTGTTACAGGTATAGAGATGTTCAGAAAGCTCCTTGATCAGGCTCAGGCAGGTGATAACATCGGAGCACTTCTTCGTGGTATTCAGAGAACAGAGATCGAGCGTGGACAGGTTCTTGCTAAGCCGGGTACAGTTACCTGCCATAAGAAGTTCACAGCACAGGTCTATGTATTAACTAAGGAAGAAGGTGGTCGTCATACACCATTCTTCAACAACTATCGTCCACAGTTCTACTTCAGAACAACAGACATCACAGGTGTTTGTGAGTTACCTGCAGGAACAGAAATGTGCATGCCGGGTGATAATGTAGAAATGACTATAGAGCTTATTCACCCGATTGCTTGTGAGCAGGGTCTTCGTTTCGCTATCCGTGAGGGTGGTAGAACAGTAGGTTCAGGAAGAGTTGCTAAGATCATAGAGTAATCTTTTCATTTATATAATTAGAGTTTGCAGATAAAAGGGTTTAGCTTTACCCTTTACATATAAAAGCTGATAGTAATTCAAAATAAAAGGAGGTATAAGTGCGATGATGCATATAAGCTTTTTATCTAAAGCAGTGGTAGTGGAATATAGCTTATATAACACTATTACAGATAAAAATTGGCTTAGTGCATCAAAGCAGAAGCCTCCTTTAGTATTGTCCGATATTAATTAACAAGATGCCTGTTAAGGTGTTTTTGGCATGGAATTTGCAAAGCAAGCAGTGTTCTTTATACTGATTTAATGGTATTTAAACTGATTACCGTTTCGTACAAATTACAAAGCAAAAAAATACTTACAGTATTAGTTTAAGTATAAACAGGCGAGCACATTAAAGCAAATGCGTGTTCAATTAATTAGGTTTTAAGAAAGTATCGTATTAGATACTTTCTTAATATAGGACGATGCTAAAAATTCAAGAGAATTTAATAAGTCGGTTTAGCTTGTTATATTTAAAACTAAAAGGCTTTCTTAAGAATTTTAATGCTAAAGTTCTTAGGAAAGCTTTTTATATTGCATTTTAACTAATATAGTAAAACATTCTGTAATTGATAGTAGTTATCATAATAATCTTTCCTATAGAACTTAAAAAATAAAATTACAGCTTTGCCGGTGTAGTGTATCGTTGATATCTAGACTTATTACAGCTTTGTTGATATGTAGTAACACTATATAATAAAGAGAACTGACCTTTGATTTAATATTTTCGGTTTTAATTAAATATCAACGATATATTGAACTAGTGTATAGTATCATTGACATTTAATTAATATCAGCAATAGTAGAGTAAGTCCCAACTTTCTTTATTATGTATATGTTACAATCTATTGACAAAGTAATAATAAGTCCGGATATCAATGATATATTTCGGTAGTTCATTCATCTTTATCCCAAAAACTAAAAATGTTTGAATTTTATTTATAAATTAGGCGAAGATGAATTCCTGCAGTAGTTTGATAGATATACACCTGAAAACTTGCTTTTATTTGGCATATTATGCATGGATATCTAAACCGGCAAAACTGTATAAAATAAAAAAATAAATAGGAGAAGATTAGGGGATGTTTAAACTAAGAACAAGAGAATTGTGGAATTACTTTACCACCTATGAGAAGTGGTGGTTTTTCACTATTTTATTTTTGGCTGTATTATTTTCTATTTTATTCCCGGAAGAAGACATCAATGGCGTTAAGGGTGGAATAATTGCAACCTTATATTTGCTAAATATTTTTCTTAATATTTTATGTGAGCTTCTTATATCAAAACAGTCAAAATGGAATTTTATAGTATCACTTGGAGTTGAGCTTACGGAAATATTGATTCCGTGGGTTTTAATGTTTAGATTTGCAACCTTGAGTGTTACTTTACTTTTTTGGATACCTATAGACATAATAAGCTTTATCAATTGGCATAAGCATCCGGATAAGAAAGAAGAGGATCTTACAAAGGTAAGAAAACTTTCCGGTTGGGCAGAAGTTGGAGTAATTGCAGCCATTATAGTATGGACTGTAGTTGTAGGTACACTTATGTCAAAAATAAATGTTCAAACCGAGCTTTTTGGCGGAAATAGAAACTTGGAAACATGGGTAAACTATCTTGATGCTTTGGTAAGTGCGGTAGGTATGGCAAACGGAATCTTTATACTGTTGCGTTTGCGTGAGCAATGGATCGCTTGGATACTTGACAGTATAATAGAGGCTATTATAAACATACTCTCAGGTCAGTTTATACTTCTTATCTTAAAAGCCGGATATCTGACCAATTCAATCTACGGTTATATAAAGTGGACTAAGTATATAAAAGAGCATAAGGGAGAAAAGCCGGATAAAAGTATACTGTAATAGACCTAGCTCTCGCTACAACACTTACTAAAATGATTTGTCGGGGAGTTGGCAACACAAACTATTATAATTGTTTATGTTACCAACTCCCCGATAAACCATTATTTATATAAATTACATCACAGACTTAGTGATATTTTGAAGAAAAAAGATAATATTATAGACTTTTAGATATTTTAAAGATAAAATACATACAATAGACTTTTTAGAATAGTATTAAAGTATGCTTATTATAGAAAATCATTGGGGGGATTTGTAGGGATTTCCATAAAAGTGCATGAAGAGGAGAGGAAAGATGAATATAAAAAAGAAGGCTAAAGTATTTTATCTAAAAAAACAACTCAGTATTATGCTGATATTAGTACTGTTATTAACAACAGTACTGCCTCTTAACGCTATAAGTTCAGTAGCGGAAAGCGAAAGCATAAGCAGTACGGAAAGTATTACAGCTCAAAATCAACAGGCTACTCCTTCCAATGGTAGCGAAAGTTTTGAAGAAGAGTGGAAGTCGGAGGACTTTACCTATGACGAAATTACGGAAAAGCTTATATCAACTAACAGTTACTATGCAATTACCGGATTTTCTGAAAAAGGTAAGGCAAAAATCCTTAAGAACAAGGCTCTTGTTATACCTTCAACTGTAGAATTTATTGAAAAGGGAAACAAAGTAGAAAAGCGTATAACCGGAATAGGTAAGGACGCATTTGCTAAAAAAGATATAGAATCCCTTACTATAAATATACCCGAAGGATATAAAGAATACATCATAGCTGACGGAGCCTTTGAGAGTAATAAACTGACTGAGATCAACATACCTTTTGGAGTAAAATTTATAGAATCATACGCCTTTAGGGACAATGAAATAGAAAGTCTCGATCTTCCCGAGACAGTTGTAAAGGTGGGAAATAACAGTTTTACCAATAATAAAATAAGCAGCTTAACAGTGTCGGACAGAGTGGAAAAGTTCCAATTCGACTCGTTCAGCTTTGCAAACAATAAGCTGACAGAAGTACATTTGCCCTATAGTATATTTAAATTACTTAAAAATGTATTTATAAATAATACAGGCTACCAAGATGGAAAAGTATTGTTGTATACAAGAAATAAAAAACATCTTGAAACCTCTACCTACATACAGCCGCATAGTGATTATCATGAGTTTAGGCTTATGGGTGAAGAAGTAAATCGTGAAAACCTATACAAACTGATAAAGACTGCCGCAGCTCTTGAGTTAAGTGATTATACACAGGAAAGCAGAGATGTTCTGGTAGAAAAACTTAATGCTGCACAAGTTGCTTTTGCCGGTGAAGCTTCTACACAGGATGAGATAAATGCAGCCGAAGTTAGCCTAAAACAGGCAATTGATGCACTGGTGCCGGAAGGTGTCAATAAAAGACAGCTTAATGAAAATATCAAAAGGATAGAAGAAAGAAATCTAAGTGCTCTTTTATATACCGAAGAAAGTTATGCAGCACTGACCTCGGCACTTAATGAGGCAAAAAGAGTATTTGCGGATGCGTCTGTAAGTCAGGAGGAGGTTAACCTTGCACTTAGTGCGCTTTTAAACAGTGAAAATGCTCTTACTATAAAAGAAGAGGCAAAGTATACATTGCAAGACTTTACCTTTGAGGGAAGTAAGATAACAGGATTTAGTGCAAGCGGAAAGGATAAGTTTGAGTATAATAAGGACTTGCTTATACCTGAAACAAATGCAGATGGAGAAGCAATTACCGAAATAGCCGACTCGGCATTTGAGAATACTAAAAGCGATTATATAATAAGGACTGATACAGGTTACTCTCCAAGCGGTCTTGACAGTGTAGTTATACCTGAGACTGTAAAGAGAATAGGGGCTAAGGCATTCAAATATAACAAGATAAAAGAAGTAAAACTGCCTGACGGACTTGAATACATAGGTTCTTTGGCGTTTAACGGAAACCAACTTACAGGTATAGAAATACCCGACTCGGTAACTGATATGGGAGAGGGTGTATTTTCATTAAATAGAATAGCCCATGCGAAGCTTTCAAACGGAATGGAAAAAATCGCACCGGGAATATTTGCAAGAAATATAACTCTTGGGCATATAGATATACCTCAGGGAACTAAGGTGATAGGCAAGTCAGCATTTTCAGGTTGTCCGATAAGAGAAATAAACATACCTGGGGGAGTGGAAAGAATAGAAGAAACGGCATTTTTGTCACACAGAATAGAAACACTTTACCTTCCGCCCTCAGTAAAAATAGTAGAAAAACAGGCTTTTGCCTCAAATAAAAAATTCAGATACTTAAAGTATATAAAGTTGTCTGAGGGAATAGAAGAAATCGGCTCCAATGCTTTTAAGAGCGGACTTGTAGAAGAGGTAGACATACCCTTAAGTCTTAAAAAGCTTGCAAAGGATGCCTTTAATGATAACTTCAATTCTGAAAAAGATGTAATAAAAACCAAGGTTTATAGCGTAAGCAACGAGCAAATAGAGCTTCTTAAGAATAAGGCAAATAAGCATGAGCTTATATTAAAGACTATAGACCTTACAAAGCTCAAAAATCTCATAGACAGTGCGAATAATTTAAAAAACTCATATAAATACCAAAATGCCGCCGAGGAGAAAAAGACTGACTTTGACAAGGCTTTGCTTGAAGCCTTAAGAGTTAAAAACGAGCCTATAAGTCAGAGCAATGTAAATAATCATGTGGACAGTCTCCAAAGAGGTATAGATAACTTAGACGGAAGCTTAGCTAAGGAGGATAAAGGTAAAGAAGAGGAAAAGCCTGACAGTCAGGGTAAGGAGCCGGATAAAAAAGAGGAGGGCAGTAAACAGGATAATAAGCAGGATGCCAAAGCAGATGACAAGCAGGGCGGCAAGGTAGATGATAATAAAACTGTAGATGACAATAAGACCGCAGATGGTAATAATATTACAGATAATAATAAGACTGTAGATGACAATAAGATTACAGATAATAATAATCAAAATACTGATAATCCTAATAAGAAAGATGATAATAAGCAGGGTAATAATAACACTTTAAATAACAGTCAAAATAATAACCAAAATACTGACCAAAATCAAAGTAATAAAGCTTATCAAGGTTACAGTTACAGTAGTTCAGGTTCCGGCAGCTCAGGTTCTTTCGGAGGCTCAAGTAAAGTCATGAAGAGCGTAAAAAAGAAGGAAAAAGAAGGCGGTTGGCAGCGTGATGCAAAGGGCTGGTGGTACAAGCATAAGGATAGTTCATATTCAAAGGCAAGTTGGGAACTTATAGACGGTAAATGGTATTATTTTAATGAGGAAGGCTATATGTTTAGCGGATGGCTTATTAAAGACGGAGTATGGTATTATCTTGCAACTTTTGGCGAAACCGAAGGATCTATGCTTAAGGGCTGGCAAAGTATAAATTCAAAATGGTATTACTTTAATGAAAGCGGAGCCATGCTTTTAAACACAAGTGTTTCAGGCTATAGGCTTGGAGCGGATGGAGCTTACATAGAGTAGCTTTGCCAAAGGTTTTCTTATATGGAAAATCCTGTGGCAATTAGTGTTGCATCTATCTTATATAGGGACTTCTATTATAGGTACTTCTATCATAAGTACTGATATGTTTAATCGGTACTATAATAGTCGTTACAGTTCAGGTAAGCCATTCATCTTCATCAAAAAATAAAGATATTTAAATTTTATTTATAAATTAGACGAAGATAAATTCTGGCAGCAGCCTGATAGATATATGTATAATATACACCTGAAAGCAAGCTTTCATTTGGTATATTATACATACATATCTAAACTACCCGAACTGTAACCAATAGTCCCGGCACAAATTTTTTATTCTATAAAATAATAATGAATTTATCATCTTGATATGCTATACTTATAAAGTAATTCAACTGATAGTTTAGAAAGGAGTTTTATGGTTGGAGAAGTAAAAAATGCTGCAGGTCTTGTATTTGCTAAAGATAAATTTAATCTTGTAAAGAAGGCAGGGGTTAAGGGAGATTTAATTCCAAAGCACAACCATGCGGAAGCATATATAATATTTACTGTGGTAAAGGGAGCGGTAAGGGTATTTCTTAATGACGAAGAGATTCATGATTTAACACCGGGAGATATACTGTATTTTGACGGTGATAATTATATAAATGTAGAGTTTTTAGAAGACGGAGAATTCTTTGTAACCCTTATTAACAAATAAACTTAAGTAAAAAGGCTATCAAACAGTGTAATTGCTGTTTGACAGCCTTTTACTTTATATTTAATGGAGTTTCATACTCTTTTCTATTCCTAAAGCTTTATTTATGGTGTAATTATAGCTGATAGGTTCATCTGTATCAAAAGAATAATACCTCATTATACTTTCTGCAGAAGAATGGAGCTTTTCTTTAAGCTCTTTATCGGAACTGTTTTTCCAAGCCTTGTAAATAATAGGCATTGCAGCCATATCACTTTCCTTAAGATCATATATATCATAGTGTGGCAGATTACCGTTCATATAGGAATTAAGATTATACTTGGCAACTACTGCGTCTATATTGGCAAGGCAAAGAAGTACAAAAAGTATATTTCCTGCATAGAAACTTAATTTGGTAACAGGAAAGTTCTTCTTAAATTCTCCCATTATGATAAAGGCAAATACAAAACATAAGAAAATCATAAATACACTTGGAATTATGCGCAGTGTTGTAAGCCCATAAGTGCTTATATACAGATACATCTTGGCAAAGGCAACAGATATAAGTACCAATGTTAATATTGAATTTAGGAGTATATGAATACGCATATACTTATTATTTTCATTTTTAACCGATAAAATCTTAGCTACCACAATAAATACTATATTGATCAAGGCAACAGTCAGAAGTTCAAAAAATCCTCTTCTTGCATAGTCTGAATAAGTAAAATCAGACGGCAAAGAACCGCCTAAAATATCTATAAAATATATAGCCTGTATTCCTATAAAAAGAATATAAAAGCAGCAAATAACTGCATTAACAGTGTATAAACTAAGTCTTGGTATGGAAGCGGCATTATCCATAGTTTTATTAAACTTATCTATATTAAAGGACTTTGAATTATCCTCTATGGAGCTTCCGTAGATAAGTGCGTACAGGTAGGTTGCCATAGGTAGTGACCATATAAGAGTTCCGATATTTTTAGGAACACTGATATCGAGGTTGAATAAATTGTCAAAAATATTTTTAAAAGTAGCATCTGCACTTGAAAGCAGGAAAAGGACAATCATTATAAACGGAGTGCCAATCAAAAGTCCGAAAAAAATATGCAAAAAGTACTTAGTCTTTGTATTTGAAGCACTTTTTCCTCTCTTTGAAAACATACAAATCCAAAAAGCAGTAGCATTATGTATAGGAATAAATACAAGTGCATTGATATAGTCATATAATATAAGTGCTGAAGTTTCACTTTTTATAAGCTTGTTAAATACCGTTACAGGAAGGTAAATAAGCATAAAATTCATAGCCATTTGCATAAATATACTAAGGGAATAGTTATAAAAAACAGTAAAGCTTATGGCTAAAAGTATCATAAGTATCGACAAAATAATACTTTCATTATTGAGCTTAACAGCCTTTAATTTAGCATAGACAAGCACTGAGATAACATAAAGCACTATGTATAAGGTAGCTCCCAAACCTAAAGTTGCTACACCTGTATTTAAGTTATAATATTTTGTGCATAAAAATGCCAGTATAAATACAACGGGCAGCATTATTATATCTACCGTTTCAAACTTATATTTAGGCTCTTTTTTTATCGGAGCCTTATTGGAAGTTGCGGACTCCGTATTAACACCGGCGGTGGAAGTACTTGCAGTGTTGTTTGAACTGTCAGCTACATTGTTGCCTGCACTTGTACTTTCAGTGTTATTTGAACTGTTAGTTACATTATTATCTGAATTTATAGCTGTAGAATTATCTGTTAAATGTTCACTCATATTACAAACCTCCTTTAGTTTTCATCAGGTACATATTCCAGTATATCTGCCACTTGGCAGTTAAGTTCTCTGCATATAGCCTCCAAAGTGGAGAATCGTACCGCCTTGGCTTTATTATTTTTAAGAATGGACAAATTGGCAGCTGTGATACCTATTCGCTCTGCAAGCTCTCCGGCAGACATCTTCCTTTTTGCCATTACCACATCTATATTTACCATAATCATAGCTTTTCTCCTTATATGGTATACTCATTTTCCTGCTTTATCTCTATCGCCTCTGTAAATACATTCTTAACTACTCTCAGTATAAGTGCCATAAATGCAGTACTTGTGACGAGTAGTACAAAAGGCAGATAGAAAAATGTTAAAATAAAGCATACAAATGAGGCAATAAAACAGCACCACGAAAGCAGTCTAAGGTATTTGACATTTTCTGCTATAAATACTTTGGACTTATGTATGTTACATAAGAGCTTATATAGGAGAAACAGTGCGGTATAGGCAAGTATATCAAGTATGTAAACTGCAATCATACTGAAAATGATATACTTTCCGATAAGTTCTTCCTTGGAAAGAGGAATATAAATGCGCCTTAGGATAATAAATTTTATATCATGGTGTATGTAAATATTAAGCAGTATACCAAGTATGGCAAAAACAAATACACATACCTTGGATAAAGCTATACTTTTATTTTGTGTCCAATTCATCACAACCCCCCTACTTTACATATAGATATTTACAAGCTGTAAAAAATTCATTAATGATAGGTGCATGATAACATATAATTTGATGTTTGACAATAAAAATATATTGTTATTCGATAAAAAAATATTGAAATTCATTTAAGAATTGTTTGTTAAGATGAGTTGTAAGGTGATATTATTTATTAAAATGTTTTGTCAAATAAAAAAGCCTTCTGTGTACTCGGCAATTATGTCGAAGCAGAAGGCCTTTGGTGATTGGATTATTATAATTAAGTGTTTAATTAAGCTTGTTGGAAATAAATTCAATTTTTAAAATCATTCCCATACCATTAGCAAGTCGTTGCAATGTTTTAAGTGAGGGATTGGCATTACCGTGCTCCAATTTACTTATATCACCCTGTGCAATTCCGGTGCAATCAGAAAGCTCTTTTTGAGTCATTCCGGATTTTTGTCTTGCATTTATTATTGCTTGAATAATAGCATGTTCAGGTTGTAGAGCTTCGTATTCTTCTCTTATTTCAGGGTCTTTAAGTTGCTCTAGAAGAAAATCATCAAATCTGGTACTCATACTAGTCCTCTTTTCTACGCAAATAATCATCACGATATTTTTTTGCTTTTATTATTTCATTTGTAGGTGTTTTTTGTGTCTTTTTAATAAAGCCATTTGTTAAAATAATATATTGACCAATATAAAAAAAGTAAAGAACTCTGGAAATATTAGATCCAATTTTTATACGCAATTCAAATATACCATCATCAATATGTTTGGAATAGGGTTCTCTAAGTTGATAACCATTATCCTGTAGCAATTTTATCGTATCAAGTATTTTAGCAATCATTTTTTTATCTAAAGAAAGAATAAAATCTCTTACAGGTTGCGTGCCGTCTTTTTGTTCATAAAATTCAACTTGAAAATTCATTAAAAGCTCCTTTAATGTATAGTATAGGATTTATCATATATTGTCAATATATCAAGTAAGATATTACTACCCCAACTCAAGCTTAAACACAGTACCGTTTTCATTATCGCTAAGCACCGATATCCTGCCATGCATACTCTCAACTATAGTCTTGGCAATGGCAAGCCCCAGCCCGTAGCCGCCCTCGGTTCTTGCCCTTGATTTATCAGTTCTGTAGAATCTTTCAAATATATGCTTAAGATCCTCCTTATCTATGGGTTCGCCGCTGTTTTGTATAAGAACAAAGGTTTTTTCTTTGACACAATAAGCTTTTAGGTAAACACTGCCTTTTTCGCCGCAGTACTTCATAGCATTGTCAAGCAGTATACTAAGCAGTTGCTTTACATTGCCCTCATGTCCTAAAATTTTCAGATTATCTGCTATATCATAATCAAGCTTTATCCCTTTTTCAAAGGCAAGAGCTTCAAAGCTTAATATTCTGGATAAAAGCACCTCACTTAAATTTATTTCAGAAAAGACGAGTTTACTTTGTCTGTCATCGCTTCTTGCAAGGAATAAAAGTTCATCTACGAGCTGTTTCATACGGGAAGCTTCTTCCTTGGTATTGTCTATCCATTGGTACTGGGTTTTAATAAGCTCCTCTTTTTTTGAAGCCAGTATATTAAGATTGGCAAGTATAACTGTAATAGGAGTTCTAAGCTCATGAGAGGCATCACTTACAAATCTGTTTTGCTGCTGCCATGCCTTTTCAACCGGTTTTAGTATCCATGCCGAAAGTATTAAACTTATTACAAAAAACACAAAAAAGCTGAGTATAAAACTTAGCAGGCACAAAATAAATAAATTCCTTATGTTGCCGGACTCAAAACTGTTGTCGGCGGCAACTATATAAGTTAAGTTATCCTGTTTAACAGTTATATAATCAAGATTATAAGAGGATACCTTGCCTCTGCTTTGTTTTAGGGAAGCAATCGTATTTGCCAAATTTTTAATATCATCATCACTAAGCTCTAAATAATTGATTTTGCTGTCCGCTACTAAACCTCCTTCATCAAGCATAATAAAAACACTTGGAAGAAAATGCATAGGATTATCATCCTTGTGCATAAATGAAAAAAAATCACCCTCTTCTCTATGCTCTTTGTCAGGCTTTTCATCATCCGGGAAGCCCATATTCATGTGAAGTTCACGCTCAAGAAAGTTATTTAAATTATTTTTATAATTAATATAGTTAACAACAAATAAACTTCCGATTGCAATGCTTATAGTAGACATTACGCAAAGCATTATAACAAGTATAAATTTTTTTCTGAGTTTAGCTATCATGCACTTACCTCAAGCTTGTAACCAAGCTTTCTGATGGTGGTAAGAACTACTTTAGAGTCTATAAAACTTAGTTTCTTTCTAAGAAATGATATATAAGCCTCAACATTATTATCTTCGGCATCTGAGTCATCTCCCCAGACTTTGCTGATAAGTATATCCTTACTTACTATAGTTTTTTGGTTGCTAAGAAGTATTTTCATAATTTCAAATTCCTTAAAGCTTAGATGTATGTTTTTATCCCTGCATCTAAGCTCCGCATTGGAGATGTCAAGGGAGAGATCTTCAAAGGCTAACTCTTCAACTATTACTTCGCCCTGCCTTCTTGATAAAGCCCTGATACGGGCAAGCAGTTCTTCAGGCACAAAGGGCTTGGTCATGTAATCATCCGCACCCTTGTCAAGACCACTTATCTTATCCTGAATTTCATCCTTGGCAGTAAGCATAATAACAGGGGTTTTATTTTTTGCAGCTCTTAACTCTCTAACCACGCTAAATCCGTCTTTTTTGGGCAGCATGACATCAAGTACTATAACATCATAATCACCGTAAAGAGCAAGCTCCAAGCCGTCAGCTCCGTCATAGGCTACATCGGCTTGGTACTTTGCCTCCTTCATGATCTGTGAAAGTGCCTGTGCAAGCCTTTTTTCATCTTCAACTATTAATATTTTCATACATTTCCCCCTTGTAAGGTTCATTTGAGCTTTATTTTTCGAACTCATTGCTTATAAGTCGTTTGCTACATGAAGTCTACTATGTATTATAGCTTAATTAGTATACATATATAAGCTGAAAATAATCTTAAATCAGAAGGTTTTGTCGGTGTAAAAGAAATTTTGCTTAAACTGCTTGCAACGGCTTTTCCACTGTACTTAAAATAATTTTGCATAATGGTCGGAAACAGTAATTACTACTAAAGAAAAATCAAGTTAAAAATGGCGGTTCAGTAAGCACACAGGTTTTACAAATGTTGCACTATAATACCTAATAATGTATAATTCTATGGAAATACAGCTTATAAACAGAGGTAATAATGGACATAATAAAGACACTTTCCGCAGAACTTAATATAAAAGAATCAAAGCTTGAGGCAACGATACAGCTTATAGACGAGGGCAATACAATTCCCTTCATCGCAAGATATCGTAAGGAGGTTACCGGCTCTTTAGATGATGAAGTTTTAAGAAAGCTTGATGAAAGACTTAAGTACCTTAGAAATCTTGAAGAAAGAAAGGAACAGGTAAGTGAGTCGATAAGAGCACAGGGTATAGAAGATGAGGAACTATATAAGAAAATAGATATGGCTTTAACCTTGGTTGAGGTTGAGGACTTATACAGACCTTATAAACCTAAGAGGATGACAAGAGCTATCATAGCTAAAAATAAAGGGCTTGATCCGCTTGCAAAACTTATATATGAGCAGTCCGGAACACTTAACATAGAAGAAGAGGCAAAAAAATACATTTCCGATGCCGAAGGGCTTGAGGTGGAAGATGTAGATGCCGCTATAGACGGAGCGCTTGATATAATAGCCGAGCAAATATCTGATGATGCACAGTATAGAAGCCGTATAAGGAAGGATACATTTGAATATGGATTACTTACCTCGGTTGCAAAGGACGAGGAGGAATCCTCGGTATATGAGAACTATTATAACTACTCCGAGCTTGTTAAAAAATGTGTATCTCACAGGGTTTTGGCAATTAACAGAGGAGAAAAAGAAAAGGTATTAACCGTTAAGATAGAAGCACCCCAAGAAGAAATACTTAAATTTTTGGAAAGTAAGATAATAAAAAATACCAATGAAAAAGCTGCAGAACTGTTAAAAGCAGCCATATCGGACAGCTATAAAAGGCTTATAAAAGATTCCATAGAAAGGGAGATTAGATCGGAGCTTGATGAAAAGGCTGAGGAAGAGGCTATAAAGGTATTTTCCAAAAACTTGGAGCAGCTTCTTATGCAGGCACCGATTACCGGCAGGGTGGTACTTGGTTGGGATCCGGCTTTTAGAACAGGTTGTAAGCTTGCAATCGTTGATGAGACCGGAAGAGTTTTGGACACTACCGTAATCTATCCCACAGCTCCGCAAAATAAGGTAAAAGAGTCAAAGGAGATACTAAAAAAGCTGATAGCAAAGTACAATGTAAGCTTGATTTCAGTGGGAAACGGAACCGCATCCAGAGAGTCTGAAGCTATTATAGCCGAGCTTATAGGAGAGCTTGATAAAAAAGTGGAATATGTAATAGTAAATGAAGCCGGAGCCAGTGTATATTCCGCAAGTAAGCTTGCAACAGAGGAGTTTCCGAACTTTGATGTAGGACAAAGAAGTGCGGCATCTATAGCAAGAAGACTGCAAGATCCTTTGGCTGAGCTTGTAAAAATAGATCCTAAATCCATAGGAGTCGGTCAATACCAACATGATATGAACCAAAAACATTTGAGTGAGAGTTTATCCACCGTAGTTGAGGACTGTGTTAATAAAGTAGGTGTAGACCTTAACACCGCCTCTGCCTCCTTGCTTGAATACATTTCCGGTATAAGTAAGACCGTTGCCAAGAATATAGTACTCTATAGGGAGGAAAACGGAAGTTTTAAGAACAGAAAAGAGCTTTTAAAAGTGCCGAAACTCGGTCCGAAAGCCTATGAACAGTGTGCCGGATTTTTAAGAATCTACTCGGGTGATGAAAGCCTTGATATTACCGGTGTGCATCCGGAGTCATATAAGGCGGCAAAACAGCTTATAGAATTGCTTGACTTTGACATAGCCGATATATCAAGCGGAGGTATAAAAAATATACAAAGCAAGGTTGAAGATTATAAGAGCCTGTCTGAGGAAATAGGAGTCGGTGAGCCTACCTTAAGGGATATAGTAAAAGAGCTTGAAAAGCCGGCAAGAGACCCCAGAGACGAGATGCCCAAACCTATACTAAGAACCGATGTTCTTGATATAAATGATATCAAAGAAGGCATGATATTAAAGGGTACAGTGAGAAATGTCATAGACTTCGGAGTATTTGTGGATATAGGCGTACATCAAGACGGTCTGGTACATATTTCACAGCTTAGCAAGGCTTATATCAAGCATCCGCTTGATGTGGTTTCAGTAGGAGATATAGTAGAAGTTAAGGTACTCAGCGTGGATACTAAAAAGAACAGAATAGCGCTAAGTATGATATTATAGGGGAGAAGATGGCAAAGAATACAGATATAAAAGCAGTACAGGCTGAGGGTGATAAAAGTTTCAGCTTTGATATAGAGCTTAAGGCAAATGATTTATGGACATTTTATATGTATAATGCAAATAGAGGCTATAGGCTTTTATTTAATATAATTTTTACAATAGGCTGCCTTATATACCTTGTGTATTATTGGAAGGAGCTTGATAATTCAAAAAAGTTTATATTAATATTTTTCTCGCTTATGTTTACTGTGATACAGCCTCTATTGTTATACAGAAAGGCTATTTTACAGGCTAAAACCGACAATATGAAGGCGGGCTTTAACTTAAAGCTTTCCGAAGCGGGAATAGATGTAAGCAAGGACGATCAAAAACTGCATTTAGATTGGGAACATATTTTCAGAAGTATGATAAGAAGGTATATGATAGTACTTTATACAGACAATATCAGGGGCTACCTTATACCGGCAAGATGTTTTAGTGATAAAAGAAATGAAGTTAATGCATTAATCAAAGAAAAAACTAAGGTAATAAGGTTTTAAATATGGCAAATACTATTATCAAAGAAGTTTACAGCAAAGAAGAAACCTATAACTTTGCCCTTGAACTTGGGGAAAAAGTAAAAGTACCCTGTCTTATATGCTTAGACGGAGATCTGGGTGCAGGCAAGACTGTATTTGCCAAGGGATTGGCTAAGGGACTTGGTGTAGAAGATGATATAGTAAGCCCTACTTTTGTATTATTTAATGTATACGAGAAGGGCAGGCTTCCCCTTTATCACTTTGATGTATACAGGATAGAAGAGCCTGAAGAAATGTATGAAATAGGTTATGAGGAATACTTTTTCTCTAGCGGTGTCTGCCTTGTAGAGTGGGCAAGCCTTATAAAGGAACTTATACCCAATGAAGCGGTGCATATACTTATAGAAAAAGACCCCGAAAAAGGAGAGGATTATAGAAGAATTGTAATAAAAGGGTTGCTATAAAAGGACTTTATACTTGCATTAGCAGTTTAAATACCAACAGATGAGTATAGTAATATGGTTCTTAAGTTTATAGCGCTATACCTTTGGGTTTAGGGTGGCATGGTTCTTTAGTTTGGTATTTTCCTGATTTCATACATCAAAACCTTTAGCGTAGCCTAACTACGCTAAAGGTTTTGATATACACACTCAGAAAAATATTTATCGTTTTGATATGCTTATTTTTCGAACGATACACCGGTCGATAACATTTACCCCTATTTAAAACTATAAAAATGAGAAAAATTATGAGAATTTTAGGAATAGAAAGCTCTTCACTTGTAGCCGGTGTGGCTATCTTGGAAGATGAGAGTATAATTGCAGAATACAATGTAAATTATAAAAAGACACATTCACAAACACTTTTACCTATGCTTGAGGAAATAGTCTCAAGAATTGATTTTGACTTACAAACTATAGATGCGATAGCCATATCCGCAGGTCCAGGTTCATTTACCGGACTTAGAATAGGTGTAGCAACTGCCAAGGGGCTTGGGCTTGGGCTTGATAAACCCTTGATTGCCGTACCTACTTTGGATGCTACAGCCTACAATATCATCAATACCAAGTCGCTTATCTGCCCTATCATGGATGCAAGAAGGCAGCAGGTATATACAGGTATATTTAGGAATGATAAGGAATTTGAAGTAGTGGAAGCGGCAGCAGCTATGGATATAAATGATTTACTTGAAAAGCTTAAAGGCTTTAATGAAGAAGTGATATTTTTAGGAGACGGAGTGCCGGTATATAAGTCTGTTATAGAAGAAAATGCAAAATTTGACTTTTGCTTTGCCCTGCCAAGTCAAAGCAGACAAAGGGCAGGAAGTTTGGTAAGTCTTGCAGCCAAGTACTTTAAAGAGGGCAAACTTGTAAGTGCGGATGATATGCTGCCGGAGTACTTAAGGCTCAGTCAGGCGGAAAGAGAGAGGGCAGTTGGAAAATCTTGATATCAGGGATATGAAAGAAGAGGACTTGGATAGAATATACGAGATTGAAAAGTCCTGCTTTAGTGATTATTGGAGTAAGGATTTAATTTTAAGCTCGTTTAGACAAAATTATAATTTTATTAAAGTTTTGACCTTTAATGAATTGATAGTTGCCTATATAAATTTTAATATTATAGGAGAAGATGCCGAGCTTATGAGCATAGCTGTACTTGAAGAGTATAGGAACAGGCGTTATGCAAGCAGACTTATGGAGGCGATGTTTAAGATTTGCGAGGAAAATAAGGTGGAAAAGATTTTCCTTGAGCTTAGAGAGAGTAACCTGTTAGCATATAAGTTATATAGAGAACACGGCTTTGTGAATATGGGGATAAGAAGGGAATATTATACAAATCCGGTGGAAAATGCGGTGCTGATGTATAAGCAGCTTACAGACTGTGCGGGATAAGGAAGTTATCACGGTAATACCCCAACTATAAACCCACTTAGCCCCAACACAATACACTATACAAATAAAGCACACAACAAACAAGATAAAACACACTGACCCCATACTATTAAATTAAAGAGGATATACAAATGTTAGACATATGTTTACTTGGAACCGGAGGCATGATGCCCCTGCCATACAGATACTTAACCTCACTTATGGCAAGATGCAAAGGCAGCAATCTTTTAATAGACTGCGGAGAAGGCACTCAGGTTGCAATAAAGAAAAAATCATGGTCTCCCAAACCCATAGATGTCATTTGCTTTACACACTACCATGCAGATCACATAAGCGGTTTGCCGGGGCTTTTACTTACACTTGGAAACTGCGAAAGACATGAACCCATACATATGATAGGACCGAAGGGACTTGAGAGAGTGGTGTCTGCGCTTAGGGTCATAGCACCGGAGCTGCCCTTTGAGATAATATTTCATGAAATTACTAAGGAGGAGCAGGAATTTAAGTTTGACAATATACCCTATAAAATAGAGGCATTTAAACTTAACCACAATGTGCTCTGCTACGGATATAAACTTTCTATAGAAAGACTTGCAAAATTTGATGCACAAAAGGCAAAAGAAAAAGACATACCGCTAAAGTATTGGAATAGATTGCAGCATGGCGAAAGCATAGAAGAAGAGGGCGTTATCTACACTCCGGACATGGTTATGGGAGAGGCGAGAAAAGGAATTTCGGTATGCTATGCAACCGACTCAAGACCTGTAAAAAACATAGAAAAATACGCTAAGGATACAGACCTTTTTATCTGTGAGGGTATGTACGGTGAAGAAGAAAATAACGCCAAACAATATAAGCATATGACCATGTATGAGGCGGCTGAAATTGCGGCAAGGGTAAATACCAAGGAAATGTGGCTGACACATTACAGTCCTTCCATGATAAAACCGGAAGAGTACATGGATAAGGTAAGGCAAATATTTCCCAAGGCAAAGGCTGCCAAGGACTTATGGACCCTAGAACTGGAGTACGAAGATGAATGATGTATACATACTGGGAATAGAAAGCTCCTGTGATGAAACCGCTGCGGCAGTGGTAAAAAACGGAAGAGAAGTATTGTCCAATATTATAGCTTCACAGGTGGACTTGCACACCATATACGGAGGTGTAGTTCCCGAAATAGCTTCAAGAAAGCATATAGAAAATATTAATCCTGTGGTAAGGGAGGCACTAAAAAAAGCCGGAAGAACTTTTGATGATATCAGTGCAATTGCGGTAACCTACGGTCCGGGTCTGGTCGGAGCCTTACTTGTAGGAGTGGCACAGGCTAAGGCACTTGCCTATGCACTTAAAAAACCTTGTATAGGAATACATCACATAGAGGGTCATGTAGCGGCAAACTACATAGAAAACAAAGAACTTGAGCCGCCGTTTTTGTGCCTTATAGTCTCCGGCGGTCACACGCAAATAGTTATGGTCAAAGACTATACGGAGTATGACATTATCGGAAAAACGAGAGATGATGCGGCAGGAGAAGCTTTTGACAAGGTGGCAAGAAGCATAGGTTTAGGATACCCCGGAGGACCTAAAATCGATAAAAAAGCCAAAGAAGGCGATCCGATGGCAATAACATTTCCCAAGGCTAAGGTAGAAGGAAGCATATATGACTTCAGCTTTTCAGGTATAAAGTCAGCAGTGCTTAATTATCAAAACAAGAAGAAAATGCTGGGCGAGGAAGTCAATACCTCAGATCTTGCGGCTTCTTTTCAAAAGGCGGTAGTTGATGTACTGGTGGAGCATACAATACTTGCGGCTAGGAATCTGGGAGTAAAGAAAGTTTGCATGGCAGGCGGAGTGGCAGCGAATACGAGCCTTAGAGAAAACATGCAAACAGCCTGCGAAAATGAGGGAATAAAACTATATTATCCGTCCAATATACTTTGTACGGACAATGCAGCCATGATAGCAGGGCTTGGATACTATGAATACATGGCAGGAAAAAGAAGTAAAACAGATCTTAATGCAGTGCCTAATCTAAAAATGGGAGAGTAGCATGAAAAGCTTGGCTATAGTTCTTGCTGCCGGAAGCGGCAGTCGTATGGGAACGGATATAAAAAAACAGTATTTGCTTTTGAAAAATAAGCCGATAATGTATTACAGCCTCAAAACTTTTGAAGAAAGTCCGGTAGACGATATCGTACTGGTAGTACCGAAGGAAGACATAGATTACTGTAAAAAAGAACTGGTGTTAAAGTACGGAATAAAAAAGGTCAGAACCTTAGTAGCAGGCGGCAGGGAAAGATACCTGTCCGTAGAATCGGCATTTAAAAGCCTTGATGATGAAAACTATGATACCGTACTGATACATGATGCCGCAAGACCCTTCGTAAGTGTGGAAATGATAGAAGAAGCGATACACAAAGCCCTGATACATAAGTCCTACATACCGGGGGTAGCCCTAAAGGATACCGTTAAGCAAATAAGTGAAGATTCATTTGTAGAAAACACACCGGACAGGGCAAAACTTGTAGCGGTACAGACACCGCAAGCCTTTGATTTTAATTTATGTAAAAAAGCCTATGAAATTTTAAGTTCAAGTAATACATTAAATAAGATTCCTACAGATGACGAAATGCTTGTTTATGAACTTATGGGAGTTCATGCAAAAGTGGGGACGGGAAGTATCTACAATATAAAAATAACTACAAGGGAAGATATGTATATGGCGGAGCGAATAGCGGATATACTGGGACTGACTTAAAATTGACTGTATCCTTTGTGAAGTTGTAATTGACCTATTCTGATTTATCGGGGAGTTGGCAGCATAAACAATTAAATAGCGTAATTAAACAGAAACACTCCCTATTTCAATCATACTCGCAGTACTGTTAATAAAG
>ERZ773054.147-NODE-147-length-56131-cov-4.828322_pt1 | contig 56131 bp, 35 predicted proteins | sample MGYA00580630_ERZ773054 | MGnify/ENA primary metagenome ERZ773054 (study PRJEB29015, sample SAMEA2737994) | human oral metagenome | biome: human oral; feature: human-associated habitat; material: dental | place: China | collected 2115 ... | reverse complement strand
TACGACTACCGTGCCTACGCCTCCTGCTCCTATTACTATTACTTTACTCATAAATGGTTGTCTTTTGCGTTTTTGAAGTTAGATAATACCGTATTTCTTGAATGTTTTTGTGATTTTTTCTAAAGCAAAATCTATCTGGGGTATTGTGTGTGTTGCCATTAGCGAGAATCGTATAAGCGTATCTTTAGGAGCTACGGCAGGCGATACTACAGGATTGACGAATATACCCTCTTCGAACAAATCGCGAGTAATCATAAATGTTTTTTCGTTGTCGCGTATAAATAGAGGTATTATCGGGGTCGATGTGTGTCCTATCTCGAAATTGCGTGAGCGGAAGCCTTCGAGAGCGTAGTGTGTCAGCTGCCAGAGATGTTCGAAACGTTCGGGTTCGCTCATCATTATATCGAGGGCAGCACTTGCGGCTCCCATAGCTGCCGGAGTAGGCGAGGCACTGAATATGTACGAACGTGCATTGTGTCTCAGCCAATTGGCTGTAATAGAGTCGGTAGCAATGAAACCTCCAATCGAGGCAAACGATTTGCTGAAAGTGCCCATTATGAGGTCTACCTCCGAGGTAAGTCCGAGATGGTGGCACACGCCCTGACCGTTTTTACCGAATACGCCAAGAGAATGAGCCTCATCTACATAGATATTGGCGTTGTATTTGTGAGCAAGAGCTACGATTTCTTTCAAATTAGTAACGTCGCCTTCCATCGAAAATACTCCATCGACTATTATCATCTTGATTTTGTCGGGATTGCAACTTTGCAGACGTTTTTCGAGCGACTCCATATTGTTGTGCTTGAATTTCATGGTGTTTGAGAAACTCAGTCGTACTCCTTCCACTATCGAGGCGTGGTTGAGTTCATCCCAAATGATATAGTCGTCTTTGCCCGTCAGAGCAGGTATTACTCCTACGTTTACCAACATACCGGCAGAGAAAATTATTGCCTCTTCTTTGCCTACGAATTTAGCCAGTTTGTGTTCAAGTTCGACGTGGATATCGAGTGTTCCGTTCAGAAAACGACTGCCTGCCATTCCTGTGCCATATTTTTTGGTGGCTGCTATGGCTGCTTCTTTTACTTTTGGGTGGTTGGTAAGCCCTAAGTACGAGTTCGAACCAAACATAAGTACTTTACGACCACTCATAACGACCTCCGTATCTTGTTCGCTCGATATAGCTCTGAAATACGGATATATACCGGCTTCTTTGGTTTTCTGTGGAGCGTCGTATTTTATTAGTTTCTGCTGTAATAGTCTCATTACTAAATTGTTTTGTTTACTTACACAATGTCCTTTTTTCGCAAAAATGAGTGCAAATTTACACTATTTTTTCCGATTATACACAAAGCTATGCCATAAAATGATTGCTGTATATAACGCTATGCCATAAAAAACAAATAGTTGCCACTACGATTAGGGCAACTATCCGTGATCCAGCTGGGGCTCGAACCCAGGACCCCATCCTTAAAAGGGATGTGCTCTACCTGCTGAGCTACTGAATCTCTCAATATTATTCTTATTATTCAACTCTCCTGATTAAAAATCGGGAGTGCAAAATTACAAAAAAAAACGAATATACAATATCTCGGATAAAATTATTTTGCAAAAAAAATCGTAAGTAACTTGTATATACGGCGATAAACGACAAGATAATGCACCAAAATATACTCTCGCTTCAATAAAAACGAAATAACGGCAACGAAACGAAAAGGTTGGTCGGATACAAAGAGCAATCTTTTTTTGTATTTTTGCAATCTAAAAATCAATTAATGTTCGATATGTTATGAAATTCAAATACCGACATACCAGAGCGCTTGTCTATATACTGATGTTCGTGGTTACTACGTTTTTGATATTCAAAATGTTTCCACAGCGCACACACTTCGATAAGAAATACGAGGTAGGCAAGCCATGGCATTACGAACTGCTTACGGCACCTTTCGATTTCCCTGTATACAAGACTAAAATAGAGCTATCGGCAGAGCGAGACAGTATAAAACGTTTTTTTGTGCCTTATTATATTGCCGATTTGAGCAAAAAAAAGTCTGCTATTAGCGCCATTATGGCTGATAGTCTTATCGATAGAGAGACACGCTATTATCTGCAGAAAGCCATTCAAAACATCTATAAAAAAGGCGTGATATCGCAGGCAGAGTACGACGATTTCCAGAAGTTGCAGTTGAAATATATCAACGTCAGCGACTCATCGAATATCTGGCGTAAGGTAGAGGTGAAAAGTCTACTAACACCCTCTTCGGCAATCAATTATATATCGTCTACATATCCGATATCTACCTCTCGGCTCGATTCGCTCAACGTATCACGATTCGTCGCAGTGAGCCTTAATATGGATAAGAACAAATCTGATATGACTCTCAATGAGCTACTTAAGAGTATTCCTCTCTCGAGCGGTATGGTGCAAGCAGGTGAGCGTATCATCGATAAAGGCGAGATTGTAAAATACGAGCAGGGTAAGATATTAGACTCGCTTGCCAAAGAGTATTCGCAGAATGCTCCCGACAAAGACAATCGTCTGGTATCGATAGCTGATATATTTATGATAGCGGCATTGCTGTCGCTTTTTGTAGTCTATGTAGTGCTATTCCGTCCCGAGTTCATACGTCTCAAGAATGCTGCTTTCATTATCCTTATGATACTGATCGTGATAGGAGCAGCCTCGCTAATAATGAATTATGAACCCGATATGATAGACTTAGTACCGTTTACACTTATGGCTATCATTATCCGTATATTTTTCGATGGGCGTACTGCTCTGTTTGTGCATAACATAGTGGTTCTGATAGTTGCACTGTTCGTACCGTCGCCTTTTATATTTATTATGCTACATATACCAGCAGGTATGATAGCTGTTTCGACTCTTAAGCAGCTGACTCACAGAGCACAGCTCGTGCGCAGTGCGTTATCGATATTCATTACTTACGCACTGATATATTCGTGTTGTACTATTATAGATACGGGTAATTTCGTATTTACATGGCATCCTTATCTTGTGTTTGCCATAAATGCATTGCTGTTGCTATTTGCATATATATTGATATACATATTCGAGAAAATGTTTGGATATCTGTCGGATGTCACTCTGGTAGAGCTATCTAACATTAACAATAAGTTGTTGATGGAGTTTTCGGCTAAGGCTCCGGGTACCTTTCAGCATGTAATACAAGTATCTACTCTTGTAACGGCTATAGCACAGAAAATCAATGCAAATACCTTGCTTGCTCGAACAGGAGCATTGTATCACGACATTGGAAAAATGAAGAACCCGATGTGTTTCATCGAAAATCAGGTATCGGGCTTCAACCCATTGAATGACTTGACCTACCAAGAGGCAGCTCGCATAATAATATCGCACGTCGACGACGGAGTTAAAATCGCCGAACAAAACAGCCTACCCAAGCAGATAATAAACTTCATCAGGTCACATCACGGCAAGAGCGTGGTGAAATATTTCTATATCAAGGCTCAGAACGAATCGCCCGACGCCACTATCGACAAAAGCCTTTTCACTTACAACGGGATATTACCTCAGACCAAAGAGGAGGCGATACTTATGATGGCCGACTCGGTAGAGGCAGCCTCCCGAAGCCTCAAAGAGTATAGCGAAGAGACTATCGGTAAGCTCGTCGACGATATCATCAACGGACAGGTAGCCGACCAAGCGTTCAAGGAGTCGCCTCTGACATTCAAGCATGTAGAGATAGCCAAAAGTGTTCTGAAAGAGAAACTTATCAATATATACCACTCGAGAATAGAGTATCCCAAGCAAGCGGTAAAATAAAATCTTATATTATATAGATAAATGAAAAACAAGAGAATACACGTATATATTATTACTATTGCCTCTATAGCAATATGTTGCTTATTTGCTATGAAAATACTTTTCTTCCGTATAGACCTTACCGAAGAGAAGAGTTTCTCTATATCGAAAGCTTCTAAAAACATACTAAAATCTATTGAATCTCCAATCGATATCAATATATACATAGGCGATGCCGACGCAAATATAGCACACCTAAAGAGTGCTATCGAAGATATGCTCGATGAGTTTGCCGCTTACGCCAAGCACAATATTTCTTATCGTTATATCAATCCGTCTGCTGCTAAAAGCGACGAAGAACGTAAAAAAAACTTCTATAACCTCGAAGAACGAGGTATGTCGCCCATAACCATATCTACACGCGACTCGCAAGGAAAAGTATCACAGACACTTATATTCCCTTGGGCTGAGGTAATAATGAACGGAGATACGCTGCCTGTATGCCTAATGAAGCCTACGGCGATGAAGAGTGGCGAGCAGAGCGTAAATGCTGCTATCGAAGAACTCGAATATAATCTCATAGAAGCAATAAACATATTGGGCAAAAAGAGTTTCGACAAGATAGTATTCCTCGAAGGACACGGCGAACTGTCGGAGTTGCATACGTACTCTATTATGGAGCAGCTACATAAGTATTTCCAAATAGATAGAGGCACGTTGGCCGACGACGCATCGGCTCTGAAAGACTACAAAGCCGTGATCATAGCGAAGCCCACAAAGCCATTTTCGGAATCCGATAAATTTATAATCGACCAATATATAATGAACGGAGGCAAAGTGATATGGCTGCTCGATGCTATAAACTATTCTGCATCAGAGTTGAGCAAGAGTGGTGTTTCGCCTGTTATGCCCCTCGACCTCAATCTAAACGATATGCTTTTTCGCTACGGAGCAAGGCTCGAAGCCTCTGTAATACAAGATATGCAGTGTCTGTATATGCCTATAAATGTGGCTACAGTGGGCGAACCGCCCATCTTCGAACAGATGCCATTTACCTACTATCCTCTTGTGATGACCTCGCCCGAAAATGCAATAACCAAGAATCTAATGAACGTCAAGACCGAGTTTCCTTCGTTTGTACAGCAAGTAAGCCTCGAAAACGGAATTGTTATGGATGTGTTGCTTGCTACGTCGAATGCATCGCATGTGGATATGGCTCCAACAAATATCGATATTAGAAATATAGCTAATATCGACCCCAAAACATTTGTAAATGCGCGATTTTTACCCATTGGTGTGCTTATGAAAGGACAGTTTCAGAGTATATTTATGCATCGGCAGGCTCCTAAAAATTTAGTGAATTTACTCCCACGTAAAGACAAGAGTATCAGTAATAAGATGATATTAGTAGCCGATGGTGATATCATTCGTAACGAGATAGAGCAATCAAACGACAAACAAATCGGGATAGTACCGCTCGGACTTGACCGCAATACGGGACAGTCTTATGGTAATAGTAACTTTATAGTCAATTCATTGCTATCCATTACCGACGACGATGCTCTGATACAACTCCGAAACCGTAGTATAAAACTTCGTATGCTCGACAAACAGGAAATATCCTCTAACAGAGTATTTTGGCAGGTATTAAATACATTGTTTCCGGTAGTATTAATGTTTATTTGGGGGGCAGTATATATCTATATACGTAAGGTAAGATATAAATAGCAGATAGACACGAGACTAACTTAAACAAGCGACAAGTCGTTTTTAGTATCGGCTTGTCGCTTGTTTATAGAAATAAAAAGTGATTTAATATTTCAGTACTATTGATGTTACGATGCTATGATTGTGGTTTGTCATAGCTCCTTTAAATGAGCTATCGTCGGTGGTAAACGGCACAAAATCTTGTTCCTGTTTATTGTAAACATAGGCAAAGTCTAAGAAGAAGTTGCTGAATTGGAAGCCTATACCGCACGAACCGTACCATTGCGGATTGTTTACAAAGTACTCCATAGCTGTCAGAGTCGTATTGAGGTTGAAGTCTTTTTGAGCACCGCTTGCTATGGGGGCAGTCATATATCCGCCGCCCAGACGTAGTTTTGTGTGTTTAGATATTTTAGTTTCGGCACCTACTCTTATTGTATGTGTATTTAGAGTGTATTTTCTCAGATTGTTGTTTTCTGTATCGAATTCGGATTTTGCCAAAAATTTTTCCGAACTGTTTTTTACTCTCTGAATCTTATTACCCATAAAGATATAGTCGATATTTATTGCCGTGTGTTGTTTTATTACGAATCCTGCACTCAGTTGTACCCTTAGAGGCGATGTGTAGCCGTATAAAGTCTCGTATGTAGGCGTTTTATGCACTGCCGACATCTTCGTTGATACTATGTCCGATGCCTGTACCTTAGAGAACGAATACCACGTAGGAGTACTGAACGATGCTCCCAATCGTACGGTAGGCGATAGACGAGCTATGATACCTAAATCCAAATTGACTCCCGTACCGGATATATCCGTAGCATTATGCAACGAGAAGTTGTTGCCGTCGGAGAAAAACTCTTCGTAATAGCTCTCGACTCTTCGGGTGTAGTTCTGTATCGAGAGTCCCGTACCAAAGTACAATACATCGTTGATATTGCCTGAATATGTGAAATTGTACTCATCGATATATCCACTCTCGGTAAACCTATAACTACTGCTGATATCGCCTCCGAAAGCAGGTTTCCATTGGTCACTTCCACTTGCAATAGGATCGATAAGATAACCTTCGTAGCCCAAGACAGACAGATATCCTACATCGGGATTGTCGTAAGGGTCGTAGGTGTTTTTCACGAACTTAAGTTTATCTTCGGTAAGTCCATTGGTCATATTTGCTATAAGCGACGTAAGCGAATACTGTGAATTAGAGTTCTTTATATACCCATTACGACCGAAGTTTTTTAGACGGTTGAAAGAAAAACTCAGATTGGAGTGTATAAATCCTCTCTCTCTGTAAGTAGGAAAGTTGAGTACCCAAGTAAGATTGTTGGCTATCACCTTAGTTTTATCGCTCCCAATGGAGTATGTGTTCCATGCCGAGCGCGTATGTATCGGGTTGACATTCAGCGAAAAGCTAAGTTCGTTGCTACGGAATATACCCAAAACGGCAGGATTGTCGGCAATAGCCGAAGCATCGCCACCGAGAGCTCCGAAGCTGCCTCCCATAGCCATATAACGAGCTGTACCATTTATAGATGGAGTAGTAAGACCATAATAATCAAACATATTCTGAGCCTGCGCCGATATCGACAAAATAGCGACAACGGCTATAAAAACTATTTTCTTCATATACAATTCATTTTTTTGTTACATAATAAATATTATCACAATTACTTATCGTCGCGACCTATCGGACGAACCTCTCGATGACGAACCGCTGCTCGACGACGAACTGCTGCTGCCACTATAACTACCCGACCGAGACGACGACGACCGTGAAGAATAGCTCGACGACCGACTACTATTCGACTCCGACGACCAACTCCTATCGCGGCTATCGGAACGCCTGCCGCTATTGTAACCATCGTTGCGGGTAGAGCGTGTATCACGGTCGTTTACAGACGGTTGGCGCGTACGACTATAAGAATCGTTTCTGCTATCGCCGGCTGTACGAGCTCTATCGGAGCTACGCATATCGTTGGTATTGCTTCGATAGCCACGATTGACACCCGAATAGCTATTGGAGCGATTGTATTCTCTGAGAGTAGAGCTATACGAATTGCTGCGGCTGCTTAAGCTTCTGGCTCTCTGGTCGTTGGTAGTAGATTGATAGTAATATCCGCCTCCCCAGCCGCCGTATGGATAATAATCCCAATGATAATACCACGACGGATAGTACCACGAATAATAGGGATAATAGTAGTCGTAACCCCACAATCCCGAATATCCCCAATACCACCAACGTCGGTACGGGTAGCTGAAACTCCAGTCGTAGTAAGGCGAGTAGTCGTAGTACCAGTCGTAATTGTAGGTGTATTTGGGAGCATACGAAGTATTGGGTCTTATGACGATAGAATCGTCTTCTACATAGATAGTGTAGTATCCGTCTTCGAGATTGTAGATATTGGTAGCTGTACCAAGATTTTCGTCTTCGAAAGATATTGTGTATTTGTTTACTACCACATTGTAGACGCCATTAGGTAGGTTTAACAGATTGCTTACATGTTTCGACGAACCACTATAATCGCCTGTATTCGACTCCTTTATCTGCTTCTCGAAAAAACCTTCTTCGGCTGCCGACCGAGTATTGTTGCTTGCTGCCCGCTCGGTTTTGCTCTTTTTAGATGGCGTATAATAGACATCGTCCCACTGTGCCGACATATTGAACGGCACAAAAATAATCGCAAATAAAAATAGTAGCTTTTTCATAACGCGTTATTAAGATGTTTAATATATTATATAATCAAATAGTTTACTGTCTTTGTCTGACTGCAAAAATAGCAAAAGGTTTACACTTTTCCATATTAATACGACAAAAACTCCCATTGCCTGCCGTTGTATCGACTGTTAATGAGAGTTTTAAAAAAAAATAATGTTATGACAATATGATATTTACATCTATTTTCCTGCCATAAGTTCTTTCATGGCGTCGCCAATGATTTTTATACCTTTGTCGATCTGCTCTTCGGGTGTGTTACAGTACGATACCCTTATGTAGCCGTTTTTCTGTGCGTGGGGGTGGAATACCGAACCGAGTACAAATACGGCTCCTCTTTCGACTACTTTTCTGAACAATTGTTCTTCGTCGACACCGTGTGGCATCTTTATCCAGAAATAGAATCCACCTATCGGGGTAACATAGGTTGCCTCCTGCGGCAAATACTTCTTGATAGCCTGCAAAGTGTAGTTGCGGCGAGTATTGTAGACTTTACGAATCTGCTCGATGTATGGCTCCATCTTGCCGTTTTTTATGAAGTTTTCGGCAAAAACCTGCGATATGGTAGGTGTACAAGCGTCGATGCTCTGTTTGCATATCTGCATCTTTTCGTATACAACCTCGGGTACCAAAGCCCAAGCCACACGAAGCCCCGGTCCGAAAATCTTGGAGAACGAACCCGTGTAAAGAATCTGAGAGTCCATCTCGGCATCTACCCACGTCTTCATAGGACGCGACCGTTCGTAGCCCTCTTTGTCGTAATAGAGTTCGCCGTAGGCATCGTCTTCTATGATAGGTATCTCTGTGCCACGCATCACCTCTATGAGCTCTTCGCGGCGGCGGCGTGAGTAGATCAGACCTGCGGGGTTGTGGAAGTTTGGAGTCAGATAGAGTAACTTCGGTTTCGGATTGCGATTGATTTTCTCTTTCAGCTGCTCGATATTGATACCGTCGGCGTCGAGGTCGCACGATTCGATATTAGCCTGATACGACAAGAACGACGATATACCGCCGATAAACACAGGGTTTTCGGTAATAACGGTATCGCCCGGGTTGATAAACAATTTGGCAATGATATTCAACCCCTGCAAGCTACCGGTGGTGATTATCAGCTTGTTTCTATCGACGGGAAAATTTCTGCGACGCAGAAACTCGGTAAGCTCCTTTACCAAACCGGGGTTACCAGGCGTAGGTCCATACTGCATTGCCTCCTCCCATTGCTTGCGAGAGAATTTGGCAGACATCTCTACCATATCTTCTACGGGAAACAATTCGTTGCCCGGCATACCGCCCGCAAACGAGATAATGTCACTTCTTGTGGCAAGACTCATCAAGTCTCTGATAGCCGAAGAACGAAACGACTGTACACAGTCAGAAAATTTAAAATCCATATAGTTCGTATATTTTGTATTATTAAAAATCGAAGCACAACCGAAGCCTGTCGTTTGTTGCCGCAAAATTACAAATTTTATTCGTTTCGGCAATGCCACTTTTGGTGCTTCGGTCGGCAAGAATCTTTATAACACCCTCTTCCACACTACACCATTAATGTCTGTAAACGTTATAAGTCCTCTGCCTGCCACTATTTTAGCTGCGTCGGCACCATTTTCATCGTACAATGTGATAGTGTCGGTAAGGTATGTAGCGAGCAGTTCGGGGTCGGATGGCATATACGAAGGCAAGTAAGCAGAGTCGATAGGTATCGAGGCAAAATATCTTGCTCTCTGTTGTGCTTGCGGTAAGTTTACGGTGATACTGAACTTCAAACAGTATCTGTTTATAACGCTACCAAGCATCATAAAATATGAGTTCGAATGGTCGCCAACCAAATATCGACTTTCGAATATATATGTCTCACCTTCGCTATTGCCGAAGCCATAGCCCGGAGCCAAAGGTGAGCCCATGACAAAATCTTTCATAACGTTATAATCATTTATATCGATATTGATAGTATCGCCGTATGTCGATACGAATTTACATTTTTTCTGATATGCAGTATCGCCGTACGAGAAAAACCTATTGTATGGAAAGGCTTTCCAAACCAAAATAGGTCTTTGGATTTGTTGCTTACATCCCCAAAATAGTAATAACAAGGCAAGTAGGGCTATTGATTTGTATTTTACCATAATCGTAATGTTTAGTTAAAATTTATAGCTTACCGAGCAACCAAGCGATGATATATGCCAAAAATCAATTTGGTGTTCACCAAAATCTTCGTACCCTTGCAGATTTACTCCCATCAGCCATCGGTCTGCAATGGGGAATAGATACGAAATTCTCAGATTCATTCCTATTTTGTTGTATAGCAATACCTTATACGTTACCGGAGTAAAATCTTCGATACCGTCGTCGCCATTAAGGTCTATATACCAATTTGCATAAGCTACGTCGCCTCTAAGATATGTACCACCCACCGATAGACGCAAACAGTGACCTTTCTGAGATTTTATGATATCTCCAAACACATTTACCGATAGCAACATACGAGACACGTTTCTTAATTTCCACCTCTTTTTCTCCCATAACGATTGGAACGATCCCAGCGATACACTTGCCCCGAACCTATCGAATATATTGTAGTTCAATCGTGTACCGTATTCCACTCCAAACAAATTTAGTTGTTCTTCATTGGCCAGAGCCACAAAAGACTCTGCCGACCATCTATCGACAGCCGTTAAATCTTGCGAAAAAGCAGATACAGAGGCAGTAAACAGTAAAAAGATAAATAACTGTAAACGTTTCATATAAAATTATGTTTTTAATAAATCCTAAATTAGTAGTCAACTGCAAAGATAATATATTTTTTTGACAAAAAAGATTTTTCTTATAAAAAAAATCAACTCTTCATTTTTTATAAATGTTATTTGTGAGTATATAAAAGAATATGTCGATAATCCAAAAATATATTGCAAGCAGCAGATTGACGAAAAAAGTGTATATTTGCAATCCGTTTTGTCGCAATATCGTGCGTCAAATCACGCATCTTATTACATTGAATATAATATAGTTAAGTGAAAAAATAAAATTGAATAAAAATGCAAAACAAAGGATTTATCAGGCTTTTTAGCATTCTGCTGACCATAGTTTGTTTGTACTGCTTGTCTTTCAGTGTGGTTACAAACTATTACAGCCGTCAGGCAAAAACGTTTGCCGCAGGCGATACGGAGCTGTATTACAAATATCTCGACTCTATTGCGGGTAAAAAGGTTTGGTTGGGCTATACTCTGAAAGAAGCCAGAGAAAGAGAAATCAATTTGGGTCTCGACCTGAAAGGTGGTATGGACGTAACTTTGGAGATATCCGTGCCCGATGTTTTGATTTATCTGTCGGACCACAACAACACACCGATTTTCAGGCAGGCTCTGGACAACGCCAAGAAGCGCAATTCGAGCGACTTCCTGACTGTCTTCAAACAAGAGTTTGAGCGTATCGACCCCAACGCACGTCTTTCGACAATATTTTCGACCTTGGCGTTGAAAGAAAAAATCCGCTTGGATATGAAAAACGACCAAGTGATAAGCGTGCTTAGAGATGAGGTGAAATCTGCTATCGACAACTCTTTCAATGTATTAAGTTCGCGTATCGACCGCTTCGGTGTGATACAGCCCAATATACAACGTCTTGGAGGCGAAGAGGGTAGAATACTCGTCGAACTGCCGGGTGTAAAAGAGCCTGAGCGTGTGCGTAAACTGCTGCAAGGTTCTGCCAATCTCGAATTTTGGGAAACGTATACCGCTGCCGAACTGGTGGGCATGATACAGCAGGCAGACGCTACCGTACGCGACATACAGGGAGGCAAAGTCGTAACAACCGATACCACTGCAACAGCACAGGCGACGACAGCCACGGCAGACACTACCGCAATGGCACAGACGACAGATGCTTCGCAGAAAGCTACCGACTCTTTGGCCGAATCGCTAAAACAATCGCTCGCAAGCGAGGCAGGGCAAGCTGCTACCGACGTGGCAGACGATAAAGCATATCAGGAAGCGCTCAAAAACAATCCTTTGATAGCTGCTCTCGGAGGCTTGCAAAACGGTAATACTCCCGTATTGGGCATAGTAGCGGCAAAAGATACTGCACGTGTGATGTCTTATTTCAGAATGCCTCAGATATCGCGACTTTTGCCCAGAGACCTCAAGTTGTCTTGGACGGTAAAACCGCAGATAGAGGGCAAAAACACAAGAGACAACAGCGACCGTTACGGACTTATAGCTCTGAAAGTAACCTCACGCAACGGACAAGCTCCGCTCTCGGGCAATGTGATAACCGACGCACGCGTAGACTTCGACCAAACCACGAACCAGACTTTGGTTTCGATGAAAATGAATTCGGAAGGTGCTGCCATCTGGGCTCGTCTGACGAAAGCAAATATCGGTAGAGCAATAGCAATATCACTCGACAATTATATTTACTCATATCCTGCTCCTTCTGAGCAGATTACCGGCGGCGAGTCGCGAATATCGGGCAGATTTACTCCCGAAGAAGCCAAAGACTTGGCTAACGTGCTCAACTCGGGTAAGATGCCTGCTCCAGCTCGCATCATTCAAGAAGACGTCGTAGGTCCTTCGCTTGGACAGACAGCTATCAACAACGGATTGATTTCGTTTGCAGTAGCTTTGCTCATCATATTTGTATATATGATGATGTATTACGGATTTATTCCGGGTCTTATCGCAGACTTGGTATTGATAGCCAATACGTTCTTTATGCTCGGTATCCTTGCTTCGTTCAGTGCCGTACTCACACTACCAGGTATTGCCGGTATAGTGCTGACACTCGGTATGGCGGTCGATGCCAACGTGCTTATCTACGAACGTTGCCGCGAAGAGTTGGCGTTGGGTAAAAACCTCAAAAAAGCTGTCGAAGAGGGGTTTGGCAACGCTCTGTCGGCTATTCTCGACGGACAGGTTACAACGCTTTTGATAGGTATAATCCTGTTTATATTCGGTACGGGTTCGGTGAAAGGTTTTGCCACGACGCTGGTCATCGGTATCTTTACTTCGCTCTTTACCGCATTGTTCTTCTCGCGTATGTTGTTCGATACGCTATTGTCTCGCAACAGAGAGTGGAATATATCGTTTACTACGAATCTTACTAAAAATTGGTTCAAGGGCTTCCATTTCGATTTTATCGGAAAGAGAAAAATAGGTTATATCATCTCTGCCTGCTTGGTAGTAGTGATAGTTGTTTCGTTGTTTGTCAACGGACTTAAACCCGGTATCGATTTCTCGGGTGGTAACTCGTACGTTATCCGTTTCGAACAGCCGATTAATGCCGACGATGTACGCGAAAAACTCTCAGACGCATTCGAAGGTTATTCTCTGTACGTCATCACAATGGGAGAGGCAAATCAGATAAGAATATCGACTAACTTCGTGGACAACAAAGCCGAAGGCGACAACGAAGGTAAGATAGAGACAATATTGTACGAAAAGCTAAAAGATTACCTCAATCCTGCCGTTACGAAAGAGATGTTTGTACATCGTTATGTCAATCGCGGTGGTAATTACGAACTTGCCAACTTGGAGCAGGGCGAAAACTACGGTATACAACAGTCTCAAAACGTAGGACCTACCATTGCTTCGGATATGATAAAGCGAGCTGCTTGGGCAATACTTCTGTCGTTGATAGTGATATTTATCTATATCCTGATAAGGTTCAAAAAGTATGCTTATTCGGTCGGTTCGGTAGCATCGCTGTTCCACGATGCCTTCTTTATGGTCGGTGTTTATACGCTGCTGTATAAAGTTATGCCGTTCTCGCTCGATATAGACCAGTCGTTTATCGCAGCTATTTTGACTATCATCGGTTACTCCATCAACGATACGGTGGTTATCTTCGACCGTGTGCGTGAGAACCTTACACTATTCCCGAAACGCGATATGAAGGAACAGATGAACAACGCTCTGAATGCTACTCTGAGCCGTACGTTCTCTACTTCGTTCACCGTAATACTCGTGCTTTTGGCAATGTTTATCTTTGGTGGTGAGGTTATTCGAGGATTCATGTTTGCTCTGTTGATGGGTAGCTTGTCGGGTGTTTATTCGACTCTGTTCATCGCAGCTCCGTTGGCATACGATATTCAGCGTAAAGAAAAATCGAAAATCAAAGCCATAAGCAAGTAATTTTTAATAGAAATAGAGTAAAAAGTCCTTGCCGTGATATTGGTTTATCGGGCAGGGATTTTTGCAAAATAATATGACAGACAATACTATAAGACAGCCTTTGCGACGCGATTGTTTCGAGATAATGGCTCCCGTCGGCTCGTGGGAGAGCCTTGCCGCCGCACTAAAAGCGGGAGCGAACTCCGTATATTTCGGCATCGAGGGTCTGAATATGCGAAACCATTCGGCAAACAACTTTACTATCGACGACCTTAGCCGCATAGCCCATCTATGCCGTCAAAGCAACGTAAAGTCGTACCTTACGCTAAACACCATCATCTACGACGACGATACGGAACTGATGCGTAATATAGTCGATGCCGTCAAACAGGCAGGCATAACGGCTGTAATTGCCTCCGATGTGGCGGCTATGATGTATGCCGTAGAACGCGACGTGGAGGTTCATCTGTCGACACAGCTCAATATTTCTAACGTAGAGGCATTGAAGTTTTATGCCCGGTTTGCCGATGTGGTGGTGCTTGCACGCGAACTGAACCTCGACCAAGTATATCATATCTACCGAGCTATCGAAGAGCAACAGATACGCGGACGCCGTGGCGATTTGGTGAAGATAGAGATGTTTTGTCACGGAGCGTTGTGTATGGCTGTCTCGGGGAAGTGTTATCTGAGCCTGCACGAGAAAAATCGCTCGGCAAACAGAGGCAGCTGCAATCAGATATGCCGTCGGAGCTATACGGTCAGAGATACGTCGTCGGATATAGAATTGGAGGTAGACAACCAATATATAATGTCGCCCAAAGACCTTAAAACCATTCATTTTTTGAACAAGATGATAGATGCCGGCGTGCGGGTGTTCAAGATAGAGGGCAGGGCTCGCGGAGCCGAATATGTAAAAAACGTTGTGGAGGCTTACGACGACGCTATAAATGCTTATATAGAGGGCACTTTTACGGAAGATAAGATTGCCGGGTGGGATACGAAACTTGCCCGAGTGTTCAATCGCGGTTTCTGGGACGGCTACTATCTCGGGCAACGTTTGGGCGAGTGGACAAGTGTCTATGGCTCGTCGGCTACAAGGGTGAAGGTATATCTGGGCAAATGCACCAACTTCTTCGGTAAGATAGGTGTAGCCGAGTTTATCCTCGAGAGCGGCGAGCTAAGAGTAGGCGACGAGATACTTGTCGTAGGAAATACGACAGGAGCTTACGAGAGTGTTGTCGAAGAGATACGGGTAGACCTCAAGCCTGTCGAGAGCGTAGACAAGGGTGTGCCGTTCTCCATAAAGACTACCGAGACACTCCACCGCAACGACAAGCTCTATAAAATGGAGCTCCAAGAGCACCGCAGAGAACGCGGCTCGTTTTAGCTTAGAGTCTATCTGTTTTTAGATATGTTTACCTTTTTACCACTCAGCCGTATATCATTTCTACCGAACATCTCTATGATTTTACACAAATGCAACGATGTTTTTACACACGAGCAACGACTCCGAGAAAAACGTATCGTCATTTTTAAATCACCACAATATTATCTTGTCTTTTATTTATCCGATTTCTAAAAAAGTATTCAATTAAATGAAACGATTCAATCTATTGCTCTCTCTGCTGATGGCTGCGAGCTTCGTCAGTGGGCAGACTACACTACAAGGTATCGTCGTCGATGCCTCGTCGCGCAGACCTATCGAATTTGTATCAGTCTCCGTCAAGGGCAACCATAGCGCTTTCTTCGATGGCAGCACTACCGATGCCAACGGACGATACTCCGTGGCGAACCTACCTGCCGATACGTTCGTCGTAACCCTATCGGCAAACGACTACATCGAGTATTCGAAGACAATCGTCGGCTACGCCGACGAGAGCATTGTCAATCTCGACTTCGAGCTTACGGCTAAGGCTACCGCCTTGGGCGAAGTATCGGTCGAAGCTGCCAAATCGCAGATGCGTTTTGAGCTCGACAAGAAGATTTTCGATGTAGCGGCAAGCGCCATATCTGCCGGATCTTCGGCGAGCGATATTTTGCAGAATATCCCCTCGGTGGAGGTCTCTGCCGACGGTGCTATTTCGCTTCGTGGCTCCGAAAGTGTCGAGATTTGGCTCAACGGACGCCCCGCAGGGCTTACTGCCGAGAACCGCTCGCAGATTCTCGAGCAATTCCCTGCCGAATCTATCGACCGTATCGAGATTATTACCAACCCTTCGTCGAAATACAGCCCCGAAGGGACGGCGGGAATCATCAACATCGTACTCCGACAGGGGCGTAAGGCGGGCTACTACGGTTCGCTCCAAGCGAGCCTCAACAACAAACTCGGATACAACATCAGTGCCAATATTAATTATAGTAGCGATAAGCTCGACCTATTCGCCTCTGTCGGATATGGCAGACGCGTCAGGAATTCGACTCACGTCATCGACCGAAGCTCTTTGGCAGGCGATTCGGTGATAGGCAACCTCAAGTCTAAGCAGCTGACGTACGGCAATGAGCATAGCCTCTTTACGCGTATTGGCGGCGTATATCATCTTTCGGCTACCGACGACGTTTCTTTGTCGGCTTTCGGTATGTTTGGCAGGCAAGGCGACAGCACTTCCGTCGTCCAATACTCCGATATAGGCAAGCGTTTTGGCAGCCGACGTCTCACATACGAAAATGGCAATCGCAACGGCGGCAATATCACTCTCGGTTATCGGCATCTATTCTCCGACAAGGCAGATATCGACATCTCTGCCGACTACAATCAGTGGGGTGCCGACGGCACGACCGACTTCAACGAACTTCGTAGTTACTACATCGACCCCGACGATATCGCCGACTCGGTTTCGTCCATATACGAGAGGCAAAAGATAGGTTTGGTCAATAAAACAATATCTTTCAAAGCCGATTACACTAATAAATTCAGCGATTTGCATCGTATCGAGGCGGGAGCGAGCGGATACTCCAATATCGAGAAGGCTCCTTCCGATATTTTCTCGGGAACATCTCCGAATAATATGACTCGCAACATACTTCTGAGCAACGAATACTCTTATATTCGTTCCGTTGCTGCCGTTTATTTCAATTATGCAGGTAAATGGAGAAACTTCAACTATCAAGCGGGGCTTCGCGGAGAGTATACTCATACTTCTATGATTGCTACCGACTATGCTCTTACCGAAAAACATTATTACGACCTCTTTCCATCGCTTTTCATCAATTACAATTGGACGAAAACCAATCAATTACAGCTCAACTACACTCGACGAATCTCGCGTCCGAACGGTTGGCAGCTAAACCCTTTCAAAAATATCAGCGACTCGAAGAATATACGTTTCGGTAATCCAAACCTCGACCCAGAGTACTCCAATTCGTTCGAGCTCAACTATATTAAGACGCTTGGCAAGCAATCTTTGTCCGTATCCGGATACTTTCGCAATACCGACAACGTCATTCAGCGTATATCGTACCTATATTCCGACATAATGTACAACACGAGCGACAATATCACATCGTCCGTATCTTCAGGTACCGAGATTGTGTTAAAAAACTCTATTGCCAAGTTTCTAAACATCACTACTACGGCAAATATTTATTATTATTACCTAAAAGGCTTCGATTATCTTGTGCCCGCAACGGGCTATCACCTTATCGGGCAGTCGCAAAGTAACGTCTCTTGGAACGTTCGAATGATGGCACAAGCCGTTTTACCTGCCGGTTTTACCCTTCAGCTCAACGGCGGATACAATGCTCCGCGTGTCGTTTCACAGGGAAAGACCGACGTCGATTTTTCGATAGACTTCGGCTTACGTAAGTCGCTCGGTAATTTTATTTTTATGCTCAATGCTAAAGATATTTTCGATTCGCGGCAGCGTATTGTTACCACGACCGCCGATAATTTCACGCAGCGGTCGGTGATGAGGCGTGGCAAGCGAGAGATTACTCTGTCGGTTACCTATTCTTTTGGTAATATGAAGCAAAACAACAACAAACGTCGTACCAACAACAACGATACTTCCAATGGCGACTATCAGATTCTCGACACAGGTATCGATTGATACCGTTTTGTCGGCTGTCGTCGATTTTTCGCATATTTTTAGTATCTTTGCAGCATAGAGTAATATATTTTCACGATGAATTACCAAGCCATAATAGATAAGTATTATCCTGTCGATACGCCTATATATCATCTGCTTATGTCGCATAGTCGTTCCGTAGCCGATAAGTCGCTATCTATCATCCGTCGGCACGGTTTCGATGTCAATACGGCTTTTGTCGAAGAGGCGGCTATGCTTCACGATATTGGTATTTTTCTCACCAATGCTCCTGTTATCGAATGTTTTGGTTCGCATCAATATATCGAGCACGGTTATCTTGGTGCCGATATCGTTCGTCGCGAGGGATACCCATTTCATGCTCTTGTCTGTGAGCGGCATACGGGAACAGGCTTATCGACCGACGAAATCGTACGTCGTCGGCTTCCTTTGCCGCACCGCGATATGCGTCCTATCTCACTCGAGGAGCAGATTATATGCTATGCAGACCTTTTCTTTTCGAAGACGCATCTCGATGTAGAGAAACCTATCGATATAGTGCGGCAGCGAGTTGCTGCTTTCGGCGATGAGTCGTTGAATACTTTCGAGCGTTGGGTCTCTATATTTGAGTAATATTTATTAATGTATAATATATTTCGATAAAATATGTTGTTTCGTGATGTTATAGGGCAAGACGATATTAAGGCTCGGCTCATACGTAGTGTCGACGAAGGGCGGGTAGCTCACGCTCAACTATTTTACGGTATCGACGGCGTGGGATGTCTGCCGATGGCTTTGGCTTATGCTCAATACCTCTCGTGTGAGCATCGCACCGACGGTGATTCTTGTGGACAATGTGCGTCGTGCAGGCAGTATGCCAAGCTATCTCATCCCGACCTTCATCTTGTCTTTCCTATTGTTAATAAAAAATCTTCCGGCGACGATGGCTCTATTTGCAACGATTTTCTACCGCTTTTTAGAGACGCGGTGCTCAGCAATCCTTATCTGTCGTTCGAAGATTGGCAAGAGGCTTTGGGCGACGACAAGAAACCTGTCATATATACTCGCGAGGGTGACGAAATCATACGAAAACTCAATCTGAAGTCGTTCGAGTCGCCTTATAAGGTGATGATTATTTGGTGTGCCGACCGTATGCACGAGGCTTGTGCCAATAAGGTACTCAAAATTCTCGAAGAGCCTCAGGGGCAGACGCTTTTCATCCTTATTTCCGACTCTGTCGAAGACATTATTCCTACTATACGTTCACGTGTGCAGCAGGTGTTTTTTCCTCCCATAGAGCATCGCTATCTTAGCGAATACTTGCAACGCTTCGGTATCGAGGGGGCCACTGCCGATTTCTTCATACGCAATTCGCGGGGAAGCATTAGTGAGCTTTCTCTTCAAATGTCGCAATCCGATACCCGACAGCAATACTTTCGTATGTTTACGCAGCTTATGCGTACCTGCTGGAATCTCAACGAAGAGACTTTCGTTGAGCAATGGAAGCCACTGCTCAACGAATTTATTGCTCTGGGGCGTACGGGGCAGTTGTCGTTTCTGCAGAACTCTCAGCGACTCCTACGCGACAACTTCGTTTACAATCTTTCTGCCGATAGTCTGGTGTATCTCAGCAGCGATGAGCTCGATTTTGCTCGTAAGTTTGCACGTTTCGTCAACGAGAACAATGTCGAAGACCTTATGGACGAGTTTGCACTTGCCGAGTCGCACATCGACCGCAACACGAAAGACCAATACGTCTTTCTCGACCTTATGCTATCGCTTCATCGGCTACTTAGAGCCTGACTGCTTGCTGCCGTTGCATCCGTGCACGAGATAAACGAAAAAGGCTTATCGCATACATACGTACGGATGAGCCTTCCTTGTTAGCTTATTATGAAAAAGATAAAAAATCGTATCGTTTATTCCGATGTTTCTACAATCGATACATAGCTGCGATTGTCTCTTTTCTTACGGAACTCCACTTTTCCTGCCACCAAAGCGAATAACGTATGGTCTTTGCCCATACCCACGTTCGGTCCGGGATTGTGTACCGTGCCGCGTTGACGAACAAGTATATTGCCTGCCTTAGCGAACTGTCCGCCGAAGATTTTTACTCCCAGTCGTTTACTTTCCGATTCACGACCGTTTTTCGAACTACCTACACCTTTCTTATGTGCCATAACTTTTTATTGTTTTTTTAAGCTGTTATTTCTTTTATTACTATCTCTGTCAGATCCTGACGATGTCCGTTCAGTTTACGGTAACCTTTACGGCGTTTTTTCTTGAATACAAGTACTTTGTCGCCTCTGAGGTGCGATACTACTTCTGCTTTTACTTTTGCTCCGCTTACTGTCGGTGTTCCTACGGTAACGACACCGTCTTTATCGACAAGGAGCACGCTGTCGAACTCTACGTTAGAGCCTCTTTCGGCTTCATTCATGCGGTGGATAAATACTTTCTGACCCACCTCTACCTTGAACTGCTGTCCAAGCATTTCTACAATTGCATACATTTCTTATTCTTTTGTATATATGTTTGTTTCTACGACCGTAAGGCGAGGTATCGTTGTAAATCAACGAAATTGCTACTTCGTAAGCCTTTTTGCGAATCGGACTGCAAAGGTAATACTTTTTCGTCGACCGACAAAATATTTTTTATGCCACATTACATATATAATATTTTTTGTGTGTCTATTTGCCGATTTTAAAAGTCTTGTTTATATCTTTTGCCAGTCTTCAATTTATTTATTAATTGTCTTATATTCAGGTGTTATAGTCGGTGTCATAGCACTATATTATTGTGTTTCTCTATTGTTAGATAAATGAATTCAATCGAACTTTCTATAACATTTCGCACATAATAGAAAAAAATGTACTACCTTTGCAACCCCAAATCTAATGGGGAAATATATTACTTTTTTATTTGTATGAATAAATTTGGAGTATTCAAAAACGTATTGTGCCGTGAGTTTAGTATAATTGTAGCTCACTGTATGTCTGTTTTTTATCCGCCTCCACGTACCTTTGTAGACAATACCGAAATTTTGTCTGTGTACGCTCTCTGTAGTGGAGGGTGCGTTTCGTTGTATGTAAATGATACGCGAATATGGCATATTACTTCGGCTCCTTGGCTGCCGTCTATTTCGAGATTCAATACATAATAATATATATATCACAAGAATTTTCAATAAGCAATATAAATACAATGAACAAAATTGGTTCTATAACTTTAAATCAAAATAGAAGTATGAAGAAAATTTTACTTTCGTTTTTCATGTTTGTAGCTACCGTTTCGATAGCTATCGGACAGAACGCCAACGACTGGTTCATAACAGTCTGGAAGACTTCGGGGACATCGATAAAATTCCCCGCATATCAAGTGAACAACGGCTACTATACGCTTAAGTGCGTACAGCTCGCCGACGACGGCACCGAGATTGCCGCCACTATGCATACCTATACGCCTAATACAGACGGCTACGAAATACCGGTAGGGCTCCCCGTGGGGAAGAAATACCGTGTATATGCCTATGGTGACGGGTTGAAACAGATATATCATAATTATTGGCAAAGCCGAAACGACATTATACTCGTCGAGCAGTGGGGTACTACCAAATGGAAGTCGTTTAATAACGCATTTGTTACTTGCCAAAACCTCGACGTAACGGCTACCGATAAGCCCGACCTTTCGCAGTGTACCGACTTGACCAATGCTTTTTACTACTGTACAAGCCTTGTAAATGCCAACGGCTCCATAGCTCAGTGGGAGACTCAGACCATAACCAATATGCAGCAGATGTTCTACGGCGATACCCTTTTCAACCACTCACTGGCTGCTTATAAGATAACCGCCAATAATTGGTATATGCAAAGTATAGCAGGGCAGTCGGGCATAAGCTGCGAAAACTTCTCGGCTACCCTCGACTCATGGAAGACTCAGGCCGTGGCTCTCGATAGGAAGAACATCAATATAGGAGAATTCCCTAAACACAAAAGCTACAACGAAGTAGGACGCGAGGCTATAAAGGTGCTTAAGACTCTCAACTGGACATTCCCCACCGACATAGCTTTTGCTGCCGGCTGTATAAAGGAGACCAACTGGTTCAAAACTATATGGAAGCCTACGGGCACATCGATAAAATTCCCTGCTATGGCTACGGGCGGCAACTATATTATAAAATACGAACCTATCAATGCTTCAGGCGACCCGATAGGCGAGATGAAGACAATAGATCCTGCCGCCGACGGACAGACGATTAGCGGACTTACCGCCGGGCAACGATACCGTATCTATGCCTTCGGCAGTGGCTTCAAACGTATTTCGTTCGAGACATATCCGCAGAATAAAGACGAGATACTCCGCATCGAACAGTGGGGAACGACTCCTTGGAGCACGTTCCTTAACGCATTCAAAGACTGTTCGAATCTCAACGTAACTACCGCCTCTATCGACAAGCCGAATCTCTTTGCTCTCCGTAGTCTTAGCGGTATGTTCTACGGCTGTAAGAGTCTGGTATACGATAATATATACTGGCAAAATCAAATACAAAACTGGGTTACCGACAGTGTAACCGATATGAGCAATATGTTCCGCGGAGCGTCGTCGTTCAATCAATATATATATAACTGGAATGTAGAGAAGGTTACCAATATGGACGGAATGTTCCGCGACGCATCGTCGTTCAATCTGCCTATGGGTGGCTTTAGGATAAAAGCTGTTACCTCGATGAAGGGTATGTTTGTGGGCTCGGCTATGAACTGCGAAAATATCTCGTCGACACTGGAGCAGTGGAAAGCAAAGGCTGTGGCAAACAATATAAAGAATGTCGACCTGACGGGCTTCATTGCCAATCCGCAGTCGTACAACCAGAAAGGTAAAAACGCTATCGATTCGCTCACACTTCCCGCTTTCGGCTGGACTATCACCGGCGGTAACTTTGCTCCCGACTGCGTCTCCGACGCTGCTTGGTTCGTTACCGATTGGAAGCCGAGAAACGGTTCTATAAGTTTTCCCGCTCGACTTATCGGCAGTCAGCCTGCCGATAAGAAGCCGTTCTCTATAAAGTATATAGAGCTCGATGCTTCGGGTAATCCGACCGGTACAATGCAAACGCCCTACGTCAATAATGCATTCGACGGAGCATGGATTAGTTTCCAAGGATTTGCCGCGGGTAAGCGCTACCGCGTATATGCCTACGGCGGTACGTTCCAGAAAATAGACTTCAAGACTTACTCATGGTATAAAGACGATATAATAAATGTCGTACAGTGGGGTTCGACTCAATGGAAGTCGCTCGATAGTGCTTTCTATCAGTGTACGAACCTCGATGTAACGGCAACCGACAAGCCCGACCTCTCGGCCGGACCGAGTTTGCAGTATATGTTCCAAGAGTGTAAAAATCTTAAGTATGCCAATGGAGTAATCAATAGCTGGAATATGCAGAATGTCTATTCGGTAAACTCAATGTTCCGCGGCGACTCGGCATTCAATCAGCCTCTGGGCGGGTGGAAACTGAGCCGTATCGGCGATATGCAATATTTATTCTACGATAGCGGTATAAGCTGCGAAAATGTATCTACTACTCTTGCTCAGTGGAAGCAGCAGGCAGAGAATAATATCAGTAGGAATAATATCAGTATGCAGTATTTCATCAATACCGACCAGACTTACAACGAGACAGGTCGCGACGCTATCGAATACCTCTCGGCTGCTCCCAATAGCTGGTATTTCTACAATAGCGGTACTTTCGCTCCCAATTGCGACCTCGACTCTTATTGGTTTGTTACCACGTGGAGTACCGATGGTACCACTCAGATAAAATTCCCTGCCACAGGCACAAGTAGCGACTACGCAATAAAGTATGTCGAAATCGACGACGACGGCAACGAAATCGGACAAATGAAGACTGTCGCTCCTGCCGCCGACAACCAAGTGATAAACAGTCTCAAATACAACAAAAAGTATCGTCTGTATGCTTACGGCGAAGGACTTAAGCGGATATATTTCTATAATGCAGGCTCCAACAATCAGATACTGAAAATAGAAAAATGGGGTAAAGCCAAGTGGAATTCGTTCAACTCTGCTTTCTATCAATGTAATAACCTCGACATAACGGCAACTGACAAACCCGACCTATCGGATGTAACCGATATGTCGTATATGTTCTTCGAATGTAAGAAACTTAAAAACGAAAACGGCTCTATCAACTCATGGAATACCGATAAGGTTACCAATATGAATTATACGTTTGGCGGTACTAACGCTTTCAATCAACCTCTTAGCGGTTGGAATACCGATAAGGTAACCAATATGAGCTATATGTTCAAGGATGCTACTGCGTTCAATCAGCCGCTTAGCAGCTGGAATACGAGCAAGGTAACCACGATGTATGCTATGTTTGAAGGAGCTACCTCGTTCGACCGCTCGCTTGCTTCGTTCCGCCTCGATACTATCAGCGATATGCGTAAAATATTCAACGGCTCGGGTATAAGCTGCGAAAATGCATCGGCTTCGCTCGTCGGCTGGAAGACTCAGGCACAAGGCAATAACAAAATAAAGAACGTAGACTTTACCAACTTCCTCGCCGCCGACCAGTCGTACAACCAAGACGGACGCGACGCTATCGAATACCTGAAGACAGCTCCTCGTAGCTGGTCGATTTCGGGAGGTAAGTTCACCGAAGACTGTATCAACGATGCCAAGTGGTTCAAGACACTTTGGAAAGCCTCGGCAACCTCTATCACATTCCCTGCCGTAGGTAGCGGATATATACTTAGATATGTACCCGTCGACGCTGCCGGTAACCCCGCAGGTGCCGTACAGACGATAGACCCCGCTGCTGCCGGACAGGTAATATCGGGGCTTACCGTAGGACAGCGCTATCGTATATTGGCTTACGGAGGCTCGTTCACTCAGCTCTCGTTCGATACGTACCAGCAGAGCAGGTCGGATCTGCTCCGCGTAGAGCAATGGGGCTCCACTCAGTGGACTTCGTTTGCAAACGCATTCAAGATGTGCGTGAATATGAACGTAACCTCGTCGGATAAGCCCGACCTCTCGGCTCTGACCGACCTGAGCGGTATGTTCGAAGGATGTATGAGTCTTACCAACAACAACGACATAAAGAACTGGGATACAAAGAACGTAACTAATATGAGTAATATGTTCTTTAGAGCTACCTCGTTCAACCAAAACCTAAGCAATTGGAATACAAGCAAGGTAACCAATATGGATCACATGTTCCAAGGTGCCACCTCGTTCAACCAACCTGTTGGTAGCTTCCGTATCAATGCTCTTACATCGGCTCAAAATATATTTATGGGTTCGGGTATGAGTTGCGAAAATATCTCAAGTACGCTCGACGACTGGAAGACAAAGGCAGCCGCCGACAATATTACCAACGTCGATTTGAGCGGATTTGCCAACCCTGATCAATATTACAACCAGACGGGGCAGACGGCTATCAATACTCTTACAACCGCTCCTCTCAACTGGACTATCACCGGCGGTACATTTGCAGCCGACTGTCAGTCTCCCGATAGTTGGTTCAAGACGATATGGCAGCCCTCGGGCAATAATATATACTTCCCTGCGTATGGTACTACTTCCGAAAAATATACTCTCAAATACGAACCGGTCAATGCTTCGGGTACTCCTACAGGACCGATGGTAATGGTATCGACCTCAGCCGGCGACAATCAGTATGTATCAGGTCTTACTCCGGGGCAGCGCTACCGCTTCTATGCTTACGGCGAAGGACTTAAGAGTATCAATTTTTATAGTAATTCAACCAATAAAGACGAAATACTCCTCGTAGAGCAGTGGGGTACTGCCAAGTGGAATTCGTTCTATTACGCTTTCTATCGCTGCCAGAACCTCAATGTAACGGCTACCGATATCCCAGACCTGTCGGGGGTAACCAATATGGCGGGTATGTTCTACGAATGTAAGAAATTGATTTATAACAGTAGCAATATCAATAGCTGGAATACCGAGAACGTTACCGATAAGAACTCTATGTTCTACGGCGCCCGCCTCTTCAACCAACCTATCGGCGGAATGAAGCTCAAGACAGGCGTAAATATGAGTTATATACTGCAAGGCTCGGGTATCGACTGCTCAAACCTCTCGACTACTCTCGACAGCTGGCAGGCTCAGGCAGAGAGCAACGGCGACCTGAAAAATATAGCTCTTACCCAGTTTGTAGCCGATACCCAGAGCTACAACGAATTCGGAAACGCTGCCATACAGTACCTTAAGGCTGCTCCTCGTAGCTGGACTATCACGGGCGGTATCACTATGCCCGGCTGTAACCAAGACGGAGCTTGGTTCAAGACCGTATGGAAAGTTCCCACAAACGGAAAGATTCAATTCCCAGCCTATAATGGTAGCAGCTTCAAACTGAAGTATGTACGTCTCGACGGTTCGGGCAACGAAGAACCCTCTACCATGACGCCTATTAACGGTAATAATGGAGTTACTATTTCGAGTCTTACTCCCGGACGTCTATACCGTATCTATGCCTTTGGCGCCGGATTTAAGCAATTTAATATCTATCAATATTCGACTAATAAAAAGGATCTTATCAAAGTAGAGCAGTGGGGCTCTACCAAGTGGAGTTCTTTCCAATATGCTTTCTATGACTGTACTAATCTCGACGTAACCGCTACCGACGTGCCCGATCTATCGGAAGTAACCGATATGCGAGAGATGTTCGAAGGTTGTACTAGCCTAAAGTTCAATAGCAGTATCAATAGCTGGGATGCAAGCAATGTTACTACTATGTACCAGATGTTCAACGGCGATACGGCTTTCAACCAGCCTATCGGCGGTATGAAGATAAAGGCAAGTGTAAATATGAACAATATATTGTACAATACAGGTTTAAGCTGCCAAAATCTCTCGGCTACTCTTGCCGGATGGAAGGCTCAAGCCGAAGGCAATAGCGAGCTAAAGAACGTATCCTTAAGCGGTTTTGCCAATGTAGACCAGACCTACAACGAGACTGGGCTCGATGCTATCGAATACCTCCGAGCCGCTCCTCGTAGCTGGAGTATAAGTGGCGGTACGTTTGCTGCAGGCTGCAACTTAGACTCATATTGGTTCAAGACCGTATGGAAAGCACCCACGAACGGACAGATTCGATTCCCAGCATACGGTAGCAGTTCGTATACACTGAAATGGGTAGAGCTCGACGGCTCGGGCAACGAACTGCCTCTTACTATGAAGAAGCAAGCTCCTGCCGGAGACGGATATACTGTATCGGGGCTTACGGCAGGTAAAAACTACCGTTTCTATGCATACGGCGAAAACCTAAAGAGTATCAATGCTTATCAGTACAATTATAATAATAATAGTGACAATATTCTTAAGGTAGAACAGTGGGGTAAAGCTAAATGGACTTCGTTCCAATATGCGTTCTATAACTGTAAGAATCTCGACGTAACGGCTACCGATGTGCCCGACCTATCGGGCGTAACCGATATGCGAGAGATGTTCGAAGGTTGTACTTCCTTGGTATTCAATAGCAGTATCAATAGCTGGAATCCCGAAAATGTTACGACTATGTACCAGATGTTCCAAGATGCCACCAAGTTCAATCAACCTATCGGCGGATGGAAGCTAAAGCAGAGTGTAAATATGAGTTATATACTCAACAATACTGCTATAAGTTGCCAAAACCTCTCGGCAACGCTGGTGGCTTGGAAGGCTCAGACAGATACCAACGCCAACCTTAAGAACGTCAATTTAGGAAGTTTTATAAACAACTATCAGTATTACAACGAGAACGGACGTGCCGCAGTAGACTCTTTGCAGAAAGCTCCTCGCAGCTGGTCGATTTCGGGCGGTAAGACCGTTACGGGCTGCGATATCGAGAAGGCATATTTCGTTACCGACTGGAAGGCACCCACAAGCGGAAAGATTTATTTCCCCTCGAATAATAGCGGTTATATGCTAATATACGTAAAGCTCGACGGCTCGGGTAACCCCACAGGTACGACAGACACTATCAAAAATGCTTCAGCCAATCAACAAATATCTGGGCTTACTCCGGGGCAAGAGTACCGTATATATGCTTTCGGAGGCAATTTCCAACGAATATATTTTTATAGCTACTCGAATAGCCGTAACGATATACTTCGAGTAAAACAGTGGGGTACTACTCAGTGGAGTTCGTTCGAATATGCATTCTACAGCTGTCCCAATCTCAAAGTAGTAGCTACCGATGTACCGGATCTGTCGGCAGTAACCGATATGAGGTATATGTTCCGAAACTGTACCGGCTTGACATTCAACAATAGTATCAATAGCTGGGATGCTCGTAATGTTACCGATATGCAGTATATGTTCCAAAATGCTTCGGCATTCAACCACCCTATCGGCGGTATGAAGCTCAAGGCAAGTGTAAATATGAATGGTATACTGCAAGGTACGGCTATCGATTGCGACAGCCTCTCGGCTACCATTGCAGGCTGGAAGGCTCAGGCTCAGAACGATACGAACCTAAGAAACGTCAGCCTCTACAACTTCGTCGACGACAACCGCTACTACGACCAAAATGCACGCCAGAATGTATATTACCTGCGGAGTGCTCCGCGTAGCTGGCAGTTCAACCACATAAACCGCACGCTTATAAACTGCTCCGATATGGATAAGGCGTGGTTCATTACCGAATGGAAGGCATCGGGGTCGACGATATACTTCCCCGCTTATGGTGCAAACAACTACACTATCAAGTATGTAGAGATAGACAATACAGGGGCGGTCGTAGGCACTTGGCAAACCATATCTAATGCTTCCGACAATCAGCAAATACCCGTTACCTCAGGTAAGCGATACCGTATAAAGGCTTTCGGAGGCTCCTTTAGGCAGATATATTTCTATTCTTATTCGAGTAGCCGCAGCGATATACAGGCTGTAACCCAGTGGGGTACTACCGACTGGCGTTCGTTAGATTATGCGTTTTACGGTTGCCCCAATCTCGACGTAACGGCTACCGATAAGCCCGACCTTCTCGATGTCGAAAATATGCGGGGTACGTTCCAAGACTGCCCTGCGCTGGTAAACTCCAACGGCAGTATGCGAGGCTGGGATACCCGTAACGTAAAGTATATGGACTATATGTTTAAGGGAGCTATATCGTTCAACTCGCCACTCGACGGCTGGAACACCGAAAAGGTACAGTCGATGAGCTATATGTTCCAAGGAGCCACCTCGTTCAACCAACCGCTCGGCAAATGGAATACCAAGAACGTCTCCAGTATGTACTATATGTTCGACGGGGCTACAGCCTTTGCTCAGTCGCTCGCAGGCTTCGAGATGAAGACAAGCGGTAGCCTACAGTACGCCTTGCAGAATACCGCTATCGACTGCGACAGCATATCGGCTACCCTAGTAGCGTGGAAGACTCAGGCTCAGAACGATACGAACCTAAGGAATGTTCAATTAGGTTATTTCATAGGCTCGGATAAGTACTACAACCCTGCAGGACGCCAAGCTATGCAGTATCTGAAGACCGCTCCTCGCTCTTGGTACTTCTCCGACTACAACCGCACTCTGCCTGCTTGCAACGATACCTCTTCGGCGTGGTTCGTTACCGAGTGGAAGGCGTCGAACAACTACATATACTTCCCCGCATACTCTACCGGTAACGACTACACTATAAAATATGTGGAAATCGATGCCTTTGGAGGCAACGAGGTAGGCTCTCCGCATTGGATACACAATGCAGGTCCTAATCATAATATAAATACGCATATTACTGCCGGTAAGCTATACCGTATCAGTGTCTTCGGAGGCACGTTTAGGCAGATATATTTTGGTAGTTCCCAAAGTAAAGACGATATATACCGAGTAACCCAATGGGGCTCTACCGACTGGCGCAATTTCGACGGTGCTTTCTACGGTTGCTCCAACCTCGACATAACGGCTACCGATAAGCCATTTCTGGAAGATGTACAATATATGCAGAATATGTTCTACGGCTGTAAGAGCTTAAAGAATACCAACGGTAGTATAAACACTTGGGACGTAAGCAACGTAGTCTATATGAGTAATATGTTCTACGGCGATAGCCTTTTCAACCAACCTCTTAACAACTGGAATACCGAAAAGGTACAGTATATGGGTGGTATGTTCTACAATGCAGCTTCGTTCAACCAGCCGCTTAGCTGGAATACCTCTAAGGTAACCGATATGAGCAACATGTTCTACGGAGCCAAGGCTTTCAATAGTGCCATTAACTTCACCAATACCGAGAAGGTACAGAATATGGGTAGTATGTTCCAAGGAGCTAAGGCATTCAACCAGCCGCTTAGTTTTAATACCTCCTCGGTAACGAGTATGGGTAGTATGTTCTATGATGCAGTGTCGTTCAATAGCCCGCTTAACTTTACTAACACTTCGAAGGTACAGTGGATGTATAGTATGTTCTACAACGACAGTGCCTTCAACCAACCGGTAAACTTCAATACCTCAGAAGTGCGTAGTATGAATAATATGTTCGGCAATGCAGCTTCGTTCAACCAGCCCGTAAACTTTACCAATACCTCTAAGGTAGAGAATATGGCCGGTATGTTCAGCGGAGCTAAGGTATTCAACCAGCCGCTCTATTTCAATATAATATCCGTACAAGATATGAGCAGTATGTTCCAGGGAGCTAAAAAGTTCAATAGCCCGCTCAACTTCACCTACTCCCTCAACAGTAGGTTGAGGTATACACGTAATATGTTCTACGACGCCAACGACTTCAACCAGCCTCTCTATTTTAATACCGATAGTGTGGTCGATATGAGCATGATGTTCTACAATGATACGATGTTTAACCAACCCGTAAACTTCAATACATCGCAGGTGCGCGGTATGTACGGTATGTTCCAAAACGCCAAGGCGTTTAACCAACCGATAAACTTCAATACGCGTTTGGTAAGGAGTATGCAGAATATGTTCAATGGAGCCAAGTCGTTCGACCGCCCGCTCGGACACCTACGCCTCGACTCTATCAACAATCGTAATCCTAACTACCATTATTGGTATTGGTGGTATGGCAACTACGGAGTAAGTAATATGTTTGCCGGCTCGGGTATGAGTTGCCAGAATATGACCTCTACGCTTGTGGGCTGGAAAAACTTCGCTCTTGCCAACGCCATCGATAGCGTCGATGCTCAGTGGATGATGGGTAATTGGGGAATTGGACGTATCTTCTACGACGACAACGGTAAGCAGGCTATCGACCTCTTACGCGACTCGCTGAAATGGAACATCTCGGGCGGCTTGTATGCCCCCGACTGTACACCGCTCTATAAGTGGTTCACTACCGTATGGAAACCTGCGGGTACCTCCATACAGCTGCCTACTATCGGTACGAACTACGCCGTCAAGTACGTCGAACTCGATGCCTCGGGCAACGAAAAGTCCGCTACTATGCAGACCATCTTCCCCGCAAGCTCGGGGCAGACTATCACGGGGCTTACTGCCGGTACCAAGTATCGCGTATACGTATACAAGGCTACCGGTACGTTCGACCAAGTGTCGTTCGCTACCTACCCTGCCAATAAAGACGAGATACTACGCGTAGAGCGTTGGGGTGCTACCGTATGGAGCTCGTTCGAGAAAGCCTTCAAAGACTGCTCTAAACTCAACGTAAGGATTACAAATACAGGTATGCCCGGCGAAAGGCGTACTCCCGACTTATCGGCAGTAACTAGCCTCGAAAGTATGTTCGAGGGCTGTAGCAGTATGGATAGTATGGAATACTATAATTATCCGTACGAATGGAATACCGAGCACGTAACTACGATGAAGAATATGTTCAAAGGTACTACCAAGTTGAAAGACATCTATACCGGACGGTGGATCATAAAGAACGTAACCGACCTCAGCGGTATGTTCGACGGCTCGGGTATAAACTGCGAATACTTCTCGTGGACTATGGTAAATTGGAAGCATCAAGCCGATAGCCTAAGCATAAACGGAGTGAATGCTGCCGGTATCATCGGTAGCCGCCAGTACTACAACGAAATGGGTAGAGACTCAATGGCTTACCTTGTAGCCTCTCGAGGCTGGACTATCAGCGGCGGACGATTCGCTCCCGGCTGTATACCTCCCGACTACTACGTATCTGAGTGGGATATGTCGAAGCCTGCAAAAGACGCACGTACCGACGCCGCTACTACTCTGGCTACCAATATCTGGGGTACAAACTTCAAGATAGAGTGGGTAAACCTTAATCCACCCTACGATAGAGGTTCGGCTACGGTTACCGCTACTACTGCACCATATACCATCACCGGACTGACGGCAGGAGCTCGCTACCGTGTCGTAGCATACCCCGATACTACCGTACCGGGCAGCACTCTGGCACGTCTATCGACTCGCGACGGAGCGAATATCGTCGCCGACATACAGCGTCTGCGTCTTGTATCGCAGTGGGGTACCAACAAGTGGAAAGCTATGGCTCATGCCTTCCATGGTACACTCTATATCAATGTAACGGCTATCGACCGCCCCGACCTTTCGGGTCTCGACGTTCCGAAGAGTCTCGCATCTATGTTCGAAAGCTGCGAAAGTATGACATACGGCGATAGTATCAACAATTGGAATACGTCGGGTGTTACCGATATGAGTCGTATGTTTGCCGGTACCAATACATTCAATAGCCCGATCGACAAATGGGACGTATCGAGTGTAACCAATATGCAGGCAATGTTCTATGAATCGGGCTTCAACAAGCCGCTTAAAGAGTGGAACGTAGAGAATGTAACCGATATGAGCAGTATGTTCGAGGGAGCACAGGTATTCGACCAAGACTTGTCGAGTTGGACTCTGAAGAGTGTTACTGCCATAGCCAATATGTTCAAAGCTCCGCTAAATAGTGGTATGGGTTGTAAGAACTACTCCAAGACCTTGCAGGGCTGGGCAAACAACTCGCTCACCAAGACAGGCTTGAACTTCACCGGTCAAGACAATAGGAAGTATAATATCGTAGGTAAGATAGCACGCGGTATTCTGACCAAAGCCGTAGCTCAAGGCGGTAAAGGCTGGACTATCTCGGGCGATGCTGAAGATACTTACTGCGGTATCGACTATGTATGGACAGGTGCGGTATCAACCGACATTACAAACAACGGCAACTGGCAGGGCGGACAAGCACCCACTACAAGCACTACGCTCGACCGTACGGGTAGTGCAGTGGTATTCGCGCCCACAGCTGCAAACGATATGCATATCCCGACGCAAGCCTATACACCGCCGGGAAGTGCTCCAAACGCTATACCGTTCTATAGCTTTGGCGACTTCGTCAACCAGTCGAACAAAAAGCTCGTCGTAGAACCAAACGGACACCTCTTCATAGCAGGCGAAGTATTGGGTAGCGACTCGGCAAGCAAAGTCGATAAGATAGTAGTAAAGGCAGACGATACTCGCCCGAACGGCTCGCTTATCCTTGCCGGACAGCCTTGCGACAAGCCCGTCTACGCTACGGTAGAGATGTATTCGAAAGCCAGTAAGTCGGCAGTGTCTATCTCTTGGACAGACAATATACCCGGCTCACCCACATTCGGACAGTCCATATCGTCGTCGTACAAATGGCAGTATATCGGTATTCCTGTCGAAGGCGAGGTAGTAAATGCCTTCTACGGCTCGTACCTGCGTAAGTACGACGAAACACGCAACGACACTGCTCATTTCTATGGTAAGTGGCGAAAACTGGGAGCCGACGAAACGTGGCAGCCACTCGTACCTTTTGCAGGCTATGAGGTTACAAGCCGTACCCCGAAGGTATACGTCTTCAAAGGACGTCTGCTGCACTGTCCGCAAGAGCTGACCCTCACACGTCAGGCAGCCGAGGTAACCGCTTACACGGGAACTGATATACACAAGAAGTACTATGGACTCGGACAGAATATCTTCGGTAACTCATACACGGCAGCCCTTCGTATAGGCGATGGCAGACTGTCGGATGCAATCGGCAGCAAACCGATAGAGAAGACCGTATATATCTATAATACGGGTAGTATAGCCGATTGGAACGGCGGCACGAAGACTACGGGCGACGGTTCGTTCTTGGCAGTACCTGCCAATATAGCAGGTTCTCCCGAGCTATCGGCAGAGTATATCTCGTCGATGCAGGGCTTCCTTCTGAAGTTCCGCAACGATGCACTGACCGACAATACCGGAGCACCCGAAAAGATAACGATAGGTCTTCACAATGGTAGTGTAGAGCCTTTCGGCGGCAACCAACGCCCGCAGCGAGCACCGCAAGCCGACCCGATACACGGCTATCTGAAGGTAGGTCTCACGAGTCGCCGCAGCGTTAGCTCCATCAGCCTCGTCGAAGCCGAAGGTACTACCGACGAGTTCGACAACGGCTGGGATGGCATGCAGCTCAATACCGGCCGCAGCAGCTCGGCAACGCTCTTCGTACCGTCTGAGTATGGCGACTTGCAGGTATCGACCTCCGACAATATCGTCGGCGACCGCTTCGGTATCTTCAACAACGGCGATACGACTTACCGCCTGACGGTAATCCGCCACCGCCTCGACAACCGCGGCGAGCTCTACCTCTACGACGTTGCAACGAACCGCTACACTCTGCTCGATGCGGATACTACGGTCTACGACTTCACGTCGGAAGGCTCGGGCAACGTTGATAAACGTTTCGTTATCACCGACCGCCGCAATGCCGACGACCCGAATACCGCAGTAGACGAAGCAGCCGAAGACATGTCGCTCTACGGCTATGTCGACGGACGCCATACGCTGGTAGTAAACAACCACACGTCTGAGGCAGGTATGCTTACGCTGCTCGACGTATCGGGTAAGGTAGTCTACACCTCACCGTTTGGAGTTGGCTTCAGCCGCCACGACTTGTCGCACTTGCCGGCAGGCGTCTACATAGCTCGCCTCGAAGCATCGACTCGTCGTGCGACGGTGAAAGCCATAACGATGAAATAGATAGAGATACGATAGACGAGAGATAAGAATATTGATCTTTTTTCATAGAGTAATCCGCCTTGCTACAAAGCATAGGCGGATTATTTTTTCTTTGTCTGTGGGCTGTAAATATAGCTTGAGTATTAGTTTCTTTGCACATTAAGTGTCGAAGTCAATATTTTTATGTAAGTTTGCAGAGTTTTTGGTATCGTGGCAGAAACAAATTTGTATTTTTAATAAACAATAAATAAAACCGTATATAAATGAAAGGTATAATACTTGCGGGAGGTAGTGCCACAAGGCTATTCCCACTATCTAAGGCTATTTCGAAACAGATAATGCCCGTCTACGACAAACCGATGATTTACTATCCTTTATCGACACTTATGCTTGCCGGCATACGCGAGGTATTGGTCATATCTACCCCGAGAGACCTGCCGATGTTTCGTGAGTTGCTTGGCAGCGGAGAGTCGTTGGGTATGAGGTTCGAGTATAAAGTACAAGAGGTACCAAACGGACTGGCGCAGGCATTCGTGCTTGGAGCCGACTTCTTGGGAGGCGAAGGCGGTTGCCTTATACTTGGCGATAATCTGTTTTACGGACAAAACTTCTCTACTATGCTCCGACGTGCTTCGAATATAGAGCGAGGTGCCTGCATCTTCGGCTATTTCGTCAGAGACCCGAGAGCATACGGAGTAGTAGAGTTCGACGCCGAAGGTAAGGTTATAAGCCTCGAAGAGAAGCCGTCGGAGCCGAAGAGCAACTTTGCAGTGCCCGGACTCTATTTCTACGACAATACTGTGGTAGAAAAGGCCAAATCGCTCAAACCCTCGGCTCGCGGTGAGTACGAGATAACTGACCTCAACAAAATATACCTCACAGAAGGCACTCTGAAAGTAGAGACCTTCGGACGAGGCTTCACTTGGCTCGATACGGGCAATTGCAATAGCTTGCTCGATGCCTCTAACTTCGTGTCTACCATACAAAACCGTCAAGGCTTCTATATCTCGTGTATCGAAGAGATCGCTTGGCGAAACGGCTGGATATCGGACTCTCAGCTTTACGACTTGGGTAAAAACCTCGATAAAACCGAATACGGACAGTATATAATGAGCCTCAAAAAATAAACGACCGACTCTATGCAGATAACAGACACACCAATCGCCGACCTCAAGATAATAAGCCCCGATGTATTTGCCGACAAGCGAGGTTTTTTCACCGAACTTTACAATGAGGAGCGTTACCGTAGCCTCGGCATAACGAATAAATTCGTACAAGACAACCTCTCGAAATCGTGCTACGGGGTAGTGCGTGGGCTACATTTTCAGAGAGGCTCGTCGGCTCAGGCTAAGCTCGTGCAGGTAATAATTGGCAAGGTTTGGGACGTCGCCGTCGACCTACGTCCCGGCTCGGCTACCTACGGGCAGTGGTACGGCGTGGAGCTCTCGGGCGACAACCACTTGCAGTATCTCATACCTCGCGGATTTGCTCACGGATTTTCGGTGCTAAGCGACATAGCCATATTTAGTTACAAGTGCGACAACCTGTACGACAAACAGTCCGAAGGCGGTATAGTTTTCGACGATTCTACTCTGGCTATCGATTGGAAGATACCAAAAGACAAGATGATAGTATCGCCCAAAGATATGGAGCTCAAGCCGTTTAGTATGTTGGAAATATGAGACGACGCATACTTGCTTCTACCAGCTTACTTGTAGTTATATCGGTTGTTGCATATCTGATATCGGTTTCGTGTGCCAATCGAGGCAACGGACCTCAGGGCGGACCAAAAGACATTATGCCACCTCGTCCGCAGAAGAGTATCCCCGATGCCAACTCATTGAATTATAAGAAAAACAGGATAGATATAATATTCGACGAAATAGTACAGGTACAGAATACTTTCGACAATATAATAATCTCTCCTCCTCAAAAACAAGCTCCTACGGTCAAAGCCATAGGTAAGAAGATTTCGGTGGAGCTCCAAGACACGCTCAAAGACGAGACCACCTATACTATCTTTTTCGGCGATGCCATCGTCGACAACAACGAAAACAACGTCTTGTCGGGGTATTCGTTTTCGTTCTCTACGGGCGCGTCTATCGATACGTTGAAAATGTCGGGCACACTCATCGACGCCGCAACGTTGAATCCTATTGCAGGTGTTATGGTGGGTATACACAGCGACTTATCCGACTCTGCATTTACCTCAAAACCATTCGATAGAATCACTAAGACCGACAAAAACGGCAATTTTTCGATAACAAACATAAGGAGCGGTAAATATAGAATATACGCTCTCGACGATGTCGGCAATAACTATCGTTTCGATACGCCCGACGAGAAGATAGCCTTTTCGGACTCTATTTTCGAGCCTTCGGTGTCGACCAACGTCGTAGAAGATACCGTTTATCGCGACTCTGTGGTAAAACTATCGACGGGTAAAGCCGATACTTTGAGACTCGTAGACACTGTGATACGTAAGTTTGACGTACGGTATTCGCCTGATTCTATAGTGCTTAGAGCCTTTGTAGAAGATTATTACAATCAGTATGTGGTAAAAAGCTTACGCCCCGATGTTCGACATTTTACCATATATTTCAATGCTCCCAATAAGGAGTTGCCTCGAACGGAAGGTATCAATTTCGATATAGGCAAAGGTGTAGTCGTAGAGTCCAATACCCGAGGCGATACTATCGACTATTGGCTCAAATACTCTGCCCTTTGGGCTATCGATACTCTGAAGTTGAGGCTTACGTATATGAAAATGGATTCTACGCACAACCTTGTACAACAGACCGATACCATATCGCTTAGGTCGCAAAAACGGCGAGCGAAAGCCGAAAAAAATCGCACTCAAGAGTTTCTGACGCTTATATCGAATGCAAAGGGTAGCATCAACTATTTCGATACCATCGAGATAAGTATACCTACGCCTGCCGAGATGGATACTGAGAAAAAAATATTGCTCCAAAGGCGAGTCGATACTATATGGCAGCCTCAGAAATCGGCTATAACGGCAATCGATTCGGTGGGCAGAAGATATAGAGTGACTGCTACTTTGCAGCCGTCGCAGACCTATCGTCTGGTGGTAGACTCAGCCTCTTTCAGAGATATATACGGCAATGTAAACAAGGGCACTACCTTCGACTTTACCGTAAAAAGCAAAGACGTATATGCCTCGCTTACACTCGAAATGGGAGTGTTCACAGGCAAGGAGATAATAGAGCTTATCGACAAAAACGAAAAGGTAATACGCAGAGCCATAGCCGATAAGCAGAAGGTGCGGTTCGACAATCTCGATGCCGGTACATACTATGCACGCTTGTTTGTCGACCTCAATGGCAACGGTAAGTACGACGTTGGTAATTTCGCCGAAAAGCGTCAGGCTGAGCCGGTGTATTATTACAGTAAGTCGTTCGAACTAAGGCAGATGTGGGATAACGAAGAATATTGGAATTACAGCGAATTACCTATTCTGAGGCAGAAACCGCAAGAGATAAAAAAGGTAGTCGAACGCAAGAAATAAAAACATAGAGTAGTAGCCGTTTTTTTCGGACACATATATATTTCTCATAATAAAAACAATAGAGATATGAATATACAACAACTTGAATATCTGATAGCAATCGATGAGTATCGCCACTTTGCCAAGGCAGCCGATTATTGCGAGGTTACGCAGCCTACACTTAGCACGATGGTACAACGCCTCGAAGATGAGCTAAATGTGAAAATCTTCAATAGGTCGAAACACCCAATAGAACCTACCGATATAGGGCGGCAGATAATAGAACAGGCGCGTGTATCGTTGAAGCAATTTGAGCAGATAAAAAAGATAGTACGCCAAGAACATACCACTCTGTCGGGGCGCTACAACCTGAGTGTAATACCCACTATAGCAGCATATTTGGTGCCGCAGATGTTGGCAAAGCGTTATCATAACTATCCCGATTTGGAGTTGATAATCAAAGAGAATACTACTTCGAATATTATCGAATTGCTGCTTAATGAGCGTATCGACGGAGCGATTCTTGCCGGACCTATCGAACACGAAGACCTAATATCGTTTCCAATATATTACGAAAAATTCTATGCTTACGTATCGCCGCTCGATCCTCTGTATGGAGATAAAGAGGTGGATATTAATAAGGTAGATCCCGATAAACTTTGGCTACTCGAAAACGTACACTGTCTTCGCGGGCAGATAGAACGCTTGTGTAAGATACGCAATAGTCGTCAACACTCTACTATCAAATTCGAATCAGGTAGTATCGATACTCTTCTGCATGTGGTAGATATGAATCCCGGACTGACTATAATACCCGAAATGCACGCTATGGGGCTGTCCGAAGAAAAGCAAGATTCGCTACGACCATTCAAAAATCTCAATGCTGTAAGAGAAGTTTCGCTTATGGTCAACAGACACAATGCCAAGACTGCAATACAAGATTGTATTATCGATATTGTGAAGCAGTCGGTACCTAAGTCGATGCAAAACCCGGCTCTAAAAAAATACGTTGTCGATTTGTAGCAGAGTAGGGAAAGCGATAATGTATTAATTAATAGCCTGTTATTTTTTATAGCAGATATTGTCGATAAGCCTTACGTCTCCGCAAAAGACAGTAATACAGCCTACTACGTAGTCTGATTCGTCCCATTTACCGATGCTTTTAAGCGTATGTCCGTCGACGATATCGAAATACTCTACTTTCAGTTCGGGTTTCTGTTCGATAGCTGCAATAACACACTGTTTTAGCTCTTCTACCTCAGTCTGTGGTACGAACTGTCGGCTTTCGTTGAGTACGGCATAGATGTGCGATGCAACTTGTTTTTCGTTATCTTTTAGCAGCGAATTGCGGCTACTCAGAGCCAACCCCGAGTCTTCTCTTACTATGGGGCAGGGTACAATTTCTATAGGCAGATTGTATCTTCTTGTCATCAAGCGAATTATGGCGAGCTGTTGGAAGTCTTTCTCGCCGAAATAGGCTCTATTGGGACGCACCAAATCGAACAACTTGCTTACAATCTGTACTACACCGTTGAAGTGCCCGGGGCGAAACTTGCCTTCCATAACTTTATCGAGTCCCTCGAAATCGAATTCAAATCGACTATCTGTCTCGCTTTTGGAATATATATCGTCTGCCTCAGGAGCAAATACTACATCGCAGCCGACAGTCTGGAGTAGCTCCAAGTCTTTGTCGACCGTTCGAGGGTATGAAGCGAGGTCGTTCGGATTGTTGAACTGTGTGGGATTGACGAAGATAGATACTACCGTGATGTCGTTGTTCGATATAGAGTTTTTTACAAGCGACAGATGTCCCTTGTGCAGAGCCCCCATAGTGGGTACTAGACCGATTGACTTCCCATCGTTTTTAAGTTGCTCGATAATAGCTTGTAAATCAGAAGTTTTGTTGATTACTTTCATTTGATTATATCCTATAAAAAATGACGGGCAAAGTTACTCTTTTTTTCCTGTTTATATGCTAATTTATCGTATATCGGTGGCTATTATCTATATATAGTATGATGTTTCTATGTGTATTACAAATATTATGATTTAATACGTAAATAAATTGTATTTTTGCAGATTATAAAAAAACAGTATCACCAATGAACAACGGCAATATAAAGAGACGAAGTCAGTTGAGACATATCAATCGTAAAATACGTATACACAAAGAAGGACGTGCAATACTTATATCTATGTTTGTATTGCTTGTGGCTATCAATCTGTTGTTCCATTTCAAAACAACTATTGGAATATATCTGATAATCAACCTGATAGTCTCGGTGGTTATGTTTGGTTTCTTTCTCTATTTTTTTCGCAATCCGGAGCGTATAGCCGATATAAACGACGATTCGCTCGTGATAGCTCCTGCCGACGGGCGTATCGTGGCTATCGAAGATGTGGAGGTTTACGAATATTTCGAGGGTAAGAAGATGAAGCAAGTCTCTATCTTTATGTCGCCTTTCAATGTGCATGCCAACTGGTATCCTATCAACGGGACAGTGCTCTATGCCCGCCACCATTCGGGCAGGCACAAGGCTGCTTATTTGCCCAAGTCGAGCCACGAAAACGAACGTTCGTCGGTAGTGATAGAGTCGAGTAGCGGGCAGAAAATCCTGCTCAGGCAGGTAGCAGGAGCCTTAGCCCGACGAATAGTTACCTATGCCGCTCCGACGCATAAGTCTCAGATAAACTATCATATAGGGTTTATAAAATTCGGTTCAAGAGTAGACTTGTTTTTACCAGTCGACTCCAAGATATTTGTAACGCTTGCAGAGCGTACCAAGGGCAACGAGACGATAATAGCTCGTCTTCCCGACTGAAACAGACAAAACAACGAGCTATGAAAAACTATAACATCATATTATTTGCCATTATATTACTGTCGGTTTCGTGCTCAAGGAGCAAAAAAGAACTGACGCAAGGTCTTAAGTATCCGTACGATATGTGCCAATACGATGGCGGCATACTTATATCGAACTTAGGCGGCGACTCTCTCGATTATCGGAGCAGTGCCCCGACGGGATTCGTATCGTACTATCGCAAAGGTAAAACAAAGATAATCATCCCTTCGAATAGTGGACTCTATGCACCGAAAGGGATCGACGTAAGCGGACGTTTCCTTTTTGTAGCCGACGTAAATAGAGTATCGGTATTCGACCTCAACGACTGCAAAAAGATAGACGAGATACTATTCCCGCAAGGCGATGCCTTTGTAAACGATGTTTTGGTAGCCGGTAGTACGCTATTTATCTCTGTTACAAACTACAACAAGATATATTTGCTCAATATATCTGACCCGTTGCATATCGACCACGGCTCGCTACTCGAGTATATCGATATACCTTATCCGTCTACTATGAAGATGATGGGCGAATATCTGTTTGTTGCCTCCAACTCATTCGACGGCACTGAGTACGACGACAAAATCATTCATATCATCGACGACCTTAGCAACCCATCGATTCGCCCGATAATACACGAAATGGGCGATTATCAGGGCTTGGAATTTTCGCCAAACAAGACTCGTCTCATCTTTTGCAACCACGATATTAAAGGATATATCGGCAATATTGTATTCGAAAACAATGAGTACGGATACGACCAAATAACGGATGCTCCGGGGGCACTTCTCAATTCTCTGTTGTTGTTCGACAATAGGCTGTATATAAGCGACTTGGCTAATAGTAAGATATACGTGAGAGAAATTATAGAGTTCGACAATTTTTTGCCTATAATCAAAGGCGAATAGATTAGTGTATCTATCTTATATTCTTGATTTTATAAACGAAATAAAAAAGTGGAAGCAATATGTTTGTCAAAGTCAATTCGGCGGCAGTGCAAGGCGTAGATGCCACACCTATTTCGATAGAGTCGAATACTACGGGAGGAGCTAAATATATGCTTGTGGGGCTGCCCGACAATGCAGTAAAAGAGAGTCTCGAACGTTTCTTTTCGGCTGTAAAACACAATGGTATAAACGTTCCCCGACGAGCATGTATCATCAATCTTGCACCTGCCGATATACGCAAAGAGGGTTCGGCTTACGACTTGCCGATAGCCGTAGGCATATTGGCAGCCAACGAGATAATAGATGCCACGGATATAGATAAGTTCGTCATAATGGGTGAGTTATCTCTCGACGGTTCGCTCAAACCTATCAAAGGAGCACTGCCAATAGCTGTAATGGCTCGCGATATGGGCTACAAAGGATTCATCTTGCCTCGCGACAATGTGTTTGAAGCCGCCGTAGTAAACAAACTAGAAGTGTATGGGGTAGATAATCTGAAAGATGTGGTAGATTTTTTCAACCACGATAAGATACTCGAAAAGACCGATATAGATACCAGAGCGGTATTTGCTTCGAATATCAATAAGTTTGACCTCGACTTTGCCGATGTAAAAGGGCAAGAAAACGTAAAACGTGCTTTGGAGGTTGCTGCTGCCGGTGGACACAATATAATAATGGTAGGAGCTCCCGGAGCGGGTAAGTCGATGATGGCTAAACGGTTACCGACGATATTGCCACCGCTTACTCTCGGCGAGTCGCTGGAAACCACCAAAATACACTCGGTTGCAGGCAAGATGCAGGGTGCGTGTACTCTGCTGTCGCAACGCCCTTTTCGCAGTCCTCATCATACCATATCCGACGTGGCTCTTGTGGGTGGCGGTACATTTCCGCAGCCCGGGGAGATATCGTTGGCACACAATGGAGTGCTTTTTCTCGACGAATTACCCGAATTTAAACGTACTGTACTCGAAGTGATGAGGCAACCTCTCGAAGACCGAAAAATATCTATTTCGCGAGCTCGATTTGCTATCGAATATCCTGCCAGTTTCATGCTTGTAGCAGCGATGAATCCCTGTCCATGTGGGTATTACAACCATCCCGACAAGCAATGTGTCTGTTCGCCATCGATGGTACATCGCTATCTGAGCCGCATATCGGGACCTCTGCTCGACCGCATCGATATACATATCGAGATAGTACCGGTGCCGTTCGAAAAACTTGCCGAGCTGAAGACCGCCGAAAGTAGCGAAGCGATACGCCAACGAGTGATAAAAGCTCGAAACATACAGCAAATACGTTTCAAAGATATCCCCGGCATACACTGCAATGCTCAAATGTCGTCGAAGATGTTGCAGCAATATGCCGTACTCGACCAAGAGGGGCAAAACCTTCTAAAACAGGCTATGCAGCGAATGAATCTATCGGCAAGAGCCTACGACCGAATATTGAAAGTATCGCGTACGATAGCAGATATAGACGGAAGCCCCAATATAGAGATACCACACATAGCCGAGGCTATCAACTATCGCAATCTCGACCGCGAAGGGTGGGCAGGCTAAACAAATCAGTAAAAAACAAAACAAGATAATGAAACGAGAAAAGAAAAACGTCGGCTTGCTCGACAAGACGATATATCTGTTCAAACGTGTTACTCACTTTCTTACACACGATATATGGGAGATAGGCGATAGAAATCTGTCGTCGACTAAGATATTTGTTTTCAATCTGTTGAAGAAAATAATATTATCTGCCAAAGGCTTCACTAAAAGCGAATTGATGGCTAAATCGGCATCTTTGTCGTTTCGTACGGTATTGACTATTGTGCCCGTATTAGCTCTGCTTATTGCCGTGGGGCGAGGTTTTGGCATATCGGAGAAGGTAAAAGAGTTTATAGCTGAGGCTCTTAGCGGACAGAACGAGATAATACCGTATATAACAGGCTTCATAGACAATTATTTAGAGCAGATGTCGGGTGGGGTAGTGATAGGTATAGGTGTCGTATTCCTGCTCTGGACGGTGATAAGTACGTTTCAAGAGATAGAGGCTAACTTCAACAAAATATGGAATGTAGAGAAATCACGTTCGTTTTTTCATCAGTTTACAACGTATATTGCTCTTATAGTGCTTGTTCCGGTGCTGATAAGTCTTGCAAGCGGTTTTTCGATATATATCAATAGCCGTATGAATTCCGTATTGGGATATTGGTATTCGCCTATGAATAAGTTTCTTGCACAGTTGCTGCCATTCTTTTTTTACTGGGTGCTTTTCTCGCTGCTCTATTTCGTGGTTCCCAATACGAAAGTGAAGATTACTCACGCTCTATTTGCCGGTATTATTTGCGGTACGATATTCCAACTTTTTCAGTATCTGTATATTACGGGGCAGATTAATCTGTCGCGTTACAATACCGTTTACGGTGCTTTTGCAGCTATCCCGTTGCTGTTTTTTTGGCTGCAAATATCGTGGTTGATAGTATTGTATGGAGCAGAGCTATCGTTTGTAAGCCAAAACCTTAAAGATAAATACTACGAATACGACCGCGATAAGACGTCGCGTAGGTTTATGGACTTTGTGCTTGTGCTTATTACAAAAATAATCGTAAAGCGCTTCGAAGACGGGCTGCCACCTATCGACGCTCAGTATCTTGCTCGCAAAAGCAATCTGCCGATACGTATGGTAAACGACGCCCTGAAGACTCTGACAAATATCAATATCGTTGTAGAGATTATCGACGACAAAAACAATCGTACGTATATGCCCGCAATCGATATTAATAAAATCTCGGTAGCGATGGTAATAGACCGAATAGAATCGGCCGGTAAAGAGAATTACGGTATCCGACGCGATAGCCAATACGCCGATATATGGCGGCAGATAAGGGATATAAAAGATAAAACTATTGCCGAAAACAGTCAATTGCTAATAAAAGACATATAGACATTTACTAATATTATCGATACAATGAAAAATCTGGTAGTACTTACAGGAGCGGGTATCAGTGCCGAAAGTGGTATATCTACCTTCCGCGATAGCGGCGGACTTTGGGAGCAATATCGTATCGAAGATGTGGCTACTCCCGAAGGTTGGGCGAGAGACCCGAAGCTCGTTACCGACTTTTACAATCAACGGCGCAAACAGTTGCTCGAAGTAGAGCCAAACTATGGGCATATCGCTCTGGTCGAACTCGAAAAATATTTCAACATATACGTTGTAACTCAGAATGTCGACAATCTGCACGAACGCGCCGGCTCTAAAAACATAGTCCACCTGCACGGCGAACTCACAAAGGTACGTTCCGAGCGGTTCGACCACCTCATATACGAACTCACGCCCGATAAATACGAGGTGAAAATCGGTGATAAGTGTGAGAAAGGTTTCCAGTTGCGTCCGCATATAGTATGGTTTGGCGAGGCTGTGCCTATGCTCGAAGAAGCAGTACGTCTGGCTCAGAAAGCCGATATATTCGTCGTTGTAGGTACGTCGCTCAACGTCTATCCGGCCGCCTCGCTCGTACATTATGTGCAGCCGGAAGTACCTGTTTACGTAGTAGACCCCAATAGTGTGGCTATCAACGACTCACGTTGGCACTATATTCGGCTCGGAGCATCGGAGGGAATGAAAGAATTTATAAAGCAGATACAGCCTTATATCTGAGATATACTATTGAACCTTAGTGCGTTCAGTATATGTTTTCGAGTACGGAGGCTAATAATATTGCCGACGATACGAGTTGTCGCTCACAGATATCGATATAATCGTATATGTATCGGTAACCGTTTCCCGTCGCCTCTGCCGAGTCGTATATCTTCGATACTACGGAGTATGTATTCCAAGCAGTCTGCAACAGAAGTTCTTTCGAGTATTTTTTTGCTGTTGGTTTGTGTATCTTTGTAAGGTGCGTAGCGTACTCGGTATAGCTTAGTTGTTGGCGTTCTATTAGTTTTGAGTCCCATAAGGTATGCAGGTTGGTGTTTTGCCCAAACCATCGTATTTTTATGGTATTTCCTCCCTTGTCGGCGCTACGCCCCAAGTGTAGCGGCTGGCACATATCTCCTATTAAGTGTATGAGAAACTTAAGGCTCTCGTTGTCGTTTGGGTTTTGTCGGAGTTTGCCGGTGAGCCATATTATACGGTATACACACTCGCCGTTGTCGGTCGATAGTATCTGTTTGTCAAACTCTTGTCGGCTCAGACCGTCGTCGAGATTGACGTAGTGCCAAGTGTTGTATCTGTCGTAAGCGTTATCCGATTTTACGAAGTCTGCCCAATTTGCCACCATAGCCACGCTATAATCGTTCAAGACAGCTTCTACTTTTTCTTTTGTCTTAGGCGACAGCATGTTACTTGCCATCTCGCCGATGATTCGATGTCCGTATTGCCCCCAAGCGTGTAGTTCTGACGGCGATAGGCATATTAGTAATATTGCGATATTTAATGTGAAATACTTTTTCATTTTTTCGGTGTTGTTTTTTATTGATTTGTAAAATAGACGTTTTATTCGAAAATATTCATATCTTCTTTATATACAGGGCTCTGTATCGATAAGAATTTGAGCACACTATGGAACACATAGTTCTGACACAGATTGTCGATGTTTTTTACCTGAGTATTACTATCTGATACCCAGACGATAAAAGGTATTTCGTACTGCTCTTTGGGAGCGAACTTCATTGGTACGCCGTGCATATATAGGTTTTTCTCGCCGAGCGATTCTCCGTGGTCAGAGACGAATATCATTGTACTCTTGTAGTCGGTGAGGCTCTTTAAGTCTTCGATGATTTTATGTAGAATATAGTCTGTGTATACTATTGTGTTGTCGTAGGCGTTCATAAGCTCTTCCGCCGAACATTTACCGAGCTCTACACCATTGCAGACGGGAGAGAATGTCTCGAACTGCGGCGGATATTTTTTGCTGTAGCTCGGCCCGTGGCTTGTACTTGTGTGTAATATTATCAATATCTTATTGTTATCGCTTTGACGGATAGTCTCTTTCAGTCCGCATGTCAGTATCTCGTCGTAGTCGCCTATATTGCAAGTGTCGTACTGGTGCAGATAGTCGTAGTTCTGATATTTTTCTATATGTATGGGAGGTTCGCCCCAGTTTGTAGTACGCCAAACGACATCTACTCCATTGCGGTACAGATAGTTGGGGAGTATCTCGTAGAGTTTGTCGGTGTTTTCGTGTTCGAGTATGCACTTTATGCCTGCTCGAGTGTATGTTGCACACGAATTGGCTTTGAATGCACGTATATTTTCGGTCTTCGAAAGCAGAGGGTTTGTGTTTTTGTCGTATCCGTATAGCGAAAAGTTTTGTCTACGAGCCGATTCGCCGATTACAAGCACTACTATCGCTTTTTCGTTGTCTTTTATTTTGGCGTCGGGTAGAGGTATCTCTTTGCGGTTGTTGCGATATTTGTGTATATAGTGGATGGGTATATTCACCGAATACGACCAAGGCATAGTAAGCCCGCCAAGCTGAGTAGAGTATTTGTCGATCCATAGCCAACTGCTCGAGTTGGTGAAAATCATTATTATGATGAAAACAAAAGCGACAACGGCATTTATGATAAATACCTTCAGACGCTCCTTCTTTATCTTTACGAAATATATACATACGCTCGGTAATATACCAAGTAGCAGTATATATACAAACAGCGTAGGCGATAAGAAACTTGTTGCTTCTTTGAAATTGGTATTCAATACATTGCCTATCATACTTTCGTCTAATATAATATTGTACTTATTTACGAAGTACAATGCTACAGCGTTGAGTATGAAGAAGATGATTAATACCACCTTGCCTGCTATACGCGATAAATAGCTTATGATATAGAATACGAAGGCATTGGCAATGAGCATTGTAACCGTAAGTCCGATGATTATCTCCATACCGCTCTTAGCTTGGCTATCGACGTGGTCTAATACGAAGCCGAAGAAAGGTATATGAAACAATACGATAGTAAGCAGACTCGCGACACCTACAAACAATACAAGAGGTATCCCTTTATTTATTTTTTCCAATATATTCTTTAGTAATTGCATAGATGGAAATTATTATACTTATAAGCGATATGTAAAAGATTATTAGTCCGTTGTGTGTTATTTTCAGTATTATAGCTATAGCCGTGCCTACGAGTAGCAAAATCATTATCGGTAGGTACTTTCTTTTGCCTATCCAGCCAAATACTGCCGGGAAACGCCTATCGAACAGTATTCCCAATATACCCGAGACGTAACCGATTATGGCTCCGATGAGTATATCGAGAGGGTAGTGTGCCCCTACTCCTATGCGGCTCATTACTATGACTATCCCGACAGATAATAGCAACAATCCCCATAATACTCTCTTCGAGCGGCTTTGGGGTAAGAAGGCAAATAGTAATACAGTCAGTACGGTAAATACCGTAATCGAATGCCCCGACGGACAACTTGCATAGCCCCATATAGGCTCTCCTATTATGTTAAAACTATCGCTGCCGAAGTATTGTGCCGGACGAGGTACACTGAGTATCATCTTCGATATCTTCGACAGTATCCCCGATGCTATGGAGCCTGCCACAAGAGCGCTCCACATATTAGGGGCATAACGTATGAATATCGCTATGAGCGACATGATTATCATACTGTTGCCGAGCTGTGTGATATTGTACTGCAACGACGGGTATTGCGATAATACACTATTGATAGAGATAAAGACACCTCTTTGCAGCTCGGCATAGCCTTCGGCCGATAGTGCCCCGTTTAATAGTAAAAAAGTCACCACCGCAGCGATAGCTATTATCGGTAGTATCAGTAGGTTGGGTCTTACTTTTGCGTAGTTGTTGCAGACGGTAGTATTGATGTTTACAGTATTTGTTTCGAGCATATTATTGCTTTTGCGGTATATACTATACTGCTCTATAGACTATATTAGTACGCAAAGTTAAAAGTTTTTCTTCGTTTTTTCCGAAAAACATTCTTTTGTCGTCTGATATTTTTTTGATACCTTTGGGAAAAATTTCACAGGTTATTGCTATGAGTTACTTAAAATTCGACCGTACGTTGCTGATGAATCTCGAAAAGTCGCTATCGAAAGAGTTTCTGCGGACAAACAGAAACGGTTCGTATATGAGTTCGTCGGTAGTAGACTGCAATACTCGCAAGTATCACGGTTATTTGGTGACTCCCGTGCCTGAGGTAGACGGCTACAACCACGTATTGTTGTCGTCGCTCGACGAGACAGTCATTCAGTACGGTGCGGAGTTCAATCTGGGTATACACAAGTACGGACCCGACTGTTTTGCACCGGGCGGACACAAGTATATCAGAGAATTTCACGTAGATACGGTACCCACGACGATATATCGCGTCGGCGGCGTGATACTGAAAAAAGAGCGACTGCTGGTGGAAGACGAAGACAGAGTTCTGATACGTTATACGCTGCTTGAGGCTCACTCGCATACGACATTACGCCTGAAACCGCTTTTGGCGTTCAGAGGCATACATTTCCTTACCTTCGAAAACAATCGTATCCGCAAAGACTTCTCCAACATAGAGAACGGAGTAGCGTTCTGTCTGTACGACAAATACCCGCAGCTTGCTATGCAGACAAGTAAAAAGAGCAAATTCGTATACCTACCCGCTTGGAACAAAGGTGTGGAATACCCCAAAGAGCAGGAACGCGGCTTATACTACAAAGAGGATTTGTTCGCTCCCGGATACTTCGAGTTGACTATGCAGAGCGGCGAGTCGGTAGTGTTCGCAGCAGGCACAAAAGACATTAACCCCCGAACGATAAAAAGCCTCTTCAACCGTGAGCTGAAACAGACCAAGCCGAACGACTCTTTCGAGAACTGCCTCGTAAATGCAGCCGAACAGTTTTTTGTCGAAAAGAACGGCGACCTCTATATTGTTGCCGGTTACCCGTGGTTTACCTTCAGGGTGCGCGACGCACTGCTGTCGTTGCCCGGAGCGACCCTCAGCGTCGGCAATATCGACGGGTTCGAGCGTATGTTTGCCACGATGACCAAAATGGCAGCAGACTACATAAGCGGCAACGACTATTCGACCGACTACATAGAGACGTACGTTCCCGACTGTCCGCTGTGGTTTATGTGGAATATTCAGCAATATGCCATATATACCTCCGTAGAGCAGGCTGCGGCAAAGTATGGCAGGCTTATGCTGGAAGTAATAGATTTCATCGAAAAACAGAAACACCCCAACCTCTTCGTTCACGACAACGGTCTGCTCTATACCGACGGTACTACGGTAGCTGCCACTTGGATGAACGCTACCGAAAACCGACAGCCTATAACGCCCCGAACGGGCTATATCGTAGAGTTCAATGCTCTTTGGTACAATGCACTATGTTTCGGAGCAAAAATAGCATCGGCTATGGGCGACAACAGCGTTGCCGACAGGCTTGCGTATCGGGCATCGCATACGGGCAGTGCCTTTGTGGACAACTTCTGGAACGGCACATATCTGTACGACTATATCGATGGCGCTTACCGCGATGTGGAGGTACGTCCTAATATGATTTTTGCCGTGTCGTTGCCCTATTCGCCCCTCGATGCGAAACAACAGAAATCGGTACTCGACATCATCACACGCGAGTTGCTGACGGTAAAAGGGCTTCGTTCGTTAAGCCCCAAGAGCGGTATGTATCGCCCTAACTACGTCGGCGGAATGTACGAACGCAACCACAACTACCACAACGGACCGGTGTGGCCATTTCTGTCGGGGGCATACGCCGACGCATATATGAAGGTGTACAAAAACAGTGCCGCACAGTTTCTTCATCGCTTCTTTGCAGGCTACGAGAACGAACTGACCGAGCTGACCGTCGGCACACTTTCGGAACTCTACGACGGCAACCCGCCGTTCAAAGGACACGGCGGAATGAGCTACGCTCCGACCGTTGCAGAGATACTGCGTATCGTACGGATTATAAATAACGAAAACAACGACACACAACAACGATGAAAGCACTGATGTTTGGTTGGGAGTTTCCGCCCCATATACTCGGAGGACTCGGCACGGCAAGCTACGGGCTTACCAAAGGTATGGCTGCACAGAAAGATATGCATATAACGTTTGTTATCCCCAAGCCTCACGGCGACGAAGACACGAGTTTTCTCCGTATAATAGGAGCCAATTCGGTGCCGATAGTGTGGCGTGACATTTCGTACGAATACGCTATGGAACGCACGAGCAATGCCGACGAATATTTCCGCTTCCGCAGCGGCATACGATACGACTTTACACGTATCGGGGTAAACGACATCGGCTGCGTGGAGTTTTCGGGCATCTACCCGCCGAATTTGTTCGAGGAGATATACAACTACGAGGCGGTAGCGAGTGTTTTGGCTCATTCGTTGGAGTTCGACATAATACATTCGCACGACTGGCTGACCTATCCTGCGGGTATTTTTGCCAAAAACATATCGGGCAGACCGCTTGTAATACACGTCCACGCCACAGACTACGACCGCAGCCGCGGACGGGTAAACCCCGAAGTATACCGTATCGAGAAACAGGGTATGGACTCGGCAGACCATATCATCACCGTCAGCAACCTCACTCGAAAGACCGTCATAGAGAAGTACAACATATCACCCGATAAGGTTACGACGGTACACAACGCCGTTATGCCGCTGGCGTGTGCAGACAAACTCCACAAGAAACCCCGCAAGGACAAGATAGTAACATTTCTGGGCAGGATAACGATGCAAAAGGGACCCGAGTATTTCGTAGAGGTGGCTTCCACCGTATTGCAGAAGACCAAAGGCGTACGGTTCGTTATGGCAGGGTCGGGCGATAAGATGGACGAAATGATAAGGCTCGCTGCTCACAAGGGGATAGCCGACAGATTCCATTTCACGGGCTTCCTCAAAGGATACGACGTATACGATATGCTTGCCCAAAGCGACGTCTATATGATGCCCTCGGTAAGCGAGCCGTTCGGCATATCGCCGCTGGAGGCGATGCAGTGCGGTACGCCGACTATCATAAGCAAACAGAGCGGTTGTGCCGAGATACTGCACCACGCCATCAAGACCGACTATTGGGACATACAGACGATGGCAGACTACATACACGCCATAGTGAAATACCCTGCTATGTACGAGGCATTGCACCGCAACGGGCTTGCCGAGGTCGACACTATCCGCTGGGAGTATGCGGGACAAAAGGTCAGAGCCATCTACGACCGACTGCTCGGCGACTGACTCATTCGACGGTCGGAATAGTTCGTTTAGAATCATCAGCCGACACGGTTAGTTTTTTCACTTTTGTTCGGTAGTAAATATTTAGAAACAAGCGTTTTGTGAAGATTCGATTTTATACGATGTTAATTAACATCAAAACAGCCGTCTTTTAGAAGAATTGTGTTGGCTATTCTATTTTAAAATACTACCTTTGCATGTTATTTTAATGAGTGGTTTATAAATGGATAAAAAGACAATTGTAACCGGCGTTATCGGTGCCGATGTGCACGCCGTAGGTAATAAGATACTGACCTATGCATTGGAGCAAGCCGGTTTTAATGTAGTTAATTTGGGTGTTATGGTTGCCCAAGAAGAGTATATCGAGGCAGCCATAGAGACAAAGGCAGATGCCATCTTGGTCTCTTCGCTCTACGGACACGGTGAGATAGACTGTAACGGGCTTCGCGAGAAATGCAACGAGGCAGGTCTCAAAGATATTCCTCTGCTTGCAGGCGGCAACTTGGTTGTGGGCAAACAAAACTTCGAAGATGTAGAAAAACGTTTTACCGCAATGGGTTTCACGAAGGTTTACCCTCCGGGTACATCGATAGATACGACTATTTCCGACCTTTACAAAATTTTAGGGGTTAAGTAGCTATGAGATATCTTACTGCGGATTTCGGCAGTACATATACCAAGCTTACCGCTATCGAAACGGATACCGCTTCGGTAGTGGGTACTTCTACGGCTTTTACTACCATAGAGACCGACGTCATGGACGGCTTTCGTTCGGCGTTGTCTGCTCTGACCGATAAGATAGGGGCGTTCGACTACGACAGGCTTCTGTGTTGTAGCAGTGCCGCAGGTGGTCTCAAGATGGTTGCCCTCGGCTTGGTGCCCGAGCTTACTGCCAAAGCGGCACGTATGGCGGCATCGAGTGCAGGAGCTAAGGTGGTGAAGACCTATTCGTTCGAGATATCAAAGGCTGAGCAGGACGAGATATACCGTATCAACCCCGACCTCGTGTTGCTATGCGGCGGTACCGACGGCGGCAACAAAGAGGTAATCATCGCCAACGCCCGACGTTTGTGCAGTATCGATAGGAACTTCTCTATCATAGTCGCAGGCAACAAAAGTGCTGCCGACGAGTTGGAGACGATATTTGCTGCGTCGAATAAAAATTGGGTCATTACCGATAACGTGATGCCCGAGTTTAACAAGATAAACATCGCTCCCGCCAAAGAGCGTATAAAAGAGCTTTTCATTAGCCGCATAATCGAGGCAAAAGGGCTCTCTGCCATTCAGCAAATGAGCGGCTACCAGATAATACCCACGCCGCTGGCTGTTCTCAACGGTTGTGAGCTGCTGAGCAAGGGCACCAAGCACGAAGCGGGTATCGGCGACCTACTTGCCGTAGACCTCGGCGGAGCTACTACCGATGTATACTCGATGTCTGCCGGACGTCCGACCATAGACAACGTAATGCTCAAAGGGCTTCCCGAGCCTTACAGCAAACGCACCGTCGAGGGCGACCTCGGTATGCGTTATAGCTTGCCTTCGCTTGCCGACGAGATAGACTTGGAGTCGCTTGCCGACGCGATAGACTTGCCTCTTACCGACGTACATCGATGGATAAAGACCTGCTCCGACAACCCCGACACTATTGCTTCGGCAGGCAGTAGCGACCAGCGAATAGAAGAGTCGTTGGCTCATAATGCCATAAAGATAGCCGTAGAGCGACACTGCGGCATATATCAATCTGCCTATACGCCGTGCGGAATGATATTTACACTCAACGGAAAAGACTTGTCGGCAGTGCCTTATGTGGTCGGCATAGGTGGAGCCATTATCAACAGTGCCTCGCCATCGTATATCTTGCAAGGAGCTGTAGGCGATAAGACCGACGATGCATTGTCGACCAAACCGAGGCAACCCCGATATATGCTCGATAAAAAGTACATTTTTGCCTCGATGGGTTTGCTTAGTGCTATCGAACCCGACATGGCTCTGAGGATAATGAAAAAAGAAATTACTGAGATTAAATAAATATACAAACAAGATATACAATGGATATTAGAAATAAAAAATTATCGAACGACGATTTTTTTGCACAACGCAACGAAGTACTGTCGCAATGGAAAACAGGCAGCGAAGTTAATTTCGAAGAAGCGGTAGAGTATCAAAAGTCTATTGCTCCCGAGAAGAGATTCGGCAACGAACTGGCAAAAGCCGTAGAAAATAGATGTACCCTGATACAACCTCGTGCAGGAGTGGCTCTGCACAACGAGCATATAGAGCTATTGCAATACCTCGAAGAGGAGGGCGAGGCAGACCTTCTGCCTACGACTGTCGATAGCTATACCCGTCTCAATCGTTATCACGAGGCAGAGACAGGTATCGAGAAGAGCCGCGAAACTCACCGTTCTATGTTGAACGGGTTTCCTATCGTCAATTATGGTGTAAATATTTGCCGTATAGTAACATCTGCTCTCAAAAAACCTGTACAGGTGCGTCACGGTACTCCCGATGCTCGTCTGCTTACCGAGATATCGATAGCAGGTGGCTTCACTTCGTACGAAGGCGGAGGTATTTCGTACAACGTGCCGTATTCGAAAAACCACTCGATAGAGAAAACCATTGCATATTGGCAATACACAGACCGTCTGGTGGGTCTGTACGAAGAGGCAGGCGTATCTATCAACCGCGAGCCATTCGGTCCGCTTACGGGTACGCTTATTCCGGCTTGTATATCAAACTCCGTTGCCGTTATCGAGGCTCTGCTTGCCGCCGAACAGGGGGTCAAAGACATCACCGTCGGTTACGGGCAGTGCGGTAATCTTATTCAGGACATAGCAGCCCTGCGGTCGCTTATTGTTGTTACCAGAGAATATTTAGACAAATTCGGATACAAAGATGTTCGTATCACGACGGTCTTCCACCAATGGATGGGCGGTTTCCCGCAGGACGAAGCCAAAGCCTTCGGCGTTATATCGTGGGGAGCGGCAGCTGCTGCATTGGCAAAAGCTACCAAGGTGATAGTAAAAACGCCGCACGAGGCGATGGGCGTACCTACAAAAGAGGCAAACGCTGCCGGATTGCGTGCCACCAAGCAGGTGATTTCGATGCTCAAAGACCAAGACTTCAGAGAGATACCGGCAGTAGTTACGGAGAGCGAAGTGATAGAGAAAGAGATGAAATGTATCTTGGGCAAAGTTGAAGAGCTCGGTAAGGGCGATTTCGCTTTGGGTACCGTCGCTGCCTTCGAAGCAGGCGTCATCGATATACCTTTTGCTCCGAGCAAATACAATGCTGGTAAAGTGATGCCCGCCCGCGACAATCAGGGTGCCGTACGGTTGCTCGATATGGGTAATCTGCCTTTTA